>Ga0102924_1000318_pt1 | contig 60613 bp, 55 predicted proteins | sample PaiPotPPM11metaG_FD_80116 | JGI IMG/M metagenome (GOLD analysis project Ga0102924, IMG submission 80116) | Iron sulfur acid spring bacterial and archeal communities from Banff, Canada, to study Microbial Dark Matter (Phase II) - Paint Pots PPM... ... | reverse complement strand
CGCCTGCCGGCAGGCGGATCCCGACCTGTTCTTTCCCGTCGCGGCGGTCACAGGCTCGGCGGCGCGGCAGGTCGAAGCAGCGAAGGCGGTCTGCGGTCTGTGCGCTGTCCGCGCGAACTGCCTTTCTTACGCGCTTGAGACCATACCGGAGGGCATCTGGGGCGGAACCACCGTGGATGAGCGCAGCGCAGCACGGAGACGGCCATGGCATGCTGCGAGGCGGCCGGTCCCGTCCCGCAGGACAGCGTGATGGGCTTGCCGGCCAGCCAGCGGCGCGCACTTAACCAGATCGAGAAAAGGCTGGCGGACGATCATCCTGGTCTCGGACCGCTGTTCGGCATCTTTGCCAGGCTGACCGGCCACGAGGCAATGCCCGCCACTGAGCGGTTCACGCCCCGGCCGTGGCGGTGGCAGCGGCAGATGTGGCCGGGGGTAGTGACCGTCATCGGCCTGGCCATGGCCACCGGGGCATTGCTCACACTCAGCCTGATGCTGCCCGGCCCGCAGGCATGCGGACCGGGCACGGTCACCACCGTCGCGGCGCACACGCGGTCAGTCCCGACCGGCCGCCAGGCCGCCTGCGCGAGCCAGCAAAACAAGACAAGCCAGGGCGCGTTCTACGCGCACTGAACAAAGATGGACGTCGGGTTGGAATAGCCATCCGACCTGCGGGAAGTAGGCAGGCATGTCCGAGACTGCCAACATTCGGGAATGGCGGGGCAACGACGTTGTCGACGCCCAGGGCCACAAGATCGGCCAGCTAGAGGCCGTTTACGTCGACACTGCCAGCGACCTGCCGTCGTTCGGCACCGTCATGGTCGGGATGCCGACCCGGCGCCGGCTCGTGTTCGTGCCCATTGACCAGGCGACAGTGGGTCCCGGGTACGTCAAGGTCCCCTACGACAAAAAACAAGTGAAGAACGCACCGGCGATCGGCACCGACGGCGAACTGCGCGCGGGCGACGAAGAGGCGGTCTTCAAGCACTACGGCCTGGCGTACGAGCCAGGCGCCGGCGGTGAGCGGCGGCTAGCCCGCCGCTGAGCTGCTCTACTGAGCGGAGAATCAGATGATTGCCTTCTTCCTGCTACTGATAATCGTGGCGATCGTGCTCGGCATCGTCGGTGTCGTCGTGAAAGGCCTGCTGTACCTGCTGATTATCGGCATTGTCGTGTTCGTCGGCGCCCTCGTTCTTGGTGCTCTGCGGATGCGGCGGCCCGGCCGACGGCAGACCAGGTAGGCCCGCAGCCGCGTGCGACCGAGTGGAGCCGCGATGCGTGAGCCCGGCTACCGCGACGCCTTCCGCGTCTTGCGCCAGGTGACCCGGGGGTGACCTGAACCAAGTGCTCGCGGCGGCATGTGAGCCGGTACCAGCCTGGGATCCCGTGGTCTACCTGGGAGACTTCTCCGGCGAGGCGCTGCTTTCGCTGGCCGCTGGGATAGCGGAAGAGGCTGTCGCGGGATCGATGGCCGGTATCGCGCGGTGGGTCGCACCAGTGCTGGTGGCGAACTACCCCGCCAGGTTCTGCCCCTACTCCTCCTGCGGGTTGTCCGCATATGGCCTACGGGGGGTAAACATCAAGTCAAGCCCGTCTGAGATGCGCGACCGCCGGCGGTTCCGGCGGACGAGCCAGGCGGTGGCGATCATGGCGAGGATGATGAACAGGATGGCCCCTGTGATCAGGTAACCGGAGATTGCGGTCCTGGCAGCGTAACCTGGGAACTGGATGGTGGCCTCGGCGTCTCGTCCGGTCAGTCCGCTTACCAGGTCGATCTGTGCCAGCCACGGTCCGTTTGGCAGCCGTTGGCTGAGGACTATTTCTATCGGTTCGGACTGGCCGGGGGCGATGGTGATGTCGTCGTCAATCCGGTACGGGCCGGCGGTGAGGCCGCCAGGGCCGTCGGAGAGCTTCAGGTAGCCGCTGATGTCGAGGGCCCGGCCGCCCGTGTTGTGGATATGCGCTATGACAACGGGTTGGCCGTGGGCGGACCGCGCCGTGGTAACCGATGTGACGACGAAGTTCGACGGCGGCGCCCCCCCGGGGCCGACCGACAGGTAAATCCGGACACCGACGCGGTTTATCTCCGTGATGGCGAGCCCGCTCCGACGCTGCAGGCGGCTGGTTTCCTGCGTCCAGATCACGCCGTACCGCTCCCCGCTGGAAGCGTCCCGCGGCACGCGGATGGTCACGCTGACCATCGTGTTCGCGTGCGGGCCCAGGACCACGGTCTGCTTGTTCGTCGTGATCCAGGTGGTCAGCTCGCTGCGAGTCTCGCCGGCGTCGCCGATGAATGACCCGCCGCTGATGGTGGCGGCGTCAGGGTAGACAGTAATGCGGGCGGCCGCGGGACCGAGGTTTTCGACCAGGATCCGCCGGCGGATAGTCGTGCCCGGCCCCAGGTGGTCGATGATATACCGCAGGGCTCGCGGGTTGCCGGCTTCGTCGGACGGCACGTCGACCAGCCGGATGCCGAAACTGGCCGGCCCAGGGCCGGCCGCCGCCTGGGCGGGTCTGGCGAGCGCACCGGTGGCCGCGGCGAGTGCCGCGGCCACCAGCATGAGTGCGCTGAGAAACCGGCGCACGATCCTCCTTTGAAGTTCAGGACACGGAATGCGTGATCGTGCCGGTGTACAGGCCGGCGACGGCCGCGGCGGGGACGGCTATGGCGATCGTCGGGTTCCATGCCGCGGAGTTGTCGCCGCTGCCGGCGGTCCCGCTGACAACGGTCTGCGCCGCGCCTTGCAGCGTCAAGGTGGGGACGGACGTGATGGTGATCGTCCCGGTCTTCGTGACGGTGCCCGTCGTATAGGTGGCATCGGTGGCGGGGATGGTCTGTGAGCCTGATGTGAAGTCGGTCGAGGAGACCGTCGCGGTCCAGCTGGCAGTGGCGCTGGCACGGTTGTCGTTAACCGTGACAGTGCCCAGGGCAGTGGGGCCGATGGTCGTGCCGGGGGCGCCCGAGCCGAGGTTGACGCTGTCCGGCGTGGTTATGGTGAGGGCGCCGTTCGTGACGGTGAACGTTGTCGTGGTGGGGCCGGCGGACTCCGGTGCCGCGGCGGCGGGCAGAGCGGTCGCGATGGTGAATACGCCGACCGCCGGGATCAGGAATAGCGACTTACGCATAAGTTCTCCGATAAGATGAGCGCAAGTGGAATACGCTCGCGAGATGGAGCAATTCGGTCGATGTAAGACACCTGCCTGCGGCCAACCTTTACCCCCTTCCGCCGAGCGTAGGGCCTCTTCTGCGGGCAGGTCAATACATTCAACGGCCGAGTCCTATCGGCCCGGATCGGATGCCTCTCAGGCCATGGACCTGGTGTTATGTCATTACCCCACGGAACCCGGAACCATGCAGGCTTTCCCGAACCGTCGGCGCCGATCGAAGTCAGCGACTTGAAAGCGTTCTTCTTTATCCCAGTTTTTAATTTCGCACTTCTTGGGAACGTATCTGGCTGATTTGCAGGCCTTCGCACTGTCGGCGCGGGATTTGCGCGGCGGGTCGGGCGCGGATTTGACGGCGCTCGGCCTCAGCGCCGCCGGTCCCGCTAAAACAGCCCATCGTAGCTGGATGATCACATAGAGTAGTCATGCCTCTAGGTCTGTCGACTGATACCTGGGTTCCTGCCATTGGCGCGAGTTCTGCCGGAGGCAAACGGCCCGGCTAGAGAAGGGGCCCGGGATGGGCCGCGCTGCAGTCAGGGGTGTCTTGTCGGCAAAGGTGGATAAGAGGCGAGAAATGACCTTCCTCCTGCGGGTGGTGTCGCGCGCCGCGGCAATTGTGCTGTTGATCATTGCGGCTACCGTTGGGATTACGGTGGCCGCTCCGAGTGCCTTCGCGTCCGGGACGGTGCTGTTCAACCAGCCGTTCCACGACAACGCGGTTGACGGGCCGACGGGTTCGGTGTCACTCCCCGCCGCACTGAGCGGGGCCAACGCCGCCTGCCTTTCCGCCGCTGGCAACGCGACCGCCAACCCGCTGGCCAGCTGCACGACTGCGACAGATCCGCAGGGTTCAGGCAAGCTCCGGCTCACTCCGGACACGGGCGGCAAAGTAGGCGCAATCTTCGCCGGCGCCAGCGTCCCCACCTCGCAGGGCCTGGACGTGACCTTCAACTCCTACCAGTACGGGAGCGCTACGCCCTCCGGAGCGGACGGTATCGGGTTTGTGCTGGCCGCTGTCAACCCAGCCAACCCGGCCGTACCAGTGGCCACCGGGCCGAGCGGCGGGTCGCTCGGCTACTCAGCCCAGGCTTCTAACGCCTTCAGCGGGCTGAGCGACGGCTACCTGGCAGTCGGCCTTGACGAGCACGGAAACTTCAGCAACAAGACGTACGAGGGGACGGGCTGCACCGACCCTCCCAACATCGTCGGGACCATGCCCGGCCAGGTTGTCGTGCGCGGTCCCGGGAATGGCACCGTCGGGTACTGCGCGCTGCGGAGCAGCGCGGCGACGGCGACCTCCCCGGCGCTGACCCTGAGGGCCACGACCCGGGCTGCATCGGCGGTACCGGTCGAAGTGGTTTTCAACCCGACCTCCGCATCGGTAACGACACCGTCTGGGCTGGTGGTCCCGGCCGGCGACTACGACGTCAACTTCACTCCCCTGGGCGGGACGGCCAAGAACATGGTGGGCGCCTTGCCGGTGGTCCCGGCCGGGCTTTACCCCGCGAGCTGGGTCAACGCCAGCGGGATCCCCAAGCAGCTGGAGTTCGGCTGGGTGGCGTCGACTGGCGCGTCAGTCGACTATCACGAGATTGACAACGTAATGGTGAGCAGCCTGAACCCTGTTCCCCAGCTCGCTGTTTCCCAGACCAGCTACGCGGCGGCAACGCTGACGCCCGGCAGCCCGATCACCTACTCGGTCGCAGCCAGCTCATCCGGCGCGGCTGAGAACTTCCCGGTGACGGTCACAGAAACGCTCCCGGCCGGCGTCGTCCCGGTGGGCGCCTCGGGCTCGGGATGGGTATGCGGGGCGCCGAGCGGGCAGCAAATATCGTGCACGAACAGCACCACCCCGTTCACCAGCGGCACGATCACGGTGAACGCAGTCGTCAACTCGGGTACCGTCACCCCGGCTCTGATCCAGAGCGCCACCAGCGTGGTTGCGTCCTCGAGCGACGGCAGTCCGGGAACGTCGTCGAGCGCTCCGGCCGGCACGGTGCCCGCCGCCCCCGCCGTCCTTGCTGTCACCCCGTTCAGCGGCCCTGCTGGCGGCGGTAACGACGTCACGGTCACCGGCATCAACCTCGGCGGAGCGACGGCCATCGAGATCGGCACGGCCGCCGAGTTCGCGGCGGGCACGCCGGCCACCGTCGTGTTGTGCTCGGCCTCGGCGCCCGGCTGTTTCACCGTCACGAGCGGCACCAGCCTCGACATCTCCGACATGCCCGCCCACCTGGCGGGATCGGTGACGGTCAAAGTCGTCAGCCTCGGCACCTCCGGCAGCGGCACCTACACCTACAATCCGGGTCCCGCCCTCATGTTCCCCGCCCCGCCAGCCGGCGAAGTCAACGTGTCCTACAGCGACCAGCTGACCGTGACCGGCGGGACCAGCCCGTACACCTGGTCGGTGAGCAGCGGCACCCTGCCTCCCGGCCTGACCCTCGGCGCGTCAACCGGGCTGCTGTCCGGAACTCCGACCACCGCGGGCACCTACTCTTTCACGGTCAAGGTCATCGACCACAGCGGCCTGAGCGACACCGAACCGGTGAGCGTAACCATCATCCCCGGGCCGAGCCTGAACTTCCCGCCGCCGCCGCCCGGCTGGACGCACACCGTCTACGGTGACACCCTCACCGAATCCGGCGGGACCGCCCCGTTCACCTGGTCGGTGAGCAGCGGCAGCCTGCCCCCGGGCATCAGCCTCAGTGCCGACGGCAACCTGAGCGGTACCCCGACGGCGACCGGCACCTCCAGCTTCACCGTCCAGGTAACCGACGCCAACAACCAGACCGCCACCGAGGCCACGAGTATCACTGTGTCAGCCGGGGTCTCGACGACGTTCGCCGCCCCCCCGGGGGCGGTCGCCGGCACTGCCTACACCGATACGCTCACCGCAACCGGAGGTACAACTCCCTACACCTGGTCAGTGAATGCGGGGAGCCTGCCACCCGGCATCACTCTCACCAGCGCAGGCGTACTTACCGGCACTCCCACCGCCGGGGGTAGCTACCCGTTCTCGGTCAACGTGGTCGACGCGAACAACGGCATCGCCACCACGTCGATCACGCTGGTGGTCGCCGACGCCGTGTCCCTCAGCTTCCCGGCCCCGCCGTCCGGGACGGTCGGTACCGCTTACACCGACACGCTGACCGCCACCGGCGGCACCACCCCCTACAGCTGGTCGGTCAGCGCTGGGACGCTGCCCGCTGGCATCACGCTGAACGCATCCACCGGGGTACTGGCCGGCACCCCGACGGCGACCGGCACATCGAGCTTCACGATCAAAGTCACCGATGCCAACAACCAGACCGCCGCCGAACCGACCTCGATCACCATCGCTGCCGGGCCGCTGACGATCACCGTGCCTTCCGGCGCGGCCCTGCCGAGTGCCTCGCCCGGCGGCACTACCAGCGCGCAGCTCGGCACCGTGACGGTGAACGATCTCCGCGGCATGGCCACCGCGTCCTGGACGGCCACGGTCACCGCGACGACGTTCGTGACCGGCGGAGCCACCCCACCCGAGACGATTCCGCTGACCCAGATCACCTATTGGTCGGGGCCCGGGACTACGACCACGGGCACCGGCACATTCACGCCAGGCCAGGCCAACCGGGCGGCCGCCGTGAACCTGACCGTGCCGCGGACCGTGTTCACCCTCACCGCAGGCAGTTCCGTCAACTCGGCGGCATGGAACCCCACCCTGTCGGTCTCGGTGCCCGCGGCAGCCGTGGCAGGCACCTACACCGCGACCATCACCCACTCCGTGGCCTGACTGACGGACCATGGCGCCATTCGCACCTGCGCCGTCGCGGCACGGGGCCAGCGCGACCATCGCCGACCGGCGGTAACACCCGCCCTGCTACCTCCGGAAAACCACCACAACATGGCCGGATCGACCGCCGCGCGAGGTCCGCGGCCTCCGGCGGCAATGCCCTAGTGTCCCACCTGCGGCGGCGGGACACACGGCCGTCACCCTGGCCGTCGGTCACGGCTTCGATGCCTACGCCCTGGCAGCTCGGCTTCACTAGGCAGTTCGCAGCAAGGCTTGCCGGCGAGCGCCCAAACCCGCCGCTCAAGACGCGGCGCATCCCCGGCAAACCCCGCCTCTACCCTGGCGTTCGTCATCGTCATCGCCATCGCCGGCCTCACGGCCGCCCTGCTCCTAGCCGGGCTGGAGGCCGCCGCCCACACGAAAAGCAGCCGGGCGGCAGCATGCCCGGTCAGCATCACCCTCCCTGCCACGGTGAGCTACCAGGCGGCACACCGCCGGCGACGTTGAACAGCGCGCACCAGGGTGAGCCGCGACTCCCTGACGTTAGGCGACCACTCGCTGCATTTCAGGTATTGACCACTGTCTTGTTACCGTAAACACTCAGGGCGAGAGAGTTATGCAGGACCCTGGATTTATCCTTCTGAACTGCGATTACGTCCATCATGAGCCGGGTTCAGCATAAGCCTCCAGAAACCGCTGATGTGAGCGATAACAGGAATTGATATTCCGTGGGTCGACGTTGACCCGGGCACGAAATCTCCGGCGAGGGCCCGAGTCTTGACGGCGTCGGCCTGCCGAACTTGGCAGGAGGCAGCGTGGCCAGCTCCAGCTACGTATCAGTGCGGCAGCCGGGTGCGCCCCGGACGCGAGCACCGCCGCCAGCTCACCCGGGCCTCGGCGAGGAGGCTCTCGCCTATCGGCGGTATTTACCCAGGGCCCGAACCGCTTAGCGTCGTCGGGCGCTTGCCCTGGCCCCAGGCACGAACGTCAGTAACAGCAAGTGCCCTGGCTATCGGCTGGCTTTCCGGCCTAGCCAGCCTCAGCCTCAGCCGGCAGATCAAGGACAGGAGCTCATCAACCATGACCAGATCCCCCATCCGGCGCCTTAGGATCCTGGCCGCAGGTGCGGCCATCGCGCTGCTGACAATCGGCATTACGCTCGCTACCACCGCGGCGTCCCCCGTGGCGCAAGCCATCACCCCGCATACCGCTGCCCCTGCCTCTCCGCCAAGACCGGAGGGCCCATGTGACATCTACGCCGCCGGTGGCACCCCGTGCGTGGCCGCCCATAGCACCACGCGGGCGCTGTATGCCTCCTACGACGGCCCGCTGTACCAGGTCAAGCGCCTGTCGGACGGCGCGCTCAAGAACATCGGCGTCGTTCGCCCGAGCGTCAGCCCCGTCCCTGATCCGGGCGGATACGCCGACGCTGCCGCGCAGGACGCGTTCTGCGCCAACACGACCTGCCTGATCACCAAGATCTACGACCAGTCCGGCCATGGCAACAACCTCGCCCAGGCGCCACACGGCGGATTCAGCGGCCCGGCCATGGGCGGCTACGACAACCTCCCGGTCGCGGACATGGCGCCCGTGACAGTCGACGGCCACCAGGCCTACGGCGTGTTCATCGAGCCGGGCATGGGCCTGCGCGACGATGACACCAACGGCATCGCGACCGGCGACGCGCCGGAGGGCATGTACTGGGTCCTTGACGGCCAGCACTTCAACGGCGGCTGCTGCTTCGACTACGGCAACGCCGAGATCGACAGCCGCGACGACGGCAACGGGACCATGGAGACCTCCTACTTCGGCGACGCAACCTCCTGGTATCACGGGCCACCGCCAGGCCCGTGGGTCATGACCGACCAGGAGAACAACCTGGTGGGCTGCGTCAACCCGGGCAGTACGTCGAAGCTCTGCGCCGACCTGCCCAGCATCAGCTCGCGGTTCGTGACCGCCATGGCCCAGGGCGAACCGCACCAGTGGGCCTCGCTGGCCGGCGACGCGCAGCAGGGCACCCTTGCGACCATGTTCGACGGACCGCGCGTCGACTCCACCTATGACCCCATGCGAAAGCAGGGGGGCATCGTCTTGGGCAACGGCGGCGACAACAGCAACGGCTCGCAGGGCACCTTCTACGAAGGCGTGATGACGGCCGGATACCCCACCGAGACAACCGACCAGCAGGTCCAGGCCAACATCGTGGCCGCGGCGTACAACGTGGCCGGGCTGACCCTTTCGCCGGCCGCGGAGACCGCCACCCCGCCGGGACTCCAGACGTTCACGCCAGGGTCCTCGCAGGACTCCACCGTGACTTTCACCAACACCACGGATTCGCCCGCGGTGGGCGTGCGGCTGAGCATCTCCGCGCCTGACCGGTGGTGGACCTCCGCCGTCGTGGGCACCGGGGGCAGTTCGGAGACGTTCGGTTCGGTCGCGCCCGGCGCGAGCGTGAGCGCGACCTTCAAGGTCACCTCGGGGCCGGCGGCCTTCAACGGCGACCTGGTCGCCCGGGCCACCTGGACGAGCCCGGGCTCCCGCGGCGCGCGATCGGAGACAGCGGCCGAGACGGTACGCAACGTCAGCCCCGTCACGATTAACGAGTTCCGCACGGGCACCAGTGACGACTCGACCAACGCGTTCATCGAGCTCTACAACTCCAGCGACCGCCCCGTCGACCTGTCGAACTGGACCCTGACCGAGCACCCGACACAGCAGCCCGTCTCCTCCACGGTGCGGGTCCCGGCCCGGACCGTGCTCGCGGCGCACGGCACCTACTTGCTCGGCCTCTCCCCCTCGGGTCTAGCGGCTTCCGCCCGGGCGGGCGCTACCACCATCAACGTCAGCAGCACGACCGGTCTCGCTCCTGGCCAGCTGGTCCGGATCGGCACTGGCCCCGATGCAGAGACCCGCACCATCACCGCCGTTACCACCACCGGTGCGGCCGGACCCCGCGTGCCGGGCAAGATCGGCAACGCCCTCAGGCTGTCGGGTAACGGTGACTACGTCCAGCTGCCGGCCGGCATCGTCAGCGGGCTGAGCGATTTCACCGTCGCGGCGTGGGTTAACCCGGCGGCCAACAGCGCCTGGTCGCGGATCTTCGACTTCGGGACCGGCACCAACAATTACATGTTCCTCACGCTCAGCGCGGGCGGCGGGCCGCTGCGCTTCGCCATCACCACCAGCGGCAACGGGGCCGAGCAGCAGCTCACCGCCCCCAGCACGCTTCCGCTGAACACCTGGTCGCACGTTGCGGTAACCCTGTCAGGCACCACTGGAACGCTGTACGTCAACGGGACGCCAGTCGCCACGAACGCCAACATGACGCTGCATCCGTCCGACCTCGGCGTGACCAACCAGGACTGGATCGGGCGCTCGCAGTTCCCCGCCGACCCGCCGCTGAACGCCACCGTCGATGACTTCCAGATCTACGACCACGCGCTGTCCGCCGCGGAGATCGCCGCGCTGGCCAGCGGGCAGGCCGGTGACGGGAACGTCGTCTCGTACAAGTTCGACGAGACCTCCGGCGCGACCGTACTCGACTCCTCGGGCAACGACCGCAACGCGACGATCGTGAGCGCGCCCGGAGCGAGCACGCCGCTGTGGCAGCCGCTGCCCGACGGCCCGATGACCATCCCCGCGGGCTCCACCGACGTGCCCGTCACAAGCACGTCGGGCTTCACGGTCGGCCAGCAGCTGGCCATCGGCTACGGCGACACGCGGGAAGTAGCCACGGTGACCGCCGTCGGCACGCCAGGCACGCAGGCCTATCTCGCGACCGCGGCGCCCGCGGGCTCGACCACCCTCAAGGTAACGTCGACCACCAACATCAGCGCCGGCGACAAGATCCGGCTCGACATCGGCACGAATACCGAGGACGTCACCGTTGCCTCGGTCGGTACCGCCGGCGCGGGCGGCACTGGTCTCACCCTGACCGCGCCGCTGAAGTTCGACCACGCGTCCAACCTTCCCTTCAGCGACCGGGGCACCGGTATCACCTTCAGTCCAGCGACCCGCTTCCCGCACTCAAGCAACGAGCCGGTGCAGCCGCTGGACAGTTCAATCACGCTCGACCAGCCCCTCAGCAGCGGCTACGCGGTCAACGCGCCGGTGGTCGACACCGCCGTGACGACCGCGGGCTACCAGGGCTCACCGGCCCCGGACCAGTGGTTCGGCGGCCCGGCCCTCTCCGCCAGCGCCGGCAGTATGGTGCTTCGCGACGCCTACGGCAACGTCGTTGACAGCCTCAACTACGGGGCCCTCGTCGACCCGTGGGCCGCCGAGGGTTACCAGGGTGGCGGCGGAAGCACGGCGAGCGGCTGCGTGGCGCCGGCACCCGGCACGGCGGCCGGCGCCGGAACGAGCGACATCCGCTACCCCGACGGCAACAACACCGACAGCAACTGCACCGACTTCATCACGACCAGTAACCCCACCCCCGGCGGGACCAACCAGCAGTAATCCGCTCAGTCGTTCCCGGTGCCCACTGCCCGCAGTGGGCACCGGGAACTGGGCGGGGTCAGGACAAGACCGAGCCGTCCGTGGAAAACCAGCGGTTACACCGATCGCGCGACGGCACGGACGTCGTCCGCTATGTGTCCGTGGGCACCGGGTTCCGGGGTCGTGCGGACCACGGACGGCAGCAGAAGGAACCACGGACCACGGCGGAACGGGCCACGGACGGGGTCGGTGGGAATGGTTACGCTGACCGCCTCGCCCGGCTTTGTGGCTCTGACCTGGCATTCCAGGGTACCTCTTGCTGCCGTCATCTCTCTCTTCACCGGGTTCGCACTCGGGCCAGGTGTCCTGGGCGACGCGAGCGGCGGTGAGGTCGCCAATGCCGACATCTCGGGAACCCGGGCCGAACATGAAGCAACGGAACCTGTCGGCTAACCCTATGCGTCCTGTTCTGTCCCCTGATCGCGAAGCGGAGGCCAGCAGGACTTACTTGCGTCCCGGATGGTAAATGTCCGACCTGTCCGCGATGTCGATCACAATGATCGCGTGCTTTTCATCGTCGATCTGGTACCTGACACGGTAATGTCCGCGCCGAGCGGACCAGTCGCCCTGAAACGGCGGCGAGACAAGCTGTTTCCCGACGCGCTGCGGATTCTCCACGAGCGGCCCTGCTATGAATTCCCACACCGCGAAGGCCGTCGACGGCGAGAGCTGGTGCTCAAGCGCGCGACGCGCCTGCGCCTTGATAACGAGATGGTAGGGCTCACTCACGCGAGCCCGGCCTCCCTGCGGCGGCGATCCATGATCGCCGCCATCTCGTCGCCACTGATGTCAGGGCCGTCCGCGCTTGGCTCGCCAGCGCGCAGCCGGGCAATCTCGCGCTCCAGCCAAAAGACGGTCTCTTCCAGGGACTCAAGGTCATCGACAGGCAGGACAACCGCTACGGGGCGACCATTGCGCGTGATCGTGTAGTGCTCGTGAGTCGATGTGACATCGTTAACGACGGCCGAAAGCTTGTCCTTGGCCTCAGCCAACGAGAGAGAAACCATAGCCAAAGTATAGGCCAGATTTCTAGCCTGCCGCTAGGCTCGCGCGGGAGCAGGCGGGACGCCAGGTGGACACAGAGGCCGGCGCCCGGCTTCCGACGTCTCCCAAAAGAACGGGCCGACCGCCGGCGTGGCCATGATGCCCCATCCGGGGCCGCGGAGCTGTCTTTCGAGGTCCGCCGACTCAGGCGGGACCTTCACGATCAGGTAGGCCGTCCAATCAGGGGCATCCCACACGTCGCCGGTGTTGGCCTGGAACGCAGCCTCGTAACCGCTGTTGAACAGTGGCGTGATCGACGGGCTGGTACCCAGCATCATCCCGAGACCGGTGTCGATATCGCCATCGACCCTAGCAGCCATAGATCGTAAGTGTTGGTCTGCAGGGCGACTTCGTAACCACCGGTAACAGCGGCGATGGAGGGATTCGTCCCGGGTGCCATCCTCGCGCCCCTGGGTCGACCCGGCGGCGGGCTTGCCGGTGAGGTTACGGGCGCAGGCGGCCAGCGCGAGCCGCACGGTGGTGACGGTGGTCAGGGCTCGGGCTAAACCGTCCGCAACAGGGCTCCGCTTCCTACGTCCCGGCCTACACCACACCGTGGCCGCACAGGCCCGAAGCCCTTAACTGCACGGCCTTGGCCTTTAGGTGAGTGGTTCCGTGCCATCCGGCCACGGAGCCTCCGCAAAACCTGTTGGCGGACCACGGCGACCACTGCTAGCCTTCCGGAGGCCGTGCGAGAGAACGAGGAGGTGGTACCCGTGAACGCATTGACATGGGTGCTCCCCTCAGGGGTCACGGTCGGGCGATAGGTCGTCCGGGAGCGCCGTTCAAGCGCACTCCCGAAAGGCACGACCATGCGATTCACTTCTGAACAGCGCCTCGACGACGGCGTCCTCGAACGCGAATTCACTCTCGGCGAGGTCCCCGGCGTCCTGTGGATGCCCGGATCCGCATCCGCACCGACGCCGCTGATCCTGCTCGGCCACGCCGGCGGACTGGGCAAGATGCACCCCCGGCTGGCGGGGCGGGCTCGGCACTACGCGGCGGAGTACGGCTTCACCGCGGCCGCCATCGAGCTCCCTGGGAGCGGTGACCGGCCCCGTTTGGCCGCCGCCGAGCAGGCCCGCGCCGACCTGCGCCGGGCGTTGGAGGCCAGCGAGCCGGTCGGCGAGATCGTCGACCGGCTCGTTCTCCCGCTGGTGGAAAAGGCAGTCCCGGAATGGCAGGCCACCCTGGACGCCCTCCTTTCACTGCCCGAGATCGGCGGGCCGGTCGGGTACGCGGGGGGAGTGATCGCCATCGGCATCCGGCTGGCGGTGGTCGAGCCGCGCATCTCGGCCGCCGGTTTCTTCGCCGGGAGTTTCGTGCCCGCCATCCTGTTCGAGGAGGCCCGGCAGGTCACCATTCCGCTGCAGTTCCTGCTGCAGTGGGACGACGAAGGGAACGACCGGCAGTCGGCCCTGGACCTGTTCGACGCGTTCGGCTCCAAGGAGAAGACCCTGCACGCCAATCTGGGCGGGCACGCCGGCGTCCCGCAGTTCGAGGTGGACGACGGGGCCCGGTTCTTCGCCCGGCATCTGAGCTAGCCGCCGGGCGGCTCCGCCGTCAGGCCAGCAGCAGACGGTAGGCGGTGCCGGCCAGGGCGCCGCTCATCGAGGACGGGTCCCAGCCCTCCTCGATGGCGGCGCCCAGCAGATGCACAACCGCGCTGGCCAGCATCTCAGCCGACGACGCGCGAGACCTGCCGATAGCTGACGGCAGCGCCGACGCAGTCTTGCTGCTCGGCCCCTCTACCACCTGACAAGCAGGGAAGATCGCATCACCGCACTGCGCGAGGCCCGCAGAATCCTCCGGCCGGGCGGGATCGCGGTCGCACTGTCGCGGTTCCACCCGGTCTTCGAGGAACTTGCCGGAGGCATGCCGGTCAGCCCTGAGGGACTCGATGGCACGGCCCGGTTCCTGGCTGACGGGCAGTACCGCAATCCGGGCGGTGACCCCGGGGGCTTGCGGCAAGACCCCGGTCGTGCCGCATAATCGCAGGCCGAGGCAAGAACCTGCGGAAACGGGAGTAGCGGAATGCGAGTGACGGACACCGACGTGATCATCGTGGGCGCCGGCCCGGCCGGCCTGATGCTAGCCGCCGAGCTGTGCCTGGCCGGCGTGCGGCCGCTGATACTGGAACGGCAGCCGCGACCGCGGGAGACCCCGAAGGCCAGCGGTTTCAACGGGCAGATCGTGGAACTGCTGCGCTACCGGGGCCTGCTGGGCCGGATCGAAGCGGCCAGCGGCCGTCCCGTCGGCGCGGCTCGCGGCGCCCCGTTTGGCGGCATGGAGCTGGACTTCTCGCATCTGACCGATCCCCCGATACGGGTGGTGCATCTCCCCCAGCCGCGGCTCGAGCGCGTGCTCGGCGAGCACGCCGACGAACTCGGCGCCAGCATTAGCCGCGGACACGAGGTGGTAGGCGTCAGCCAGGACAACGCTGCCGTGGCGGCGGCTGTGCGCGGCCCGGACGGGCCCTACCAGGTGACCGCCCGCTACCTGGTGGGCTGCGACGGCGCGCACAGCAAGGTTCGCGACGGGGCCGGGATCCCGTTCCCTGGCACCACCTATCCCGAGGTCAACCGGCTGGCCCAGGTCACCGTGCCCGGTTCGGTAACCCAGCCGGACAACGGCGACCTCGACGTCCCCGGGCTCGGCCGGATCCACCCGGGTTTCACCCGGACAGACCACGGCGTGTTCTCGTTTGGGCGGCTCGCCTCCGGGGCTCTGCTCGTTCAGACGACCGAAGACGAGCCCGGCCGCTCCGACACGGACGCGCCGATGACCCTGACCGAGTTCCGGGACAGCATCCGCCGTGTGCTCGGGGCGGACCTTCCCCTGGAAGAAGCGACCCGGCTGTCGCGCTACGGGTTGCAGGCGCGCCAGGCCGAGCGGTACCGCGACGGACGGATCCTGCTGGCTGGCGACGCGGCACATCAGTTCCCCGCCACGGGCATCGGCATCAACAATGGCATGCTCGACGCCGTCAACCTGGCCTGGAAGCTGGCCGCCGCGATCGGCGGCTGGGCCCCGGCCGGCCTGCTGGACACCTATCACCGCGAGCGCCACTTCGCCGGCGCGCGGGCATTGCTCCAGACCCAGGCTCAGGTGGCACTCCGGCGCGGACAGGACCCAGCCGCCGAAGCTCTGCGGGAACTGTTCGCGGAGCTGCTCGGCGACGAGCAGCCATCGCGCCGCGTCGGGGCTCTCATCGCCGGCACCGACATCCGCTACCCGATGCCCGGCCAGGGCCAGCACGACCTGGCCGGCACCTTCGCCCCCGACCTCACCCTGCACGCCAGCCAGGGCACAACCAGCGTCGCGGAACTCATGCACACCGCACGGCCGGTCTTCCTCGACCTCGCCGACCGCCCGGACCTCCGTGAGATCGCCCAGGACTGGCGGCACCGCGTCGACATCCACACCGCCCGCACCGATCACCCGCCGGCCGACGCCGTCCTAATCCGCCCGGACGCATGCATCGCCTGGGCCGCGGCCACCGGCGAACCCGCCGGCACCGCCGAGCCCGCGCTGCGCGAAGCGCTCTCTGGCTGGCTCGGCGCCCCCCTGAAAACGACAGTTCCCGTCATTAACCGGACCTCCTGACCGGTCTCATCGCCCGCCGGGTGCATCCAGGTGCTGCGCCACAGGTCGAATACCGGCTCACCACGCTGGGTCGCTCATTGCTGGATCCGCTCGCCATGGTGCGCTCCTGGGCACAGCGGCACATCGCCGAGATAGAGCGCGCGCGCCTTGACTACGACGAAGCTGGCTCAGCAGGGACCCCCGGCCACCGCGCCGGCCACAGCCGCAGCCTGCACGATGAGTCCAGCGGCGCAGGCCTCGATGCCGGCAAGCGCGGCGCCTTTGCGCCAGCAAGTGACTGACTGCGGCTGGCCGGACGGGAACGTCCGCTATTCGGCATGAGCGGACTTCCGCCGGCGGCGCCATGCGGCGCGGCAGGTGCAGCACGCCCGCCCGCACCAGTTCCTATAGATCCCAGCGCAGAACGAGAGCGGCTGGTTATGCAAAGAAGCCACGGTTAGACCGCTCGCGTCTTGCCTCTGGTAAATCGGCCCTCCGGCCCGCTTGTCCTTTGCCGCTGGCTAGGGTGCGGTCGAGGAGTGGGAGCAGGCGGTCCCAGTGGCGCTGCAGTCCGGAGGGGCTGAAGGCGTCGGTGTCGGACATAGTGAAGCCGTGGATGGTGCCGGGGTAGATCTCGGAGGTGTAGTCGACGCCTGCGGCATCCAGGGCCTGGTTGAGCTCGCTGATGGACTCGGGCGTCATGTCGCCTTCGGCGAGGCCGAGGTGGACCTGGGCCGTGATCTCGGGGAAAAGGCGGTGCGGGCTGTCGGGCGCACCGGTGACCAGGAAGAAGGGATGGAACCCGGCGACGGCGGCCACCTGGCCGGGATGGACCGCCGCGGTGCGCACCGCCAGGACGGCACCGATGCAGTAGCCGGTCACGGCCACCGGTCCGGCGCTGACCTCGGGCTGGGCGGTCAGGAACCTGAGGTAGGCGTCGGCGTCACGCAGGGCACGTTCGGTGGTGTGCGCCTGGATCAGTGGCATCAGCCGGGCGAAGACCGCGGGCCGGATCTCTTCCCCGATATGGCCGGGAAGTTCGGTCACAGGTGCCGGGCCGTGCCGGTAGTAGAGGTTGGGGACGAGCACGTAGTACCCGTGACCGGCCAGTTCGCGGGCCATCTGCTGCAGCACGGGCCGCACGCCGAAGGCGTCCGGGTACAGCAGCACTCCCGGGTGCCGCCGGCCGTTGCCGGGGAAGGCGGCGAAAGCGTCGGCCTGGCCGTCAGCGGTGGGAATCTGCAAAGACTTGTCGGGCATGAATGTCTCCTGTCGTGGTTGACGCATCGAGCCTGTGATCAACACGACAGGGGCGGAGCCCGCGCAGCAGCGCAAGATCCCCGGTCGAACGGCGGGCCCGAACCGGCCCGTACGGCGCTCAGAAGAGCACCGGGTCACCAATCCGTGCGTGGCGCAAGGCCGTCCCGGTATTCATCGCCAGGCAATTTAGCACAGGGCAAAACCGGCCACCATGGCACCTAGCCCACCGCCGCGACGCGGGACCGGGCAGCAGCACCAGCACGAGGCACGCGAGCGAGAACTGTGGGAGTACACCGAGAAACCGGTCCATATTTCGATAGTGCAGCACGACGCCATGCAGGTTGTGACCGGGACCGCTAGTTCTGACTGTTCAGGTTAGTTGGCCAGGTTGCGCACGGTAGGTGGCCTTACTGGTCGAAGAGGACGCGCTTCATATAGGTGGTGTCGCAGTACTCGGTGACGGCGTCGATGTGCCCGCCGGTGACGCGGAAGACGACGGCGTAGTCGTTGTCGTAGGGGATTCCGTTACGGGCGCGGGCGTGGCTGGTCCACTCGGCAACGGCGTAGTCGCCGTCGGCGGGCTGGCCGACACGGCCGTGACCTCCGCCCCGGACGCGATGGCGAGTTCGGTGACGTAGTGTCCCACGCCGCCGCTGGCGCCGGTTATGAGCAGCCGCCTGCCGATCAGTGGGCCGGCCGCGCGCAGCAGGCGCAGCGCCGTCAGGCCGGCCAGCGGGAGGGCGGCGGCCGTGACGGTCGGGACCTCGTCCGGAAGTTCGACCAGCGCGCCGGCGCAGACGGCGGCACGCTCGGCCCAGCCGTGCGACGGCGGGTGGCCGACGACGCGGGTCCCCGCCCGGGGACCGGTTCCGTCCGAGGCGACCCGGACGACCCGGCCCGCGATGTCCTTGCCGGGCCGCCACCCGACCGGCGGGTCTTCGAGCAGGAAGGTCTCCCCGCGGTTGACCGAGAATGCCTCGACCGCGATCACTGCTTCTCCGGCGGCCGGGCTCACCTCATCGACGTCGGTCAGCCGGGCCTGGCCGTCGCCGTCGGGAACGAAGCTCTTCACGCGACGATCGTGGCAGCGGCTAGGCTCTTTCCGTAAGTAGGCAGTAATTAGTGCCATAGGCACTTTCCAGATACCGGGGATAGCCTGCCATGACGCACACCGCATCGAGCGACGGGCGCTACGACGTGCTCGCCGAGGCCTGCCCGACCCGGCAGGTCGTGAACCGGATCGGCGACCGGTGGAGCCTGCTGGTCCTGTATGCCCTCGAAGGTGGCATGCTCCGGTTCGCCGAACTGCGCCGCGCGGTGGAAGGCATCACCCAGAAGATGCTCACCCAGACCCTGCGCCTGCTCGAACGCGATGGCCTGGTCCACCGCGAGGTCTTCGCGGCTATACCGCCGCACGTTGAGTACTCGCTGACCCCTCTTGGCCGCAGCCTGTCGGTCCGGATCGCCGGGATCCGCGAGTGGGCCTACGCGAACATGGGAGACATCGAGGCCGCACGACGCGACTTCGACACGCTGGGGAGTGACCGCCCCTGACAGCGCCCCTGCCGTCCGGCGAGGGTCCGGAGCCATGTGATGGCGCGGTCCTGGCATGACGGGACGGCGCCGTCTTGCGCCTGCCGGCTTTGCCGCCTAGTTGACCATCGGGGCCGGTTTTGCGTGATTGCTGGCCATCGCGACACGCCGTGCTAGCAGCCCGGATGCCCGCTTGCGGATGACGGAGCCGCAGCGATCGGCGTCGTCGCCACGAGCGCGGACCTGGCGCTGAAAATGGCCGGGATCCAGGCGGGTGACAGCGTCCTGGTGCTGGGCGCCACCGGCCCGCTAGGCACGGCCGTCATCCAGCTCGCGCGACTGGCCGGCGCCGGGCACGGCTGACGGCAGCCGGTCAGGAGGGCATCGCGGCCAGGGCCTCGCGGAGCATCGCGAGGGAGCGCTGGCACCACTCGTCGACCGGGCCGCGCTGACCGGCCTGGACCCAGGCACCGACGCCGGTCCGGATCGCGTCGCTGACCGCGACGGTGATGACCCGGGCGCGCAATTCCGCGTCCCCGGCCGGAGCGCCGCCGCCCGGCCGCCGGGCCGCGCCGCGGGCGAGCAGGGCCGCGGTGATGCCCTCCTGGTCGCGCCAGACCAGCTGGTAGATCCGGGCCTGCAACGCCGGGGTGGCCTGGATCAGGCGATATCCGCGGCGCGCGCGCTCGGGCCGGCGGGCCGTCAGCGCCGCGATCAGGGTACGCGCCACGAAGTCCACGTCGGTCTCGTCCGGTTGGTCCTCCGTCAGCGCCGCCCGGACCGCCGCGTCGGCCTCCGGGTCGAGGACCAGCACGTCCTCCTTGGCCGGGAAGTACCGGTAGAACGTGCGCGGCGAGACCTCGGCCGCCGCCGCGATCTCCTCCACGGACACCGCGTCGTAGCCCCTCTCCTCGAACAGCGCCAGCGCGGCATCAATGATCGCGTCCATGGTCCGGCGCCGGCGTCGCTCCCGCAGGCCGGTCTCGGGGGTGGTGTTCACGATGGTCACCCAGCCAATCTACCATAATCCGGCAGAGCTGCCAGATGGCAGTATTGCCAAGTGGCATATCTGCCATATAGTTAGTGCAAGTGAACAGCCGAGCAAGGGAGTGAGCACATGAGTGAGCAGATGTCGGGCCTGGCGGACCTGGAAGGCGACACGGTGCGGGACTTCGCCCGTTACTGGGAGGCAGTGTTCAACGAGGGCGACTACCGTGCCATAGCCGGCTACTACACGCTGGACGCGCGACTGATCGCGGCCCAGGCGGAGACGGTCGGGGGGCACCCGGCGATCGAGCGGTTCTGGCAGGACGCCACCGAAAGGGCGAAGGCGGCCGGGGTACAGCGCACGGTCCAGGCGGATGAGGCGGGCAGCGACGGCGAACTGGGCTACCTGCGGGGTACGGTCGTGCTCGCCAGGGCAGAGCAGGCGACCACGGTCCGGTACCTCACGCTGTGGAAGCGGGAGGCGGACGGCCGCTGGCGGATAGCCGTCGACTTCTCCAGCCCTAGCCCGCAGCCCGCCTGAGGGACGCCCTCTCCGCCGGCGCGAGCCGGGCATGAAGGCAACCTGTCCCGACACGGCGAGGACCGGCCTCCGGCGGATGGCGGGGAATGGCTGGCCGTGGGCACGGGAATCTTGCCGTCGCCGTAAAACGCGGTCGACCGCGCGCCTGCCGCCTCCCTCGCCGTGCCGAGCTCAGCGGAGCCGGTTTGCAGTCGCGCCCCCGACCAACTGGGTCGTGTCGATGAGGCGGTTGGAGAATCCCCACTCGTTGTCGTACCAGCCGAAGATGTGTACGTGGCGCCCCTCGATAACCTGCGTGAGCTGGGAGTCGAAGATGCATGACGCCGGGTCCCTGACGATGTCCGCCGAGACGACCGGGTCCGCGGTGTAGCGCAGGATCTGCGCAAGGTCGCCGCCCGCCGCCTTGCGGAACAGCGAGTTGACCTCCTCTACCGTCGTCTCGCGGACCACCCGGACGGTCAGGTCGGTCAGCGAGCCGACGGGGACGGGGACCCGCACCGAGTACCCGTCGAGCTTGCCCTTCAGGCTTGGGAGCACGAGGCCGATCGCACTGGCGGCATTAGTGGTGGTCGGGATGGTGCTGAGGTTGGCCGCGCGGGCGCGCCGGGGGTCGCGGTGCGGGCCGTCTTGCAGGTTTTGGTCCTGCGTGTAGGCGTGGATCGTGGTCATGGTGCCGCACTCGATGCCGAGCGCGTCATCGAGCACCCGGGCCATGGGAGCCAGGCAGTTCGTTGTACACGAGGCGTTGGAGACGATCGTGTGCTTCTCGGGGTCGTACAGGTCGTCGTTGACACCGATGACGAGGGTGAGGTCCGCGTTCTTCGCCGCAGCGGAGACGACCACCTTCGAGGCCCCGGCGTCGATATGCGCCCGGGCCTTGGCGGCGTCGTTGAATACGCCTGTCGACTCGATGACAACGTCGACTCCGAGGCGGCGCCAGGGCAACTGCGCCGGGTCGCGTTCGCTGAGGACCTCGACCACGGTGTCCCCGATCCTGATCGATGAGCCTTCCGCCACGACCTGCTGCGGCAACGGCCCGTACACGCTGTCGTACTTCAGCAGGTTCGCCAGGGTCTGCACGCTGGTCAGGTCGTTGACCGCGGCCACGCGGATGTCGGCGCCGGACGTGAGCAGGGCGCGGAAGTAGCTACGGCCGATGCGGCCGAAGCCGTTGATTCCCACGGTGATTGTCATGATTCCCGTCCTGATTGTTGGGAGCCTCCCAGCACTGGCTGCGCGGGGTGGCGTGCTTCGTAAGCGGCTGGATGACTCCCGGTGGTTTCAGAACCTGCTCGTCTGATCAGTTCGACAAGGCAACCGGCCGGAATGTCAGGCGAGGCGCCGGCCTCACGTTCCGGCCCGCTGCCTTGTCGAACAGGTGAAGCAGACGCGACCGAAGGAGCCACCGCCTACGCCCGCTGGTACGCCGTCGGCCCAATCCTGATCACTTTGCAGCAAGGCTGTGGCGCCCGTTCAGCCGAACGACGGCTTGCGGTCCCGGCTTCGCTTGAGCTCGAAAGAAGCCGTCCGTCCGCGCCGACGCCCGCCGGCGTTAGACCCCTTTGCGCTCACGCGCCCGTCCCGCGGCCCTTGTGCTCCATGAGATGCAGGGTCACCCCGAACGTGGTCTCCGGCGCCGTGAAGACCGAGCGGATCTCGTCGGTCTCGAATTCGCCCTGCAAGACGACCCCTCGGCGAGTCAGTTCGGCTTTGGCGTCTTCGAGGTCATCGACTTCATATCCGAGATGGCCGACGACCGCAGTCTCGCCGTCCTTGAGCTTCGGCATGCCGAAACCGGCAGCGCGGACCTCGATCAACTCCAGGCGCGTTTCACCGAACAGCAGAAACTGCAGGTCGATGTCGCCGCCGCGAAGACGCTCGCCATCAGCTCTGCCATCAACGGTGTCGCCTGCCCGGGCGACGGTTTCGTTGATATCACGCACGACGATTGCGATGTGATCCAACCCAAGTAGCCTCATGGACCTCAGTCCTCCTTTGTCTCGCTGGTTTCCTGTTGCTGACGGGATACGGGGCGTCGCTCTCCGAGGACGCCTGGTCAGGCGTGCAGAAACGCCCCTCCGTCCACGCCGAGGGTCTGGCCGGTGATGTAGCGGGCGTCGTCGGTGGCGAGGAACAGCACGGCCGGTGCGATATCCAGGTGCGGGTCGCCGAGGCGCCCCGCGGGTATAGCGGCGACGGCCGCGGCCATCCCCTCGGGATCGGCGCGCTCGATGTTGTCCGCGGAGTCGGTCTTAGCCGTCGGGGCGACGACGTTGACGGTGATCGCATGGGGAGCCCACTCCCGGGCGGCGGTCCGCGTCAGGCTGCGGACGGCTTCCTTGGTGATGTTGTACCCGAGGGTCCCGGCGTTCCCGATCATGCCGTACCAGGACGCGAAGTTGATGATCCGGCCGCCGCGCTCGCGCATGTGCGGGAACGCGGCCTGCATCGCCCAGAACGTTCCGCGGAACCCGGTGTCGAACGTCCAGTCGAGCTCCGCGTCGTCAAACGACTCGAGCGGCGTCGGGACGGGCAGGCCAGTCGGCTGGTCCCGGGTGCCCCAGGACTGGGCGTTGTTGACCAGGATGTCGAGGCTCCCGTAGGTCTCAACTGCGAACTTCACCATGTCGACGACGTCGGACTTGATGCCGACGTTGGTGGGCTTCGCGACCGCGGTGCCACCGGCCGCCTCGATCGCTTTCACGGCGGCGGCGGATCCGTCCGCTGAGCGCGATGCGATCACGACCCGTGCGCCTTCGCGCGCGTAAAGCTCGGCGATTGCCCTGCCGATGCCGCGACCGGCGCCGGTGACGATGGCCGTCCGGCCCGCGAGTCGCAATTGGTTATCAACGGTGACTTCTGACATGAACGATGACTTCCCATCCGTCTCGGGCCAGGCGCAGCGCAGCCGCCTGGGCGATGCCGTGGGTGGCCCCGGTCACCAGCGCTGTTCCAACAGTCCCGGCAGTCGTACTCATGGCATCCGCATTTCTGTGTGGAACGACCTGACGTCAGCGTCTCCCCTCCCACTGAGGGAAGGTCAAGAGCGGAGTTGCCGTTTGACTCTCCCATGGAGGGAGAGTCACACTGCGTTCGTGAACTCGGTCCTGTCCATCGGGGACTTCTCCCGGGCCACGCACCTGAGCGTTAAGATGCTCCGCCACTACCACGAGGTCGGCCTGCTGGAGCCGGCCGACGTGGACGCGGGCAGCGGGTACCGGCGCTACGCCCCAGGGCAGATCGTCACGGCGCAGATCATCCGCCGCTTCCGCGACCTCGAGATGCCACTCGAGGACATCCACGTTGTGCTGCAGGCTCCCGACGTCGAGACCCGCAACCGGGTGATCGCCAGCCATCTGGGCCGCCTGGAGTCCCGCCTCGCCCGGACCCAAGAAGCGGTCGCATCCCTGCGGGGCCTGCTGGACCGGCCCCGGGACAGCAGCGTCCCGATCGACCACCGTCATGTCGCCGCCGCGCCCGCCGCTGCCATCACGGACATTGTCGACAAGGCCGAGGTTGTGGCCTGGTACCGGGGAGCCATGGGCGAAGTGGCCGCCACGCTGTCCGCCCAGGACATCAACCCGGCCGGGCCCCTCGGGGGCATCTTCGATACCGAGCTGTTCACCGAGGACCGGGGACGGGTCACGATCTTCCTTCCGTGCGATCCGCTGCCACAGTCGGTCGGACGCGTCAGCACCACCGTGATCCCGCCAGCAGAGCTGGCAACGATCGTCCACCTCGGTTCGAGCACAGAAGTCGACCGAACATACGGTGCCCTCGCCGACTACGTGACCCAGCATGAGCTTGCGGCCGACGGGCCGATTCGCGAGTACTACCTCGTCGGCCCCTCCGACACCCGCGACGAGTCGTTGTGGCAAACCGAAGTCGGCTGGCCGATCTTCCAGACCCGGCCCACGCCATAACCATAAACAACCGCTGGCAGGGGATCAGAGGGCGCGCGCGGCGGGCGGGGGAATAGGCACAAGCCAGGCATGCCTGCTCTGCGGTCTAATGGAGGGGCTTGCCGAAAGCTGAGAAATTGGTCTAGACCAATCGGCAAGCGGTCCTTCCGGTGTAGCTGCGCACATCGGGCCGACGCCCAAGGCCAGTGCGCTGAGGTCCACGAAAGGTACGCCAGAACGCACCTTTAACCCGCAAGCCGACATCCCACGCCCTGGCAGGCCACGCGTCCAGCCAACGCTTACCGGAGCAGCCGGCCGGGTGCCCTCTACTCCGTGTTAGCTATTGCTGCACCGCATGGTTGGGCATGAGGGCGGCGGGTAGCGGCCGGGCGTGGCTGATTCTCCCATTGCCGTCATCGACATCGACGGGACGCTCATCGACTCCAACTACCAACATGCGCTGGCCTGGTACCGGGCGCTGCGCCTAGTAGGCGAAACCTACCCGGTGTGGCGGCTGCACCGGCTGATCGGCATGGGCGGGGATCAGGTGGTCCTGGCCCTTGGCGGTGAGGACCTGGAGCGCCGGGTGGGCGACGAGGCCCGGGAGCAGCAGGGCAAGGAGGTCGACGCGCTGCTCAAGGAAATGATGCCGCTGCCCGGTGCCCGCGACCTGCTGGTGGCCGTCAAGGAACGTGGCCACCGGCTCGTGCTGGCCAGTTCCGGCCAGCAGCGCCACGTGAACGTTTTCCTGGACAAGCTGGATGCCCGCGGCCTTGCTGACGGCTGGACCAGCAGCGCCGACGTCGAGGCGTCCAAGCCGGCACCGGACCTGCTGCAGGTGGCGCTGAAAAAGCTGGGCGCGCCGACTGAGGCACCGAGCGTGATGGTCGGCGACTCGGTGTGGGATGTCAAGGCGGCGAGGAAAGCCGGAATGCCGGCGATCGTCGTCCGCTCCGGCGGCTTCGGGGATGACGAGCTCCGGAAGGCTGGCGCCATGGCCATCTACGACACCCCCGGCGACCTCGCGAAGGCGCTGGACGACACCCCGCTCGCCTGACGCCCCGGCCGCCGCCGGGCTCTGTGCGGGACCGGCACCGAATCCGGTCGTGCGGCTGGAGCGCCGGCGGCCATACTCCAAGGGAGCACGCAACCCATGACCGCCAACCAGACAGACCAGGCTTCGGGGGCGAGGAGCACCCGTCCCGAGGCGCCGGCCGAGGCCGCGAGCGATGCACCGACCGGCAACCCTGCCCAGCCGCGTCCCACCCTGCCCGAGGGGATGGGCGAGATCGACCGCCGTGCCATCGACACCGTGCGCGTGCTGGCGATGGACGCCGTGCAGAAGGCCGGCAACGGCCACCCCGGGACCGCGATGAGCATGGCCCCCACGGCTTACCTGCTGTTCCAGAAGTGGCTGCGTCACGACCCGGGCGATCCGAACTGGATCGGCCGTGACCGGTTCGTCCTGTCGATGGGGCACTCGAGCCTCACCCTTTACATACAGCTCTTCCTGTCCGGCTATGGCCTGGAGCTCTCGGATCTGGAGGCGCTGCGCACCTGGGGGTCCCGCACGCCCGGTCACCCCGAGGTCAACCACACACCAGGCGTGGAAACGACGACCGGCCCGCTGGGCCAGGGCGTCGGCAACGCCGTCGGCATGGCGATGGCCGCCCGCCGCGAGCGCGGCCTGCTGGACCCTGATGCGGCCGAGGGCGAGAGCGTGTTCGACCACACCGTCTGGACATTCGCCTCGGACGGCGACCTCGAGGAGGGCGTCAGCGGCGAGGCGTCATCACTGGCCGGCACCCAGGAGGTGGGGAACCTGGTCTTGGTTTACGACGCCAACCGGATCTCGATCGAGGACAACACCAGCATCGCGTTCACCGAGGACGTCGGCACGCGGTATGCGGCCTACGGCTGGCACGTTCAGCACGTCGATGACGGCGAGGACCTGGCGGCGGTCGACCGTGCGCTGGCCGCCGCCCGGGCCGAAACCGGCCGCCCGTCGCTGATCGTGCTGCGGACGATCATCGGCTGGCCCGCGCCGAACAAGCAGAACACCGGCGCCGCCCACGGGTCGGCGCTGGGCGAGGACGAGGTTCGGGAGACCAAGGCCATCCTCGGCTTCGACCCCGACCAGGCTTTTGCGGTGGCCCCCGAGGTACTCCAGCACGCCCGCCAGGTCGCTGCCAGGGGCGAGCAGGCGCACGCCCGGTGGCAGCAGCGCTTCGACGCGTGGCAGGCCGGCAACCCCGCTGGCGGCGCGCTGCTGAACCGGCTGTCCGCCCGCACGCTGCCCGAGGGCTGGGCCGACACCCTGCCGGCCTGGGACTCCGACCCGAAGGGGGTGGCCACGAGGAAGGCCTCCGGCGAGGTGCTCGCCGCCCTGTACCCGGTCCTGCCCGAGCTGTGGGGCGGTTCGGCCGACCTGGCGGAGAGTAACAACACAGCGGTCAAGGGGGAGGCCTCGTTCCTGCCCGCGGACCGGCAGACCAAGATGTGGGCGGGCGGCCCGTACGGGCGCACGCTCCACTTCGGCGTCCGCGAGCACGCCATGGGCGCGATCATGAACGGCATCGCGCTGCACGGAGGGACCCGCGTGTACGGCGGCACGTTCCTGACGTTCTCCGACTACATGCGCGGCGCGGTCCGGCTGGCCGCCCTCATGCAGCTTCCGGTTACCTACGTGTGGACGCACGACTCCATCGGGCTGGGCGAGGACGGTCCTACCCACCAGCCGGTCGAGCACTACGCGGCGCTGCGGGCCATCCCCGGCCTGGATTTCATCCGCCCGGCCGACGCCAACGAGACCGCGGTGGCGTGGCGCACCATCCTCGAGCACAACGACCGCCCGGCCGGGCTCTCGCTGTCCCGGCAGAACCTGCCCGTCTTTGACCGCACCAAGTTCGCGTCGGCCGAGGGCACCGCCCGGGGCGGGTACGTGCTGGCCGAGGCCTCCGGCGGCACTCCCCACGTCATCCTGATCGGCACCGGCTCCGAGGTGCAGATCGCCGTCGCCGCCCGCGAGGCGCTGGAGTCCGACGGCGTCCCGACGCGGGTCGTGTCGCTGCCGTGCTGGGAGTGGTTCGCAGGCCAGGACCGCGTCTACCGGGAGCAGGTGCTGCCGCCCGCAGTGCGCGCCCGGGTAAGCGTAGAGTCCGGGGTGCCCATGGGCTGGCGGGAGTTCGTCGGCGACGCCGGCCGGATCGTCGGCCTGAACCACTTCGGCGCCAGCGCCGCCTACACCGTGCTGTACGAGCAGTTCGGCCTCACCGCCGACGCCATCGTCGCCGCGGCGCAGGAGAGCCTTGCCGCCGCCGCAATGCCGCCGTCCGCCCCGGCTGGCCCGGACAGCATCGGCGTCCTGAACACCCCTACCGGCGACCGCTGACCCGCCGTCCCTTTCCCGTCCCCGAGCCCGGAAGGCACTGCCATGGCACCGAACGAGAAGCTAGCCGAACTGTCGCGAGCCGGAGTCGCCGTATGGCTCGACGATCGGCAGCGACGATGCGGACGGGGTTCGCCCTTTGTGGTGACGGTTTTAGCGTCCCGCCTTGCGGCGTTCTTTTTTACGAGCCGCCCGCCGGTATACGGCGGTGACTGCCGAGTCGGCCTGGTGCAGCGTCTTCGCCGTTCGGGTGGACGGATCACGGCGCTCGGCGGCCAGTGCCAGGCGATGGACGAGCGCCTGGGCCAGCGGCAGGGCGATGGCCAGCAGCAGCCACGTACGCAGGCGCCTGGAGAAAAATGCCCACATGCCCGGGGTCCTTTCGTCGTCCCGCAGGGTGGCCTCTGCATTACCGCCTTTGGCCAGAGGACTGCGGGGAGCTGTCACCACGTCGTCGCTACCCAACAGGGCAGAGCCAAACGCTAAGCCCACGGGTCCCGGCACGAGGCGCTAGCCCGCGCCGGGCAGGCAGGCCTGGAGGTTCCCGTCGGCGATACGGGTACGGAAGACGGGCTGGGGAGCGGTCCCGGGCCCGCGCGCGACGGTGCCGTCGCTGACCCGGAAGGTGCTGCCGTGCCACGGGCAGCAGCGCGTCGCGGACCCGGCCGGCGAACGTCCCTGGCGGGTGCCGTGCTCTCAGGCCGGGGCCGCGCCTGCCTCGGCGTCCAGCCCGGCGAGGTAGTCGCCGAAGCCGTGCGGGGCCCGGGCATCGCGTCTAGCCGAGGTGAGCACGGTGAGCGCGCGGGTGCGCAGGACCCGGCTACCAGTAGCGGTCAGAGCCGCGATGAGCGCGTGGTCCTCGCCGGCGGGCACGTCAGGGAACTCGCCGGCCCGCAGGTATGCGGCGGCACGGAAGCCGAGGTTGGCGCCGTGCACGTGCGAGTGCGGCCCGGTGCCCCGGCCGTAGCGGCGATGGAACAGCGACCGCGTTCCGGGCTGGTGCCCGGACCAGTCGGCGACCCGGATTGTGCCTGCCACCGCGTCCCATCCCCGGTTCGCGTAGCGGGCCTGCTCGCGGAGCCAGCAGGGAGGGACGAGCGTGTCGGCGTCCGTGGTGGCCAGCCAGACGTCAGCCGGGTCCAGGTGCGCGGTGCGGCGCAGCACTTCCCGCATCCCGGCCGCCCGCGCTGCGCCGACGCTGCGGGCGTCGGTCGTGACGACCGTGGCGCCGCCGAGCCGCGCGACCCGGTCGGTCCGGTCGCGGCTGGCGTCGGCCACCACGACCAGGTGCACCGGCATGCCGCGGGGCGCCCGGGCGGCGCGGCGCAGGCTCGCCAGGCACGAAGGCAGCCGGTCCTCCTCGTTGTGCGCGGGTACGACGACGCCGAGTGACCGGATCACGCGATCCCGCCGGCCTGCGCGACGGACCGCAGGTCGCCGTCGGCGCGGCCGTACACCTCGGCGGTGAAGTCCGGGTCGCGGTAACGCGCCAGCCGGGCCAGCGCCGGGTGCGCGGCCAGGTCATCGTGTACCTCATCGCCGGTGCGCGGGTGGTCGGGCGCGGGGTGCCGCCAGTGCACCGCGAGGATCTGCCCGCCGGGGCGCAGCGAGCCGGTGCCGAGGCCGAGCACCTGGCCAAGGTCGGCGTCGTCGAAGTAGTAGAGAAGCTCGGACCAGACGATGAGGTCAAAAGAGCCCGGCGGCCACTGGTTTGGAATCGTCCGCTGCTCGACCCGCACGGCGGGCAGCCCGGCGGTCCTCGCCCGGGCCGCGGTGACCGCGTCAGGGACCGCGTCCCAGGCGAGCAGGGCGTCGCAGCGCGGCGCGAGCATGGTGGTGAGCACCCCGATCGAGCAGCCCGGCTCGAACGCGGCCCCGTAACGCTGCCTGGGCAGCAGGGCGACGGTAAGCGCGTACTTGCGCGCCTCGTACCAGCGCTCGGCCAGCCCCCAGGGATCGGCGGAGGCCGCGTAGCGGTCACGGAAGTAGCCTGGATCAAGCGTCACCGGAACAGGACCTCCATCGCCCTGGTGAAGTGGGCGATCATGCCAGGAGACAGCACCGGGCCGAGACCGTGGCCCCGGTCGGTCGTCTGGCTGGCGAAGCAGCCGATCGCGGCGCGTTTCCTGCTGGCCGCGCGGGGCGGGAGCGGGATCCGCAGGGCCCGGTCCCAGGGCACCCGGGGATCGCCGGGGAAGGCCCAGTGCCACATCCAGACCGGGTAGTAGTACACAGTCCCCGGGGCCGCCCTGCGCGCGGCGCGCCCGGCCGCCTCGTGGTCGGGATGCATGTCACGGTCCCACGGGGCGAGGCACAGGTCAAAATCAGCGACCAGCGGAGCGAGCGCGGCCGTCAGCTCGTCCTCGCGGGCGGCCAGCCCGCTGTCCGGCAGGCGGAGCCGGATTACCTCGGCCGCCCGAGCGCCCAGGGCGTGCAGGGCGGCGGCCGTCTCGGCGGTCCGCCGCCGGGCAAGCACGGCCGGCGGCGTGCTGCCCCGGTGTGAGCGTTCCCCGTCGGTGACCGCTATCAGCCGCAGCCGGGCGCGCGACGCGGCCAGCACCGATATCAGGCCGCCGGTTCCCAGCACTTCGTCGTCAGGGTGCGCGGCCACGACCACGGCGCTGGTCACGCTGGCCAGGCCGGCGAGCCCGCGGCCCGGGAGCGTGCTCAGCCACGACCAGGCCGCCCAGGTCCGCTCGTCGGTGCCGGGTGCGTCGATCGGGTGCAGGCGGCCGGCGGGCTCGCTCACCACGTGGCTCCCTGTTCGGCTACCAGTTCGCCGAGCCGCGCCAGGTCCCGTTCGGCGTGATGCTGGCGCAGGTAGACGGTGATGTCGGCGACCGCGCGGGAATGCGCCTCGTCATGGCAGAGCGGCCCGGCCCCCAGCGCCCGGCCGGTCCTGGCCAGCACGTCGGTGGCGGTCGCCTCGGCCAGCGCCCGAACCCGCAGCGTACGGAGCGCGCCCTCGCCGCGCAGGTCACCGGGGTCGGCGTCGATCTCGTCGGCCGCCCGGGCGAGCGCGACCCGCGTTGCGCGAAGCGCGATGTCGACGGCGCCCAGGTGCGCGAGCGCGTGCGGGCCGACATCACGCTTGGCGGCGGCGCGGGCCAGCGCGCGGGCCACCCCGCGCGCCCCGCCGTACCAGCACGCCGCCACCCCGGCGCCGCCGTGGCTGAACCCCGGCCGACCGGTGTAGCCTCCTGGCGGCCCGACGGGCTCCGCCGGGACAGCGGGAAAGCCGACGTCCAGGGTGTCGCTGCCGGCCATCCCGGTGGCAGGCCAGCTGCCTGCGTGCGGCTCAAGGCCGTCCACCGCGACGGCGAACAGCTGTTCGTCGTCACCGGCCCTGGCGGTGACCAGCGCGTGCGTGCAGACGCGGGCCCCCGAGCAGTACTGCTTGGTGCCGCGCAGCAGCCAGGTGCCGCCTTGCCTGGTGGCGGTCACGTTGGGGCCGGGCGGGTTCGCCGCCCACACGCCCCAGCGGCTGCCCGGTTGCGGCGGCGGTCCTCCCAGCTCGGCCAGGATCGCGACCGCGTCGGCGTGCCCCTCGCCGAGTCTCGCCAGCGACAGGTCCTCCTCGGCCAGGTCGGCGAACGCGGCCCAGCGCCGCCAGGTGGCCCCCGATCCCGGCAGCGGCAGGTTGAGCCTGCCCGACTCGACGGCCGCGGTGAACGCCGCCGCGGTCCGCTGCCAGGCGCTAGTCTCGTCCCCGCAGCCTGGCCGCCAGCTCCCGGTCATGCGCCGAGCAGGTCGACAAGGTCGTCGGCGTGCTCCTCCTCATCAGCGAGGATGCCCTCAAGGAGCCGGCGCGTGGTGGGGTCGCCGTCGCCGATCCAGCGGATGATCTCCTGGTAGGTCGTGATCACGATGCGCTCGGCGGTGAGGTTGTCGCGGAGCATGCCCTCCAGGTCCCCGTCCGCGAACGTCTCGTAAGCGGTGTGCGCCCGCCCGGCGATCGTGGCCGGGTCGAAGTCGGGCTCGCCGCCCAGCTGGCTGATCCGCTCGGCGGCGAGCATCGCGTGGCCGCGCTCGGACTCGGCGTGCTCGGTGAACTCGCCCGCGACCTGGGCGCGGTTGATCCCGGTCGCGGATATCGCGTGGCGGGTATAGCGCATCCAGCAGACGATCTCGGTCGCCAGCACCTCGTTGAGCACGGCGATGACCTCCTTCGGGTCCTTGCCGTACGAGCCGGTCACCGGCCCCTGTTCCATCTTCTGCCGGGCCCTCTCGCGGATCGCGGAGATATCGGCGGTGAAGCTGCCACCTGGCATAACGGGTCCCCTCCAGTCAAAGCGGCGAACAGGGACGGCCTGCTACCCGCGCCCGAGCCCCGTACACATGAAGGCGCCCTTCAACCGGACAGGCGCAACACCGCGAGCCGGATTAGGAAGGCGAACACCGGGTAATAGGCGACGCGGAACGCGGCCGGCCAGGCCCGCGCACCCGATCACGGGAAGGAATAACCTCATGGCGGTCATCTTGCTCGTTCTCCTGCTAGCGATCATCTTGGGCGGCCTCGGGTTCGCCATTCACGTCCTATGGTGGATCGCGCTCGCGGTCCTCGTGCTCTGGGCGATCGGCTTCCTCGTCCGCGTCGGCGAAGGCACCTCCCGCAGCCGCTGGTACCGATGGTGACCTCCGCCGCCTAGCCAGGGCGCCGTCATGGGCGCCTGGATCGGCACGTCGGGCTGGAGCTACGATCACTGGCACCCGGAGCTCTACCCGCCCGGCCTGCCCGCCCGCGACCGGCTCGGCCGGTACACGCAAGCTTTCGCCACCGCCGAGCTGAACAGCAGCTTCTACCGCTGGCCGGCCCCGACGGCGTTCGCCTCCTGGCGGCGCCGCCTGCCCGACGGCTTCCAGCTCTCGGTCAAGGCACCGCGCGGCCTGACCCACGCGCGCAAGCTGTACGGACCCGAGCCCTGGCTGGAGCGCATCGCGGCAGGCTGGCACGAACTGGACGGCCGCCGGGCGGTGCTGCTGGTGCAGCTGGCGCCCGCCCAGGCCCGCGACGACACCCGGCTGGACTACTTCCTCGCCCAGGTCCCGGACTGGATACGCGTCGCGGTGGAGTTCCGCCACCCGAGCTGGCATCGCGAGGAGATCTTCGCGCTGCTCGCCGCGCACCGCGCCGCCTACTGCGTAATGAGCGGCGCTGGCCTGCCGTGCGTGCTGCGCGCCACTACCAACTTCGTCTACGTACGGATGCACGGCCCCAACCGGGAGCACCTGTACACGGGCTCCTACCTCGACGCCGACCTGCGCTGGTGGGCCGACCGGATCCGCGAGTGGGAACGGGCCGGACAGGACGTGTTCGTCTACTTCAACAACGACGGCGAAGCCAACGCGGTGCGCAACGCGCGGACCCTCCGTGCGCTGCTCAGCGTATGACCGCCTGCGGGCCGCGGCGCAGAGCCTTGCCGCCGGGGCGGTCGTTCGCTGTGCGGCTGGGTGGAACCACGCACTCGTTCGGATAGATCAGGCCGCTGTCGTCATGCGGCGGCCGGGGTGAGCGCGCGCAGCGGGGCAGCGAGTTCCCTGGCGAAGAAGTCCATGAAGCCGTCCGGGTCGGGGCCCGCGTTCATGGCGACGAGGTGGTCAAAGCCCGCGTTGACGAATTCCTGTGCGACTTCCAGGTGCCGTTTCGGGTCGGGGCCGCAGGCGAACTGCTCCCTGACCTGGTCCGGCGTGGCGAGCGCGGTGACCGCCTCGAAGTTGGCCGGGTTGGGCAGTTCCGCCATGACCTTCCAGCCGGCCAGCGCGAAGGCGTTCTTCTCCAGCACCGCCTGTACGGCCGTGGCCTCGTCCTGCGCCCAGGCCAGCGGCATCTCGCCGTAGGCCGGGCCGTGCCCACCCAGCCCGTGCCACGTACTGACCAGGTCCGCGTCGGGCTCGACGGCGAACAGGCCGTCGCCGAGCTCGGCCGCGATCTTGGCCGACTCCGGCCCGCTCGCCGCCACCGCGATCACCGGGAGTTCTTCCGGCAGGTCGAATACCCGGGCATCCTCAAGCTTGAGGTACCTGCCATCGTAGGAGCGGTACCCGCCCTGCCACAGCAGCCGGATAATCTCAAGGGCCTCACGAAACCGCTCGTGCCTGACCCGCCGAGCGGGAAACCCCTCGCCGGTAACATGCTCGTTGAGACGTTCCCCGGCGCCGACCCCGAGGGTGAACCGCCCGTCGGAGATAATGGCAAGCGTCGCCGCCGCCTGGGCGATGATCGCGGGGTGGTAACGCATCGACGGGCAGGTGACTCCGGTCGCGAGCCCGATCCGCTCGGTCTTCACCGCGATCGCCGACAGTAGGCTCCAGGTGAACGCGCTGTGCCCTTGCGCCTCCACCCACGGGTGGTAATGGTCGCTCATCTCCACGAAGTCGAAGCCGGCCTGCTCGGCCAGCACGGCCTGCCGGATGAGCTCCCTGGGGCCGAACCCCTCGGTGGCGAGCTTGTAACCGATCCGCATGTCATCCCCTCGGTCGCAGCGTCATTTACCCGGGCAGCACGACTGGCTACCCGGGTATAACGGGCACAATCCAGCGCGCCGCGCTCCCTTGCCCGCGCTCAGGCGCTGAGCAGCCGCGCGAACGGTCCCTTGTCGTCCTCGCCCGCGGCGCCCGCCGTCCACGCGTCGACGGCGTCGAGGCTGACCCGCCACAGCCCCTCGTCCCGGCCGACCGCCCGGATGTGCAGGTGCTCGCCGGACGCGGAATCGACGTCCTTGGCGTAGTCCTTGCCCAGCAGCCCGGACGCGGGCGTCAGGGCGCTCAGCAGCGGGCTGCCCTCCGCGAGCTCCGCGAAGTACGCGTCCTGCGCGATCAGCACCCCGCTCACCGACGTCCCGTGCACCGACACGGTCACCGGGACCCGGGCCTGGCCGGATTCGTTAACCGCGCGGACCAGCTCACGCAGAACCGGGTCAGTACCGTGCTTGGCCATGTCATTCCTCCGATCATCTGACTCGAGAACACACCGCGGCTACCCGCGCCCGGTCGACGACACGCTTTCTCCCTGGCCTTCAAGCGGCCCGCCCGGGTGGCCGAGGGCCGGCCGCTGCCAACGCGAGCCGCGGACCTGCGCTAACAGCTCGTCCCGAGGAAGCGCAGAAGTGACGAGGCGACCTCGTCTGGCGCATGGGTGATGAGCAGCTGCTGGAGTGCTGCTGGGGTCATTGGCGGTTAGCGGGTTGCGTCGGGGCGTCCCGCGCCCGCCTGGCGCGGGGCGCCCCGACGGCGCTGCCAGGAGTCTCAGGCGGTGACGGCCTGCTTGTGGTCGCTGCTGGTGACCTGGATGCTGCGGGGCTTGGCGGCTTCGCGGACCGGGATGGTCAGGGTGAGGACGCCCGCGGCGTAGCCGGCGGCGATCTTGTCGGCGTCGAGGGTCTCGCCGAGGAACACCTGCCGGGTGTAGGTGCCGTAGGGCCGTTCGGCGATCAGCAGCTCGGCCCCGTCGGGCTGGGCGGGGGCGCGCTCGGCGCGGACGGTGAGCACGTTCTGCTCGACGGTCAGGCCGATGGAGTCCGGGTTGATGCCGGGCAGGTCCAGGTGGATGTAGAAGTCGTCGCCGTGGCGGTAGGCGTCCATCGGCATCGCGGCCGGCCGGGCGGCGGTGCCGAAGACCTGCTGGGTGAACCGGTCCAGCTCGCGGAACGGGTCGGTGCGCATGAGCATGGCTGGTACCTCCTTGCCGTGTCGGTTGTCTGTCACGCTCACGGGATCTATATAGCATGGCAGTCAGGAACTTGACAACCCTCGACTCAGGTTTCCTCCTGGCGCATACTGGAGGAAACCTGTGTGCGCAGCCGTGCGCCGGAAGGGACGGTGACATTGATGGCCGCTGACGGCCCCCGGGAACCGGCCCGGGACCTGTACCAGCTGCTCGGGGTGCCTAGGGACGCCTCCCGGGAGGAGATCGCGCTGGCCTGGCGGCGCCGGGCGCGGGACGAGCACCCCGACGCGCGCCACGGCGACGGCGGCGCCCCGGCCCGGTTCCGCGCCCTGGCCGAGGCCTGGCGGGTGCTCGGCGACCCGGGCCGCCGGGCCGCCTACGACCGTGGCCTGGACCCCGGGCCGCCCCCGGGCCGGGTACGGGTCACGGTACGGCACCCGTCCGCCGCGCCCGGCCCCCGCGTATCCGCCAGTACCGGACCGCCGGCCGGGGCCACCGGGCCGCCGCTGGTGGCAGGGCCGGTCCGGGTGGAAGGCGGGTCGCCCCCGGTGCCCTCGCCGGGAGCCCGGGACGAGGAGGACTTCCGGCTCGCGCTGCTGGCGGAGCTGGTGCTGCGGTACCGCGGCCGGGGCTGGGGCCGACCGTGGTAAACCCGGGATGGGCCGATGCGGACCGAGGGCTGTTCAGCATCTCGGTGGCCGCCGAGCTGGCCGGGCTGCACCCGCAGACGCTGCGGATCTACGAGCGGGAAGGGCTGATCGCCCCCGCCCGCAGCGCCGGCGGCACCCGCCGCTACTCCTCCCGCGACATCGACCGGCTGGCCGAGATCTGCGCCCTGACCGCCAACGGCCTCAACCTGGCCGGCATCCGCCGGGTCCTGCTCATGCAGGAGGAAACCCGTCAGCTGCAGGCCGAGCTGGCACGGCTGCGCGACCAGCTGGACGGCGGGACCCCGCCCGGCGGCAGCGGGCCGGGCTAGCCGTCCCGGGCGCCCGGCACCCTCAACGCCCCCCGACCCCCGCCACGTCGGAATCCTAAGCGCCGCTCAACACCAGGCCAGCCTGGCCGACGCGCTGGCCACCGTCACGCCTTTACTAATCAGGAAGGATGCACGCAGCCGGCCTGATCCGCGCGAGCTGCGCATTTGTACTACGCCGCCCTTCGCCGGAGGAAGCCGTCGCCCTGCGCCACGCCGCCCTCTCACTGTGGCTGAATAGCGGTGGAGACCCCGCCCGGGCCGGACCCAGCGGCACGCCAAAGCCGGTGACACCGTCCGGTGTCACCGGTTTTGACCTGCAGAAATAGCGTGGCAGGTGATGGGTTCGAACCATCGTAGGCTGAGCCGACGGTTTTACAGACCGCTCCCTTTGGCCACTCGGGCAACCTGCCTGGCGCTGCCGCAAGAGGCAGCAGAGAGAAATATAGCGGACAACGCGACTGCTTGCGACGTGGAGTTCCCCGGCGCCCGCGGAGAAGCACGGTCGACATCCACCGCAGCGGCCGATGTGACGATCGGCAACCTACCCGTCTAACCTGTGATCCATGCCTAGCGAGTCCAGCTTCGACATCGTCTCGAAAATCGATCGGCAGGAAGCCGACAACGCGCTGAACCAGGCCGCCAAGGAGATCAGCACCCGGTTCGACTTCCGCGGGGTCGGCGCGTCCATCGCCTGGTCGGGCGAGAACGGCGTGGAGATCCGCGCCAACAGCGAGGAGCGCGCCAACGCCGTGCTCGACGTGTTCAAGGAGAAGCTCGTCAAGCGCGGGGTGTCGCTCAAGCACCTGGACGCCAACGAGCCGAAGCCGTCCGGCAAGGAGTACCGGATCGCGATCGCCATGAAGGAAGGCATCTCTCAGGACAACGCCAAGAAGGTGGCGAAGATCATCAGGGACGAGGGCCCGAAGGGCGTCAAGGCGCAGGTGCAGGGCGAGGAACTGCGCGTGACGTCCAAGAGCCGTGACGACCTGCAGTCGGTGATCAGCCTGCTGAAGTCCAAGGAATTCGAATTCGCGGTCCAGTTCACGAACTACCGGTAAGCCGGCCGGGTCAGCGGTGGCCGCCGTACAGCGCCTCTAGGCGGCGGACCCGCTCGCTGGTCGGCGGGTGGGTGCTCAGCATCCCGCCGACACCGTTGGCCGCGAACGGGTGCGCGATCATCAGGTGGCTCGCGGCGGCCACCGTGCCGCGCGGGCGCAGCGGCTGCGCCGTGGCCGCGGTGTCGATCTTGCGCAGCGCCCGCGCCAGGGCCATCGGATCGCCGGTTAGCAGCGCGCCGTCGATGTCCGCGCAGTACTCGCGGCCGGACGGGGCGGCGATGTGCAGCAGCAGCGCGATCAGCGGGCAGGACGCGACGAGCGACGCGAGCCCGGCCGACCACGAGGAGACCGCGACGTCGTGGCGGGTAACGTGCGCGAACTCGTGCGCGAGCACCGCGCGCAGCTCTGACAGGGTCAGCAGCCGCAGCAGCCCTTCGGTGCAGCACACGGCCGCGGTCCGCGCGCTGTACCCAACGGTGAGGATGTTCGGCTGCGCGGCGGGCGACACGAACAGCCTCGGCACCGGCAGGTGGGCGGAGTAGGCGAGCTCCCTGACGATCCTGTACAGATCGGGGCGTTCCACCTCACTGACGGGACGTGCGCGGAGGGCAGTCAGCACATTCCGTTCGGAATGGAAGTAGATAATCCAGCCAAGCGCGATCAGCAGGGCGGTGACGGCCGCGGCGCCGACGAAACCGAGCAGCAGCGAGGCGCACGCGAGCAGCGCCGCGCACAGCGCGGCGGCCAACAGTGCCGCGCGCAGCCCGTAGCAGCGCATCGCGATCTCCTCCTGACATGACAGTAACGTCACCGCGCCGAAACCTCGACCTCTCGGTCAAGCACACCTGTTCAACGGCCCAGCGCATCAAGAGGTTTCCGCACGTCATACGTTTGTGGCATAGCGGGAACGCAACGCGTTGCTCTACACTAAAGTTGCTGCCAATAAGAGAAATGTTGCATAACAACGCCGTGGTGAGGCTAATCACACGGCCAAGAGGCGCTCAGGCGCGCGTAAACTTTATCCCGTCCTGCAACCACGCCCCCAGCCGTAGGGGTGGTGCTGAACAAGGGCGCCGGCCTGGCGTGCTGAGGAGGCTTTGCGCTGTGACCAAGCAGGTCCAGGAGCTAGACCACGTAATCATTCGGTTCGCCGGCGACTCCGGTGACGGCATGCAGCTCACCGGTGACCGGTTTACGCAGGAGACCGCGGTCTTCGGCAACGACCTGTCCACGCTCCCCAACTTCCCCGCCGAGATCCGCGCCCCTGCCGGGACGCTGCCCGGCGTGAGCAGCTTCCAGTTGCACTTCGCGGACCACGACATCTTGACGCCGGGCGACGCGCCGGACGTGCTGGTGGCGATGAACCCCGCGGCGCTCAAGGCGAATCTCAAGGACCTGCCCCGCGGCGCGGAACTCATCGTCAACACCGACGAGTTCACGAAGCGCAACCTGGCCAAGGTCGGCTACGAGAGCAACCCGCTTGAAGACGGCTCGCTCGATGGCTACAACCTGCACCCGGTGCCGCTGACGTCGCTGACCGTCAAGGCGCTCGAGCACCAGAGCGTTAGCCGCAAGGACGCCGAGCGGGCCAAGAACATGTTCGCGCTCGGCCTTCTTTCCTGGCTGTACGGCCGTCCCGCCGAGGGCACGCTGAACTTCCTCGAGGCCAAGTTCGGCAAGAAGCCCGAGATCTACAAGGCGAACGTGACCGCCTTCCAGTCCGGCTGGAACTACGGCGAGACCACCGAGGACTTCGCGGTCCGCTACGAGGTCAAGCCGGCCCCGATCGCGCCGGGCCACTACCGGAACATCACCGGCAACCTCGCCCTGGCCTACGGCCTGATCGCGGCGGGCCAGCTCGCGAAGCTGCCGCTGTTCCTCGGCTCTTACCCGATCACCCCGGCCTCGGACATCCTGCACGAGCTGTCCAAGCACAAGAAGTTTGGCGTCCGCACCTTCCAGGCGGAAGACGAGATCAGCGCGGCGAGCGCCGCGCTCGGCGCGTCGTTCGGCGGTTCGCTGGCGGTGACCACCACTTCGGGCCCCGGCATGCTGCTGAAGGCGGAGACCATCAACCTCGCCGTCTCGGTGGAGTTGCCGCTCGTGGTCGTCGACGTGCAGCGCGCGGGCCCCTCCACCGGCATGCCGACCAAGACTGAGCAGACCGACCTGCTGATGGCGCTCTACGGCCGGAACGGCGAGTCGCCGGTGCCCGTCGTCGCCGCGCAGAGCCCTTCCGACTGCTTCTTCGCGGCGATCGAGGCCGCACGGATCGCGGTCACCTACCGGACGCCGGTCATCCTGCTGTCCGACGGGTACCTGGGCAATGGCTCGGAGCCCTGGCGGATTCCCGACGTTTCTGGACTGCCGGACCTGTCGGCCGAGTTCGCCTTCGCCACCTCGGCGGACAAGCCGGCCGACGGGTCCGACTTCCAGCCGTTCACCCGCGACCCGCGGACCCTCGCGCGGCCGTGGGCGATTCCGGGCACGCCCGGCCTTGAGCACCGCATCGGTGGCATCGAGAAGCGTGATGGCGCCGGGACGATCGACTACGACCCGGACAACCACGACCTGATGGTCCGCACCCGGGCGGCCAAGATCGAGGGCATCGCGAACTCGATACCGCCGCTCGAGGTCGAGGACCCGTCCGGCGCGGCGCGGCTGCTCGTCCTCGGCTGGGGCTCCACCTACGGCTCGATCGGCGCCGCGGTCCGTCAGGCCCGCCGGGCCGGCCAGAACGTCGCGCAGGCGCACCTGCGGCACATGAACCCGTTCCCCGCCAACCTCGGCGAGGTGCTGCGCCGGTACGACAAGGTGCTCGTGCCCGAGATCAACCTGGGGCAGCTCGCGCTCCTGCTGCGGGGCAAGTTCCTGGTCGACGTGATCTCATACAACCGCGTCCGCGGCCTGCCGTTCCGTGCGGCCGAGCTCGCCGAGGCGATCGAGGAAGTGCTCTCCCATGAGTGAAAACGAAGCGATTATCCCGAACGGAAGCAGCCGGCTCCGTTCCCTCACACTGGTTCCTCATGCGGCCGGACTCGGGGCGAAGGACTTCAAGTCCGACCAGGAGGTCCGCTGGTGCCCCGGGTGCGGTGACTACGCGATCCTCGCGGCCTTCCAGGCGTTCCTGCCCGAACTCGAGGTGCCGCGGGAGAACGTCGTCGTGGTCTCCGGCATCGGCTGCTCCTCCCGGCTGCCGTACTACGTGTCGTCCTACGGCATGCACTCGATCCACGGCCGGGCGCCCGCCATCGCCTCGGGCCTCGCCTCGTCGCGGCAGGACCTGTCGGTCTGGGTGATCACCGGGGACGGCGATGCGCTGTCCATCGGCGGCAACCACCTGATCCACGCGCTGCGGCGGAACGTGAACATCAAGATCCTGCTGTTCAACAACCGGATCTACGGACTGACCAAGGGCCAGTACTCCCCGACCTCGGAGCAGGGCAAGGTCACGAAGTCGACGCCCTACGGGTCGCTCGACCATCCGTTCAACCCGCTGTCGCTCGCGCTCGGCGCCGAGGCATCGTTCGTGGCCCGTTCGGTCGACTCCGACCGCAAGCACCTCCAGTCGGTGATGCGGGCGGCGGCCGACCACAAGGGCTCCGCGTTCATCGAGATCTTCCAGAACTGCCCGATCTTCAATGACGACGCGTTCGCCCCGGTCAAGGAGCCGAAGGCGCCGGGCCTCATCCGCCTGGTGCACGGCGAGCCGGTCCGCTTCGGCCCGGACGGGTCCCTGGGTCTCAAGTACGGCCGCTACGGTTCCATCGAGACCGTGCTGGCGGCCGAGTTCCCGGACTCCGAGCTGATCGTGCACGACGCGACGCTGGACGATCCCTCTTACGCCTTCGCGCTGTCCCGGCTCGACAGCTACGAGTTCACCCACACCCCGATCGGCGTCTTCCGTTCGGTCGAGCGCGGGTCCTACGACGACGCGATGGCCGCCCAGATCGACACCGCCCGCGCGTCCGGCGAAGGCGACCTGGCGAAACTGCTGGCCGGCAACGACACGTGGGAAGTCGCGTAACAAGTAGCACGTAAACAGAGAGCGCTGGCCACCCTCGCGAGTGGCCAGCGCTTGTCTTTGCCGATCGACGGCAAGGTCCGCCGCCCGGTCAGCCGACCCGGCGCGGGAGCCCTTGCGTCTTGAGCTTGACGGTGAACCCGAGGGAACTGCGGAAGCCACCCGGGTGCAGCAGCAGGCCGAGCCCGTTGCCGCCGCCGACGAGTCCGGGCGGCGTGGAGTGCTGCTCGCTCGCCCACCAGGCCGGATCGTAGAACAGGCCTGCGATCTCGTTGTGGTGCGCCTCGTCCGTGAACAGGTAGCTGCCGTCCTGCAGCAACGGCCACAAGTACTTCAAGCAGTCTCGTACGGAACTGGTCAGGTCAGCATCGACGTAGGCGAACACCAGGTTCGCGTCGAACCCGGGCAGGGTGTCGCTGAAGAACCCCTTGCGGAACTCGCAGACGTCGAGCACGCCGTACTTGCGGATGTTCTCCTTGACCTCTTCAAGCGAGCCCGCGTAGGCGCCGCCCTCGTAGGTGTGGAACTGGAACTCGGAGAGCACCAGGTGCTCCTTGTCGCCCTCCTTGGGCGCGGGCAGGCCCTCGAAGCTGTCGAAGAGGTACAGGCGGCGGCCGGTCCACGCTGCGAGACGCGAGAGGTTAACCGCGCTACCGCCCTTGAAGCAGCCGCATTCGACCAGGTCGCCGGGCAGGTCCTTCGGGATCCGGAGGATCTTGCCCGCCATGATCAGGTGGTAGAGGAAATTAGACGCGCTCTCCACGCGTATGTTGTTGCGGATCGTGAGGGCAAGAAAGCGCAGCTTCTTGAAGAAGCCGACGCCGTACTCACGTCCCGTGTCGCCTGAGAAGAACTCCCGGGCGACGACCGGCAGCAGCGCCGTGGTCACCAGGGCGGCCGGCACGCGTTTCAGGGAACTTCGCCGCACATCGATCTCCAACGCTAGATGAAAGTGAGGGCTACCTGAGCCGTGGCGGCAACCACGGTCCTGAGGCATGCAACAATAGCAAAACCTATCCTGCACGTTCGTTAGCGGATATCTTCAGCACAACTGAGAAAATTGACAGAACCCGCTGAGGGGAGATCGATCCAGTGCTCGGACCATGGGCGAAGGATGTTGCATCGCTGGCACCGCAGTACGCCGCCGGGGATCCGTTCCCGCACGTGATCATCGACGGCTTCCTTGACGAGGACTTCGCGGACCAGTTGCTGTCGGAGTTCCCCGCGATCGACGCGATGGGACGGACGAAGGACTACATATTCGGCGACAAGCGGGAAGAAGCCGACTTCGCGAAGGCTGGCCCTGCTTGCCGTGCGTACTACGACTTCCTGCTGTCGGATGAGTTCGCCGAGATCATCGGCACGGTCACCGGCCGCAAGCTGTTCGTGGACCCCGCCTTCCACGGCGGCGGCTTCCACCAGGGCGGCGACGGCAGCTTCCTTGACACGCACGTCGACTTCAACGTGCACCCTAAGCACAGCGACTGGCTGCGCGTCTTGAACATCCTGCTCTACATGAACAAGGACTGGCCTGCCGAGTTCGACGGCGCCCTGCTCGTCCGTACCGACCCGAAGAACGAGCCCAAGGCCATCGAGCCGCTGTTCAACCGGGCCGTGTTCATGTTGACCAGCGACAATACCTACCACGGGTACCGGAAGATGTCGCTGCCGGCGGGGCGGACCCGCAAGTCGCTCGCGGGCTACGCCTACGAGCTGATCGGCGAGGACGACGGCGTCAAGGCCCGCACCACCTCCTGGGCACCGGAGGAGGGCAGCGTCGTCAAGAAGACGCTCGCGCGGCACTGGACGACCCTGGCGGCTGCCAAGAACAAGCTGAAGGGCAGCTAAGTCCTTATAGAGCGCCGGCCGCACCTCTATCCGGCCGCTGCGCATGATGCCGATCCGCTGCGCCCGGCGGGCCACCGTCGAGTCGTGGGTCACCATGACCAGGGTCAGGCCGTGCTCGCGCCACATCCGCTCGAGCAGCGCCATGATGTCGTCGCGGGTACCTTCGTCCAGGTTCCCGGTGGACTCGTCGGCAAGCAGCACGCCCGGGCGCTTCACCAGTGCCCGGGCGATGGCGACGCGCTGCTGCTGCCCGCCGGACAGTTCCGACGGCAGGTGGCTGGCGCGGTCGGCGAGCCCGACTTCGGCCAGCGCCTCGCCTGCCCGCCGCGGCCGCTCGGCCGGGGTCACGCGGAGCGGCACGAGGGTTGTTCGCCAGGCTCTGCGCGCGGGCCAGCGGTATGTAAGCGTCGGCGTCGGTGACGCCGCAGCTCACGAACCAGGTAGGTAATCAGCATCGTGGTTCTCCTCTCGTCACGGCCGGTCAGCCCGCCGATCCCGGGTGAAAGCCCGAGGATCCGCCGCAAGCCTGGATCGCCTGCCGGAACGAGCTCGCGCCCGACCCGGTCGGGCGCGCGTGCGGGGTCGAGCCGCTGCCGCTACCCGCGCCCCCGCCTCCCCCAAAGCCCTGCGGCGGGTTCACGCCGTGCTCCTGAAGGCACTTGCGGAAGTTGGACGTCTGCGACGGGCTGGAACTCGAGCTCGTGCCCGCCGAGCCGCCCCCGCCGCAGCCCGCCACGGCCACAACTGAGGCCAGTGCGACCCCGCAGAGGATGGCCGGCTTGACGGCCCGTCGGCCACGCTGGCGACCCGGTCGGTCGAAGAGGCTGATCAAGCGTTTCCTCCTGAGAATGCGCGCGGCGACGCGGGCCGCGATCGCCGCGCCGGGAGCCGCTGCCCCGGCACCTGCAGTCAAGGAGGTAGGTCTTGCGATCTCTTTGTGGTCGGCTCGCGGGTTCGTCAGGGTCAGACCCTGACCAGACCCCAACCCTGGGTTCGCTGAAGAGCTGGTTAGCCTTCCGCGTTCGCCAGCGGCAGGCGAACGTAGAAGGTGGCACCCAGGCCCGGCGTGGAGTCCACGCCGATCTGGCCGCCGTGCGCGGCCGTCAGCGACGCCGCGATCGCCAGCCCGAGCCCGGTGCCGCCGCTTGACCGGCCTCGGTCGCCGTCGGTGCGGTAGAACCGCTCGAACACCCGCGCCGCCTGTTCTTGCGTCAGGCCGGGGCCGGCGTCGGCGACGGTCAGCTCGGCGTTGCCGCCCGCGCTGGTCACGGCCACCGTCACCGGCGATCCCGCCGGGGTGTGCTTCAGCGCGTTGCCCAGCAGGTTGTCGATGACCTGCCGCAGCCGCTCGTCGTCGGCGAGGACGATCACCGGCTCCGCGGCTACCAGCGTGACGGGTCGGCCGGGGTGCACCACGCGGGCCGCCTGGACGGCCTCGGCGGCGATGCTCGCCAGGTCCGCGGGCCTGCGTTCGAGCGGCCGACCGGCGTCGAGCCGGGCCAGCAGCAGCAGGTCCTCGACGAGCCGCCCCATCCGGCCGGATTCGCGGGCGATGAGTCGCATCAGGCGCAGGAGTTCTTCCTGAGTTGCGGCCGTACCCTGCTGGAGGCCGTATTCCGCGAGCCCCTGTACCGACGTCAGCGGGGTGCGCAGCTCATGACTCGCATCCGCGGCGAACTGCCGCATGCGCTCCTCCGACCGGACGGCACGCGCCTCACCCTCGGCGCGCACCTGGTAGGCCGCTTCGACGGTGGACAGCATGGTGTCGAGCGCGGCGGCGAGCCGGCCCACTTCGGTGTTGCCCGTCGGGTGGTCGATGCGCTTGGACAGGTCACCGTCGGCGATCGCGGCGGCGGTCGACTCGATCCGCGCCAGCGGCGCGAGGCTCGCGCGGACCAGCGGCAGGCCGACGAGCGCGATCAGCGCGACGGCGATGCCGCCGGCGATCGCGTCGGCTATCTCGAGCCTGGTGACGGTGCTGTTGAGGTCGTCGAGGCTGTAGGCGGTGACGAGATACTGTCCGCCGCTCAGCGGCTTCACCAGCACCCGCCAGGACTCGCCGGGTGAGCCCGCGGCGGCCGCGGTGAACGGTGTCCCGGTAGCGCGCAGCTGCGCGGCGGTCAGGACGGGCCCGTCGGCGTCATGCACCGGTCCCCCCGCCACCTGGACCTTCCCGTCGGCGGCGACCACCTCGACGAGGAACTGGGTGGGCAGCGTCTGCTTCCCCTCGAGCGCGGGCGACTTGTCGGTTTTCGCGACAATGCGGGTGGCGACGGACGAGAAGCTGCGCAGCTGGGTGTCGGACCGCGCGAGCAGGTAGCTGCGGACCAGCGTCACGCCGAGGAAGCCGGTCACCAAAGACGTCAGCAGCACGAGCAGCGCCGCGGCGGCCATGACGCGAGTACGCAGCGATGCGCCCCCCAGGACAGCGGCAAGCCGCCGAGCCCGACCCGGCCGAGTCATGGCGGTGGGATCCGCAGCACGTACCCCACACCACGCACGGTGTGGATGAGCCGCGGTTCCCCCTGGTCGACCTTGCGCCGCAGGTAGCTAATGCAGGGCTCGACCACGTTGCCCTCGCCGCTCGGGTTGTACTCCCACACGTGGTCGAAGATCTGGGTCTTGCTGACCACGCGCCCCGCGTTGACCATCAGGAACCGCAGCAGGCGGAACTCCGTCGGCGTCAGTGCGACGGTCTCTCCGGCCCGCTTGACCTCGTGCAGGTCTTCATCGAGTTCGAGGTCGCCGACCTTGAGCCGGCTGCCCGCCGCCTGCCTGGTGCGCTTCAGCACCGCCTTGATCCGGGCGAGCACCTCATCGAGGCTGAACGGCTTGGTCACGTAGTCATCGGCACCGGTCTCGAACCCGGCCAGCCGGTCGTGCATCTCATCGAGAGCGGTCAGGAAGATGACGGGTACCTCTGGCCCGCCCGCCGACCGCATGCGGCGGGCGACCTCGAACCCGTCTCCGTCCGGCATCATGACGTCGAGCAGGACGAGGTCCGGCCGTGACTCCGCGGTGGCCCGCAGCGCCTCCGCACCCGTCGCGGCGCTAGTCACGTCATAGCCGGCGAACCGCAGCGACCCGCACAGGAGTTCCCTAATGGTCTCCTCGTCATCCACAACGAGCAGCCGCGGCGCAGGCGCCTCTGTATTAGCCCGCATATCTGCTTAGCGTGCAAGCCGAACCTTGCGGTCAGCTGACCAGCGCCTCCACGCATGCTCCGACTGCGCTCAACACGCGACAGCTCGGCCACGCCAGAGAGGCCAGCGTGTCCGTTTGCCTGGTTTGTCCAGTACCCTGGCCGGTCAGGCTCATGATCGCGAAAGATTTTCAGCTTATCCGATGAAAATCCTTCATGAAAGGAAAATCCTTCGTGATCATGGCGAGGGCCAGCCGCTACTCGGCCTTAATCAGCCCGACCGGGCAGCTCACGCCGGTGCTGTGGTCGGGGCAGTAGCCGCGTGGCACCTTGTACAGGTACTGCTGGTGGTAGTCCTCGGCGAAGTAGAACTCACCTGCCGGAACGATCTGCGTGGTGACGTCGCCGTAGCCGCGCTCATGCAGCCGCTTCTGGAATTCCGCGGCCGACTGCTCGGCCGCGGCCCGCTGCGCCTCGCCGTGGTAAAAGATCGCCGAGCGGTACTGCGTGCCGATGTCGTTGCCCTGGCGCATGCCCTGCGTCGGGTCGTGCGACTCCCAGAACACCTTCAGCAGCTGCCCGTAGGACACCTTCTTCGGGTCGTATACGACCCGAACGGTCTCCGCGTGGCCGGTCTGCCCGGTGCAGACCTCCTCGTAGGTGGGGTTCGGCGTGAACCCGCCCTCGTAACCCACGGCGGTCGTATACACGCCGGGGACCTGCCAGAAATTGCGCTCCTCGCCCCAGAAACAGCCGAGCGCGAACTCCGCGATCTCGGTGCCCTCCGGGTAGGGCTCCTGCAGCGGCGTGTGCAGGACCTCGTGCAGTTCCGGCACCGGCGTGGGCGTCTCCCGGCCGGGCAGCGCGTCCTCCGCGCTGACCATATGAGACTTACGGAACCCGAAAATGCTCACCGTGCCTCCTTCATTCGCCCCTCTAAACCACAGTACGGGTAGGGCTGTTCCCCGTTACAGGACCCCTTGCGGGCCCCATGCGATGGGAGTGCGGCCTCCCCGCGAGCCAAAGCGCGCCGGCGGTCTGCGCGGACTGAGGAGCGAAGGAGCGAGGAACGAGCGACTGAGCGACGAGGGAGCACAGACCGCCCTCAGCGCGCGCGGAGGCGAGCGGGGGAGTGCTGTGAGCGCGGGTAACACTGCGGGTAATACTGTTCGGGTCTTGACGAAGGCGCAGAGGTTCTCGAAGGCGGCGCGGGCCGGGACGTCGGGCAGCTGCGCGAGCTGGGCGCTGGCCTCGCCGATCCAGGTGCGGACCGTCTGCCGCGCCTCTTCGAGCGCGGGCGACCTCCGCAGCAGGCCCAGGGCCTCCGCGTGCAGCGCCTGGTCGGTGAGGTCGGCGTCGAGCAGGAGCTCGCGCAGCCGGACGGCGTCCTGGCCGGTAGAGGTGTCGCGCAGCGCGTAGAGGACGGGCAGCGTGCGCACCCCCTGGCGCAGGTCGGTGCCCTGCTCCTTGCCGGACTCGGCGGAGCTGGACGCGATGTCGAGCACGTCGTCGGAGAGCTGCCACGCCACCCCGATCCGCAGGCACGCATCCGAGATCAGGTCCGCCATGTCGTCGGGCACCCCGGCGAACATGGCGCCGAACCGGCCGGACGTGGCGATCAGCGACCCCGTCTTCTCGGTGATGACGTGCATGTAGTGGTCGAGCGGGTCCTCGCCTTCCCGCACGCCGACCGTCTCGAGCAGCTGGCCGTCGACCAGGCGGCCGAACGTCTCCGCCTGGATCCTGATGGCCTGCGGTCCGAGGTCGGCGAGGATGCGGGACGCCCGGGCGAACAGGAAGTCGCCGGCGAGGATCGCGATCGAGTTGCCGAACCGCGAGTTGGCCGACTCGCTCCCGCGCCGGATCGACGCCTCGTCCATGACGTCGTCGTGGAACAGCGTCGCCAGATGGGTCAGCTCGATCGCGACGGCCGCGGGCACGATCCGCTTGTCGCGGCAGTCACCAAACCGGGCGGCGAGCAGCACGAGCATGGCGCGGAAGCGCTTACCGCCCGCCTGCATCATGTGCCGGGAAACCTCGGCGAACATCTCGTCTCCGCCGAAGGAGGTGTCCCGCAGGGCTGCTTCGACGACGGCTAGGTCCTCGGCCATCTCCGCGGTCAGTGCCGCGTCGGCGAGGTCGACGGGAACAGCGATGGTCACAGGAACTCCATGTCGTCAGCGTGCGAACTCACCAGTGTACGAGACTCCCCCATGCGCGACTTCAGCCAGGTTGCCGATGGCCGCCCGCCGCTCTCCACAACGCTAACAAGTGGAGAGCGACGGACGGCCATCGGGGGAAGGCGAAACTGGTTAACGAACGAACAGTTGCGTCGCTGCGTGGTTGGCGAGCGAGAGCAGCGGTTCCGGTGCGACGCCGAGCACGACGGCGGACAGCGCGCCGAGGCCCACCGCCGCCCCGGTGAACACTGACGGCACCGCCACCACGGGACCGTCGGGCACCGGGTCGCTGAAGAACATCAGCACGATGATCCGGACGTAGAAGAACGCGGCGATCGCCGAGGCCACCACGCCGACGATGACCAGCGGCATCGCGCCGCCCGCGATGGCCGCCTGGAACACGGCGAACTTCCCGGCGAACCCGGACGTCAGCGGGATGCCCGCGAACGTGAGCAGGAACAGCGCGTAGACGCCGGCGACCAGCGGCGAACGCTTCCCGAGCCCGGCCCAGCGGGACAGGTGGTCGGCCTCGCCGCCGGGGTCGCGCACCAGCGTGATCACCGCGAACGCGCCGATCGTGCTCAGCCCGTAGGCCGCCAGGTAGAACAGCGACGACGAGAGACCCTGCACGGACGAGGAGACCACCGCGGTCAGGATGAACCCGGCGTGCGCGATGGACGAGTAGGCGAGCAGCCGCTTGACGTCGGTCTGCGTGATGGCGATCACGGCGCCGATGACCATGGTGAGGATCGCGACGACCCAGAGCGCGGGCCGCCAGTCCCAGGTCAGGCCGCCGAATGCCACGTAGAACACCCGCAGCAGCGCGCCGAACGCGGACACCACGGTGCAGGACGCCATCAGCGCGGTGATCGGGGTGGGCGCGCCCTGGTAGACGTCCGGCTTCCAGCTTTGGAACGGCACGGCACCGATCTTGAACAGCAGCCCGACGCCGACCAGCGCGATGCCGCCGAACAGCAGGGTGTCGGACCCCGTGCCCGAGGACGCCGCGGTCGCGATCGCCCCGAGCGACACCGAGCCGGAGAACCCGTAGAGCATCGCGATGCCGAACAGGAAGAAGGCCGAGGAGAACGAGCCAAGCAGGAAGTACTTCATGGCCGCCTCGTGCGAGAGCAGGCGGCGGCGCCTGGCGAGCCCGCACAGCAGGTACAGCGGCAGCGACAGCGTCTCGAGCGCGACGAACATCGTCAGCAGGTCGTTCGAGGCGGGGAAGAGCAGCATGCCGCCGACGGAGAACAGCGTCAGCGGATAGATCTCGGTGTGCACCAGGCCGGCGAGCAGCCCCGCCCGCTCCTCGGACGATCCGGGGAGCGCGGCCGCCTGCCCGGCGAACGAGGACACGTCGTGCGACGCGTCCGCGATCAGCAGCACGGAGACGGCCGCGAGCACCAGGATCGTGCCCTGGATGAACAGGGTGGGCCGGTCCACGGCGACCGCGCCCTGCGCCGCGATGTGCCCGGCGCTGCCCTTGGCGAAGATCGTCGAGGACGCGGCGATCACGCAGGTCCAGACGAACGCCGCCACGAGGGCGCCGAAGGTCACCAGCAGATGGACGGCGCGGCGCAGCTCGCGGGGCACGAAGGCCTCGACGAGCACGCCGACGATGGCCGCCCCGAAGACGACGAGCATCGGCGCGAGCTGGCTGTACTCGATGCTCGGGGTCGGGATGGCGCCGGGAGTGGCGGCAGCGGCAGCGGCAATTCCCGCGGCGGCGAGGCTCACGGCTGTGCTCCCTTCTGGGCGGCGGCGGGATGCGCGGGCACCGGATCAGAGGAGCCCACCTGGGACATTGTGGCCTTGACGGCCGGGTTGATCACGTCGAGCACCGGCTTGGGGTAGACGCCGAGCCCGATGATCAGGACGACCAGCGGCACGACCGCGAGCAGTTCCCGCAGGCGCAGGTCCGGCATCCCGATCACCGCCTCGGCGGTCGGCCCGTTCATCGTCCGCTGGTACATCCACAGGATGTAGATCGCCGCGAGGATGATCCCCGCGACCGCGAAGGAACCCGCGACCTTGTACCTGGAGAACGTGCCGACGAGCACGAGGAACTCGGACACGAAGGTCGACAGGCCCGGCAGCGACAAGCCGGCGAGACCGGAGACCAGGAAGAGCCCGGCGAGCACCGGGGCCACCTTCTGCACGCCGCCGTAGTCCGAGATCTTGTCGGACCCGCGCCGCACGATCAGGAAGCCGGCCAGCAGGAACAGCGCGCCGGTGGCGAACCCGTGGTTGACCATGTAAAGCGTGGCACCCGACTGGCCCTGCGAGGTGAGGGCGAAGATCCCGAGCACGATGAACCCGAAGTGCGAGATCGAGGTGTACCCGATCAGCCGCTTCATCGAGGTCTGCCCGATCGCCACGATGGCGCCGTAGATGATCGAGATCACCGCGAGGACCAGGATCAGCGGCGTGAAGTAGTGGAACCCGGCCGGGAACAGCTCCAGGCAGTACCTGATCATGCCGAACGTGCCGACCTTGTCCATCACGCCGAGCATGAGGACCGCGGCGCCCGGCTGCGCGGACGACGCGGCGTCGGGCAGCCAGGTGTGGAAGGGCCATAGCGGCGCCTTGATCGCGAACGCGATGAAGAAGCCGAGGAACAGCCACTTCTGCACCGTCGACGACAGGGCGATGTGCGTCAGCGTGTAGAAGATGAACGTCCCGTGGTGCCCGGTCACCGCCGACTCGCCCGAGTAGACGTACAGCGCGATCACCGCGACCAGCATGAGCAGGCCGCCGAGCAGCGAGTACAGCAGGAACTTGACCGCGGCGTACTGCCGCGGCCCGACGCCGAACGACCCGATCATGAAGTACATCGGGATCAGCATGGCCTCGAAGAACACGTAGAAAAGGAAGACGTCGGTAGCGGCGAACGTCCCGATCAGCATCGTGTCCAGGACCAGCATCAGCGCGAAGTAGGTCCTGGGTGACCGCTTCACCTCGGGACCGTCGGCGTCGTGCCAGGAGGCGAGCACCACCACCGGCATCAGCACCGCGGTCATGCCGATCAGCACCAGCGCGATCCCGTCCACGCCGAGCGCGTAGTGCACGCCGAACTGCGCAATCCACGAGTACTGCTCGGTGAACTGGAAGGTCGGTCCCGAGGTGTTGAACTGGGTGGCCATGACGATGACCCAGACCAGGTCAATCAGCGAGAACAGCAGCGTGGTCACCTTGGCGAGCCGGACGGGCAGCAGGGCCACCACGATCGCGCCGAGCAGCGGAATGCCGCCCGCGACGGTCAGCCACGGTGTGCCGCTGTTCGCCACTGCCGCAACAGCGTTCATTTAGAGCCTCACCGCCAGTAGGCCGGCCAGGATCAGCACGGCACCGATAAGCATGAACAGGGCGTAAGAGCGGACGAACCCGGTCTGCAGCCTGCGCAGCCTCCCCGACGTCCCGCCGATGGTCGCGGCCAGCCCGTTCACCAGGCCGTCCACGCCTCGGCTGTCGAAGAAAACCGACAGGCGGGTGAGCCACTGGCCCGGGCGCATCAGCACCGACTCGTTGAACGCGTCGCCGTACAGGTCCGCGCGGGCCGCGCGGGTCAGCACCGAGCCGCGGGGCGCGGTGGCAAGCACCGGCACCCGCCCGTACATCGCCCAGGCGATTCCGATGCCGCCTACGGCGAGGACCAGGGCGATGATTCCCGGCCACGTCCATATCCCGTGCGCGGTCGGCGGCGAGCCCACGACCGGCGCGAGGAAGTTGGAGAACCGCGAGTCGACGATAAGGAACCCGCCCGCCGCGACCGAGCCGACCGCGAGCAGGATCATCGGCACGGTCATCACCAGCGGGGATTCGTGCGGGTGGGGAACATGCGGCTCCGGGGTCGCGGGGTGCGCGCCGGCGCCGCCGAGCACGCCGTTCTCCTCCCAGCGCTTCTGACCGAACCAGGTCATCAGCATGACCCTGGACATGTAGAACGCGGTGATCCCCGCCCCGATGATCGCGCAGGCGGCGAGGATCCAGCCTGAGGTGCCGCCCTTCTCCCAGGCGGCGTCGATGATGCCGTCCTTGGTGAAGAACCCGGAGAACGGCGGGATGCCGATGATCGCCAGGTAGCCGAGGCCGAACGTCACGAAGGTGACCGGCAGGAACTTGCGCAGCCCGCCGTAGCGGCGCATGTTCACCTCGTCGTCCATGCCGTGCATGACCGAACCGGCGCCGAGGAACAGTCCCGCCTTGAAGAACCCGTGGGCCAGCAGGTGCGCGATCGCGAACACGTACCCGGCCGGGCCAAGGCCCGCGGCCAGCGTCATGTAGCCGATCTGCGACATCGTGGACCCGGCGAGCGCCTTCTTGATGTCGTCCTTCGCGCACCCGATGATCGCGCCGAACAGCAGCGTGACCGCGCCGACGACGGTGACCGCGAGCTGCGCGGTGGGGGCGTCATTAAAGATGGGGTTGGAACGGACGATCAAATAAACGCCAGCCGTGACCATTGTCGCCGCATGAATAAGAGCCGACACCGGTGTCGGGCCCTCCATCGCGTCGAGCAGCCAGGACTGCAACGGCACCTGGGCGGACTTGCCGCAGGCGCCGAGCAGGAGCAGCAGGCCGATGGCCGAGGCGACGCCGGAGCCGCCCGACTTCGCGGAGTCGAACACCCCGGTGAAGTTGAACGTGCCGAACTCGGCGAACATCAGCATGATCGCCAGGGACAGCCCGGCGTCACCGACGCGGTTGGCGATGAATGCCTTCTTGGCCGCCACCGCCGCCGTCGGCTTGAACTGCCAGAACCCGATTAGCAGGTAGGACGCCAGGCCGACGCCCTCCCACCCGACGTAGAGGCCGAGGTAGTTGTCCGACAGCACCAGCAGCAGCATCGACGCGATGAACAGGTTCAGGTAGCCGAAGAAGCGCCGCCGGTCGGTGTCGCCGGCCATGTAGCCGACCGCGTAAATGAGGATCAGCGAGCCGACCCCGGTGATCAGCAGCACGAAGCTGATAGACAGCGGGTCAATGAGCAGGCCGATGTTCGCCTGGAAGTTGTTCACCGGGATCCAGGAGTACATGTGCAAGTCCTGGCTGCGCCCCGCCCCGCTCTTGCCGAGCAGCGTGAAGAACAGGATGAACCCGTAGACAAGGGACGCCAGCGACATCAGGACGCCGAGCAGATGCCCCCACTTGTCGGTGCGCCGACCGCCGAGCAGCAGGACTGTCGCGCCAAAGACTGGAAATGCGAGCAGCAGCCACGAGTATCGGAACACGCCGGTGGCGGCGAGTGTCGTCATCGCGAGCAATCCCCTCAGTTCTTAAGCAAGTTCGCGTCGTCAACCGACGCGGACTTGCGGGCGCGGTAGATGGCCATCAGGATGGCGAGGCCCACGACCACCTCGGCCGCGGCGACGACCATGACAAAGAAGGCCACTACCTGCCCGTCCAGGTTGCCGTGCATCCGGGCGAAGGTGACGAACGCCAGGTTGCACGCGTTCAGCATGAGCTCGACGCTCATGAAGATCAGGATCGCGTTGCGCCGGACGAGCACGCCGACCGCGCCGATGACGAACAGGATGACCGCGAGGAACACGTAATGCGCCGGGCTCACTGGTCTTCCCTCCCCTTGGCTGCCGCCTCGATCTCGCGTTCCGTCTCGATCCGCTCCTCCGCGGTGAGGTCGGAAGCCCGGTCCTCCCGCGGGTCGCGGCCGAGCTGCAGGTCGCGCGCGGCGATCGCATCGGATACCGAACGACTTGTGGTGCTTCCGTCCGGCAACATGGCAGGCATGTCGACCGCGTCGTGCAGGGCGTAGACACCGGGCGGCGGCTCCGGAGCGACCTGGCCGCTTTCAATCCGGCGGCGGGCGATGTCCCGCTGGGTCGGCTTCGGCGAGGTGCGTTCGCGGTGCGCCAGGACCATCGCACCGAGCGCGGCCGTGATCAGCAGGGCGCTGGTGACTTCAAACGGGAAGACGTACGTGGTGAAGATCAGCTTCGCGAGGCCGGTGAGGTTGTCGGCGTACTGCGCGCTGGTCGCCGGGGCCGCCGTGCCGATCGCCGCGTGCCCGATGCCGAGGATGAGCAGCACCGCGAGGCCGATGCCCGCCAGTGCCGCCCACAGCCGCTGGCCACTGATCGTCTCCTTTAGCGAGTCCGCCGAGTTGACGCCGATCAGCATGACCACGAACAGGAACAGCATCAGCACCGCGCCGGTGTAGACGATGACCTGGACGAAGGCGAGGAACGGCGCCCCCTGCATGGCGTACATGACCGCCAGGGAGAGCATCACGACCGCCAGCATGAGCGCGCAGTGCACGGCCTGACGGACCAGGATCATGGCGATTCCGGCACCGACCGCCATGACCGCGAGGATCCAGAACAGTGCCTCGTCGAAGAGCGGGTCCAGGTTGGTTCCGCCCGCACCGCCGTTCGCGAGAATAAGGTGGTTCATTTCTCGCTCCCGAAACCAACTACCCCGGCGCCGCCGAGGCGGTAGTAGTCCTTCTCGTCCTGGCCGAGCCGCATCGGGTGCGGCGGCGCTTCCATGTCGGGCAGCAGCGGGATGAGGAGCTGCTCCTTAGTCCAGATCAGCTTTTCCCGGTCGTCGTCCGCGATCTCGTACTCGTTGGTCATCGTGAGCGCCCGGGTGGGGCAGGCCTCGATGCACAGGCCGCACAGGATGCAGCGCAGGTAGTTGATCTGGTAGACGTGCCCGTACCGCTCGCCGGGCGAGAAGCGCCCGTCCGGCGTGTTGTCCCTGCCCTCGACGTAGATCGCGTCCGCGGGGCAGGCCCAGGCGCACAACTCGCAGCCGATGCACTTCTCCAGGCCGTCGGGCCAGCGGTTGAGCTGGTGGTGGCCGTGGAACCGGGGCGCGGTCGGCCGCTTGTCCTCCGGGTACATCACGGTATCGACCTTCTTGAACATCTCGCGGAAGGTGACACCGAACCCCTTGACGGGGTTGAGGAAATCAAGAACCGGCACCGGAGACCTCCTTCGTCACGCCATCGCCGGTTGCCGTGGCGGGTACGGCGCCGGCCACGGCGGTACCGCCCAGCTCAAGGCCGTGGTAATGCGGCAGGTCAAGCGGCGGCACCGGGAACCTCGGCGCCGGCTTCTCGACCTTGACGAGTCCGCCGTCCTCGTCGTAGTCCCACTCGTCCTCTTCCTCGGCCGGCGGCATCGGGGCGATCCGGGCGAGGTGCTTCTGGTAGCCGCTGTCCCAGAACCCGACCAGCAGAGCGAACAGGATGATGACCACGGCGGCGACCACGAGGGTCACCGTCGAGTGCAAGCCGTTGATCTTGAGCGCCCGCACGGTGGCGACCAGCAGCAGCCAGACGATCGAGAACGGGATGAGGATCTTCCAGCCGAGCGCCATCAGCTGGTCGTAGCGCGTCCGCGGCAGCGTGCCGCGCAGCCATACGTAGCCGAACAGCAGGATGAAGACCTTGATCAGGAACCAGACCACGCACCACCACGGGTTGAACACCCAGCTGCCAAGCAGGGTGAGCGGCGGTACGGGCCGCCAGCCGCCGAGGAACAGCGTGGTGGCGAGAGCGGAGACCGTGGTCATGTTGATGTACTCGGCGAGGAAGAACATCGCGAACTTCATCGAGGAGTACTCCGTCATGTGCCCGGCGACAATCTCGCCCTCGCCCTCGGGCAGGTCAAACGGTATCCGGTTGGTCTCGCCGACCATCGTCACCAGGTAGATGACGAACGAGGGGAACAGCACCCACACGTACCAGAAGTGCGACTGGGCGTTGACGATCCCCGTGGTCGACAGCGACCCGGCGTCGAGGAAGACCGCGACGAACGACAAGCCCATCGCGATCTCGTAGCTGATCACCTGGGCGGTCGAGCGCAGCGCGCCGAGTATCGAGTAAGGACCGCGGGAGGCCCAGCCCGCGAGCACGATGCCGTAGACGCCGATCGAGCTCATCGCGAGCACCAGGAGCACCGCCACCGGGAGGTCCGCGAGCTGCAGCGGGGTCTGGTGGTGGAAGATCGACGCCATCGGGCCCCACGGGATGATCGCGAAGCCGACAAACGACGTTGTCGCCGCGATGGCCGGCGCGATGAAGAACACCAGCTTGTCCACCCCGGTGGGGACGATGTCCTCCTTGAGCGGCAGCTTCAGCGCGTCGGCGATCGGCTGCAGCAGGCCAAAGGGACCGGCGCGGTTGGGGCCCGGCCGGTTCTGCATCCGGCCGATCACCCGCCGCTCAAACCAGATCATAAAGACAGTCGTGAGCAGCAGGAACACAAAGACAATCGCGACCTTGAGCAGCACCATCCACCAGATGAGCTGGTTAAAGTCGCTCAGCGTCGAGTCCACCGCGAGCGCGTGCCCGCTCATGAGGCCACCTCGCTGGCGCTCGGAGTCCGCATTCGCGGACGCACTGTGCTTACCGGATCGCTCGCGAGCTCGCTCATTCAGCCCTCCTCAGGGTCACCCTGGTCCCGTGGCCTGCGCCGAGGTCCGAGCGCACCGCGGAGCCCGGGCTGTTGGTGGGCAGCCACACCACGCCGTCGGTCATCTCGGTGACGTCGAGCGGGATGGTGAGCGAGCCTGCCGTGGTCGCCACGGCCACCTTGTCGCCGTTCGCGACACCAGCCGCGGCCGCGGTGGCGGCGGAGACCCGCGCCACGGCCGGCCGCGCGGTACCCGCCAGGTACGGCTCGCCGTCCTGCATGCGGCCCGCGTCCACCAGCTGCGCCCAGGTGGCGAGACGCACCTCCCGGGGGGACGACCCCCCGTACCCCCCGGCCGCGCGCCCGATGGCAGAAGGCGCCATCGTATCGGACGCGCCGGACAGCGGGGTAGAAGCCGAGAGCACCGCGGGGGCGGCCGGGCGGGCGCCCTTCCACGCGCCGAGCGCGGCGAGTTCCGCGCGCGCGGCGGCCGCGTCCGGCAGCCCCAGGTGCACGTCCATCTCGTCGGCGATCGCGCCGAGCACGTACAGGTCGGTGCGGACGCCGGGAACGCTGAGCGCCGGGGCGAACGTGCCGCCGCGGCCCTCCCAGTTCACGAACGTCCCCGCCTTCTCCGCGACCGCGGCCACGGGGAACACCACGTCGGCGCGGTCGGTGACCGCGCTCGCCCGCAGCTCGATGGAGACGATGAACGGCGTCCGCTCGAGCGCGCGCAGCGCGGCGGCCGGGTCGGGCAGGTCGGCGGGGTCGACGCCGGCGATGACCAGGGCGCCGAGTTCGCCGTTGGCCGCGGCCGTGAGCAGCGCCGACGTCGAGCGGCCAGGCGTCGCTGGCAGCGCGGCCTTGTTCCAGGCGAGCGCGACTTCCGCGCGGGCCTTCGGGTCACCGACCCAGCGGCCGATCGGGAGCAGGCCGGGCATCGCGCCCGCCTCGATGGCGCCGCGCTCCCCCGCTCGCCTGGGCACCCAGGCCAGCTTCGCGCCGCTGGCGTCGGCGAGCCGGGCCGCGGCGGCGAGCGCGCCCGGCACCTCGGCGAGGCGCTCGCCGACCAGGATCACCGCGCCCGGCTTGGCGATGAGCTCGGCGGCCCGCGCGACGTCCGGGTCGCTGCCGCCGCCGGCCGCGAGCGCCGTCAGCGTGGCGGGCTCGGCGCCGGGCACGGTCGCCAGCAATGTGCCGAAGACCTTCTCAAGCCCGGGCGCGGCGAGCGCGGCGACGGAGAATACCGCGAGCTTGCCCTTGCGCGCCGCCTTGCGCAGCCGCAGGAACACGATCGGCGACTCGTCCTCCGGCTCGAAGCCCGCGAGCAGCACCGCGGGCGCGGCCTCCAGGTCGGCGTAGCTGACCTCGATGTCGTGGCCCGCCACCCGGGCGGCGAGGAACTGCTCCTCTTCCGCCGAGTGCGGCCGGGCCCGCATGTCGATGTCGTTGGTGTTGAGCGCGAGCCGGGTGAACTTGGCGTAGGCGTAGGCGTCTTCAAGCGTGAGCCTGCCGCCGGCCAGCACGCCGACCCCGGACGGTTCTTCGTCCGTGCTTGAGGAAACCGTGCTCCAGGAACCCGTGCCTGAGGCACCTCTGTCTCGCGCCGCGATGAGGCCGGCCGCGGCCGTCGCGAAGGCATGCTGCCACGACGCCGGCCTGAGCACGCCGTCGGCGTCGCGCACGAGCGGCGTCGTCAGCCGGTCGGACTGGGTGGCGTAGTTGAACGCCCACCGGCCCTTGTCGCAGTTCCACTCCTCGTTGACCAGCGGCTCGTTGCCCGCGAGACGGCGCAGCACGGCTTGACGCCTGGTGTCGGTGCGCTGGTGGCAGCCGGACGCGCAGTGCTCGCAGATGCTCGGCGTGGACACCAGGTCGAACGGGCGGGACTTGAAGCGGTACTGCGCCCCCGTCAGCGCGCCGACCGGGCAGACCTGCACCGTGTTGCCGGAGAAGTAGGAGTTGAACGGCTTGCCCTCGGCGGTGCCGATGTACTGCGACGGTCCCCGCTCGAGGAACTCGATGAAGTCGTCGCCCGCGATCTCTTCCGAGGTCCGCACGCAGCGGGTGCAGGAGATGCACCGCTCCCGGTCGAGCAGCACCTCGGTCGAGATCGCCACCGGCTTGGGGAACTCCCGCTTCTCCTCGCGGAACCTCGACTCGCCCCGGCCGTTGGACACGGCCTGGTTCTGCAGCGGGCACTCGCCGCCCTTGTCGCACATCGGGCAGTCGAGCGGGTGGTTGACGAGCAGCAACTCCATCACGCCCCGCTGGGCCTTGTCGGCCACCGGGGAGGTGTACTGCGTCTTGACCACCATGCCGTCGGTGCAGACGGTCGTGCAGGAGGCCAGCGGCTTGCGCTGGCCCTCGATGTCCACCAGGCACTGCCTGCAGGCGCCGATCGGCTCGAGCAGCGGGTGGTCGCAGAACCTCGGGATCGTGATGCCGATCATCTCGGCGGCCCGGATGACCAGCGTGCCCTTCGGCACGCTGATCTGGTAGCCGTCGATCGTGACGGACACCGTGTCGGTAACTGGCTGAACAGTCATCACACCGCCCACGCGGTCGAAGCGGCCGGGTCGAACGGGCAGCCGCCATTCTTCTGGTGCTGGATGATCTCGTCCTTGAAGTACTTGATCGCGGAGCTGATCGGCACCGGCACGGCGTCACCGAGCGCGCAGAACGCGCGGCCCACGATGTTGTCGCCCACGTCGAGGATCGTCTCGATGTCCTCGTCGCTGCCCTTGCCGTTCTCGATCCGCTCGATGGCGCGCACCATCCAGTAGGTGCCCTCGCGGCACGGCGTGCACTTGCCGCAGGACTCGTGCTGGTAGAACTCGGTCCAGCGGAGGGCGGCCCGCACCACGCAGGTCGTGTCGTCGAAGATCTGCAGCGCGCGGGTGCCGAGCATTGACCCGGCGGCGCCCACGCCCTCGAAGTCGAGCGGGACGTCCAGGTGCTCGTGGGTGAGCAGCGGGGTCGACGACCCGCCGGGCGTCCAGAACTTCAGTTGGTGCTCCGGCCTGAGCATGCCGCCCGCCAGGTCGATCAGCTCCCGCAGCGTGATGCCGAGCGGCGCCTCGTACTGCCCCGGGTTCTTCACGTGGCCGGAGAGCGAGAAGATGCCGAAGCCCTTCGACCGCTCGGTGCCGAGCCCGGCAAACCAGTTGGCCCCGTTGGCGACGATCGAGGGCACGCTGGCGATCGACTCGACGTTGTTGATGACGGTCGGGCTCGCGTACAGGCCCTCCACCGCGGGGAACGGCGGCCGGTTCCTCGGCAGGCCGCGGTACCCCTCGAGGGAGGTGAGCAGCGCGGTCTCCTCGCCGCAGATGTAGGCGCCGGCGCCCGCGTGCACCACGAGCTTGAGGTCGAAGCCGCTGCCGAGGATGTTGTCCCCGAGGTAGCCCGCCTCGTACGCCTGGGCGACCGCGAGCTGCAGCCGCCTGATGACGTGCAGCACCTCGCCGCGCACGTAGATGAACGCGTGGCTCGCCCTGATCGCGTAGCAGGTGATGATGATGCCCTCGATGAGCACGTGCGGGTTGGCCATCATCAGCGGGATGTCCTTGCACGTGCCCGGCTCGGACTCGTCGGCGTTGACCGTCAGGTAGTGCGGCTTGCCGTCGTTCTGCGGGATGAAGGACCACTTCATGCCGGT
>Ga0102924_1000317_pt1 | contig 60641 bp, 46 predicted proteins | sample PaiPotPPM11metaG_FD_80116 | JGI IMG/M metagenome (GOLD analysis project Ga0102924, IMG submission 80116) | Iron sulfur acid spring bacterial and archeal communities from Banff, Canada, to study Microbial Dark Matter (Phase II) - Paint Pots PPM... ... | reverse complement strand
GAAATGTTCGGCAACCGCGGCGGCGCGTGGCTCGGCAACGAAATGTTCGGCAACCGCGGCGTCGCTCTGCCAACCGCCGCTATCGCCGCCCCAGCCACCGCCGCCATCTTGCGTTGCCGTCTGGCCGGCATCGGCCGGTCCGATTGCGCCGCCGCGGTTGCCGAACATTTCGTTGCCGAGCCACGCGCCGCCGAGGCCGCCCAGGAGCCCGCTCCAGAAACTCCCGCCGCCACCGCCGTAACCGCCGTAACCGCCGTATCCAGGTCCGTAACCCCCCGCAGGCATGCCGCCGGGAGCACCAGGAGGGACGCCCGGTCCGTAGCGCGGCGCCGACATACCGCGCATGATCGAGCGCAGAATTAGGAAGCCGACCACGATAATGATGATCCACCAAAACATCGAAATATGAAATCCTCCGCTTGCAACGGCGTTACTCGACCGCGCGAGGGGCGCACCTGCCGATGACGCGTTCGGTTGACGCAGGCCGCCAAGATGGGCGCGGTAGACGTTCAGCACGCCGTCGACGGCAGCAGTGATGCCGCCGTCGTAATCTTCGCTGCGAAATTGCGACTCCATCGTCGTACGGATCGAGCGCAAAACGTCGGGAGTAAACCAGCCTGCTTGAGCACCTGCGCGATCGGGAACCATGATGTCGTGACGATCGTCGCGCGCGATGAAAATCAAGACGCCGTTGACGCTCTGCTGCGAAAACGCCGTTTCCGCCGCCGACTCCACCGTCGCGCCGCCGAGCGAGGGCACCGTCATGACGACGATCTCTTTGCCGGTCTGCGCGTTGAAAGCGCCGATTCGTTCGTTCAACGAGGCGACCGTACCGGCGGAAAACATGCCCGCCTGATCTTGCACGAAGTCGCGCGCGACCGCCGGCAGGGCGGTTAGCGCAAACGCACAGGCTACGAGGGCAAGCGTGCGATTCATCGAGTCTTCCTCCGGCGATTCTTACCCCTTCGGGGAGGCGAAGTTTCAAGATCGAAGCCGTGCAGAACGTGGGCGCCCAGCAGCGCGCGGGCGGCGCTGAGGTCGCGCCGGCGCACGGCCGCCAGCACGGCGTCGTGCTCGACGGCGAGGTCCTCGGCACGCTCGTAGCGCGCGCTCGTGACGCCGATGTACAGCCGGATTTGTGCGAGCAGCCCGTCGTACGCGCGCTCGAGCAACGCATTGTCCGCTGTGGCAACGAGTTCGCGGTGCAACGCGAGATCTTCCGAAACGATTCTTTCGCGATTTCCCGCGCGCAGCGCACTTCTCAGTGCTGCCACGCGTTTTTGCAACCGGCTCACTGCGAGAGGATCGTTGCGTTCTACCAAGCGCTCGAGCGCAAAATATTCCAGCGCCAGTCGAAACTCGGTTAACTCGACGAACCGGCGTTGTTGCAACGGTACGACGATCGCGCCGCGATAGGGCAGAATCGCGACCAGCCCCTCTTCGGAGAGCCGCAGCAGCGCTTCGCGCACGGGACTGCGGCTCACCCCGAGCTGACGCGCGACTTCGAGTTCGATGATGCGCGAGCCGGGCGCGGCAGCTCCGGCGACGATGCGCTCGCGCAAAACGGCGGCAACGCGCGAAGCCGTCGACTCGCGCGCGAGCAATGCGGCGCTCATCGTGTTCCGGCGGCGCGGCGTCCGGCAGCAAACCACGCCCACCCCAGCGCCAAGAACGCCAAGAAGTAATACACAAACCAGCGCTGCGGCGCGGCGGGAACGGAGTAGAAGAGCATGACCGCCGGAACAAGCAGCAGGATGACGGCCAACACCGAAATCGCAAAGTCGCCCGAGCGCAGTTCGCCGCGCCGTTTGACGTAAACGCCGGCTGCGATCGAAATCAGCGCGTAAATCACCAGGAATCCGAACGAACTGAGCGTACCGCAATTGTTGAAGATATCGATCGGCGCAACGCCGCCGATCAGCGAGGCTGCGGTAACCAGCAGCGTGAGCGCGGTGACGACGGTTACCGCGACGTTGGGCGTATCGTGACGCGGCTCGATGCGCGCGAACGCGGCCGGGAGCAGGGCGGCACGGGCCATGGCGTAGGCAACGCGGCCGCCCGTCGTAATACATGCTAGACACACGGAGAAAGCACTACAGAGCGCGCCAATCGCAATCGGAATGCGCAGATAGCCCGCGTTGAACGTCTCCGCCAGCGTTCCCAGCGGGAACGTTTCCTTGTCGAGCGTGGTCGCGGCGTGCCGCAATCCCAAGATTTCGGCGTACGTCGCGACGATGAAAAAAATGCTTGCAAAGACAACGCTGCCGAGCACCGCGCGCGGGATCGTCACCAGTGGATTTTTCGCCTCGGCTCCGAACGCGGTCGCACTTTCGAAGCCGACGAAACTGAAAACGGCGAACATGATGGCCAGACCGGCCCCTCCGGGAAACCCGCCTGAAACGGTCAGTTGCGCGGTATCGAGTGACGGTCCGTGTTTCACGAGTACGATCGCAACCAGAATGCAGATGACCGCAACCGAGACCGCTTCCAAGACGAGCATCACGATTGCCGAAACCTGCACACCGCGATATGCCAACTGCCACGCGATCAGTGCGATCGCGCAGACGATCGCGACCGCCGGCGCATGCCACCCTTCGAACGCCAAAACTAGTTGCACGAAAAGCGCCATCGCACCGAGCGTCGCCGCGGCAACGAACCCATAGGCCCACAAGAGCGACCAGCCCGCGAACGCACCGGCACTGCCGCCCAAGTTATCGGCGACGTATCCGTACATCGACCCGGCCGCGCTCGACCGGCGCGCGAACTGATTGATGTTGAGCGCAACGAAGACGAGCATCGTGCCGCCGAACGCGTACGCGAGCCACGTGCCGTTGCCGGCGTTGGCGTACATGTAGGGCGCGATCAGAATGGGAGTCATGCTCGGGCCGATGAGTGCGACTGAAGTGGCCAGAACCTCGAGAAACGTTAGCGAACCGGCGCGTAACGCTGCGGGCTCGTTCACTGCGCTTGCGGCCAGCGGCTGATGACGACGCGCTGTTGGGTGTAGAACGCGATCGCGTCTTTCCCGTGGCAGCGCAAATCCCCAAAGATCGAATCCTTTACCCCACCGAACGGAAAGAATGCCATCGGCGCCGCTACGCCGATGTTGACGCCGACCATTCCGACTTGAATGCGCGCCGCATACGCGCGTGCACTCGCGCCGTCGGCGGTGAAAATGGAGGACGCGTTTCCATAACGCGAAGCGTTTGCGACTGCAAGCGCTTCATCGAGCGATCCGGCGCGAACGACGGCGAGGACGGGTCCGAAAATCTCGTCACGCGCGAGTTCGCTGTGCGGATCGACGCGATCGAAGATCACCGGCGAGAGAAACGATCCTTCACGCGGTGCCGGCTTGGGCTCGAGCAGCACGCGCGCGCCCGATCGTAACGCACGCTCGACGTAACCGTTGATGCGTTCGATCGCAGCGTCGCTGACGACCGGGCCCATGTCAACCGTCGCATCCACGCCATGTCCGAGCCGCAACTTCGAGGCGGCCTCGACGAGCATCGGCACGAATCGATCGCCGGCATCACCCACCGTCACGACGACCGACCCCGCGAGACAACGCTGACCCGCGCCTCCAAAAGCGGATGAGATGACGGCCGACACCGTCGCGGGCGTCACGGCGTCGGGCATGACGACGAGAAAATTCTTCGCCCCGCCCAGGGCTTGCACGCGTTTGTGCGCGCGAATTGCGCGTTCGTGCACGCTGCGCGCGACCGCCGACGAGCCGACGAATGAGACGGCCGCGACGTCCGGATGATCGATCAACGCCTCGACCGTTTCAGCACCCCCGTGTACGACGTTGAAAATGTGCGGCGGGAATCCACACTCGGCGGCAATCGTCGCAATGGTTTGTGCGGTCAGCGGCGTTTGCGGCGACGGTTTGAGAACGAACGTGTTGCCCGCAGCCAATGCGATCGGCGCCATCCATAGTGGGATCATTGCGGGAAAGTTGAACGGTGTAATTCCCACGCAGACGCCGAGCGGGTAGCGTACCGATATGGAATCGATGCCGCGCGCGACGTCGGGCAGCGCGTCGCCCATCAACAGCGACGGCATCCCGCATGCAAACTCGACGGCTTCGATGCCGCGCCGCACTTCGGCGCGGGCATCACCGATCGTTTTGCCGTTTTCGCGTGCAACCGAATCGGCGAGGTCCTCGCGTCGCCGCTCGAGGGCGTCGGCAAAGCGAAACATCAACCGCGCGCGCTCGACGACCGGGACGGAGGACCACGACGCGAAAGCGTCGCGTGCGGCCGTAACCGCGCGGTCGACCTCAGCGGCATTGCCTGCCGGCACGCTGCCGATGACTTGGCGCGTTGCCGGATCGAGAACCGAAAGCGATGTGGTCATGCTTCCTCCAAAGTGGTAAGCGATGCGTCGAGCAGTTGGGCGGCTTCGTCGAGTTCGGCGTTGCTCGCGATCAGCGGCGGCGCGATGACGACGGTGTTGTAGCGGCCGAAGACATAGAGTCCGCGCGCGAGCGCGTCGGCGAAAAACGCGTTGAGCGTTGCGTTGCCTTGCCACGCGACCAGCGGTTCGCGCGTTTGGGGGTCGCGCACGAGTTCCAAGCCGAAGAACGCGCCGACGCCGCGCACCTCGCCAATGGATCGATGGCGTTGATGCAGCTGCTCGAGTCGCAGGCGCAGCGGTTCTTCCATTTCTTGCGCACGTTCGAAGAGGCGTTCGTCGCGATATGCGTCGAGCGCCGCGACACCGGCCGCCATCGCCAACGGGTGACCGCTAAAGGTGTGTCCGCTCGGCAATGCGCGCGTGTCGAAATGCTTCGCGAGCGGCTCACGCACGGCAACGCCGCCCAGCGGAACGTATGCCGACGTCACGCCCTTGGCAAACGTAAACATATCCGGCGTCACTGCAAAACGCTGCGACGCGAAGGCTGCACCGGTACGCCCGAAGCCGGTCATGACCTCGTCGAACACGAGCAGAATTCCGTGCCGGTCGCAGAGCTCGCGCACGCCGCGTAGATAACCCTCGGGATAAAGAATCACGCCGTTCGATCCGACAACCGGTTCGATGAGCAGCGCGGCGATCCGATCGCCGCCTTCGTAGCAGACGACGTCTTCGAGATGCGCCAGCGCGCGTTTCGCTTCTTCGTCGGCATCGCGCGTGTGAAACGGGCTGCGATACGGAAAGGGCGCGAAGAAACGTGCGACGCCGGGAATTCCCGGCTCGTTCGGCCAGCGCCGGTTCTCGCCGGTGAGCGTTCCGGCCCCCGGCGCCGATCCGTGAAACGACCGGTATGCGGAGAGAACCTTGTGCCGCCCCGTCAGCGCGCGCGCAAATTTGATTGCGTCTTCGTTGGCCTCGCCGCCGCCGGTCGTGAAGAAGACGCGGCCCTCTCCATTCCACGGACCAATTTCGGCGATGGCTTGCGCGAGCCGAGCGCGATGTTCGTTGCCGAAACTCGGCGCCGCGTACCCCAAGCGGGCGGCTTGCTCGCCGATCGCCTTCGCCAGGCCGGCGTGTCCGTGGCCGAGGTTGACGGCGACCAGCCCCGAGGAGAAGTCGAAATACCGCTTCCCGCGATCGTCGTAGAGGTAGCATCCCTCGCCGCGAACGATCGTCGGTGGCCGGCGGTTGGCCTGGGCTACCCACGGCGTCAGCACGTGGCGTTCGTGAATTACGGCGGGATCTTCGGTTATGTCGACGTTTTGCATTTTCCAATATTGCAGATTGTCGACAATCCGTCCTTCGGCTGCGGCGCTGCGCGCCTCCGCTCAGCCCTTCGGCTGCGGCGCTGCGCGCCTCCGCTCAGGATGACATGGGTTAGTGCTTTTAGTTCGCGGTGACCGTTATTGTGGTTGGATAGTAGTGGCTGAGCGGAAACGAGTTTTCCTCGGGCGATCCTGCGGGATACGGAAAGCCCGCTATGGCGTAATACTCGTAGAGAGTGTTCACGATAGCAACAAGGGTATGGTAGTGCAGCCAAAACTCGTCCAGGTTCTGTTCTCCCGTCCGGAGTTGTATTTGGTCGATCTCCGTGGCATGCCCGTCGCTGATGGAATAACGGTGCATGACATTGTCGTTGCGATAGCCGACGAGGAAGTATTTGCCATCCCACTGGATGCCGGCATTGTTGGCGTCGGTCGTCGAGATGTTGACCGAAATGAGCGCGTTTTGACCGCTTTCCAGTTCGGCATACGCAATGACGTAATCCCGGTCCGATCCCTGAATCACCAGGTTTCCGGCGTTGTCGTACGCGCAATAATTCCAATGCCGCAGTGCGGAGTATGAGTACGTTTTCGGTAGGCCTTGCGCTTGATGATAGACTTCGAGGTTTTGTTTTCCTAGGGAGTCGCCCGACGTCACGACGGCGAGATCGCCGCTAGTGGGGTCGACTGCACAGCCGGCTGGGGTGTACGAGAAGAGCTCGGTAACGGGTTGCGTTCCGCCCGGCGCGTACTCCAGCATCTCGGAACCGTTTCGGTTCGAGGTGCTCACCCAAATATTGCCCGACTTGTCGGAACACAGTGCGTATGCGCCTGGAACGGCCAACTGTCCGAGGAGGCCGTGAGTTTGGTAACCGTAAACGTTCACTTCTTGCCCGTCTGCAACGTAGACCAACAACTTCGGGATTTTGCTTACGGGGCTCATCCACGAGGCGCTCCGGGCGATTGGTAACATTTGCGTGCCGGAAGACGGCGCGCCCAGGCGCTCACCGGCACACCCAAACAAAAAAACTGCTGCCACCACAATGACGAAGCGTGCGATCGGCGGAATCTTCACGGCATAGCCCTTTCCGTAACGCTGAGGCCGGGCGTTAGACGGCGGCTTTCGATTCGGCGAAGGAGGAAACCCACGTATGCGAATGTGGCTCGTTCGAAACAACGCTCTTGGCCTGCTGCTGGCTGCCGTGCTGGCAGGCTGCGCCGGACCTTCCCCGACGGCGCCGCCGCATGACGTTCCGCTCGCTTCGGTGATGTCGCCTACTGCGAGTCAACAACCGTCGCTGCTCTACGTTTCAAATGCATCGAACGTCACGGTATACACGTACAATAATGGCAACGGTATCAAACAGGTCGGCACGCTCACCGGTTTTACATCGCCCGGCGGAATGTGCACAGACAATGCCGGCAACGTCTGGATCACCGACTACTATAGCCGCAAGGTGTACGAATACGCTCACGGCGGCTCCGCGCCGATTGCCACTCTCACGCAACACTTGGGATATCCGTATGCCTGTGCGGTCGATAACGCCACTGGGAATCTCGCCGTGAGCTACGAACATCCCGACGGTCACTATCGCGACTACGCCGAGGTGCTGATCTACGGAAAAGGCAGTAAGTTCGGCTCGCCGTACGGCCCAAAGAACGGCTTTTACCGCGCATACTTTCTTGCGTACGACGACCAAAGCAATCTGTATACCACTGGCAACGCGTGTGGAGACTACCAGTGCTACTTTGCGAGCTACCTTCACCTGTTCAAACTTGCACGCGGTCAATCGATGTTCAAAATCGTGCTCGGCGTGCGCCAATCTGCTCCAAGCACAATCGCATGGGTGAATCCTTTCTTTCTCATGGGCACTGGAAGTTCTGGAAACAGCAGCGTGCAGGCGTTGAAAATTCAAGTTGCCGGCTACCGCGCAACGGTCACGGAAAAACTGCCCTTTGCACAAACATTTCTGACGTATGGATTTACGAGACGTGCGAGTCTTGTGATCGTTCCCGACTTCGCAGCCAACGCAGTGCAAATCTACCGCTTATCGGACGGATCGCTCGTCAGCACGTTTACGCAGGGGTTGGATCAACCGTTTAGCGCCGTCGTAAGCGAAAAGGGATGAGTTAAGGAATGTAAATTCGATCAATGCAGATTGATCGAGATGACGATAAGGCCGCCGGCGACGCTCAACGCAAAGAAGGCGATGAAAATCCAGACACCCAGGCGTTTCCAAAAATCGCGGCGCGCTCGCGCGGAGCGCGTTTCGTGGGTAGGGCGGCGCCCTTTCACACGCTCTGCGCTCGCTGCCCCGCCGGCTGCGACCAGAGACGTTCCAGGTTGTAAAACGTGCGTTGTTCGGGCGTAAAAACGTGGGCGATGCAATCTCCCAGGTCGATGAGGATCCAGCCGCCGTCGGCATAGCCTTCGATGCGCGAAATCGCGCGGCCGTCGCGTTCGACGGTTTCGACAATTGAATCGGCGATCGCGCGCGTTTGAATCTTCGAGCGTCCCGTGACGATAGCGAACGTATCGGCCAAAATGGTGCGACCGCTTACGTCGATGGCCGTGAAATCTTCGCCTTTTTTCTCGAGTGCGGCTTCGCGCACGACGTCGATCAAGTCGCGGATGCGGTGACCTCCTTACCGGCGGGTAACGCGATACCGAACGCGCGCGCGGCAGCTTCGGTGGGCGGTGTAATCGCTTTCCCTTTTCCCGCATAGTGTTCGATGGTGTAGCGCAATACTTCACGCATTGCCGAGCGCAGGTCGCACAATGCCAGTTCCCAAAGTTCGGCGCGGCCGGCGAACGTGCGCCCCGGCTCGACCGTATCGGCGACGTAGACCACGCAATCCAGCGGCGACATCTCGCCGGCTCCGGTCGTGTGCTTTTCGATGGCAGAGAGTATCTCGGAATCGCGTACCGCGAACATCTCGCGTGCTAACGCGGCGCCCATGCGCGCGTGCAGCAGCGTCGGGTGTGCGCGTTCGTACGGTTCGATCGGCATGCCACGCGCCGAGGTTTCAGCGAGCAGGCGTTCGGGTGAATACAGACGTGCCAAATCGTGCAGGATGCCGGCAGTGCGCGCCTTTGCCGCGTCAAGATCGTGACGCTGCGCGAGCACGTCGGCACAACGAGCGACGCGAATGCTGTGCGCGTAGCGGTGATCCTGGGCGAGATGCGATCGTACGCGCTGCGCCAACTCGGTAAACGTCAACGTTCGCAGCGCGCGCGCAGCACCGTCAAACGATTGCGGTACAGGTCACTCTTGAGATTGCCGGCCCACATCACGAGCGCACTTTCGTTGTCGTCGCTGTAATATCCCCGCCGCAAGGTCACGGTGGTAAAACCGTATTTCCTGTAGAGATGTTGCGCGACGGTGTTGCTTTCGCGTACCTCTAACGTCATCCACGCCGCGCCGCGTTCGAGCGCTTCGTCGATCAGCCGCAACAGCATAATTTCGCCAAAATGACGGCCGCGATATGCTGGATCCACCGCCAGCGTCGTTACGTGGGAGTCTTCGAGGATAACCCAGATGCCGCCGTAGGCGATGACCTGCTCGCCGATCCGGCCGACAAAATAGTGCGCCAGTTTATTGGTGTTCAGTTCGTTGTAAAATGCGTCGGACGGCCAAACGGTCGAAAACGACGCGCGTTCGATCCGCGTTACGGCTGCGATGTCGGAAGCGCTCATTGGAACGATTTCCAGTCCCTCATTGCCGGGCGCCGGTCGCGCATCAACCATTTTCACGCCGAAGGTGTCCTCACGACAGTTTGGGTACCCGCGCGGGCGGCAGTTCTCCGTAGTCGGCCGTCACTTCGTGGACGCTGACGGCCGGAGCGCGCGTGGCACCGGCCAACGCGATGGCGGCGGCCGGCGGCGATACGAGCGGATCGAGTGAATTCACGGCGATACCGCGTTCGGCGAGTTCGGCAAGGACGTCCTCCGGCGCACCGAGGACGGCGAGGGGCCGCTCGCCGCCGGCGGCGCACGCGGTCAGTGCTTCGCGCGTGCGCCCGGACGCGCGGCGCACCGTCGCTCCATCACGAAAACGTACCGATACGATGCCCGGCCGGCCCACTACGACCGACAGTACGCGTTCGAGCGGGCGGCCGTATTCCAGGCAATCGAACGATGAGATCGGCACGAGCGGTAGTCTCCACGCTTGCGCGAGCGATTTCGCGTACGCGATCGCGATGCGTAGTCCGGTGAAACGTCCCGGCCCGACGCCGACGGCAAGCCGGTCCAGCGCGCAGCGAGCAACGTTTGCCGCGCGCATGGCGTCGCGCACCATCGTAAGGCCGTTCTCGAGCGCGACGTTTCCACTCGCCTCGCGCACGGCTACGATTTCTTCGTCGCACGCGATTGCAACCGAAAAACCGTCGAGCGCGCCGTCAATCCCGAGAACGTTCACGGCGTTTTTACGATCTCTAGGACGCGCGGTGCATCGCCGGCTCCCGCAATTTCGATTTCGAACCGGCGTTCCGGCAAGAGCTGCGGTGCGTTGCGCCACCACTCGACCAGCACGACCGACTCGCCGTTAAATGCTTCCTCAAGTCCGAGTTCGGTTAGTTCGTTCGGATCCCCGATGCGAAACAAATCGATATGATCGATCGCCGGCGTTCCACCATAGCGATGGCGGAACGTGAACGTCGGACTCGTCGTTTGGTCGCTGCCGTGGAGCGCCTCGACGACGAATCGCACGAAAGTCGTTTTGCCGCTGCCGAGCGGCCCGGAGAGCGCGACGACGTCGCCGGGATTCAACCGTCGCGCAAACTGTCCGGCGAACTCGCGCACTGCATCTTCATTCGGCAAAACCACACGTTTTGTCACAATTATCAATAACCGTGGTCGTTTCTAGCGCGTACCGAGGACATCGCGCTCCGCGAGCGCGAAAGAATGCGACACGAAGATGACTGCAACGAATATTCTACGGTTTTTAATCGGCTGCACCGCCGTTGCAGCGTTCGCGGCCGCCGGCTGCAGCTCATCGTCCGGCGGGAGCGGCGGAGCGCCGCCGGTGCTTCCCTCGGCCTCGCCAACCAACTCTCCGCCCGCCCAGAAAATTCAACACATCGTTTTTCTCATACAAGAAAATCGCACCGTCGATAACCTATTCAATGGCTACGCCGGCGCCGATACCGTCAAACAAGGCTTGGGGCAAGATCCGAGCAATCCGAGCAAGCAAATCACCATTCCGCTCAAACAAATGCCGCTTCAGATGCGGCTTACACCGCAAAACACGCACGCCCAGTTCTTGACGTCGTACGACGGCGGCAAGATGGACGGCTTCAACACGATTCAAGTCGAGCACAATCCGGGAACGTACGTTTATCAGTACGCCAACCCCGCCGACGTAAAATCGTATTGGGATATCGCGCACCAGTACGTGTTGGCCGACCGCATGTTTTCAACGCAAGGTAGTGGAAGTTTTACCGCGCATCAAGACCTCATTGCCGGCGGCACCCTAATCAACGCAACGCAAGCGATCATCGATAATCCGAGCAATCAGCCGTGGGGCTGCGATTCACCAACGCATCCGCCGACGGTAACGTCGCTGATTACGACCAATGGCCAATATCTGCCCAACAAGGGTCCATTTCCGTGCTTTCATTATAAGACGTTGCGCGACTTGCTCGACGCCAAGGGCGTGACCTGGGCGTATTACGTGCCGCCGATCGGCGGCGACTTCGGCGATTTGTGGAACGCTTTCGACGCAATACACGACGTGCGCTACGGCGCGGAGTGGTCGACGAACGTGCTTAACACGAGCAATCTCTTATCGGATATTTCCGGCGGCAAACTCGCAGGCGTCACGTGGGTGTGTCCGGATTTCGCCAACTCCGATCATCCCGGTTCCAGTCCCGATACCGGGCCGTCGTGGATTGCACAAGTCGTCAACGCCGTCGGCAGCAGTTCGTTCTGGAACACGTCGGCGATCGTCGTCGTGTGGGACGACTGGGGTGGTCTCTACGATCACGTAGCGCCCCAGCAAATCGATTATCAAGGCCTCGGCATTCGCGTTCCGATGTTAATCGTTTCTCCTTACGCCAAGCACGGCATCGTTTCTCACACGCAATACGAGTTCGGCAGTCTCGTGAAGTTCGTCGAATCGACGTGGAGCCTCGGCAGTTTGGGGACGACCGACGTGCGCGCTAACCCGATAACCGACGCCTTCGACTTCAGTCAGAATCCGCGGCCTTTCTCGCCGATTCAGTCGAAATACTCGCGCACGTACTTCCTGCATCAGCGGCCCTCGCATCACCCCGTCGATACAAACTAAGGACGTCTAGATTTGGCCCAAGCAGAGGTTCCCTAGAAGACGAGGGCCGAAGTTTACTGACTCCAGGGTATTTTCGTGGATATGCGTAACAGTACGAGCTCCCCGTGAGCAGCGACATCATCCACCAAGTTAACGTCGAAGATGAAATGCGAGAGAGTTATCTCTCGTATGCGATGTCGGTTATTGCCTCGCGCGCGTTGCCCGACGTCCGCGACGGCCTCAAGCCCGTGCAGCGACGCATCTTATACGCGATGCGCGAGATGGGTTTCGATCCGACCAAGCAGCACCGCAAATGCGCCGGTATCATCGGTGAAGTCCTCAAGAGTTACCATCCGCACGGCGACTCGTCGGTGTACGACGCACTCGTGCGCCTCGCTCAGGATTTCACGCTCCGTTACCCGCTCGTCGACGGGCACGGCAACTTCGGGTCGATCGACCCCGATCCGCCGGCCGCCTATCGCTATACCGAAGCGCGCTTGGCGCGCGCGGCGCTCGAAGTGCTGGCCGACATCGACAAAGAGACGGTTGGCTTCGTTCCCAATTTCGACAACCAAGGCGTCGAGCCGACCGTTCTGCCGGGACGTCTGCCGCAGTTACTCATCAACGGTTCGTCAGGCATCGCGGTCGGTATGGCGACCAACGTCCCGCCGCACAATTTGAACGAGATCTCCGACGCAGTCGCCGCTCTGATCGACGACCCCGAGACGAGCGACGACGCGCTCGCCGACATCGTCAAGGGTCCGGATTTTCCCACCGGCGGCACGATCCTCGGGCACGAGGCGATTCGCGAAGCGTATCGCACCGGGCGCGGGTCGATAGCGATTCGCGGCAAAGCGGAAATCGTCGAAGAGCGCGGGCGGCACAAGATCATCATTACGGAAATTCCCTACCAGGTTTACAAATCGCGCATCATCGAGGCGATCGCGGAAGCGCACGCGGAGAAGCGGATCGCCGGCATCGCGCGTCTCGACGACGAGTCGAATCGCAGAGGCATGCGTGTGGTCGTCGAACTGCAAAAGACCGCCACGCCGAAGGTCGTGCTCAACCAACTCTTCAAGCACACGCCGCTTCAAGCAAGTTTCGGTTTCAACATGCTCGCGCTCGTGCCGGTCGGCGAGCCGCGCGCGGACGGTTCGGTCGCGCTCGAACCGCAGGTCCTGACGCTTAAGCAACTCCTCGAGTATTTCATCGCACATCGCCGCGACGTCGTTACCCGCCGCACGCGCTACGACTTGCGAAAGGCCGAAGAACGCGCGCATCTGCTCGAAGGCTACCGCATCGCGCTCGACAACATCGACGAAGTCATCGAGATCGTGCGCGCAAGCCAAACGACCGACGAAGCAAAAAAGCGACTGTCGGAGCGCTTCAGCCTTAGCGACGTGCAGGCGCAGGCGATCGTCGATATGCGCTTGCGGACGCTGGTCGGCCTCGAACGCAAGAAAATCGAAGACGAGTACGCGGAAGTCATCAAGACGATCGCCGAACTGCAGGACATCTTGCGCAGCCCGCGTCGCGTTGCGCAAATCGTCAAGAGCGATACGCTCGAAGTCAAGAAGCGCTACGGCGACGCCCGGCGCACCTCGATAGAGGCGGCCGAGGACGAGATGTCCATGGAGCAGCTCGTCCCCAACATCGACGTCGTCGTGACGTACACGGTGGGCGGATACATCAAGCGCGTCGGCGTCGATACGTTCCGCACGCAAAATCGCGGAGGACGCGGCGTTATCGGCATTGCGAACCTCAAGCGCGAAGACGTCGTGCGTAATTTCTTCGTTACCAAGACGCACGATCACGTGCTTTTCTTTACCAACAAGGGGCGCGTCTACCGGCTGCGCGGCTACGAAATCCCCGACACGACGCGGCAAGCGCGCGGCACCGCACTCGTAAATCTGCTCACGCTGCCTCCCGGCGAAGAAGTGACCGCCGTCTTTCCGATCGACAAATTTACCGGCGAAAAATATCTCGTGATGGTGACCAAGCGCGGCGTCATCAAGAAGTCGAAGTTGGAAGAGTTCGCAAACGTGCGCCGCAACGGTCTCATCGCGATCAACCTCGATGAGGGCGACGAGTTGCTGGCCGTCGACCTCTCCGACGGCTCGCACGACATCATCCTCGGATCGACGCACGGTATGGCCGTCCATTTCAACGAGCGCAACGTCCGGCCGATGGGGCGCCAGGCGCGCGGCGTCAAGGCGATGACGCTCGAAAATGCCGATACGATCGTCGCGATGGACGTCATCGAAGACGGCCGGCGTGAGGTGCTCCTCGTAACGTCGCGCGCTTTCGGCAAGCGCACGCCGATCGACGAATACCGTCACACGTCGCGCGGCGGCAAAGGCGTCAAAGCCTTCGCTCGGCAGCGCGACGATGTGGGCCAAGTCGTGGATCAAATCCTCGTCGCCGCCGACGACCAGATTTTAATGATTACGTCGGGCAATCAAGTCATTCGCCTAAAAGTCGCCGAGATCCGCAAAACCGGCCGCGACGCCAAGGGCGTTCGCCTGCAGCGGCTGGGGGAAGGCGAGGAAGTCATCGCCATCACCAATCTCGGAAAACAGGCAAAACAGATTACCGAAATTACTGGCGAACCCACCCAACCAGATCTTTAGCAAGCCCAGATGTGGACGAACCAGCGGCTCCTATGCAACCGGGGCGCGTTCAAAGGTTTTCCATCAATGGAGGATTTGAAGCACAGTTTATGAGCGCATTGGCCAACGTGTCGCAATCGGATTTCGATAGCGAAGTATTACAGAGCACCGAGCCGGTGCTGGTGGATTTTTGGGCCCCGTGGTGCGGCCCGTGCAAGATGCTCGGACCGGTTGTCGAGAAGATCGCCGCTGCCAACGCCGGCAAGGCGAAGTTCGTCAAACTGAATACCGACGATAACCCGGCATTAGCCGGTCAATATCAAGTTTCGGGTATACCGTGCCTCATTCTCTTCAAGGGCGGCCAGCCGGTCGATCGCATCGTCGGATACGTTCCGGAGAACGTGATAACGTCGATGCTCGGCAAACACGTCGCCTGACCCGCGCCGGCAGCTGCCGGCGATGAATCGCCTCCTCGACGACCCCGTTGTCGCCGAGTATGAGGCGGCCCTCGGGCGCGAGACGATCAAACGTGCGGTGGAGCGAGTGCTCGACCGCGCGCGTGCTTTCCAGGAGGTACCGTCGGAGGAGACGCTTCTGGCCGCCGTCGCCGGGCAGCTCGACGAGATTGCGCTCCGCGACCTGATTCCGGCGATTAATGCCACCGGCATCATCGCACATACCAATCTCGGGCGCGTTCCTCTGGCGCGCGACGCGTTGGCGGCCGTCGAGCGCATCTCGCACGGCTATTCCAACCTCGAATACGATCTCGCCGCCGGCGAGCGCGGATCGCGCTACGATCGCGTCACCGATCTCGTCTGCGAACTCACCGGTGCCCAAGCGGCGCTGGTGGTGAACAACTGCGCCGCGGCGGTGCTGCTGACGCTGGACACGTTTGCAAGAGGGCGCGAAGCGATCGTCGCCCGCGGACAGTTAGTCGAGATCGGCGGCGGTTTTCGACTGCCCGAAGTGCTCGCGCGCAGCGGCGCGATCGTACGCGAAGTCGGCACGACCAATCGCGTCTATTTGCGCGATTACGAAGCGGCGTTGTCACCGCAAACGGCTCTCCTCTTGCGCACGCATCCTTCAAACTATCGCGTTGAGGGCTTCGTCAGCGAGGTGAGCGGCAGCGAGTTGGCCGCGCTGGGAAAACGAGCCGGCGCGACGGTGGTCGAGGATTTGGGGAACGGCGCCCTGGTCGATCTCGCCGAGTACGGGCTTCCGCACGAACGAACGGTGCGCGACGCGCTCGACGAGGGCATCAACGTCGTGACGTTCTCCGGCGACAAACTGCTCGGAGGCCCGCAAGCAGGCATCGTTGCCGGCGACCTGAACGCCGTCGCGCGTCTTCGCAGCAATCCGCTGCTGCGCGCGCTGCGGGTGGACAAGATGACGCTGGCGGCGTTGGCGGCGACGCTTCGTTTGCACCGCACGCCGCAATCGCGCGCGCGGATTCCGTTTTACGGTATGCTCGCTACTACGCTCGACGAATTGCGCGAACGCGCAGCGGTATACGTCGCGGCGCTGCCGGCGGCGACGATCGTCGAGAGCGACGCCTATGCCGGCGGCGGGGCGCTTCCGCAAACGCGCATTCCGTCGCTTGCCGTTGCGCTACGCGACGATCGCCCCGAACGTTTAGCAGCGCGTCTGCGTCGCGAAAATCCGGCGATCGTTGCGCGGATAGGTGACGGTAGCGTTCTCTTCGATCTGCGTACGATCGCCCCCGATGAAGACGATACGGTTATCGCAACTCTCACGTGGGGCGCTCCCGACATCTTCGAAGCATAAGTTTTCAGTGGCTAGGGGACCTCGGCTTCCATCTCTTCGGGCTCTTCAGGCGGCTTGAATAGCATCTGCGCGATGGCGGTCGGCACGACCGCCGTCAAGATGACGACCGTAACGAGTGCGGTATACTGCGCTCGATCGATATAATGATGCGTGAGCCCGTATAAGCTTGAGATCGTTCCGAACGTCAGACCGGTCGCCATCATCAACGTGAGATAGCGTGCATTCGTGTGCGAATTCTTGAATACGTACCGGGCCAGTGGGAACACGCCGCCGATTTTTGCAACGACCTTGACGAAGAAGAGTGCCACGATGAGGCTGGCGCTGCTGACGGCAGCGCCGAACTCGACGTACGTACCGGCCTTCAGGAAGTAAAACGGAGCGAGCAGCGTCATCGTCATCGTCTGAAGCCTGCGCTTAACGTCCGGATAGGCGGTCATCAAACCGGCGCACCCCAATCCGAGAAAGTACGCAGGAAGAACGCCTTCGCTCTTCGCGTAGGTTGCGAGCGCAGCCAGCAGAAAAATGGCGGCAAACAGCACGCGCAGCGCGGGTTCGCTGACGTACTTTCGTGTGTGGTCGATCAGCTGCGGCAACCAGCGAGGAATGACCGCGATTGCCGCGACAATCGCCGCGACCAGTCCAGCCAGCCAGAGATTGTAGTTCGCAAAGAGCAACCCCAACGCAACCACCGTGCCGAGATCGGTGAAAAAGCACGCTGCGAGGATGAGTTGACCGAACTCCTTGCCGGCCAATCCCGTTTCCACCATTACCGCGTAGACGACGGCAACGGACGTCGTCGACATCGCGATGCCGGCGATCTTCGACGCGTTGGGCGACCAATGTCCGAAAAAATATGCAAACGCCATAGCAGCCAAGAACGGCGCACCGAACGAGGCCGCGCCAAGTACCGTAGAAGGCAGGAGTTGCTTTCGGAGTACGGCCGGGTCGATTTCGGCGCCGGCGAGAAACGTCAGCAAAATGCTTCCAAAACCGGCAACGAAGTCGATCCAAGCGTTGGTGCGCAGGGCGATCAGATTTCCGGCGAGCAAGCCGACGATAATCTCGACGAGCGCAGCCGGCATTTTTATGCGGATCGCGACGAACGCGCTCAACGCCGCTAACAACATCCATGCACCTGCTATGAGCCACATGTTGTTGGTGTCGATGATCTGTTGCAAGCAAAACTCCCGTCGAAGCGTCGTGCGACAGGAGCCATCAGCCGTCAATACGGCGGTTTATGGGAGCTCCATCCCATATTCGTTGCCAAGCAATCCGGTGGGCGACGGTCAATTCCTCTCTGCCGGGTACGGGTTGACCAAATCGCGGCCGAGGAAGTATCCTGGTCGTGGATTCCTCGTTAGGTGAGGCGTCTGTACGAAGACAAGCCGCTGCCCGGAAAGGTCGAGAGACTCCAACGGGTAGACCAGTTCCCGCCGAATCAAGGCGGAAACTAACGCGGCTGAGGCGATGAGTCTCTACGTCGTGCAGTGCTAAAGCTCGACAGTGAGGGGTTGTCGCGAACCAGCGCGATTTCCAAACTGCCGCCTGCGAGGAGCAGAAGCGGCATTTTTATTTTGTTTCGTTCGGGTGCCCAACCGTAACGCGAGGAGAGATTGCATGAACGCCACCAGCGTTACCGGAGTGCTGCGGCGCACGACGTGGCGTCGCATCGCGCTCTTTCTCTCGGTCGTTGGGCCGGGCATTATCACCGCCAACGCGGACAACGACGTCGGCGGCATTCTCACGTATTCTCAAGCCGGCGCGCAGTTCGGCTACTCGCTCCTATGGCTGCTCGTTCCGGTGACGCTCGCACTGATCGTGACGCAGGAAATGTGCGCCCGAATGGGCGCGATTACGGGGAAAGGTTTGGCCGACCTCATCCGCGAGAACTTCGGCGTCAAAGTTACCGCCGTGGTGCTGCTCCTCTTCGTCGCGTGCGATCTCGGCAACACGGCGTCGGAGTTTGCGGGGGTTGCTTCGACGGCACCGATCTTCGCCGGCTTCGCTCATTGGAATGCGGAGATCCTTAAAGTCGCTATGGTCGCCGCCGCGGCGGTGCTGGTTTTCGTGACGGTAACCCGCGGGAACTACAAGATCGTCGAGCGAGTCTTTTTCGCCTTCTGTTTCGTCTATCTCGCCTACGTCGTCAGCGGAATCATCGTCCACCCGGATTGGCACGAGGTCATCCGGCAGACGTTCTTCCCGCATTTCTCCGCGTCGAAAGCGTACTTGTTGATGATCATCGCGGTCATCGGCACGACGATATCGCCGTGGATGCAGTTTTACATTCAAGCGGCGGTCGTCGAGAAAGGCATTCGGGCCTCGCAATACGGCGCGTCCCGAATCGACGTCGTGACGGGTGCTGCCGTCACCGACATCATCGCATACTTTATCATCGTTGCGTGCGCGGCGACGATCTTCGTCCATAACTTGCACGTTCCGGCCAGTCACCAGATGGCGGTCAACGACGTTGGCGACGTCGCGGTCGCGCTGCAGCCGCTCGCCGGCAAGTTTGCGTCGGTCCTATTCGCAATCGGCCTGCTGAATGCGGCGATCTTTACCGCGTCGATTCTCCCGCTGTCGACCGCCTACTACGTGTGCGAAGCCTTCGGTTTCGAGCGCGGCATCGATCATAGTTTCGCCGACGCTAAGATTTTTTACGGGCTGTATCTCGCACTGATCGTTATCGGCGCCGGAACCGTGATCGTCCCCGGCGCGCCGCTGCTCGGAATCATCTTTTACTCGCAGGTTCTCAACGGCGTGCTGTTGCCACTCTTGCTCGTGCTGATGCTCCTGCTCATCAATAATCGGCGTCTCATGGGCCGATGGACGAACAACACGATGCTCAACGTCATCGCGTGGGCGACGGCGATCGTCGTCGGCGTATTAACCGTTATCTCAACGCTGCAAACGATCTTCCCGTCGCTTGGAAGTTGACGTGCAAACGAACTTCTCGATCGCCCAAAAAGGAAGTTTTGCAGACTTGGAATAGTTTCGCGGGATGCTCGCGTTCTTTTCCCGCTATCCAATCGTAACGACGACGCTATTGCTTGCGTGCTCGAACCTCTTCATGACAATCGCGTGGTACGGCCATCTGAAAAACACGCGGACGCCGCTGGTATTGGCGATCGGCACGAGTTGGGCGATCGCATTACTCGAGTACTGCTTTCAAGTGCCGGCAAATCGGATCGGCTACGGCGCGCTGTCGCTTACCCAGCTGAAGATCCTACAAGAGGTCATCACGCTGGTCGTGTTTACGATCTTCGCTTACGTCGCGTTCGGGCAATCGCTGAAGTGGAACTACGCGGTCAGTTATTTGTTGATCGTCGGCGCCGTGTATTTTGCGTTCCGGCGCTGAGCGCGGAGGCCGGTCATATTTCGTCTCCTCAGGCAGGCGCCTTGTCCGCGCAAGAACACCGCGAGCGCCGTGGGATTCACCCGGCGAAAAAGCTGGCGTAGCGCTATCTCGACAACGGAACTCTCGCTAACGCGGCATTGACGGGCGACGTCGTGCAAGCGATCTCCGATCTCGTCGGATAAGTTCACGGTAATGCGCTGAGCGTTGCCGGCGCTACCGATTCGTCGCGAGATCTCCCTACTCACTACTCGCTCCCGTTCGAGCACTATTGTGAATAAGGATGTACCGGATGTAACCGTGCGGTTCCTCTGAAGTGTTCGCGTGCAAAAGCCGCCCGCTGAGATCCGGCTGCTTTCGGTTCGCGTCCTCGTACGTTAGCCGCTAAACCAACCCGACGGCTGCACGTCCAGATTAACGTTGACTTGCTTGACTTCGGTATAGGCATCGTAGCCGTAGGTGCCGAGCTCGCTGCCGAATCCGGATTGTTTGTAGCCGCCCCACGGCGCTTCGTTGTACGTCGGATGGTAGGTGTTGATCCACGTAATTCCGGCGCGCAGTTTGCGAATGACGCGGTGCGCCTTGGCGATGTCTTGGGTAAAGACGGCGCCCGCGAGGCCGTAGACGGTATCGTTGGCGATTCGAATCGCATCCGCTTCGTCCTCGAAGCATTGCACGACGAGCACTGGGCCGAAAATTTCTTCTTGCACGATCCGCATGGCGGGATCGGTGTTGTCGAAGATCGTCGGCTCGATGAAGTTCCCGGATGCCAACGCGCCGCCGATGCGATGACCGCCGCAGAGCAGCGCAGCGCCCTCCTCGCGGCCGGCTGCGATGTACGACTCGATGCGCTCGCGATGCACCGGAGAAATGATCGGTCCCATCTCGGTGTTGGGATCGAAGCCGTCGCCGACGCGAATCTTCTGCGCCCGTTCGACCAGGCGTTCGACGAAGCGATCGTGCAGCGGCCGCTGCAGCAATAACCGCGAGCCGGCCGAACAGACTTGTCCCGCGTTAGCGTAGATGCCGAACAGCGCGTAATCGATCGCCGTATCGAAATCGGCGTCGGCGAACACGATGTTTGGCGACTTTCCGCCCAACTCGAGCGAGACTTTCTTTAAATTCGCCGCTGCGGCTTGTATAATGCTGCGGCCGGTTTTGGTTCCGCCGGTAAACGCAACTTTATCTACGAGCGGGCTGGCCGCGATCGCGTGGCCGACGGTCGCGCCCGGACCGAGTACGACGTTGACGACGCCGGCGGGGAAATCCAACTCCTCGAAGATCATCGCAAGGCGCAACGCCGACAGCGGCGTCAGCTCCGCGGGCTTGAGCACGCAGACGTTACCCGCGGCCAGCGCCGGCGCGAGTTTCCAGACGGCCATCAGGAGCGGATAGTTCCAGGGCACGATCTGTCCGCATACGCCGATGGGTTCGCGGACGGTAAACGTTTGCGAAGGAGCGGGCACGTCGAACGTCTGGCCGTGCGGCTTGGTCGCCAATCCGGCGTAATAACGGAAGCAATTCGCCGCGTCGATCGTATCGTACTCGGTTTCGCGCAGCGGTTTACCATTGTTGAGCGTGTCGATGCGCACGAATTCGTCGCGGTACGCGTCGATCGCGTCGGCGACTTTGAGTAACAACGCCGCACGGTCGAGCGCGGTAGTGGTTGCCCACGGGCCCTCGTCGAAGGCCTTGCGCGCCGCGCGGATTGCGAGTTCGGCATCCTCTTGTGCGCCCTCGGCCACCGTAGCGACGCGTTCGCCGTTGGACGGATTGATGAGATCTCGAGTAGCACCGCTTTGCGCCGAACGCCATCCGCCGTCGACGTACATCGGTATCACGCCGCCGATGCGCGGCAGGTTGCGCAGAATCTCGCCGGCGTCGGCAGAGGGATGCGCGGGCACTGTTTGCATGTCGTTTATACTCCGGTGGTGGCAGTCTTGGCGGTCATCGCGTTGAGGCTTTCGGCAGCGGCGGCGCAGACGTAATCGGCTTGCTCCGTCGTGATCGTCAGCGGCGGTTCGACACGAATCGTTCGCGCGTTCACCAACGTTCCCGACACCAAAATACCGCGATCGAGCATTCGTTTGCCGAATTCGAACCCCGTCGTATCGTCGCAGAATTCGAGCGCCATCAGCAAGCCCATGCCGCGCACGTCGACGACGACATTACCGTGACCGGCGATCGCCCGTCGCAGACCCGCAAGCATTCGCTCGCCCATCGTCGCGGCTCGCTCGGGCAACCGCTCTTCGATCAACACGTTTAAGGTTGCGAGAGAGGCGGCGCAGGCTAGCGGATTACCGCCGAACGTCGACGTGTGCAGGAACGGGTTGTCGAAGAGCCGCGCGAAAATCGGTCGGCGCCCGACCACCGCTCCCGCCGGCATCACGCCACCGCCGAAGGCTTTCGCAAGGCACATGAGGTCGGGAGCCACGCCGTAACGCTCGCAGCAGAACATTGTGCCGGTTCGGCCCATTCCGGTTTGCACTTCGTCGAGAATCAACAGCGCGCCAAACTCGTCGCACAAGCGCCGAACACCCGGCAAATAATCGTCCGACGGAATGTTCACTCCGCCCTCGCCTTGGATCGGTTCGAGCAGCACGGCGCCGACGTCCTCACCGACGGCCTTACACGAGGTCATCATGTCGGCGAGCGCCGGCAGGTCGTTGAAAGGCACGTGCTCGATGTTCGGCAACATCGGTCCGAACGGCCGGCGGAACTCCGCCTTTGCACTCGCCGAAAGCGACCCGTAACTCTTGCCGTGAAAGCCTTTGGTCGCCGCCACGATCGTTTGCTTTGCAGGATCGAATGCGCGCGCGAGTTTGAGCGCGCCCTCGACGGCTTCCGTACCGCTATTGCAGAAGAACGTGAAATCGAGTCCCGGCGGCGTTAGCATCGTCAGCGCTTTGGCAAGCATCGCCCGCAGCGGGTCGAGGAGATCCTGGCTATGCAGCGGCTGCCGCCGCAGTTGGTCCATGACGGCTTTGACGACTTTCGGATGGCGATGCCCGACGTTGAAAATACCGAAACCGCCGAGACAGTCGATGTATTCGCGGCCGCTGACGTCGCGATACGAATTCGGTCCGGCGTCGGCCCATTCGACGACGGCCTCGGCGCCTTCGACGGTGCCGGCTTTGCGATACTCGAGAAAACCGGGGTTGATATGCTCGCGAAATGCGTCGACTGTCTCGCGCGTGATCCAGCGCGCCTGGTCCGTAGTGATCTCCGGCAGCGCGATGAGGTCGAGCACTCGTTGCGTGTATTCGAATGCCTCGCGCGTTCGGTTGTCGCGAATGTCGTTACCGGCCACGACTACGAACCCAAAACCGCTTCGACGCTCGCTTCGAGAATGGCGAGTCCCTCGTTGAGATCGTCGTCGCCGATGACCAGCGGAACGAGCAGCCGGATGACGTTGCGCTTGCCGGCTAGCATCAGAAGCAGGCCGCGCTCGCGTGCAACTTCGACGATATGCGGCGCTCCCGACGAGACTTCCATCGCCATCATGGCACCGAGTCCGCGCACGTCCTCGATGTGCGCGAAGCGCGATTGCAGTGCGCGCAGCGTGGTTGCGATGCGTGCGCCGATCGCACGCGCGCGCTCCAAAAACGCGTCGTCGATAATGTCGAACGTCGCCAGCGCAGCCGCGCAGGCGACCGGGTTTCCGGCAAAGGTTCCTCCAAGGCCGCCGGGTGACGGCGCATCCATGATCTCCGCAATGCCGGTCACTGCAGCCAGCGGCAATCCGCCGGCCAGCGATTTTGCGACGGTAATGAGATCCGGTTCAATGCCATAGTGTTCGCACGCGAAAAACGTTCCGGTACGCCCGAAACCCGTTTGAATCTCGTCGGCGATCAGGACGATGCCGTGTTCGCTCGTCAAGCGGCGTAGCTCGCGCACGAAGTCGGGTGGCGCCGGAATGAATCCGCCTTCGCCGAGTACCGGCTCGAAGATGATTGCGGCAACGCGTTCGGGCGAAACGGTGCCTTCAAAAATTTCCTCCAATGCCGCCAACGCACGTTGCGTGGTCAGGCCGCGGTGCTCGTAGGGAAACGGCGCGTGGTAAATCTCGCTGCAGAAGGGACCGAAATGCTGCTTATAAGGCTCGTTTTTTCCGGTAAGCGAAAGCGCGAGCAGGGTGCGCCCGTGGTAACCGTGCTGAAATGCGACGACAGCCGGCCTTCGCGTATGCTCGCGGGCAATCTTCACCGCATTTTCGGTTGCTTCGGCGCCCGTCGAAAGCAGCAGCGTTTTCTTGGGGGAAGGCCCGGGCGCGCGGCGATTCAATGCCTCGGCCACGGCAACGTACGGTTCGTACATCGCGACTTGGAAGCACGCGTGCGTCAGACGCTGCGCCTGGTCGGCGATTGCGGCGGCGACCGCGGGATTGGCGTGGCCGACGTTGAGCGTTCCGATGCCGCCGACGAAGTCGAGGTAACGTCGGCCGTCGACGTCCCATACCAGCGCGCCCGCGCCGCGCTCCACGAAAATCGGGTGTGTCGTGGCGACGCCACGGGCAACGTTCTCCTGGCGCCTCTGTACGAGCGCGCGATCTTCGACTGTCGAACTTGGCACGGTCATCCTCTTCGGCGCTTGGATGGGGTGTTCGGGGTGTTCAAGGAAGCGCCGTTCTTCAAGTGTAAACGCAGGCCGCAGGCGGAACCACGTATGATACGTACAATTTTGCCCTCTTTTTTAGAGAATGGCACCAAAAAATCCAGCCAGCTGTCCGTCCGCGACGTGCTTTCGCTGGAGACGCTTTCGCCTGCCCGTCTGGTTGCCGGCACGAGCGGGCTAGACCGGCCGGTGCTCTGGTCGCACGTGGTTGACATGCCCGATCCTGCACCGTGGGTTCCGCCGGGCTATTTCCTTTTGACGACGGGCTACAGTTGGCCGAAGGCGGCACCGGCGCAGCGGACGCTCATTCGGGCGCTGGCCGAACGTGGCATTGCCGGTGTCGGACTGGCGGTGCCGCGGTACGTCACGGCCTTTTCCAAGGCCGAGCGTGAAACCGCCGAGCGGGCCGGCCTGCCGCTGGTCGAAATACCGTTTGAAATTCCGTTCGCGACCATCACCGAAGAGTTGCACCGCGCGATCATGGCGGAACCGTACCGCGTGATCGACCGTGCCGAGCAAATTCACCACGCACTGATGCGCGCTGCATCGCGGGAAGCGACGCTCGACGATCTCGCCCGCATTTTGTGTCCGCTCATCGGACGTTCCGTAACCTTTGAAGACCCGGGTGGGAAACTGCTCGCGCATTGTTCGATCGACGACCGCGCCGACGCCGTGCGCCGCGAAACGCTGGAACGCGCGCAGACGCCGCCGGCAATGCTGGTCGCCCTCGAGGCCGCAGGATTCGATCGGCAGTTGCGCGTTAGCGAGAAACCGATTCGCGTTGCCGCCATGCCGGACATCGGATTGGCTGCGCGCGTCGCGTGCCCGATTCGCCTCGGCAACGAATTGGTTGGGGTCGTGTGGATTCTCGAAGGCGACGAGCCGTTGGCCGAACTCGACCACCGGGCGGCCGAATACGCTGCGCTGGTTGCGGCAATTCACGTGGCGCATCAGCGCGAATTGGCAGCCGTTGAGGCGACCCTTGGATACGCATCGGTGTTGTCGTTGCTCGAATCGGAGAACGATCCGTCGCCGGCCGCGCAGGAGCGCGTCCGATTGTTGGGCTTCGATCTCGATCGCCTCTACCGCGTTGCCATCGTGCTCTTGCCCGAAGAGATGCCGCTCGGGCGTGAAGGTCTCGTACGTCGCGATCGCGTCGCTCAACGCGCAAGCGCGTTTTTAAAACGATATGGAGCACAGCGTCTGGTATCGGCGGTCCTCAATCGCGTGCCGCTACTGCTGCCCGACGATGTCGCGCTTGGTGCGCTGCTAACGGCGCTTGACGATTCAACCCTCAGCGTCGTCGCCGGACGAGACTATCGGGGTACCGCCGGTGCGCGCCGCAGTTATCGCGAGGCGCTCTCGCTGGTGAACCTGCGCAACCGTAAACCGGTCTGCAACTTCGACGACGTGCTGGTGCCGCGCGTCATCGGCGGTGATGTTGAGGCGCGGCGGACCTTTATTCACGACTGGCTCGCGCCGTTGTTGGCACAACGCGGTGGCGTCGGGCTGGCCCGCGCCGTACTGGGGCTGGCACAAACCGGCTTTCACATGCGCGAAACCGCGCACGCGCTGACGATTCATCCGAATACGTTGCGTTACCGGCTCAATCGTGCCGCCGACGTTCTCGCCGTTCGCTTCGACGATCCGGAAACGCGTTTCGCCCTGCAATTGTTGGTTCGACTGCTCGAGTTCGGTGACGTTCCAAACTTCGCCGCGGCGCTAGCAGACTCCACGCCGGAAAGCGGAGGGTAGCGTGTCGAGAACGCCACTGATGCGTGGGTTGCGCGGAATCGCCCACCGTCACGGAGCGTCGCGCAGGGCGTTTCTGCGAACGACGGCGATGGCCGCGCTCGGTGCCGCCGTCGTGCCGGAGTTCGTGGCGTGCGCGAGTTCGCAAGCGCGCGGACGCGAGCGCGTCGTCATCGTCGGCGCCGGAATCGCCGGTTTGGTTACCGCGTTGCGCTTGCACGACGCGGGCGTAGATTCGACGATCTATGAGTCGTCGCAACGCGTCGGCGGGCGCATGCACTCGGAACGATCCTACTGGGACGATGGGCAGCACACCGAGTGGTGCGGGGCGATGGTCGATTCGCTGCACGTCAACGTGCACCGTCTTGCGCGGCGCTTCAATCTCGGTTTGCTCGACACGATCGCCGCGCGTCCGCCACACGCGCGCGACACGTGCTATCTCGACGGACAATACTATCCGATGGCACAAGCCGATCGGGACTTTGCGGCGATCTATCCCATCATGCAAGAACAACTCGCCAAGGTCAACGAGTTGACGACCTATCGGAATGCTACCGCGGAAGCGCGCCGGCTCGATGCGATGAGCATGCGCAAATGGATCGCGCAGTACGTGCCCGGAGGATTGAACTCTCAACTCGGACGGCTGATCGACGTATCGTACTTCAACGAGTACGGACGCGCGACCGACGAGTTGAGCGCGCTCAACGTCGTCGTGCAACTCGGCGAGCAACGTCATTACGCCGAAAATCACGAGATGAACGTCCTCGGCTCGTCGGATCAGAAATACATTTTCGCTAAGGGAAGCCAAGCGTTGCCGGAGGCCGTTGCCGCCGCGCTTCCTGCCGGGAGCATAATTTTCGGGCGCCGGTTACTCGCGATCGCTCGTCAAGCCAACGGTGTCTACGTGCTGACGTTCGGCAGCGGCGCCGGCGGAGCGACCGAGAAAATCTATGCCGATCGCGTCGTGATCGCGATTCCGTTTATTGCGTTGCGCGGCGTGGATTACTCGTCGGCCGGCTTCGATGCGGCGAAACGGCACGCCATCGAAAATCTCGGCTACGGATACCACACGAAGCTCCATCTGCAGTTCGATCGTCGCGTCTGGATGCGCCAAGGCCGCTGGCCCGAACCGACCAGCGGACAGATTTGGACGACGCTGCCGGTTCAGAGCTCGCTCGATTACTCGCTCGGTCAGGCCGGACGCGACGGACTCATCGAAGTATTTACCGCCGGTCCCGCCGCAATGCTCGATACGCCGCCCACGCCGTACGCGCGCGTCGGCGATTCACCGGCGGTTCGACGCCACGTTCGTTCGTTTTTCGAACAGCTCGACCACATCTGGCCGGGCGTTTCAGCGGCGTGGAACGGCAAAGCGACGTTTGGAAACGCGCAAGCCGATCCGAACATTCTCGCGAGCTACTCGTGCTGGCTGGTAGGGCAGTACACGACGATCGCCGGTCACGAAGCGCTGCCACAAGGTCGCGTGCACTTCGGCGGCGAGCATACGTCGGTTTCGAATCAAGGCTTTATGGAAGGCGGAGCCGAGACGGGTTTCCGCGCGGCCGGTGAGATTCTCGACGACTACCGCGTCAAAGCCGTCGGTTAGGGCCACATGCCGATCGTCGGCACGGCCGGGCACGTCGATCACGGTAAGTCGGCACTCGTCGAGGCACTGACCGGAACCAATCCCGATCGTTGGCTCGAGGAGCGGCTGCGCGGCATGACGCTCGATCTCGGCTTTGCACGTTTACGGCTCGGCGACGGAGTAGAAGCCGGCATTATCGACGTTCCCGGTCACGAGCGCTTTCTGCACAATATGCTTGCGGGCGCGGCCGGCATGGAAGTGTTGCTCCTTGTGGTGGCAGCCGACGAAGGCGTCATGCCACAAACGCGCGAGCATCTCGACATCCTGCGGTTCCTCAATGTCGCGCAAACGATCGTTGCCGTCACGAAAATCGATCTCGTTCCGAAAGAAGATCGCGAGGTCGTAATTGGTCGGCTCGTCTCCGCGCTGCGGGGTACGCTGGCTGAGGGCGCACCCGTCGTCGCGGTTTCGAATCGCACGGGCGAAGGCTTGCCCGAACTACGCACCCACATCGCGACGGCGTTGCGATCGCTGGCGAGCCGAGATGCCGACGCGCCCGCCCACCTTCCGATCGATCGTGTGTTCACGCTGCCGGGCCGCGGCACGATCGTCACGGGAACGCTGATGCAGGGAACGATTGCAATCGGCGACGTGCTCGCGCTCGAACCGAGCAAACAGCCGGCGCGCGTCCGCAGCATCGGTGTTTTCGGCGAAACGTGCGATCGCGTCGCAGCCGGAACGCGCGTCGCCTTGAATCTCCCCGGCGTCGACCGCGCGACGATCGCGCGCGGAGAGACGGTGGTCAGCCGCGAGTTTTCCGCGCGCACCAGCTTTGCCGTCATCTTCACGCCCTTGGAATCGGGCTTGCCGTTATTGCGCCGGCGCACGCCCGTGCGAGCGTACCTCGGTGCGGCGGAGCTTCTCGGAACGTTGACGTTCGAACGTCTTCCGCAGGTTGCGTCAGCCGTTCGCGCTACGCTGCACCTTCGTTCGGCTGTTGTCGGGTTTCCGGGAATGCGGTTCGTCGTGCGGCGCACGTCGCCGAAGACACTGCTGGGTGGCGGTGAAGTGGAAACAATCGCGCTTGACGCATTCGCGACCCGCGCAAGTCCCTCCGAAGCCGCAGCGTCGGCGGTTCTCGAACGCACGGGGTTTGCAGCGCTGACGCCTGCCGAAGTTGCGATCGCGGCGAACCTGCGCGAAAGCGTCGCGCAATCTTCGCTCGAGCGTCTCGCTGAACGAGACGACGCGCTCGCCGTGCGCCGTCCGACAGCGTACGTTAGCGGCAACGCGGCGCGCGAGGTGCTAGCGCGCTCGATCGACCATCTCGAAGTGACGCAGCGCGAATGTCCGTGGGTTTTGGGCGTGACGTCGCTGACGCTGGCGCGGTCGCTCGGAGCCGACGAAGCGTTGCTCGTGCGCGTACTGAACGCATTCGTCGAACACGGCAGGCTCGCGGCACGTAGCGGCTACTACGCTACGCTCGACCATCGGCCGGCGCTTTCACCCGAGCAGCGCTCGCTGTTCGATCGGCTCATCGCCGAAGCTCGCGGACGTCCGTTCGTTCCCGTGCCGTTTGCCGGAGTCGTGGCTGCCGTTAAAAACGCGTCCGTCGAGGGTGTTACGCAAGCCCTCGATACGCTGCTCGCACACGGCGCGCTCGTCCGCGTCGGCGACGATTGCTACCGCGGCGCGCAAATCGCTGCGTTGTGCGCTCGCGTCGAAACCTATCTGCGCGCGAACGATCGCATGACGGCAGCACAATTTCGCGATTTGCTCGGCACGTCACGTAAGTATGCCGTGCCGCTGTTGGAATGGCTCGACGCTCACGGCGTCACCCTCCGCAACGGCGACTACCGCACCCTCCGCTCGCCATAGTCGTTCGACGCATCTAAAGGTGCAGTAGTGTGGCGATGCCGACGAGCAACTCGAGTGCGATGAGAACGATAATGACGACTTCGAGAAACTCGTCGCGGCGACTGCGGGCCTGATCGTTGAGGAAGCGGTAGATGTCGCCGATCGATGCGAGCTTCGTGTCGATTTGCTGCTGCCAGTCGGCGAGTCCGAGGCGCCTTGCCACCGAGCGGTAAATGCGCGCATAGTATGCATCGCCGACGACTTTGAGCGCGTTGCTCGAGCGGTCGATGAGTTCGAGGACGTCGACGATAAGGTAGCGCAGCGATTCCGCTTGTTCTGCTTCGCGCCGACCGCGCAGCGATCGCGTTGGTTTCTCGGCACCGATTTTGTAGATACCGTCGAGTTCGCGATCGAGCAGCGCGTCGTAGGTGCGCAACTCCAGCAGCTGCGAATTCGCAAACTCGAGGATGTCTTCGATTGCACGCGCGCTTTCGGCGCGGTCGTAAACGAAGGCCGTATCCCATTGCACGATCGTGAGGTCGTCCTCATGATAGGAAAAGCGCGTGCGTATCGCCTCGTCGGCTTCGCTGGGGGCGAGCGGCCGCCGTTCGCCGAGTATGATGCCCGCGAGCGCGGCGAAATGCTCGCCGAGCAGCGTTTCGGCGTCGACGCTCTCCGCAAACCGTTCGATCTCGACGATGAAGTAATCCTCAATCAACGGCGGATGGCGCTTGACGAGTGCCGTGGTGCGTTCATCGCAGAAGCGGCGCAAGGCGTCCTCGGCAAATGCGGCAACGCGTTCGTCGGTTCGCACGCGGTCGGCAAGAGCCGCTAACGCATTCCACGTTCCGCGGGCGTCGAACGTGAGTCGCAGCGACATTACGCCATAGTCGTATGCCTTCAACCGGACCGTGCAGGGTACGCCGGCGACGGTTGCGTCGGGTAGCGCTTCGATGACCGGCGGCACCGGGAACTGCAGATAGGCCGGTGACGTTTGCGGACCTAGTGGAAGTTCGGAGGCGGCGCGGCTCTTTGCATTCAATCCGTTCGTACCGGTGAGGTCGATCGTATCGGCGACGTCGAACAGATAGTACGCGCGCACGCACCCCGAGGCGATTTCGAGCATGTGTCGACGGGCTTACGCTCGACGCCGGCCGCATCCTCGTACCGCGAAGACATGGAGGAGACGCGTGCGCGCGCTGGTATGCGTACGCGATGAGGCTGGTAAAAGCGCTTCAGCGCGCGATTGCGCCGTGTGCGATGCTTTGTGCCGTCTGGGTAACGGCATCTGCGCAGACCTCGCCGAGCGGCATCGGCGATTTACGCTATCGCTGGTTGGGGCCGGCGATATCGGGCGGCCGCACGACGGCGGTCGTTGGAACCGATAGCGACGCGTTGATCTACTACGCAGGCGGTGCCGACGGCGGCGTTTTCAAGAGCGTGGACGGCGGTGCGTCGTGGCGCGCGCTGTTTGACGATGCATCGTCGGCTGAAGTCGGCGCAATCGCCATCGCGCCTGCCGATCCCGCCGACGTGTGGGTTGGAACCGGCGAATCGAATCCACGCAACGACGTCGAAGGCGGCGACGGCGTTTGGCATTCGCGCGACGGTGGAAAGACGTGGAAGCACGTCGGCCTCGATCGCGCCGGACACATCTCGAGTATTTCAATCGATCCGCACGACGCACGAACGGTCGTCGTCGGCGTTCTCGGTGACGTCTTTACAGACGCCGGCGTGCGCGGTGTCTATCTCACGCGCGACGGTGGCGTGAGTTGGAAACGGACGCTGTACGCCGGACCGTCGAGCGGCATCTCCGATCTCGTGCGCGTACCGGATCGTCCGTCAACGTTGTTTGCCGGCGTCTACCAAGTTCGCCGGAAGCCGTGGACGCTCGATAGCGGTGGGCCTAACGGCGGGATTTACCGTTCGGACGACGGTGGCGCGACCTGGCGCAAGCTCACCGAGCGCGGCCTACCGACAGGATTGACCGGCCGCATTGGTCTGGCCGCCGCGCGAGGCGGCCGCATCTACGCGATCGTGCAAGCGAAGCAAGGCAATCTTTGGCGATCGGACGACGGCGGTGCAACGTGGACGCTCATGCCGCACAGCCCCTACGTCGGTGCGCGCCCGTTTTATTTCAGCCGAATCTCCGTCGATCCGGCGAATTTCAATCGCGTCATCTGCGTCGGCCTCATTTTGTCGCTCAGCACCGACGGTGGACGAACGTTCAAACCGATTTCGACGAATGCCGGCTGGGATTACCACGTCGCGTGGTGGTCGCGCGACGGCAAGCGCATCGCCGTCGGCAGCGACGAGGGCGCGGTCTTTTCCGGCGATGGCGGCGCGCATTTTTGGCAGCCCTACGATTTGCCGTTCGCGCAGCCGTATCACGTCGGCTTCGGTGCCACGGCGCCCGACTACCAAGTGTGTCTGGGATTGCAGGATAACAACTCGTGGTGCGGGCCGTCGCTTTCGAACAACGGCATCGGCGTGTTGAATCGCGATTGGTATATTGTCGGTCCCGGCGACGGGATGTGGGCGCTGCCCGATCCTGTCGATCCGAACCTGGTTTGGAGCACGTCGACGAACTCCGATACCGGACAAGTGTATCTCTGGGATCGGCGCACGCAGCAAGTGGACGAAGTTTCTCCGTCGGCACGCAGCAATGCGGATGCGCCGGCGATCTTGCCGTACCGCTTCAATTGGGACACGCCGATTGCGTTCACGCCGGGTGCCGCGCCGCGCGTGCTCGTCGGAGGAAACGTCGTTTTCGAAAGCGGCGACCGCGGAAAAACCTGGACGGCGATCAGCCCCGATTTGACGCGCAACGAGCGCGCGCATCAAATCGCTCCGGGCGGCCCGATCGATCTCGATATTTCGGGCGCGGAGACGTCGGATACGATTCTCGACATCGAAACCACGACGCTGGCGCCGGCGACGATTTGGGTTGGTACCGACGACGGTTTGATTCAGGTGACCCGCGATGCGGGCGCGCATTGGTCCAACGTGACGCCGCCTTCCGCGCCCGCATGGTGCCGCATCTCGACGGTCGAGCCTGGACACTTTTCGAGCGCGACCGCATATGCCGCCGATGATTGCCACTTGCTTGGCGACCGCAGTCCGCATATTTTCGCCACCGAAGACGGCGGCGCGACGTGGCGATCGATCGCGTCGAATCTCCCGCCCAATCTTTTCGTGCGCTCGGTACGCGAAGACCGGGTCGATCGGAACTTGCTGTTCGCGGGAACGCAACGCGGTGTCTTCGTGTCGTTCGATCGCGGCGGCACGTGGGGGTCGCTGCGGCTCAACATGCCGGCGACGGCGGTATACGATCTCGAAATCGTGCCGCAAACCGACGATTTACTCGTGGCTTCGCACGGCCGCGGGTTGTGGATTCTCGACGATTTGCGTCCGTTGCGCGACCTGGCATCTGCGCGCGCTGCGGCCAGCGCAACGTTATTCGCGGTGCGCGACGCGTACCGCATGTGGCAGTGGTCGCCCGTCAACGCGTTCCAGAGCGGGACGTTGCCCGACAATGAATTCGTAGGCGAAAATCCACCATACGGCGCGTTGCTGCGTTACTATCTTCCGAAACCGGCAGCGCATAAACCGACGATCGACATCGTCGCGGCGAGCGGGAGGGTGGTGCGCCATTTAGGTGGCGACGACGTTCCGAACGCCGCCGGCATCAATCAAACGAGTTGGGATCTGGCCGAGGACGGCCCGGTGCAGTGGCACGGCACCTATAAGGAAAACCGCGGGCCCGAGGAAGGGCCCGAGGCGGTTCCCGGAGCCTTCACCGTGCGGTTGAATGTGGACGGCGGTCGGATCGAGCAGCCGTTGCGCGTGCTGCCCGATGCGCGCGACAAGGCTTCGCCCGAACGGTACGAACAGCGGCACGATTTCCTGACCGGAATCTTCGCCGAGCTCGACTCGGCGGACCGGATGCTCAACGAGATCGATGCGCGGCTGAAGCACGCCACGCCGGCGCAGAGCGCCGCGCTGCGGGCCTTCCGCGCACAGCTGACCTACAACCCGCGAAACGTCGAAGACCTGGGTGGTCCGCAAGGTTTGCGTGACCGGCTGCTCGACATGCTCGCGCGGCTCGGCAGTTCGTTTCAAGCCCCGACCGCCGCTCAAATAGCCGAAGCCGCAGACTTACACGCGCTTTCGGTGCGGCTGTCGGCCGAATTCGCCGTCCTAGACGGTATGATGGTAAGGCCATGAACGTCGAGAAGATGACCGAGCGCGTCGCCGAGGCGCTCAATGCCGCCTACACGCGCGCCCTGACCGAACACAATACGCAGACCACGCCGGAGCATATGCTGGCCGCCATGCTCGATCAGGAACGCGGCATCGCACCGGACGTACTCGAGAAGGCGGGCGCCGACGTCGCGGCGCTGCGACACAGCGTTGACGAAGCGATCGGCCGTTTGCCGCGCCTTACCGGCGCGGCGGCCGGCAGCGCGCAGGTTACGCTGTCACCGGAACTGGCGCGGGTGATGAACGCGGCCGAGAACGAAGCCAAAGCGCTGCAAGACGACTACACGTCGGTCGAGCACGTGCTTTTGGCGATGTCGCAGGCATCCGGCGAAACCGGCCGGTTGTTCCGAGACGCCGGCGTCACGCGCGATGCATTGTTGAACGCATTGCGCGACGTTCGCGGCAATCAGCGCGTCACGACCAAAGACCCCGAAGGCACGTACAAGTCGCTCGAGCGGTACGGCCGCGATTTAACGCTCGAAGCAGAACGCGGAAAACTCGATCCCGTGATCGGCCGTGACGAAGAAATTCGCCGCGTCATCCAAGTGCTGTCGCGCCGCACGAAAAACAATCCCGTCCTCATCGGCGAGCCCGGCGTCGGTAAAACGGCGATCGTCGAGGGTCTAGCGCAGCGCATCGTGCGCGGCGACGTGCCGGAAGGCCTGAAAAACAAGCGGGTCGTTTCGCTCGACATGGGGGCGCTCATCGCCGGTGCCAAATATCGCGGCGAGTTCGAAGAGCGCCTCAAGGCCGTGCTCAAAGACGTCGCCAACTCCGAAGGACAGGTCGTTCTCTTCGTGGACGAACTGCACACCGTCGTCGGCGCGGGCAAAGCTGAAGGCGCCATGGACGCCGGCAATTTGCTCAAACCGATGCTCGCGCGCGGCGAACTGCATATGATCGGCGCGACCACGCTCGACGAGTACCGCAAGTATGTCGAAAAAGATGCGGCACTCGAACGGCGCTTCCAGCCCGTCTTCGTCGATCAGCCCAGCGTCGAAGACACCATTTCGATTTTGCGCGGGCTCAACGAAAAATATCAGGCGCATCACGGGGTGCGCATCAAGGATGCCGCGCTGGTTGCGGCGGCCACGATGAGCAACCGTTACATCACCGATCGCTTCTTGCCGGACAAAGCCATCGACTTGGTCGACGAAGCCGCCGCCAAGTTGCGTACCGAGATCGATTCGTCGCCGCAGGAACTTGACGAGGTGTCGCGGCGCGTCATGCAGTTGGAGATCGAACGCGAGGCGCTGCGCAAGGAAACCGATAGCGCGAGCGCGCGTCGTCTCGAACAACTTGAAAAGGAATTAGCCGAACTGCGCGAGCGGCAGACGAAACTTCGCGTGCAGTGGGACGCGGAGAAGAGTGCGGCCACGAAACTGCGCGCCTTGCGCGAGCAAATCGAGCAAACGAAAGTGCAGATCGATCAGGCCGAGCGGCAGTACGACCTCAACCGCGCCGCGGAGTTGCGGTACGGCACGCTGACAAAATTGGAGAAGGACCTCGCGTCCGAAGAGGAGGCGCTCTCCCGGCGTGACGGCACCCGCCTTTCGAAGGAAGAGGTAGACGAAGACGATATCGCTGAGGTGATCGCGCGCTGGACCGGCATTCCGGTTGCGAAGCTGCTCGAAGGCGAACGCCAAAAACTCTTGCATCTCGAAGACGAGCTGCACCGGCGCGTCGTTGGGCAAAACGAAGCGGTGGATGCGGTCGCCGAAGCGGTGTTGCGCACGCGCTCCGGGCTGGCCGATCCAAACCGTCCGATCGGTTCGTTCATTTTCCTCGGGCCGACGGGCGTCGGGAAAACCGAACTCGCCCGTGCGCTCGCCGAATACTTATTCGACGACGAGCGTGCGCTGATTCGCATCGACATGTCGGAATACCAGGAGAAGCACACGGTTGCGCGGCTGCTCGGCGCCCCGCCGGGATACGTCGGCTACGACGAGGGCGGTCAACTCACCGAAGCGGTACGCCGCCGTCCGTATAGCGTCATCCTATTTGACGAGGTAGAAAAGGCGCATCCGGACGTTTTCAACGTCTTTCTGCAGATTCTCGACGACGGCCGGCTGACCGACGGTCAAGGTCGCACGGTCGACTTTAAGAACACGATCGTCATCATGACGTCGAACATTGGCAGCCATCGCATTCTCGAACACCGTGGTTCCTTCGACGGCGCCGACTACGCCGTGATGCGGGCGACGGTGCTCGACGAGATGCGTCAGCACTTCCGCCCCGAATTCCTCAATCGCGTCGACGAAATCATCGTCTTCCATGCCTTGAGCGAGGAAGAGCTGGAAACGATCGTCGAGATTCAACTGCGGCGCTTGCGCCGGCGGCTTTCGGAGCGGCGGATCACGATCGAGTTGTCGGAAGCGGCAAAGCGGCACATCGCTAAAGCCGGCTACGATCCCAACTACGGCGCGCGCCCGCTCAAGCGCACCATTCAGAAAGAACTCGAGACACCGCTCGGACGCAAAATCCTGGCCGGCGAAATCAACGACGGCGATACCGTAGAGGTTGGCTTCGACGACGTGCGCACAGAACTCACGTTCAACGTCGTGTCGCACGTCTTGGTGTCATCCTAAGCGGAGCGAAACGAAGTCGAAGGACGTTAACCCGCTTTGGCCTCGCGCTTGCGGAGTTTGAGGCGCTCGCTTTCATTGAGAATCCGCTTGCGTAACCGAATCGACGCCGGCGTGACTTCGACGAGTTCGTCGTCGTCGATGAACTCGATGGCGCGTTCGAGCGACAGTTCGTCGGGCGGAGCGAGTTTGACGTTCTCGTCGGAACCGGCGGCGCGCATATTGGTGAGTTTCTTTTCGCGCACGACATTGATCGCGACGTCTTTGTCATCGTTGGCGCGGCCGACAATCATGCCTTCGTAAACGTCGACGCCGGGTCCGACGAAGAACTCGCCGCGCTGCTCGAGCCCCATCAAGGCGTAACCCGTCGTGCGACCGGTGTCGCTGGCCACCAGCGCGCCGATGCCGCGACCGGGCAACTCGCCTTGCCACTCCTGGTGGTCGTAGTACGTGTGCGACATCACCGCGGTTCCGCGGGTCAGCGTCAATAGTTCGCCGCGCAAACCGAAAATGGCGCGCGTCGGCATCATGTATTCCAAGCGGCGCGATTCGCCGACGTCGAGCATATTCGACATCGTCGCCTTACGGCGGCCGAGCGATTCGATAACCGCGCCGTCATACTCCGCCGGAACGTCCACCACGACGTACTCGACGGGTTCCCAGCGCTTGCCGTCGCGCTCGGTGACGATCACCTGCGGTTTGGAAACGGCGAGTTCGTAGCCTTCTCGCCGCATCGTTTCAATGAGGATCGAGAGATGCAGTTCGCCGCGTCCGCGCACGTCGAACGTATCGGCGGAACCGGTATCGGCCACGCGCAACGCGACGTTCGACTCGAGTTCGCGCATCAACCGCTCGCGAATCTGACGCGACGTAAGGAACCTTCCTTCGCGTCCTGCAAACGGAGAATTATTCACGCTGAACGACATCGAAACCGTCGGCTCGTCAACAGCGACCGCGTGAATGCCCTCCGGCTGTGCGGCATCGGCGATCGTATCGCCGATGTTGAGTTCTTCGATGCCCGACACGCAAACGATATCGCCGGCCGATGCTTCCTCGACTTCGATCCGCTCGAGTCCCGCAAACGTCAACAGTGTTGTCAAACGCAGCCCGGTTGCAACGCTGCCGTCCCGGCCAACTTTTGCGATCGGCGCGTTCGGGCGCGACGATCCGCGAAAGATACGCCCAATGCCGATGCGGCCGACGTACCGGTTGTGATCGATGGCGGAAATCAGCAACTGAAAGCCGCCGTCCTCGGCGGGTGCTTCGGGAACGCGCGACAAGATCGTCTCGAAGAGCGGCTCGAGCGTATCGCCGGTCTCGTCGAGCGACCGCTTCGCGATGCCGGCCTTCGCGTTGGTGAAGACGACCGGAAAATCGGCCTGCTCGTCACCTGCGCCAAGTTCGATAAAGAGGTCGAAGGTTTCGTTGACGACTTCCACCGGGCGCGCGTCGCGCCGGTCGATCTTGTTCACGACGACGATCGCGCGGAGATCGAGTTCGAGCGCTTTGCGCAAAACGAAGCGCGTTTGCGGCATCACGCCTTCGGCTGCGTCCACCAGCAGCAGCACACCCTGGACCATTTGCAGCACTCGCTCGACCTCGCCGCCGAAGTCGGCGTGGCCAGGCGTGTCGACGATGTTGAATTTCACCGCACCGTGGCGAACGGCGGTATTTTTGGCGAGAATAGTAATCCCGCGCTCGCGTTCGAGCGGATTCGAATCGAGCACTCGCGCGGCCACTTGCTGGCCTTCGCGAAAGACGCCGCTTTGCTTGAGCATTGCGTCGACCAGCGTTGTTTTGCCGTGGTCGACGTGGGCAATAATAGCGACGTTACGAATGTCCGGACGGGTTTTCACCTATTCGCTCTTCGCCGCGAGGAGGCACGCGTACCCGCAGCCAAACTCGGCGGCTCGTCAACATTGAATGCTAAGCAACGTTAAGGGGGAAAAAATGGCGACGCAACTGGAGCCGTACCTGTTTTTTGACGGCAAGTGTGAGGAAGCGCTAAACTTTTACAAGGGCGTCCTCGGCGGCGAGATCGAGGGGCTGAGCCGATGGAGCGAAATGCCCGCCGGTGAGGGTGGACCGCCGGTGACGCCGGAGACGCAAAACCGCGTCATGCACGCGAGTTTCAAATCGGGTCCGGTGTCCTTCATGGCGTCGGACGCAAGCCCGGGAAAACAGTACGGCGAAGGCCCGATCTCGTTGTCGCTCACCATCGACGACCTGGCACAAGCTAAGCGCACTTTCGATTCGTTGGCGCAAGGCGGAAATGTAGAGATGCCGATGCAGGATACGTTCTGGGGTGCGACCTTCGGCATGCTGACCGACAAGTACGGAATCGACTGGATGATCAGTTGTATGAAAAACGGCAGCTAGCAGACTCCGCGATCACGAACGCATCGCGCGCACGCGCGCGAATGCGCCGCGCGCGAGCACAATCAATACGATCGTAAAGCAAATTGCCAGTGCCGCCGCGACCAGCGGCGCGACAAACGCGACGATCAACGATCCAATAGATCCCGCGTCCTCGATGGTGCTGACCACCGGGTTAGCCACCCCTCCGGTCGTCACCGTCGAGGCGCCGCGAACGGCTGCCACCGCTGCATGAACGCCCAACGCGTTGAGCCCTCCTAGCACCATGCACGTCACGAGTGCCTGATGCGACGGTGGGTGGAGCGTGCCGCCCACGAGGATCGCCGCCGCGGCCGGTTTGACCGCGACTTGCGCGACGTGCAGCAAGCTATCGAGCAACGGGACCTTGTCGGCGAGAATTTCCACGATCGCCAAACCGCCGAGTATCCACATTGCGGCCGGTGCCGCCAGCCAAGCGAACGGGGCGGGCGGCTGGATGATGTGAAAGTGCGCGGCAACCGACACGGCTGCCAGTGCCAATAATGCTCGCACGCCGGCCGCTGTCGTCAGCGCGTACGCCAGCGCGTATTGACTGAGCGCGTCCATCGTAGCCGGTAACTATCGGCGGACGTGGGCGCGTACCTTTCTGCCAAAATCCGCAACGGCACGGCGCGTGCTCCAGGGACACACGCGCCGGGGCGCAATTCCGCACGTCGCTCACTTGCCATAGTTGGAGGTTGCAAAACAATGATCGAACGACGCGCGTCGCTGGCTGCGGTGCTGGCCGCGGCCGCCCTTGCCTCGTGTTCCGGAGCGTCGTTTTCCGGTACGCCGGCGGGCACGCAAACTGCACCGCAGAGGGTGCAGTTCGGCGGCCAAATGGTGCGGTTCGGCGGCCCGAACCGCGCTCCGCACGCCGGCCCGGGATGGCTTTCGAAACCGGCAGCAACGACGTCGCTGCTCTACGGAAGTTCGTACGACGGGGGCTTCATCAATATCTACGACGAGCGCGGTAAGAATCAGCAGCCGATCGGCAAACTGACGAGTTCGCTCGTAAGCCCGCAAGGCATGGTCGTCGACGGTCACCATCAACTGTGGGTTGCAAACACGAACGCGTTCAACGTCGTCGCCTTCAAACGCGGCGCGACGACGCCGTTCACGACGCTCAACGACCCGAACTACTTTCCGATCTCGGTCGCGGTGGACAATAAAGGCACCGTGTACGCCGCCAACGCCGAAAGCACGACCGGACCGCCCGGCAACGTAACGGTCTGGGCTCAAGGTCACACCAATCCCACGGCGACGCTCACCTACTCGAATTTTCAAATCGTGCTCGGCATCGGCGTGGACCATTCCAATAACGTGTACGTGTCGTACGTGCCGCAGAGCGGACCGCCCGCGATGGTAGAGTTTCCGGCCGGTTCGCATACCGGCCAACCGGTCGCGATCGTCAACGCGAATATCAGCGACATTGATTTCGACAAGAACAGCAATCTGCTCATGGAAACGCTGTCGAATACGCTTGGTATCTGGGCGCCGCCCTACACGAGCGGTCCGTCACGCACGATCAACGCCTTCGGCAACGAACCGACGCTGGACAAAGCCCAGCGTAAGGTATGGGTCGCCTACGCCAACTTCTCTACGCCGAAAATCGAGGGCTACAACTACGCGAGCGGTGCGCTCGTAGATACGATTACCAATGGCTGGACGACGAGCGCCGTACCCTACGGCGTCGCGTTGGATCCGGCGCTGAGATAAGGCGGCATAACGGCAAACGCATGCGGCGCGGATTGCAGGTTTCGCTCGCGGCGGTTGCCGCACTCCTGGCCGGCTGCACGGCAGGGTCGATGGCCGGCAGCGAGCTCCCCGCCATCGGGGGCGCACGGATCGTGCGTCCCCTCCGGCGTGGTTCCGCGAAGCTCCGGCTATCATCAAACGCGGCGCGTACGTCGCCGAGTACTACACCAACGCCGTGCTCGGTTACGCCTCGAACGCGCAAAAGAATTTGCCTCCCGTCTGCTCCATCCCGGGCACGTACGTCGTTGACGTCGCGACCGATCCATCCGGTAACCTCGTGGACCCCGACGGCGGAAGCCGGACGGTGAACGTCTTTCGTGGACCGGCGATGTGCGGCACGAAACTCGGAAGCTTTCCCGATCGCGACGGGCAGCCGTCGGATGCGGCAACGTTAAACGCCGTAACCGGCACCATCTACGTTGCGAATCTTCAAGCGGCGGGGCGCGCCTACGGCTCGGTTTCGATTTGTACGCTGAGCGCCGGCTGCAGCGCCGTATTATCGAACGCCGCCATCGGCGGCCAACTCTTCGCCGTGGCCGAAGACCGAAGCGGCAACGTGTATGCGTCGGGCTATCCCACGCCGTCGGTGTCGGGGCCTGGAAGCGGCGCGGCGCTCGTGTTATGGAACGGCGGTAAGGGGCAGGGCGCAAGCGTTGCGGCGTATCGAAACACGACCCCCGGCGGCCTCGACATCGACCGGAACGGAAATCTGTTGGCGCTGGACACGTTTGCCCGATCGCTCTGGGTCTATGCCGGTTGTCCGGCAAAATGCGTTGCGCACGGGCCGTTCGCCCTCAAAGGCGAGTCGGTCTTCGGCAAGGTGAATGGAGACGGCGATATGTTTCAGGCCGCCGACTTCGAATACGGACAAGTCGACGTATACAGGTACTCGGGAACGCATGGCGTTCGCTATCTCTACAGTTACAACGACGGTATGACGCCGAGCGGCGACGTCGAGGGCGTCGCGATCGATCCGGCGGCGACAGACTAAGCGGTTTTAGCGGCGAGCGATCTGCTCGCGTACGGCTTTCGTCTGGGCGATCACATGAGCGCTCGAGAACCGCTTCGCGCATTCGAGCGATTCTTCGATCGCGGCCAGCGCCGCGCGGCGGTTTCCTCGCGAAAGTTGCGCCATCGCTTGAATGCGTTGCGCGAGAGAAACGACGCGTGGGTGCCCATGACTGCGAGCCGATTGCGCGGCAGCCGCGGCCGTAACTGCGGCGTCCTCCACGTAACCCAATCGCAGCAGTGCAGCCGCCGCCAGCCCTTGTGCCGAAAAGGTTTCGTAGTGGTTGGTTGAGACTGCGGCCGCCATTTGCGCTGCTTGCAGCGCCCGCCGTGGATGGCCGATGGCGATCTCGATGTCGGCCGCCGAAAAAATGAGATACGAGCGTAGCCGCGGGGAGAACGACCGGTCGATGCCGTCCACGAGAGCGCGATACGCGCTGCGATCGAACGGTGTCCGCGTGTGCATCCAGCGCGTCGATGCCAACTGATGCGAAGCATAGAGGGCGCGACCGCGCAATCCGTTCGCGTACGCAACCGACGTCGCTCGTTCAAAAAGCGCTTCGCTGAGCGATTCTTCCCTGCCGAAGAAATCCGCAATCTCCGCCTGGAGTGTGAGGCGGTCGACGTCGACGACTGAAGGTAACGGCGTGCTCGCGTCTTCCAGACGATTCAACAGCCGTAGGGCATAGGCGGCTTCGCCGTTGCGCAGTGCCGCCGCGGCCCGTACCAGGGTCTCGCGCGCGCCTGCCTTTGTTTCGTGCGCGTGAGCCGTGCGCACCGAAGCAGGCCCGAATCGAAACCAACCCAGCAGCAGTTCGAGTGCGGCGTCTGCGTCGCACAGTTCGCGGTAGCGGTCGTCAGACGGCGGTAGCGTGGCGAGCAGCGCTCCGGCTTCGCGCGCTTTCACCTCGGCCCGGTCCAAACGGTGCGCCCAGGCTTCGATCTCGGAGAGATGCAGCAAGGCGTCGCAGCGATCGGCGAGATTTGCATGTGCGGCTACGTCGTCGAGCAGGGCGACCGCCGATGCAACTTCACCGGAGTCGGCGAGGCTGGCGGCGCGCTCAACGAGGCGCTGAGGGAGGTCGCTCGTATCGGCAGCTTCCCGAGCGCAGCCGAGGTCGCAGTATGCTGCAAAGAATCGCTCGTGCGCGGCGCGGCGTTCGCGATGAAACTGCCGATTCGACAAACTGAGATCCGCGGCGACGCGCGCGGGATCGTGCCGCTGCACGTCCACGCGAAGAAGAATGGCCGCCTGCCGGCCGTGCTGTCCTATACGCGCGGAAGCATGGACGTCCATCGCGCGCAGCGCCGCGTACGCGCGCGCTTCGATCGTCCCCAGAGCCGCTCGTGGCGCAACGCCCGCAAACGCATCGCGAGCGAGCGGGTTGCGGCGAAGTTCGCGCTCGTGGTGCAGATGGCGCAGAAGGTGACGCGTCGCGCAGTAATCCGAGCGAGCCGGATCGGACCGGGCCATGGCCACAAGTGGTTACGGCCCGGTGCTTGCGAATTCTTTCAGTTCACGCTAGCGTGCGTAGGGAGCAGCCGGGCTCAGCGCCACGCCCCAGGCCGACTTCAGGCCGCTCGAGATCGTTCCGGTTTGCGTTCCGGATGCGTAGTCGTACGTCAGCACTTGTCCCGTGTCGATGTCGGCCACGTACAACGTCTTCTCGGCTTTATCCAACGCAAACTTGTACGGATCGTGACCCGGCGTCGAGATCGTTCGCGTCGGCGACGTCGCTCCCGGCGCATAAATGTTCATCGCCGCGTGCGTTTGATCGCCGAGGATGAGGTTCGCGCTGCTATCGAGTGCTAAGCCGCCGCTCTGCCCCTCGACGATGCCCTGGTCGGCGCATACGCTGCGCAAACGTTCGCATTTGCTGACGTGTCCGGCGAGGCTACTGCCATTGTTTTGATTCCACGCGGCGTAAAGATGCCGGCTATAGTCGAACGCCAAACCTTCCGGGTACGTCAACAACGTAATGGTGACCATAGGCGACGATGCGCCCGGCGCAAACTCGAGAATCTCGTCCGAGACAAACTCGCCCACGGCAACCGTTCCCGCTCGATCCACGGCGACCGTCGTCGGTGCACTGATGCCGCTGCTGAGCGTTACACTCGGTGTCGTCGATCCTCGCGAATATTCGGTGACGGTGTTATTAGAGCTGTTCGCGACGTAGAGCGTTCCGTGCCCGTCGACGAAGTTGCCGAGCGGTCCGGCAATGCCGGTCGTAATCTTACCGATCGGCGCCGGATTGTTGGTGCCTTGCGGATAGATGAAGACCGCGTTGCCGGTGAAATCGGAAACGTAAATCAGCGGCTTGGTTCTTGCATCAGGCGAGAGCCATCCGCGCTGCGACATGGCCGGAGCGAGCGCGCTCGGTGCGCCGCCCGCGCAGGCGGTGAGAGCGGCCAGGGAAGCGAGTGCGAGAAGGGGGGCGTAACGATTATGTGCCATGTGCGATGTCCTCGATCGAACGGTGAAGCTACTTCACGCGGCCCCTTCAATCGGGACTGCTTGCGGGCATCGTCGCCGACGCGGCGTTCGGCGACAATGGCAGAAAGGTGCCCGTCGCGAAGACTGCAAGGGAGCGCACGCCAGGGACTTACCCGAGGCCGCGCGCGTCCTTATCCTTACTTCCTGGAGGATTGACTACTATATGAAGGTATCCGCAGTTCTCGCTTCTGCATTCCTATGCGGCAGCGTTTTGGCCGGCACGGCAACGGCGCTCGCTATGACGGCGGCGCAGACCACCGCGGTCGCGCAGTATGAGACCATGGCGCAGACGGCGCAAGCCGCGATTGCGGCAAATCCGAAAGACATGAGCGCGATGCAATCGGCGATGGCCATGCGTAGCGTGAGTCAAGCCCGCGTCGTCCTCGAGAAACACGGCTTTACCGCGACGCAACTCGAGCAGGGCGTCATCGTCTTCAGCCACCAGATACTGCCCAAGAAAGTACAACCGCACCAGTTCTACTACATGGAGATCGATCCTAAACCGTTTAAGATCTCCGTTCACGCTCTCCCGTCCATGTAGCGGCCGTAACGCCGTAAACGTAAATGGGCCGGCCAAAGCGGTTCTCCTCGAGCCGCTTGAGCCGGCTCATTCCGTTGCGCTCGGCAACTTTGATCGACGGCTCGTTCTCTGCAACGATGAACGACACGACGCGATCGGGCGCGAGGTATTCGAACGCCCAACTCTTTGCGGCGTGCGCGGCCTCGGTAGCATAGCCGAAACCCCAAAACGCCGGAAGCAGCATGTACGCCACCTCGACGTCGTCGCGGCCGTCAACATCGTCCCAATGGAGCAACCCGGCATGGCCGATGAATTCGCCGCCGGCCTTTTTCTCTATCGCAAGCAGCGAATAGCCGAACCGCTCGTAGGAGTCGAGCGCGCTGAAAAGGGCGCGTTGTGACTGCTCGCGAGTGAATGGCGCGACGTAGTGGCGCATGACGCGCTCGTCGCTCATCACGCGGTGCATGAGTTCGAAGTCATCGCTTCGATAGCGCCGCATTCGCAAACGCGGCGTTTCGATTGCGTCAAACGCCGGAACCGTCATTGAAAAGTCGAAACGGATGCACAGATACGTTTCAGCATAGAACGTGCGACGGGGATTTTGAGTTTCCTGCGCGCAGGCAACGGGGGTCGACGAAACTTTGTGGCAGTAGGTTACCGCAGTCGGCGACGTGAGTTCCTTGGCGCGCAGGTGCGGATGTCTTCATTTACACCGGTCGTTTGTGCAACTGCCGCGTTTATCATCGTGTACGTTGCGCTCGACCTTAACAAACTTTACGCGCTACGTTACGGTGCCGATTTTGGAACGTTCTTACAAACGCTCTCCAATCTTCGACACGGTTCATCCTGGAACTATGGAGAGTGGCGGCCGCACCTGCAAGTCCACGATTCGTGGATCCTGTTGTCTTTGGTTCCTTTCATCGCAGTCTTTCCGCGAGCCGAAACGCTCGTCGTTCTGCAGGTATGCCTCGTCGCACTGGCAGCCATACCCCTAACGCTGTTTGCGGTTGAGATCGGCGTACCGACTAAACTCGCGAACTTTTTGGGTGTCGCGTACCTCCTCACTCCCTCAGCGCAGGGATTCACCTACGACAACTTTTCAGAGAACGTATTCGTACCGGTCGTTGCTTTTTCACTAGCGCTTGCAGTTCGACGACGCTCGCTTTTGTGGACGATGGTATGCGCCCAACTTCTCATGGGCATCAAAGAAGACGAGATACTCTTTGTCGCTTGGTTCGCGATAGCGTGCTTGCTATTCTTGGATCGTAAGATTGGCGCAGCCGTCTTAGGCTTGGCGATCGCAAATGCCGGTCTGTATTGGGGCTATGAACTCATGGTAGGGACGCATTCCAACGCTCCGCAGTATGCGTGGTCGGTACAAGATGTCAGCGGAAAGTTTACGCTAGTCGCGCTCTTGCTCGCGCCGTTTGCGTTTTCACCAGTCATGATCGGCCGTTGGATGCTGCTCGCCGTGCCAATGTTAGTGGAAATCGTATTTGCTCAGAAAGCCCCCTATGAGCCAAGCCGCATAGGCACGCATTATACGGCTCCGCTGCTGGCGTTCACCGCGCTCGCCGCGGCTTTCGGGGTGCGCAAGGAATCGCGATTCGGGCCATGGCTCGTTCCGTGCGCGCTCTTCGTGATGCTGTTTATCTTTAACGATAGCGTGTTACGACCCGGCCGGTGGCCGTTCATCGTGGATTGGTCGGCCTACGCTACAGCCACGGCGGTTCGAGAAACCGATAAACCGGTGCTCCTTCAACGGCGAGATGAAGGCATATGGGCCGTGGCCGCGGTCAATCCGCTTGTGCGGTTAGATCCTCATCCCGATCCGCAGTTTATTGCCTGCCCGGGATACAACACCAATGCCGCAGCATTTTTTGCGAGTCTATCGCATCGCGGCGGACTTCCGCACCTCTGCGGTGGAGTACCGGTCAAGTAGTTCGCATGGGAGCGCACGGGTCTGGTGGCCCGCACGATCTTCAAATCTTCTTGGCGAGCGAAACGCTACGCAATGCAAGAAAAGCGTGTAAACATTAGACAATTCCGTTTGACTACCCGATGGCTCCTCGGCCGTGTGCCTGGTCGCGCTGACGCTTCGGCGCGATGGTCGCCGCGTTGGGTCTAACGCGAGCCTTCCAGATTGAGCGACTACGGACCGGCCGCCAGTTTTAGCGGATTATGCACTCCTTGAGTCACCGTCCGTATTGGGACGCTCTCTCCAGGCGGATAGACGACAACATTTCCGGGGTCGCTGCCGTAGCCTCCGTTCGAGACATAAACGTCACCGAGCGCGTCCAGAATCATCGTGTGCGATTGAGCGTTGACGAGTCCTTCTGTCATCGTTCGTATGGGCGTGTTACTAGTCGGCGGGAACACTGTGACATTCGATTGGGTATAACCGCCGAGGACATAGAGATTATCTGACGCATCGATTGCCAGCTTTTCAGGACAAACGACTCCATCCAAAGTGCTGAGGATGCGTATCGGATACTTGTTCGTGTTTGGCGCGTACTCAGCAACGCCTCCATCATAGCCCGGCTCTACGCACCTCATCGCCAAGTACAAGTCACCCTTAGAGTCAAAAGCCGTGGAAGTCATTCCGTCGAGCGTTTGAGGACTTATCTGCCAGTACGGCTCTGTCTGACCTGGTGCGAATATCTGCACGACGCCACCTCGGTTAATCGCGAGGTCGGCTGAGATGTCAACAGAAAAATCGTGAGCGCCCTTATAGTAAGGTGAGATTTTGCCAAGAGCTATTCTGCGAATGACGTCCTGTTTTACTACTCTTTGGTCGCCTGAGGCAGCATAGGTACAGACGCGGCCTGGCGCACACATCGTGTTAAGGTTTTCAGACGAGTCAAGTATCGGGAGCCCAAATGGGTGTGTCTGCTTCAGCCTTTGCACAACTCGCGTTCCACGTCGCCAATAAATGTTCAGGTCGCCAGGTCCGTGCGGCCCATCGTTCAAGAGGTGAAACGCAAGGAAGAGGTGACCTGATGGGTCGGCGGTCATGTCATCGAAGATGTCTCCGCTATTTGGAGGGCCAATCGTCCGAAGGAGCGTCGAGCCAGCGTCCGCGTAAACGGCCACTCCGCCGCCTTGAGAGTACTCCGTTCCATTCCACACGTAGAGGATGGGACCGGTCGGCGTGCCGGTCACCTTCTGTGGGATAGTGCGCTGCGCGGGTAGTGTACCATTCGCGCCGCTGGGCACCGACGACGCTCCCCCAAAACTACAAGAGGACAGGACTGTTGCCATCGCACAAAGCCCGGCCAAGCTCTTAAGATGGTTCACAAGCCTTACCTTTCGATTGGATGTTAGACAGTCTTGGAATACGTCCCCGCTCGTCTTCGGTCGTAATCCCTTTGTCGGCCGCACGCTCGTCTCTCGTTATCATGCGTTCGAGCATATCGCAAACGTGCAAAAAGCCGTAACGCCGTGCCGATCACCTCGGCTTCGGCTCAAGCGACTGTCTGAAAGCCTAGGGCGCTAACCCGACTTCAGGAAGTCGGCGGTGACCGCGGGGACTTGCTGAACGTAGAAGATCGTAGAAGATTATGGTCGGATCCATCGCCGTGCCATTAATCGACATGCGCGTTCTTCCGGTGACAGTCGAGTTCCAATGTAGCTAGGCTTTGGAACAGGCGCATAAACCGTCTCGTTGAACCAAACTAGAGCGTTTGTTGCTGTGAGGAGTATGCATGCGGAAGTCTTGCAGTCTTTTTATTCTTATGGCCGTTGCGGCTTGTTCAAGCGGCGTACGTTCGCTGCCAACGGCTCTCAATCAAACCGCGTCGGCGGCCCACTTTGCACAACCGTCCGGCTATTCGCAACTTTATAGTTTCAAAGGTATGCCGGATGGGGCGAACCCCTTGAAGCGGCTATTGAACGTCAACGGCGTGCTTTACGGCACGGCAAACTGGGGCGGACAACCGAACAAGCAATCTGGCGGCGAGGAAACGGGAACGGTTTTCAAGTGGAGCAGGTCAGACGGCGAAAGCACGGTTCATGTCTTTCAAGATTTTCCTGACGGTCGAAATCCAGTTGCGGGTCTCATCAACGTGAAGGGCGAGCTTTATGGGACAACCATTTATGGCGGCGGTCCTAGGCAGCGAGGAACGGTGTTCAAAGTCAGTCCGACTGGAGTTGAGAGCGTTCTCTACCGCTTCAATGGTCCGCGCGATGGGTTTGAACCATACTCTGGTCTCATATATGTCGATGGCCTGCTTTACGGAACCACCGTTTTCGGCGGTCTGACGGGCTGCACTCAAGGTTGCGGAACGGTATACTCTGTTTCGCTTTCGGGCGTTCACAAAGTTCTTTATCGTTTTAGGAGTGGAATCGACGGCTCTCAACCGGAAACCGGTCTTATCTACAGAAATGGCTTGTTTTACGGCACGGCTGGTGGTGGAGACTACCACAATGACGGCGTCGTGTTCAAAATGACACCGTCTGGAGTTGAACATGTCATCTACCGCTTCAAGGGCCAACCCGATGGTTCGCAGCCTTTCGCTGGGCTCACCGATGTAAGCGGAGAGTTTTATGGGACAACCGGCTTTGGCGGTACGAAGCTGGGTGGCACAGTTTACAAGATAGACGGTTCAGGTCACGAGAGTGTCGTTTACAATCTCCCGCGAAACAGCATTCCTCAGGGTGGTCTCTTGTACGTCAACGGCGCGCTCTATGGAACGACGACTAACGGCGGAACTGCTGGTCACGGAAGCGTGTTCAAGGTGACCCTGGACGGCAAGGGGTCCGTAGTCTACAGTTTTCATGGTCCAAGTGATGGCAGAAACCCGACAGGCGGTCTCATTAGAGTCAACGACAAGCTCTACGGTACGGCTAGCCGAGGCGGCACTACCGACAACGGTACGCTGTTTAGCATCTCGCCGTAAGCTGTCTAGTTCTAGGGAGGCATATCCGTGCCGAAGACACCCTAAAAGCATATCGTTGCTATCTTGCGGAGTGCAAATAGTGGCCGCGCTTTCTTGGGACGATCTTTCCCGACGAAACGGGTCGCCCGACGAAACTGCACGCCCTTACGGACGCCTTCAAGGTCGCGGCTCGTGCTGCCGGAGTAATAGGCGCGAGCCTACACTCGCTGCGACGCACGAGCGCTACCTGGATGCTCGCCCTAGGCAGTGACGTGCGGAGCGTCCAGGAAGTCCTCGGCCACAGCGAACCCTCGACGACGCTGAACATCTACGGCCATACCGTTCCCGAACTTCAGGTGCGAGCGGTGGCAACGATCGATGCGACCTTGAAATTCGGGCTTTACGCGGCAAAAAGGAGCCTGATGTGTTCGCAGCGGCTACCCAATGGCTACCATTTGCTTTTTCTCAGCGGCGGGTTACCTTCGCAGGTGATGCGGAAAGCCTTAATATATAAGCATTTTTTTAATCATGGGAGCGTACGAATCTGGTGGTTCGCACGGTCTTCAAAATCGCTGAGGTCGTCGTAAGGCGGCTTGTAGGTTCGATTCCTACACGCTCCCGCCAGATTTGAGCACGAATCTACCTCTGAAAACACCTGACTGGTCACGAATTGGTCACGGAGACTTGAAAAATGAGCTTAGACAGCTTTCGCGTGCATCATCGGGTAGGCCATGGGTGACGAGCCGCGCGCACCGATCGTATTCCTTTCCCACGCGCACGAGGACAAGCAGCGCTTCATTAATCCTCTCGATGGTGAGCTCCGGGCTCGAGGGTTGGCAGTGTGGCTTGATACGCGAGTGCCGGCTGGCGACAATCTGGTGACCGCCATCTTTGAACAGGGGTTGTCTGGATCCGACATTGTGGTCGTTACCTTGAGCGCCAATAGTATTAACGCGCCGTGGGTGAGGGAAGAGTATAGCGTCGCGGTCGTCCAGCGTATCGCTGGAACAGTCAAACGCGTGGTGCCGATTCGCCTGGACAGTGTTGAAATGCCGCCGGTTTTCGCGGCTACAAAGTGGGTAACTCCGAGTTCTGCCGACGCAGCAGGAGCTGCATTTGCCGCTCAAGAGATCGCCGATGCGGCGTTCGGCGCAGTACCGCCGCCAGTTGCCCCACCTCCACCGTATGCAGGTGTCGCAGTTCACCACTTACCGGGTCTGACGGCGAACGACGAGCGCATCCTTGTCCTCGCCGGCGAGATGCACGTTGATCGCAAGTTACATCACCCAGCGATCGATGTCAATGAACTCATAAAGCGAGCGGCAGCGCTTGGCTTGAGCGAGGCCGTTGTGCTCGAGTCTCTCCTTGCGCTAGAACAGCGAGGCTACTTCAATGAGCTTCACTGGGAAAGTCGCTCGACGCCCTATGCCGCGAGTCTTTCGAACTATGGCTTGGAGACGTATCTAGAGGCCTACCGTGCCGAGCAGTACCGCGATACGAAGCGCATTCTTATAGGTCGCCTAGTTAACGCAAACGGTGGCGATCTTTTCGCGATCGTTGCTGAAACGGCCATCTCTCAGCCGATTGCGTGGCTTATCGCCGAGCAACTCGAAGCGTCAGGCTACGCGATGGTCTCGTGGCACAACCAAGGTGCCTCGATAAGGCCCGAGAGCACCATGCGGCGGCTTCTCGAAGAGCTTTGAGAACGAATCGTTAGCTGGTCTGCCGCGAACGCCCTATGATTCGGTCGAGCCGCTCAGCTGCCGACTGTTGCATTGCCGGCGTCACATGCGCGTAGGTGTCGGCGGTGATCCGAATCGTAGAGTGCCCGAGGGCCTGGGACACGGTCTTGAGATCCACGCCGCTCTCGAGCATCAGCGTCGCGTACGAATGCCGTAAATCATGGAGGCGTACACGGGGTAGCTTGAGCCGGCGGGCTCGCCGCACAAACTCCGTGCCGAAGGTGTTTGGGTTCCACGGCTCCCCGGCATGGTCGAAGACGAGCGAGTCGTTCGTCCGCCAGAGACCAAGGCGCTTATACCGATCGAGCTGCTCTCGGCGATGCCGCTTCAGGCGCTCGATCGCAAACGCAGGCAACGGAATAGAGCGCCGCGACCCCTGTGTCTTGGGTTCTTTGAAGCGGGTTTCGGCGAGGCGTTTGGACGGATCGCCGGCATGAAGCACGATACGCTCCGCGGCACGGGCGACACGCACCGTCCCTGCCTCGAGATCGACGTCGGACCAACGTAACGCCAGCAGTTCGCCGCGGCGCAGCCCGCTGCCGATCGCAACCACGACGGCTGCGCCAATGCTCATGTCGTCGGTAAACACCTGAATGTAGCCCTGCGCGGTTGCGGCGTCGAGCCCGCGCATCTCCCGTCGCTCGAAGCGTGGCGCGTCGACGTACTCGCACGGATTGAACGAAATAATTCGTCGCTTCTTTGCTCGGTTCAGGGCGACGGCGAGGACAGTCCAAGCGTGACGAACAGACTTGCCCGAGACAAGCCGCTCATTCTCTTTGCGCGTAGTCTGCTTTCGCCTAAGAGCCCATGCGCGTTTCGCTTCATCCAGGTGCGACGGCTGAAGATCACAGAGTCTAACTCGTCCTAACGCCGGCACAATGAAAAGCCGAGCGTATGCCTCGTACATTCGAAGTGTTCCGTCGCCAACCGACAAGCCCGCGAGCCAATGGGTGAGGTAATCGGCAACTGTAGTCTTGTCGTTAATTCCCGTGAAGCCGCGCTCCAGCTGCTCCTTCTTGCCGTCGAACCATGCCTCGGCAGCCTTCCGCGTAGCAAAGCCGCCTTTGCGACGTTGGCGACGACGATCGCCGAGACCCGTTCGCTCATCATACGTGACGGTCCACGTCGCCACGCTTCGCTTCGCGCCGCTTTTGCGATCAACGTATGTGCGCTTCTTGAAAGAACCTTCACAACTTACCCCACCTTCTGCGGATGGCCCGTTGCTTGTCGCGCAGGCGGTCGTACATCGGGCCTGTTTCAAATCCGTCAAGCCTAAGAATCGCCGCGCAAGCGTCGACGAAGGCTCGAGCCTGCTCATCGTTGCCATAGAGTTGCAGCGCCTCGGCGTAAATCGTCCAAAGGGCGTCCTCACCATTTTTCCGGTCGCGGAGGAAGTACCGGAGATCTAGAAACGGCAAGACTGCTGTTGCAAAAGGGTGTAGCTCGAGGGGCAACTGCCTCATTTCATAGTTGACCTCATGCCGCGAGATTGCCGTAGCGCTTAGCACACGTGCGCGAACGGGCGGATCTTCTAGGACCGCCTTGACCGCTTGCAAAACGCCTGCTTTGAGGTTGTCCAGCCTATAACTCCGGAGCAGACGAAACACCTCGCTTTCCCAATAGCGAAGCCGCTCGTCGCCGAGGACACCGCGTTCGACCACCTGCATCTCGTCGTCAGTCATCTCTAGCACCGCGGCGTAACGGTCGATTGTCTGGGCCTGCGGTTTTGCCGTGAAGTGGCCGAAGACGTTCGCCCCGTTTAGTTTCAGGCTAAACCGCTCGTTGAGCATTCTCGCTAGCTCCTCTTGCGAAAAGCCACGCGCTAGTGCTCTTTCCCCAAGGCGTCTCATGACAGGATGGCTGGCAGCGGCGACGGCTCTTGCCAAGCCTCGTAGATTATCGCTAGAATCGCTGGCTTTCCTAGTGACCATTCTAGTGGCATAATACTGCCAGCCGTGAGAATACGCAAGCCAACGGTGTTCATCAAGCCCGACGCGATTCGCGAAGCCGCAACAAGGCGCAATGAAAGTTTAGACGGGTTGGCGCGAACGCTTGGCATCAGCGACCGCCACTTCTATCGGCTTTTGGCTGGCAAGGTCGTTCCGTCGCCAAGAACTCGAGCGAACATTTGCCGTAAGCTCGGCCTTCGCTTCGACGACGTTTTCGAGATCCGCAGCGAGCTTCCGAAGGTCCCGTCGTGACGCCGCTGACGCTCAACGTACGAGAGGCTGCGCAATTGATTGGAACCAGCGAGTCTTTTGTTCGCAGGGCGGTTAGTCAAGGCGTGATCCCTAGCATCCGCGTCGGTCGGCTCCTGAGGATCCGCGGGTGCCACTGCTACAACAGCTCGGCGTCGAGGACGAAGCTGTGACGGGCGACGGCAACCCCGCGTGACCGCGCCGTGAGCATCACGCTGGCGCAGCTCGCGCGTGCAAAAGGCTTCAGCACTGCGGAGCTTAAGCGGTTCGGTGTGCGTGAGCGCAACGGATGTGTGGAAATTCCGTACCGCAACGCAGACGGAAACGAGTCTCGATGCCAAGTTCGTAACGCGGTCGCCGACGGCGAAGGTTTCTTTTGGGGTCCTGGTAACGGGACCATAGCCTACGGCCTAGATCGGCCGGTGCCGTGGGGCTCGACTCTGTACCTCGTCGAGGGGGCGTCCGACTGTTGGGCGCTGTGGATCGCGGGAAAGCCTGCGCTGGGCGTTCCTGGTGCCCAAAACGTAAAATGTCTCGAATCGATCGACTTCTCCATCGTCGAGATGGTCGCAGTCATCCAAGAGCCTGGAAAAGCCGGAGAACAGTTTCCCGATCTAGTCGCGAAGACGCTCTACAATAAAGGATTCGCGGGTTGCGTGTACCGCCTGCGTCTTGGGGAGTTCAAGGACGCGCGAGCTGCGTTCCAGGCGAATCGCGAGCGGTTTAACACCGTGCTCGCCGCCGCGTGGGACGAGCGAATAGAAGTCGCGACGGCAATGTCGGCCAGCGCAGCGATCTCGAGCGTGGCAAAATCTTGGACGCTGAAAAGCGCCGCCGACATCGTGCGCGAGGGTGTGCCGCCCGTTAAATGGGATATCGACACACTGCTGCCTGCCGAAGATGGCCCTGCCATAATGTTTGGGCCGCCTGGCGCGCTGAAGTCTTGGATCGCCCTGTTCGCCGCCGGTTCTAGTGCAACGGGCGACCCATTCCTCGGTCATTTCGCGGTTCGCCGGCGCCCCCACGCGATCTACGTGAATTTCGACGCAGGCTCGCGTGCATTCGAGCGGCGAGTCGTGCGTGCGGGGTTTCCGGTCATTAACCTCAAGTTCGTATCTCCCGATGGTTACGACGCCGCCGCGCTGCGCCGCGTGTTCGAGCAGCATCCAGGCGCGACCATCGTCGTCGATACGCTGAGCGATATGTACGAGATCAGCCGGGGAGACGATCCCGCATTGGCAATGCGCAGCTTCTTCCGCGACCTGCGTGCGCTGTATCAGGAATTTGACTGCAACGGTTTTATCGTCGACCATCCACATAGACCGCGGGACGGCGCGATGCACGGAGACTACTACGGCTCGATTCAGAAGGAGGCGGCAGCGCGCATCATGTGGCAGCTCACGCCTCTACCTTCGAGCGAGCAGGGCGTCGCTCGCGCGAAAATCGCGTGTCGCAAGATGTCAGAGGCCGAACCGTTTCCCCCGTTCATTGTGCGCCTTGACTTCAACGCCGAGAACATTATCGCGACTTACGACGGCCGAGTGAACGAGCCGGGTATCGTCGCGCAAGGGCCAACCGATGTCGAGATCATCGCACAAGTGCTCCGCGGCGTTAGCGATGGCATGACGCGACCGGCAATCCAGTCCCGCACGGGAATCCCTCGGGACCGTGTGCGCGACGCGCTCAAAGACCGGCGATTCCGTGCAACCGGGCGCGGAAAGGCCACCCGCTACACTCTTAGTAAATCGGACGGACTTAGTGAATCGGACGGATCGCCGGGCGATTCACCGGGCGATTCGGTAAGAGGCTCGCGTGAATCGAACGGATCGCCCGCCACACTAGGGGAGACGTTCGATCCGGGCGATTTCAAGGGATGTTTCAGGAGCGAAGAATCGAACGGCACGCCGGGCGATCATACGCCATCCGACCGACTCACGCTCTTCGAGGACACTCTACTTTGACCGCGATTGAGATTCTACGCTCGCTCGAATCGCGTGGTCGCCAGGTGCTTCTCGAAGGTAGCACCGTTAGAATCCATCCCGGAATCCCGTCACACGACGCCGAGCGTTTACGGCCCTACAAGCCGCAGATCATTGCCCTTCTGCGAAAGCGATCGCAGGCGCCGATCAGAGAATGCAAGTGGCCGCCGGCTCTTCCCGTTTGCGATTTCCTCATCGGGCATTCCGGCGAGCGCTGCCGCCGTTGCGGTGCATCGTGGCATGAGCACTACGGTTGAGGACCTTAAAGGGCTACAGCGCAGTCGTTTCGACGGAGGCCATAAGGAACGTACACGGTCATTGTCTCACTGCGCGCCGACTTGCCTGGTCTGAGCTATGTCATGGCCGCGGTGTCACCAGCCACGCCGGAGGTTTGGCCCGCGGATCGTCCGCGCCCCAATCGTTTGCATCGGTCTTTTCGTGATTGACCGGCGTTGCCGTGGGTGGAGGTGTCTTGTTGGGAACAAACCCTAGCGGCGGCGGCGTCTGGGCGGGAGAAGAAAGCGCCCGGGGCTGAAGTCCCCAGTAGTAGCCGCAAAGGTACACATTACACGACTCGCCCGTGAGCCGATCGACGCGAATCACTGCGCCGGTTCCGCTCGCGACGTATTGAAACCGAAAGAAAAGTTGGAAGGCGACGCACCCTAAGACGAGCGCGACAAACGCATAAGCGAGCTTTACAGTCATGGGAATAGCGTGGTCGGCGCGTGCGGCGGATTAGCGCGAGCGTGCCAGCCCATCTCCATTTCTGGGGATAACACGTGATTCATCTCGTGGGCATATATCGCGTATCAAGTTACGGTCCCTCCGATGGGGCAGGAGGGATTCGAGTCGTCGGTTCGGAGGCTCGCCCGAACTATTAGGGCGCGTCGCCTAAAATTGAACCTCTCTCAAGAGTACGTCGCGTTTGAAGCAGGCCTTTCGACAAGGCACTATCAGCAACTAGAATCGGGGTCGGGGAATCCGACATATCGCACAATCTTTAATGTTGCGCGCGTCCTGAACTCGACCGTGCTCGAACTCCTGGAACCCACGTTACGACCTAGACTCAAGCGCCAGCGGGCACAGAAGAAGCGATGACTGGGCCGCGACAGTCTGATGACGCGGTCTCCCGCCGACCATCCGTCATAAGCTAAGATCGCAGGGTTCTTGGGAAGCCGGAAACCGGCGGCCAGCGAAGTACCTTACGCCGGTTCTATTGCGTCCCCAATCCGCCCGTTAGCATTGAGTGTAACTGGCACCACCGCGGTGTCCCATTCAGCGTGATACGACTCGGAATCGCCGTGAAATCCTAGGACCGACAGAAGCATGCGATTTGCCAGCGTCCGAAGCAGGCCCGAACGCTCGAAGATCAGTCTCCATTGAGCATTGTCGTCATAGTCAAAGGGGATATACCCCTTGTGAGCCATGTCATGTCGATGTTCCAAAGCTTCGCGTTCAGTCTTGCGGATCTCGATATGTGTTGCTTGCCATAGCATTTTCTGCTTCTTACTAGACGACTCAGTTCGCGCAAGAGTCAGTACCTCACCAACACGCTTACGGAACAGCGCCTCTCTTGGCGGTAGAGTCTGCGCGAGAAACTTATCGATGTTTTCACGCACGACCAGGAAGCGGTCATCATCTATGAATCGTATCGAAGCTAGCTCAAGTAATGGTGATTCTGCAACGGCGTCGATAGCCGAACACATGTCGCGGATCTCTGCTTCTGTTCCATCATGCGAGCCGAGCAAGTATTGCAAGGCAACGTCGAGACGAACATTTTGGCTAAGCAGTTCGTCGCAGCGAGCCAACATTGTGCCTAGCTGATCGCCAGCCGCCCTCATCTCTCCCTGAAGGACAGATCGTATTGCTGGTGTCGGGTCCCTTTTTATAAAGGGATAGATGCGGTCTACGCGCCGCCAGTTTGAAGCGCCGTTCTCTCTTGTATGGTATTGAATCGCTGGTTCCAGCCAGGTTCCGAAGATCATCGACAGGACTACTCTGAGGCTAGCGAGGAAATCGCCATCGTTACACGCGCCGAGCCTTGCAATTACAAACGCGCTCGATTCCTCCGTTGGAAACTCAGATACCTCAATAGCACGACGGATTAGAGCCGGTGCGCCGCCAATGGTACATCGGAGACCGCGTTCCATAAACCATGGACGGTTCAGCCCTTTCGGCACCGGAATGGGATCGGGGAAGTCTACGGCCGTGCGGCCACCAACGAGCACCCAAACAGTTGCTGCAACGTCATCATTGCTGATCTTTTGTTTCCAAGTTCGGAAATCGAGAATCCCATTTTGACCGCTGAGGAAGCCGCCATCGAGGTCAATGAAGCCATCTGCTGACCGTACTAGAAAGACCGGCGCAATATCACCGTAGCGTCCCATGTCCGTACGGTAAAAATCTCCTTTATCGTCCCTACATGTTAGCCGAATCGTAAACGGGTCTTGGACCTGCTCGATCACGACGCTGGGGAAGGTGCGGCCATCGACCGACACCTCGATATCGTCCAGATCAGGTAGGACAGGGTATTTGATTTGTTCGGTCGCGCGGATCAGCGTGTCAAATACGGGATCGATGCTGATGGGGTTTGTATTTGTCATGCGAAATGCTTTGCTATTCAAAGAACGATGCCGTTCTGGACCGGTAGTTCCGCCCAAAACGGCCGATGCCCCGCGACATGCCCGGGAACACGCCAATTGGGTTCCGAATCGATCTAAGACAGAACGATCAAATAGCGATCACATTTATGGGAAGGTTTCCACATCATTAGGTATCTCTGGCTTCTGATATCTTGGTGGCTAATTGCCCAGTCTCGTCGCCTCGCCTCTTTTGTAAGAACGCAGTTTGGCTTACTAAGGAGGGTGACTATTGTTCTCATCGGAGCGGGTGCCGGATACATAGCCGTTCGCTTCGGTAATGGGCCTCTCTCGGCAGCTAGCCTTATGGGCTTTCTGGTTCCCGCGGCCGCGATGATCGGCGGCGCGATCGCGATTATATTTTCTATTTCAATTTCGCTGGTGCAAGGCGTAGCTAGTATGTACACGTCTAAACACTTTGAAGAGTATACAAACGACTGGCGCAACCAACAGTTCATTTACGTCGCCGTGATTGGAATCACCCTGGCACTCTTTGCCGCCGCCGTCTACATAGCTAGCTTTTCGACTGTAACCTGTCGAGTTAGTAACATCATTGTTGTTTCATCATTGACCCTCATTGGGGTAGTGTTCGCACTCATTGATCGTCAGTACGAATTGGTGAGACAAAGAATGAGCCCCCAGGGTATTATTCAGTTTCTTCGCGGCAAGGCGTTGCACTTGCTGCGGGACATGAAGCGACTCGCCAAACGAGCAGCGGGTATTATCAGCTACCGAACTAACGCCGAATCTCCGGATCACGCGATTGCCCTTGCCTACAGCACTGTATTGCGGCCATCCATATCCGAACTCGACCGCCAGCTGGATGGGCTCATCGAGCTATCCCTTAAACTGGCCAGTCGCGGCGACGTTGAAGCAACAAAGTATGCGCTCGGCGCCGTGTGCTCGGTGCTGTCCCAATACCTTGCGGATCGGCAGACCAGTTCGCTTGTGATGTGGTCGAATACAGCCGTTCTTGTTCCACAAAGTGACAGCCAAGCGTTTTTAGCTGCTAACTTCGAGCGATTAAATGAGGTTGGTGAGACGTTCATCAAAATGCAGAGCCACGATCTATCCTCCCAGATCGTCCTCATCTACGCCTCATTGGCCAAACTTGCTGCCGGCATTGAACCTCTATCTAAGGCACGAGAGAACCCCATTCTCGATCAGATGATCGGTTATCTCGATTTATACATACAACGCGCCATTACCGCCAAGGACACGGAGCCGGTCTTTCAGGGCGCACGGGCGTTTGGGAGCATCGCAGCTTTAGCGGCAGAGAAGGGCTTGCAAGTAACCTTATTTGGGCTTCAGGAAAAACTGCAGGTGCTTGGAGTCGCGAGCCTTGGATTGCAGACGACAGCGGTCACGGATCAATGTTACTCCGCGATGCTGGAGCTACTAAAAGCGATTTTTATAAGTACAGAGATTCTGCGCGCTCAGCCAATAGAAATGGCGCTGACCGGTCTCGCTACCACAACGGCCCAACTCAATGCCTTTATCGTAGTCACGTCGTCGTGGGGTGACTATGGAACAACTCAAGTGCTCTGCAAAGGGTACGTCGAGTTGCTCGACGTCTTCGTCGTAATCGGGAATCGTTACGACCGGTTTACTCAAGACCAGGAGGGCGAGAAGAAGAAATATCGCGCGGACGTCATCGCCTTTTTCGAGGTCCTAAGGTCGAGTTTGCGCCGCTTGGCTGAAGACGTTGAAAGCTGCGACACCTTTCTATCGGGAACAGTCGGACGGCTAGTATTCTATACGAACCAGTTCATCGTAGGGTTGATCGAGAGCGACGATTTCACGGAGACGGAAAAAGCAAAGCTGCGCGAGCAGGTGAAATACACCGCCTATACCCCTTACTGGTTCGTAGATGAAGCCAAAACATTTAACGTCGACGCGACCTCGTTCGACGATCTGGTAGAGGGAGTGGCGAGGACCGGAGTTCTAGTGACGGTAAAGCTCGCTGACCAGGCGATTGTAGAGGCGTGCATCGATTCGATCTATGCGACCAGCAAGCAGGCTCTCGAAAAGGGTGTTGACCCCTATGGGTACTCCACCTCTCGCATTATGGTCAAGGCATGCTGTCTTGGAGTTCTTGCTCTCAGGGCTGGCTGGCTAGACACCGTCGAGGCCTTAAAACTAAAGGTTCGTGAGTTTGAAGATAAATACGCAACAAAGTATCCGGGCGATGGTGCACCGCAAGGGAGCCGACTTTTTACAGAGTTATCCGCATGGTACTCGTCGTTTGACTACGATAAACTAAACGGAGCAACCGGTGTAACGGGCGATGCCAAAGACATGATGTACGGAATAACAGAAGCGGCAGATATTGAACGGTTCATCAACCAGGTATGGGGTTCTTAGCTGCCAGCGTTAGGTTCGTCTTGTTTCGCCATAGTCGCGGCGTGTAACATGGAAATCCCTTTGAAAGCTCACGCCCGCCCTCTGGTTTGGGGACCCACCCGTTCACTCAACACCTAGCACCCCGATCGGTACGTTCCGGGTACCGCTTGCGCGCGTTTAGGTGCGTACGAGGTTTGGGAGAGGTTCTTCGTTCACAAACACGCTTGGCCCGCGACGGGCCCCGGAGTGGTCCCCTAGTAGAGTCGTTCGAGAAATCTGCGTACCCGCGCTGGCTCATCTCTCACGTCTCGATTCGAGATCCTTGCGACGCAATAGCCTGCAT
>Ga0102924_1000316_pt1 | contig 60701 bp, 50 predicted proteins | sample PaiPotPPM11metaG_FD_80116 | JGI IMG/M metagenome (GOLD analysis project Ga0102924, IMG submission 80116) | Iron sulfur acid spring bacterial and archeal communities from Banff, Canada, to study Microbial Dark Matter (Phase II) - Paint Pots PPM... ... | reverse complement strand
CCCGCAATCACGGCGCCCGCCAGCCGGCGGGCGGGCGGGCCCCCGTGCTCACCGGGACGGAAAGGCTCACCCCTCCGACGCGCGGACTTGAGAAGGAGCACGCTCGCTCCGCCTAGGTCAACGGCATTGGTCTCGCGTCAGGCCCCGAGGGCACGCAGGGCGTTGGCGAGTGGCTGGGCTAGGGCAGGCGGCTGAATTCGTTCCGTGGCTACGTTCGAGCAGCCCACCCACTGAGCGGCCTCGGTGAGAGCTCGGGCCATGGGCGCGACGGCGGCGGGCTTTTCTATAGACACGTTTCTGGCGACGAGCGTCTTGCCTTCCCGGCCTGGATCGACCCAGCCTACGATCCGGCCGCCGGCGAGCAGCGGCATGGTGAAGTAGCCGCGCTCGCGCTTTTCCTTCGGCACGTAGGGCTCGAACAGGTGCCGGTAGCCGAACATCCGCAGCGTCCGCTTCCGGTCCCAGATCAGCGAGTCGAACGGGGAGAGCAGCGTCGTCCGGTGCGTGCCGCGGCCGCCGGAAGACAGCCAGTCGAGCGCCGCCGGGTCCGCCCAGGCGCTCACGGGCCGCTTGCCGCCAGGCACCGTCACGGGGATCAGGCCCGCCGCCGCGGCAGCCTCGTCGAGCGCCGGGCCGCTGCGGATCCGCAGCCCGATCTCGTTGAGCCGCAGGTACTCGACGAAGTCCGCGTGGGTCGCCACCCCGAGCGCGCGGGCGGCCGTCCCCGCCAGGTAGGAGAGGCACTCAGCGTCGCTCGGCTCGTGCTCGCGCAGTTCCGCCGGTACGACGCGCTCCGGCAGGTCATAGACGCGCCGCCACCCGGTGCGGCGCACGCAGACCGCCCGGCCGGTGTCGAGCAGCCACTCCGCGGCGATCTTCACCTCGGACCAGTCCCACCACGGCCCGCCCGCCTTCGCGCCGCCGAGCTGGGTCGCGGTCAGCGGCCCCTCCTCGCGCAGCCGGGCGAGGACCTGCTCGCAGGTGTCCTCGGAGACCTTGTGCCAGCGCTGCCCGCGCGCCGTGATGGCCCGCCGCCGCATCGCGTAGTACGGCCAGTCCGCGATCGGCAGGATGCAGGCGGCGTGCGCCCAGTATTCGAACGTCGTCGGCTTCTTCGCCGGCCAGTACGCCTTCTCCACCGTGTCCCGCCCGACGGGCCCGAGCCGCGCGTACGCGACGAGCTCGTGCGACCTGGCGAGCACGGAAATCGTGTCGAGCTGCACGGCGCCGACCCGCCGCACCACCCCCGTCACCCCGCCGCGCCGCGCTCCGGCCCCGAGGAAACCCTGCGCATAAAGGGTGATCCGCCGCACCTCGTCGGCGCTCAGCTCAAGATCCGCGCCCGCAGCTGTCTCCTCATCATCCCGAACGGGTGCGGCTGACTCTCCCACGCCCATGACTGTATAGCCCGGGTCCGACATTCCAGGCCCGCTACTCGGCCCGGGCCGATACTCGGTGCTCCGCTCCCCGGATCCGCGTGAAGATTAGACATCTAAAGGATTGACGCCTAACACTTAGACATCTAATCTTTTGCTTGTTCGCGGCGGCCCAGCGCTCGGGCCGCGGCGGCACTGCGAGAAGGGAGTTGCGTCATGAGCGAAGCCACCGTCGAAGCCGACGGGCTACGGAAAGCCTTCGGCCACGTGCAAGCGCTTGACGGGCTGAGCCTGGCGGTTCCCGCCGGGTCCGTCCTCGGGCTGCTCGGGCCGAACGGTTCCGGCAAGACCACCACCGTGTCCATCCTGGCGACCTCGCTGCGCCCGGACGCGGGCCGCGCCACCGTCTGCGGGCTTGACGTGGTGACGCAGGCGGCCCAGGTGCGCCGCGTTATCGGCCTGGCCGGCCAGTTCGCGGCGGTCGACCCCAACCTGACCGGACGGGAGAACCTCAGGCTGATCGGACGGCTGTCCCGGGTGGGCCGCGCCCAGGCCCGCGCCCGCGCGGATGAGCTGCTCGACCGCTTCGGGCTGGCCGCGGCCGCCGGACGGCTGGTGCGCGGCTACTCGGGCGGAATGCGGCGCCGGCTCGACGTGGCCGCGGCGCTGCTGCACCGGCCCGCGGTGCTGTTCCTCGACGAGCCCACCACCGGGCTCGACCCGGAGAGCCGCTTCGCGCTGTGGGACTCGGTGCGCGACCTCGCCAGGTCGGGCACCACCGTCCTGCTGACCACCCAGTACCTGGACGAAGCCGACGCGCTGGCCGATCGGGTGGTGATCATCTCCGCCGGGCGGGTCGCGGACACGGGCACGCCAGCGGAGTTGAAGTCCAGGTTCGGCACGGTGGTCTTCCACCTTGGTTTCGACGGGCGCGAGGCCGCCACGGCCGCCGCGACGGCGCTGGCCGCCGCGGGCTACCGGCCGCGCCGCGATGGTGCCGACCTCCAGGTCAGGTCGGTGACCGATTCCCGCGAACTCACCGGCGTGCTGCGCACACTGGACGGCCGGGCGCCCGACCCGGTGTCGGTCGCGGTGCGCGAGCCCACCCTCGACGATGTCTTCCTATCTCTCACCCGTGGAGGCGAAGCAGCATGAGCACCATCGCAATCACGCCGCGCCAGGGCGCGGCCAGCCGCGTCGCCGCGGCGTCCGCCGCCGTCGCCAACGCCCTCTCGGACACCGCGGACGTCGCCTGGCGCAATCTCCTGACTCAGCTGCGCACCCCGCAGGCGCTGGTGTTCGCCACCATCCAGCCGGTGATCTTCGTGCTGCTGTTCCGCTACGCGTTCGGCGGCGCGATCCACGTGCCGGGCACGAACTACGTCGACTTCCTGATGCCCGGCATCTTCGCGCAGACGGTCGCCTTCGGCGCGGTCGGCACCGCGGTCGGGCTGTCTGGTGACGTGCGCACCGGCATCCTGGTGCGCCTCCGCACGCTGCCGATGTCCAGGGTCGCGGTGCTCGGCGGCCGTACCGTGGCCGATCTGGCCCGCAACCTGCTCGTGGTCGCCGTCATGACCGGAGTCGGCTTCGCGGCCGGCTTCCGCAGCCCGCACGGCGCGGGCGCCGTGTTCGCCGCGCTCGGCCTGGTGGTCGCGTTCGGGTACGCCGTCTCCTGGGGCTTCGCATCACTCGGGCTGCGGGTCAGCGACCCGGAGGCCGCGCAGGCGGCGGCGGTGCCCCTGGTGTTCCTGCTTGTCTTTACCTCCGCCGCTTTTGTTCCCGCCACCGCCATGCCAGGCTGGCTTCAGGCGTTCGGCACCCATCAGCCCGTCGACGCCCTGGTCAACGCAGAACGCGCGCTGATACTGGGCGGGCCGGCGGTACACGACGTACTCATCTCGCTGGCGTGGAGCGGCGGCCTGCTGGTGGTGTTCGCGCTGCTCGCCGTCCGGACCTACGCCCGCATGGGCCGGTTACGCCAGGTCCGCCGACAGAACCCTGAGCAGGAGAGCAACAGAACCCTTAGCAGAAAAGGAGAAGGGCAATGGCCGTCGAACTGAATCACACGATCGTCCCGGCGCGCGACCCGCAGGCTTCCGCCCGCTTCCTCGCCGACATCCTCGGCCTGGCCGTCGACCCGCCGCTCGCGCACTTCACGCCGGTCACGCTGGACAACGGGGTCAGCCTGGACTTCGACCACGCCGACCACGTCGACGAGCACCACTACGCGTTCCAGCTGAGCGACGAGGAGTTCGACGCGGCCTTCGGCCGGATCAAGGACGGGGGCATCACACACTACGCCGACCCCGCCTGCCGCCAGCCGGGCCAGGTCTACACCAGCAAGAACGGCCGTCGGGGCACCTATTTCCGCGACCCGGACGGCCATCTCATGGAGATCCTCACGCCGGTCGGCACGGGGCTCGCTTAATGGTCGCAGGGCGCGGAACCAATCGGCGCTTGCCGGCGTTCTAATACCAGTCCGTGCTCATCGTCTTGGAGAACAAGAGGACGAGGCAGCCGACGATGGCGATGCCGGCCCCGACCCAGAAGACGATCCAGTTCGGCTTCGACAAGAAGAACGCGACGCCGCCGACGACGAAACCGATGATGACAATCGAAGTCCCGACCCATGAGATGGGCCTGCCCGGATTGTGCTCCAGGTGGGCGGAGCCGTGTTCCAGTGCTCCCGCGGTGCCCGTGCCCTCCACGGTGCCTGTTGCCTGCTCGGCCACGACTCCTCCTCCAACCCGGATCCTGCCTATGCTGAGGTTGTCACGAAAATACCGCAACGAGGTCGCGGACTCGGTAGCCGGCCCCCATCTCGCCTACGATGGCAGTGTCAGTTGATCCCACGTCCGATGAGTACTGCCGCAAGGAGCACGAAGAAAAGTGCCTCAGATCCTAGATAGCCTCCTTCGCGTTGGCGAAGGCAAGATTCTGCGTCAACTCAAGCGGATCAGCGTGCAGATCAACTCGGTAGAGGACGACTTCGTCGCGATGAGCGACGCTGAGCTGCGCGGGATGACCGACGAGTTCAAGCAGCGGCTCGCCGACGGCGAGACGCTCGACGACATCCTGCCCGAGGCGTTCGCCACGGTCCGCGAGGCGGCGCGGCGCACACTCGGCCAGCGCGCTTTTGACGTGCAGCTGATGGGCGGCGCGTCGCTGCACCTCGGCAACATCTCCGAGATGCGCACCGGTGAGGGCAAGACGCTCACCGGCGTGTTCCCCGCCTACCTGAACGCGCTTTCCGGCAACGGCGTGCACGTCGTCACCACCAACGACTACCTGGCCAAGCGCGACTCCGAGTGGATGGGCCGCGTGCACCGTTTCCTCGGCCTCGAGGTCGGGGTGATCCTCGCCGAGATGACCCCGGCCGACCGGAAGAAGGCCTACGAGGCCGACGTCACGTACGGGACCAACAACGAGTTCGGCTTCGACTACCTGCGTGACAACATGTCGTGGTCGCTCGAGGAGTGCGTCCAGCGCGGCCACCACTACGCGATCGTCGACGAAGTGGACTCGATCCTCGTCGACGAGGCGCGGACCCCGCTGATCATCTCGGGCCCGGCCGAGCAGAACTCCCGCTGGTACACCGAGTTCGCCAAGATCGCGCCCAGGCTGCGGCGGGTGAAGGACGAGGAGCTTCAGGACGGCGACTACGAGGTCGACGAGAAGAAGCGGACCGTCGGCATCCTCGAGTCCGGCGTCGAGAAGGTCGAGGACTGGCTCGGCATCGACAACCTGTACGACCCGGTCAACACGCCGCTGGTCTCGTTCCTGAACAACTCGCTCAAGGCCAAGGAGCTGTTTAAGCGGGACAAAGACTACGTCGTGATGAACGGCGAGGTCCTGATCGTGGACGAGTTCACCGGCCGCATCCTGCACGGCCGCCGGTACAACGAGGGCATGCACCAGGCCATCGAGGCCAAGGAAGGCGTGCAGATCAAGGACGAGAACCAGACGTTCGCCACGATCACGCTGCAGAACTACTTCCGGCTCTACGACAAGCTCGCAGGCATGACCGGCACGGCCATGACCGAGGCCGCCGAGTTCATGCAGATCTACAAGCTCGGCGTCGTCCCGATCCCGACCAACAAGCCGATGATCCGCGCCGACGAGACCGACGTGATCTACCAGACCCAGCAGGCCAAGTTCGAGGCGGTGGTCGAGGACATCGCCGAGCGGAGTGCCGAGGGGCAGCCGGTCCTGGTCGGCACGGTGAGCGTCGAGAAGTCCGAGATCCTGTCGGTGATGCTCAAGCGGCGCGGCGTGCAGCACCACGTGCTGAACGCCAAGTACCACGAGCAGGAGGCGATGATCGTCGCCCAGTCCGGGCGGCTCAGCGCCGTCACGGTCGCCACGAACATGGCGGGCCGCGGCACCGACATCATGCTCGGCGGTAACCCGGAGTTCATCGCCGACCTCGAGCTGCACCAGCGCGGCCTGTCGCCGGTCGACACGCCCGAGGACTACGAGGCCGCGTGGCCGGGTGCCGTCGCGAAGGCGAAGGCGGCCGTCGCGGCGGAGCACGAGCAGGTGGTCGAGGCCGGCGGCCTGTACGTGCTCGGCACCGAGCGGCACGAGTCCCGGCGGATCGACAACCAGCTGCGCGGCCGTTCTGGACGGCAGGGCGACCCGGGGAAGTCCCGGTTCTACCTGTCGCTCGAAGACGACCTGATGCGGATGTTCAACTCCGAGCGCGTCGGGGCGATCATGGACCGGCTGAACATTCCGGCCGACGTCCCCGTGGAGAACTCGGTGGTCTCCCGGGCGATCAGGTCCGCGCAGACGCAGGTCGAGTCGCAGAACTTCGAGATCCGCAAGGACGTGCTGAAGTACGACGACGTCCTCAACCGGCAGCGTACGGTCATCTACGGCGAGCGGCGCAAGGTGCTCGAGGGCGCCGACCTGCACGAGCAGATCCGGGGGATGGTCGACGAGGTGATCGCCTCGTACGTGTCCGTTGCCACCGCCGACGGGTACCCGGAAGAGTGGGACCTGGACAAGATGTGGCGGGCGTTCAAGCAGCTCTTCCCGATCACGCTGAAGATCGACACGGTGATCGAGGAAGCGGGCGGCGACAAGTCAGGGCTCACCGCCGACCTGCTCACCGAGCTGGTGACGGAGAACGCGCAGGAGGCCTACGACCACCGCGAGGCCGAGCTCACGCCCGAGCTGATGCGTGACATCGAGCGGCGCGTCGTGCTCTCGGTCCTCGACCGCAAGTGGCGCGAGCACCTGTACGAGATGGACTACCTCCGCGAGGGCATCGGCCTGCGCGCGATGGCGCAGCGCGACCCGCTGGTCGAGTACCAGCGGGAAGGCTACGACATGTTCAACTCCATGATGGATGGCATCAGGGAAGAGTCGGTCGGCAACCTCTTTAACCTCCAGATCGAGATTCAGGAGAACCCGATCGTGGAGGAGGTCGGCTCGGGCGCACAGCTCGCGTTCGGCGGCGCCCTTCCCGGTGTCACCACGGGCGGCGCGCCGCCGCAGGACCAGCAGCAAGCGATCGCCCAGCAGCAGGCGGCCCAACAGCAGATAGCGCAGCAGCAAGCGGCCCAGCAGCAGCAACTCGCCCAGCAGCAGGCAGCCGCGGCCCAGGCGGCCGCCCGGCAGGCCAGGTCCGCCCCGCAGGCAGCCCCGCCGGTCACGCCGCCCGCGGCCTTCGGCAGGAAGCCGGGCGGCGGTGAGCAGGCACGCGCCCAGGGGGCGGGCGGCCAGCCCCGTGGCCGCGGTCGGCACGCCGCCGACGGGCGCGGCCACGCTACGGCGGCGGGCCGCGGCCAGGCGGCGACTCACAGCACCGGTGCCCGCCCCGCCGAGGTCGAGGACTTCCCGGGCGAGGTGACCGACCCGGTGCCGGAGAACGCGACCGGCCCGCAGCCGGTGATGCCCGCCGGCTTCGAGCCGCGGCGGCCGCGCAACCTGCAGTACTCGGCACCCGCCGAGGGCGGCGGGGTCGAGATGCACGGCGTGGCCGACGACGACCCCTTCGCCAACGTAAGCCGGAACGACATGTGTCCCTGCGGCTCAGGCCGCAAGTACAAGCGCTGCCACGGAGACCCCCGCCACGCGGGCTAAGCCGATCCCGACCTAGAAGCGGGGTAAACCACTACGCCGCTTCTAGGTCGGTGCAGAGCCAGCGCTGCGGGTCCTGGGCGCGTTCGAGGCGGACGGCGAGCGCCCTGATGCGCGCGCCGGTCACGACGACCAGGGTCATCTCGATGACGTCGGGCGCCGGCCGGGCGGTGAGCACGCGCAGCACCCGCGGCTGGTGCCCGCCCGCGAACAGCGGCATCAGGCGATGCAGGTGAACGCTGCCGCGCTTCGACAGCCACGGCATCAGTTGCCGCTCCGGGCGCAGGCCGGCCAGCACCTCGGCCAGCAGCACAGCGAACTGCCGTGGCAACACCGGGCCTTGCTCAATCGTTGGCGCCGGCCCATGGTCGACTGGCAACGGCTTGACATGTCCAGCGTCTGGCAGCATGGGGCTCGTCGCCTGTTCCTGGCCGAGAGGCGGCCAGAGTTCCGGCAACGGCATGAGCTGTATCGGGGATTTCTCGACGGGCATGGGTTAGTAGTACTCGTCGCTACCGACATTCGAGCATTGAATTTCTATTAAATAGATCGGAAATATTGACATAACTGGAGGGCGCTTGCTTTGATCAAAGTCGAACGAGTCGTACGTGGGAAGGAAACCGCATGTCAGCACCGGCCATCGACGTCCGCAAGGTCGCCGGACACATCGGCGCCGAGATCACCGGCATCCGGCTCGGCCCCGACCTGCCGCCAGACATCGTCACGCTGATCAGAGACGCGCTTCTCGCGCACAAGGTCGTCTTTCTCCGCGGTCAGGGCCACTTGGACGACGCGGGCCAGCAGGGTTACGCCAGGTTGTTCGGCGACCTGACGACGGGCCACCCGACCGTTCCCGGCCCCGCGGACGCGCCGAACGTCTTCGAACTGGACGCCCAGGCCGGCGGCGGCAAGGCGAACTCCTGGCATACCGACGTGACGTTCGTCGACCGGCCCCCGGCGATCTCTGTCCTGCGGGCGATCACGCTCCCCCCGTACGGCGGCGACACCTGCTGGGCGAACACCGTGACCGCCTACGAGTCCCTTTCCCCGGCGCTGAAGGCCTTCGCCGAGCAGTTGTGGGCGCTGCACTCCAACGACTACGACTACGGTGGCCAGTCCGGCGGGGGCGTCGCGGAGAAGTCCGCGAAAGACCGTAAGCATCACGACGAGGTCTTCAAGTCGACGATCTACCAGACCGAGCACCCGCTCGTCCGGGTTCATCCGGAGACGGGGGAGCGGTCGCTGCTGCTCGGCCACTTCGTCCGTCGCATCCTCGGGGTGTCCGCGAGCGACTCCCGGTACCTGTTCGATCTGTTCCAGGCCCATGTGACCCGCTTGGAGAACACGGTCCGCTGGCACTGGGCACCCGGCGACATCGCCATGTGGGACAACCGGGCCACCCAGCACTACGCGGTCGACGACTACGCCGACCTGCCGCGCAAGATGCACCGGGTCACGGTTTCCGGCGGCCTCGCGGTTAGCGTCACCGGTGAGCACGGCCGCGCGATCGCCGGAAACTCGGACTCTTACGTGCTCGCAGGTCAGAACACCAAGATCTAAAGCGAAGATCCAGAACGGGAGCGTGCGCTGCGCACCAGCCAAGACCGCCCCCCTGTCCTCGCTGTGGGCAAGGCCAGGGGGCCGCGAGCGGCGCTGGTGGCTGGTTAGCTGCCGACGCTTGAGTTGAACTGCGTCGTGACGAAGTTGGTCATGTTAACGTCGTTCGGGATCTGGCCCGCCTTGTAGAACTGGCTGACCAGGCCCTGCAACGACGCCGTGACCGCGCTCGTGATCGGGACCGGAACGGTGTAGTCCACCTTGGCCGCCGCGTCCGTGATGCTGGCCGGCAGGCTGGCCGCGCTGGCCCAGGCGGCGCCCCAGGCGTTGGGGTTCTTCTCGGCCCAGACGTACGCCTTGTCGAGCGTCGTGAGGTAGATCTGGATGGCCGCTGCCTTGGCCGGGTTGGCGACGGCGGACTTGGACGCGACCTCGAAGGAGTACGGGCTGCCGTATTGCGGGCCCTCCGCCAGGACCTTCGCGCCGTCTTGGGCGACGACCTGCTGGACATAGGGCGGCCAGATGTCCCAGGCATCGACCGAGCCCGAGGTGAACGCGGCGAGCGCTTCGGCCGGCTGGAGGTTCACCAGCGTGACCTGCTTGGAGGTCAGCTTCGCCGCGTTCAGCACGGTCAGCAGCTGGTAGTTGGCCGAGCTGCCCGAGCCATAGGCGATCTTCTTGCCCTTGAGCTGGGCGATAGAGGTGATCGGCGAGCCCTTAGGCACGACGACCGCGTCCTGGTCACCGCTCGGCACCGTGCGGGCGCCGACGACGACGATCCCTTCGCCGCCCGAGGCGGCGAAGACCGGCGGGGCGTCGCCGACGCCGCCGATGTCGATGGAACCGGAGGCAGCCGCCTCGAGGATGGGCGGGCCGGAGGTGAAGTCAGCCCAGTTGACCTTGAACGGGAACGTCTTGAGCAAGCCGGCGGCCTGCAGGACCGCCTCCGCGCCGGTGCCCTTCTGGTCCCCGACGTTCAGCGTGACCCCGGACAGGTTGACCGAGCTCGACGCGGACGCGCTCGCCGTTGTGGACGAGGCCGCAGGATCGGAGCTTGAGCTCGAGCTGCTGGATGAGGAGCAGGCGGCCGCTGCCAGCCCTATAAGGGAGAGGACGGGGATCACCATCAGCTTCCGTCTGAGTACCATATTAATCCTTCTTTTTAGATTCATTGAATAGGAAACTGGATAAAGGCGGGGTGTGCCCGGCCACGGTTCCGGTGCGGTCCTGTGGTAGGTGGTACTGCGCTAGCTCGCGGACTCTGCCGCCGGCACCCCGAGCTCGCTGAGCAGCCGCAGGCGCAGCGCCGTGAGCGTCGGGTGGTCCCTGTCCCGCGGCCTGGCCACGTCGATGGCTGACGAGTGGGCGATCTGCCCGTCGCCGAGCACCAGGACCCGGTCGGCGAGCGCCAGCGCCTCGTCCACGTCGTGCGTGACCAGCAGCACCGCGGGCTTGTGGCGCTGCCACAACCGCAGCACCAGCCGGTGCATCGAGATCCTCGTCAGCGCGTCCAGGGCGCTGAACGGCTCATCGAGCAGCAGCAGCGCCGGATGCCGGACCAGCGCCCGCGCGAGCGAAACCCGCTGTGCCTCGCCGCCGGACAGGGTAAGCGGCCAGGCGGAGATCCGCTCGGTAAGCCCGACCTCCTCAAGTGCCGCGACCGCTACCCGCCTCGGATTGGTGTCCCGCAACCCCAGCGTGACGTTGTCGAGCACTCGCTTCCATGGCACAAGACGCGGTTCCTGGAACGCCACCGCCACCGGCTTGGTCACGGCCAGTTCACCCGACACGTCATGGTCAAGCCCGGCGAGCGCGCGCAGCAGCGTTGACTTGCCGGATCCGCTCCGCCCGATCAGCGCGACGAACTCGCCTGCCTTGATATCCAGGTCAAGCTCGTCAAGCACGACCCGGGTGCCAAACCGCTTCGTGAGCCCGCGCACCGACGCTGCGACCACGCCTGATTCGGTCTGAGCGGCCGTCTCACTCATAGGGCGAACTCCTGCCGCCATGCCAGGGCCTTTCTCTCAACGAGCCTTACGATCGAGTCCGCGATCACGCCGAGCAGCGCATACACAATCAGGGCCACCACGATGACGTTGTTGGCCAGGAACGACTCCGCCTGATTCATCATGAAGCCGAGCCCGGCGTTGGCGTTGATCTGCTCGCCGACGACCAGGGCGAGCAGCGACCCGATGACGCTCAGCCGCAGACCGGTCAGTGCCTGCGGTAGCGCTCCCGGCAGTACGACGTGCCACACCAGCTCCCACCGAGAGAGCCCGAGCACCTGACCGAGCTCGCCGAGCTTGGGGTCTACGCTGCGGATGCCCGCGAACGTGTTGATATACATCGGGAACAGCGCGCCGAGCAGGACGATTAGATCCTTGGGCAGATCGCCGATGCCGAACCAGACGATGAACAGCGGCAGCAGTCCGAGCAGCGGGACCGACCGCAGCGCGTTTATCACCGGGTCAAGCGCGTACTCGCCCATCCGGCTGAGGCCGCTGAAGACGGCGAGGATCACCGCTATGACGACGCCGATGGAGAACCCGATGCCCCAGCGCTCCGCCGAGACCAGCAGCGAGGCCTGGAGCGTCCCGTACGCGGGATTGTCGGTAACCACCAGGTTGTAAGCGGTGTGCGCGATCGAGACCGGTGAGGCGAGCCTGCTTGGGGGCAGTACCCCGGTCGCGCTGAGCAGCTGCCAGATACCGATCAGGATCACGGGGCTTACCAGCTTGAGCCAGCCACGGCCGGGCAAGCCCCGGGGCCGCGCTCGGTCGGAGACCGGGCGTGGGTCTCCCAAGACCGGGGGCGTGAACAGTTGAACCGACACCGTCACCTCTTCCGTCAACCGATCAACCCATCGTGTCCGGATATCTATACAATGTCAATTGAAAAACTAGGAATTACGAGACGCTAACCTCCATCGGCAATCTGGCGCCGCCTGTTCGCCCGGAGACCGGGACGGTTTGCGGGCAGTCGGCGTCGCCGCTCGCTAGGCTATGCCGCGTGGCGAAGCAAGCCCCGCAAGAGGGTGCCAATTCCGCCGAACCGGCCTCCTCCAAGCCTCGCGCGGTGCGGCGTAAGAGCAAGCCGCGGGCCGCCGCGGCGCCCATCGTGAGCAAGTCGGCCGCCGCCGCGGCGGCGAAGGGGAAGACGACGTACCCCTTCGTGAGCGATCCGGCCCGTGCGGCGAACATGAGGAGTAACCGCCGCGCCGACACCAAGCCGGAACTGGCGCTGCGCGCCGCGCTGCACGGCCTGGGCTACCGGTACCGCAAGGACTTCCGGCTCGACCTGCCGCTGCGCCGGGTCCGCCCGGACATCGCGTTCACCAGCCGCAAGGTCGCCGTGTTCGTAGACGGCTGCTTCTGGCACGCCTGCCCCGACCACGGCAGCAAGCCGAAGAACAACGACTGGTACTGGTCACCGAAGCTGGCCAAGAACGTAGAGCGGGACCGCGCCGCCGACGAGGCACTCGCGCAGGCGGGCTGGACGGTGATCCGCCTCTGGGAGCACGTGCCGCTCGCCGAGGCGATCGACGCCGTGGTCGCCGCCGTCGGCGGGCCCCGACGGTAGCATTTCGCCCATGCGCGTCTACCTGCCCTCTACGATGCCTGCCCTGGCGGACATTCTCGCTAAGGGTGAGGCCGGCCCGGCGCCGCTGCGCGCCTTCGCGGTCACCCCGGCGCTGCGCGAGGCCTACGCGAGCGGTGACGACGAGGAACTCGAGTACACGGCGCTGCTCGTGGCCGCCAAGCAGTCGCTCCGGCTGCTCGACGCCGACCCGGGCGCGCCGCGCCGCCGCGTCGTGCTCGCCGCCGACGTTCCCGACGCCCAGGTGACCTGGCAGGCCTATGACGACGAGCCCGCCGCGGTCCTGGTCGGCAGCGCGATCCAGGTCACGGCGATCGCCTCGGGCCACGTCGACGAGCTCGACGCGGTGGCCGACGTGGCCGCGGCCGCCGACGCGGTCAGCGCCGCGGACGCGGGCGACGACGACGCCTCGTTCACGGTCGACTCCGCCGAGGCACACGAGCTCGCCTGGTACGCCACCCAGGAGCTGGAGTACCTCTAGCTGGCGTTAGGCTCGCCGGTGAAGGGATGGTGGCGAGCATGGACGCAGTGACGCGGGTACCCCCGCCGAGCAACGAGCCAGTCAAGCAGTACCAGCCGGGCAGCGCCGATCGCGCTGCGCTGGGCGCCAAGATCAAGGAACTAGCAGGGCAGCGGGCGGAGCTCGCGATGACCATCGGCGGCCGGACCGTCATGGGCGCCGGCGAGCGGATGGCGGTCGTCCAACCGCACAATTTCCGGCACGTACTCGGCGAGTTCACGAACGCCACCGACGCGGACGTCACGGCGGCGATCGCGGCCGCGGGCGCGGCGGCCAAGACCTGGCGCGCCCTGCCTTTCGACGAGCGCGCCGCCGTCTTCCTGCGCGCGGCCGACCTTCTCGCCGGGCCCTGGCGGGCCACGCTGAACGCCGCGACGATCCTGGGCCAGTCTAAGTCGCCCTTTCAGGCCGAGATCGACGCCGCCTGCGAACTGATCGACTTCTGGCGGTACAACGTCGCCTACGCCAGGCAACTGCTCGCCGAGCAGCCGGCGTCCGCCCCCGGCACGTGGAACCGGATGGAGTACCGGCCGCTCGAGGGGTTCGTGCTGGCGATCACGCCGTTCAACTTCACCTCGATCGCGGGGAACCTGCCGACCGCGCCCGCCCTGCTCGGCAACGTGGTGGTGTGGAAGCCGTCGCCGACACAGCAGCTCGCGGCCCACTACACGATGGCGCTGCTCGAGGCGGCCGGGCTGCCGCCCGGCGTGATCAACATGGTGACGGGGGACGGCCAGGCCGTCTCGCGCGTGGCCTTGTCTCACCCCGACCTGGCCGGCATCCACTTCACCGGCTCGACGGGCACCTTCCAGCACCTGTGGCGCACGGTCGGGGAAAATATCCCGACCTTCCGCGACTACCCGCGCCTGGTCGGCGAGACCGGCGGCAAGGACTTCGTCATTGTCCACCCCTCGGCCGACCCTGCGCCCATCGTCACCACGCTGGTCCGCGGCGCCTTCGAGTACCAGGGGCAGAAGTGCTCCGCCGCCTCCCGCGCCTACCTGCCCGCCTCGCTGTGGGCGACGGTCAAGGACGAGCTCGTCGCCACCACGCAGTCGATCGGCTACGGCGACGTGTCAGAAGACCTGTCGCTGTTCGGCGGGGCGGTCATCGATGCCCGCGCGGTGGAAAAGCACCGCGGCGCGTTCGACCGTGCGCGGTCTCGCCCGTCGGTCAGCTTCCTGACCGGGGGCGAGATCGACGACTCGACGGGCTACTTCGTCAGGCCGACGATCCTGGAGTGCAGCGACCCGGCCGACGAGGTGTTCACCACCGAGTACTTCGGCCCGATACTCGCCGTGCACGTCTACGAGGACGCGCAGTACTCGGCCGTGCTCGCCCAGGCCGCGAACGCGGCGCCGTACGCGCTCACCGGCTCGATCCTCGCCACCGACCGCACCGCGATCGCCGAGGCCTCCGAGGTGCTGCGCTACAGCGCGGGCAACTTCTACGTCAACGACAAGCCGACCGGCGCGGTGGTCGGCCAGCAGCCGTTCGGCGGCGCCCGGGCCAGCGGCACCGACGACAAGGCGGGCTCGGTGTTCAACCTCATCCGCTGGGTCTCGGCCCGGTCGATCAAGGAGACGTTCGTCCCGCCCACCGACTACCGTTATCCGCACATGGGCTGAGAGCGGCTACCCGCGGAGGGCACGATTCAGCGGCTGGTTTTGTGGAACATCGACCTGACGCTGCTCGACGTGGCGAAGGTGACCCGGGCGGCGTACGCGGAGGCCTTCGCGGCGGTGACCGGGCGCCCGCTCGTCCGGCTGCCGCAAATGGTCGGCCTGACCGAGCCGGAGATCTTCTTCGACGCGCTCGGCCGCAACGGCGTCAGCCTCGCCGCCGACGGTGACTCCGAGCGGCTGCTCGCGCCGTTCGGCGCCGAGTTCGCGGCCCGCCTGGCCGCCCGCGAGGACCTCCTCATCACGGAGGGCTCCCTGCTGCCGGGCGTGGCCGAGTCGCTGCGGGCCGTGGCGGGGCTCGACGGCGTGGTCCAGTCGGTGCTGACCGGGTCGAGCCGGCCGAACGCCGCGCTCAAGCTCCGCGCCTTCGGCCTGGACCGCTACCTGGACCTGTCCATCGCGGGCTTCGCCGGCTCCGAGCCCTACCCCAAGGGCGCGCTGCTGCAGGCCACGAGGCTCCGCGCCGAGGAGAAGTACCAGGTGAGCTTCGCGGAGAAGGCGGTCATCTACGTCGGCGACTCGCCCCGCGACGTCGAGGCCGCGGCGATCGGCGGCGCGGCGTCGGTCGGGGTGGCCAGCGGCCGCTCCTCCAGCGCGGAGCTGCGCGAGGCGGGCGCGGACCTGGTCCTGCCCGACCTCACGAACCCCGCCCTCCTGGTGACTTTCATCACCATGGAACCAGAACCATGATGCGGGATACTTCGGGCCCCCCCGGGGGGGCCCGAAGTATCCCGCCTGATGTGAATGGCCGCCCCCGAGCGGCCGCGCCGGCGCCCTCTGCACGACGGCGCGACTCGGCGTTAACCTCGAAAAGATCGGTCTTGGTGTGCTTATGCCGACTAATCCGGCAGAGCGTCACGCATCAGGAAGGCTGGTGGCCAGTGCGGCAGATTCTCCATCGGTCCCCCAAGAAACCCCCGCCGACCCGCACGGCCCTCCGGGCCGGGAAGTGTTCGCCTCGGACCTTCCTGGTTCTAGTCTGTAGGTAGGAGGGCATCCGGGCGCGCCCCTCGCGCCCGTTTCTTGCGATGCGATAGTGATCCGGATTTCACGCTAGCGACGAAGCCACGGACACACCGTGGCCTCTCGGCGTGCCCCGAGACGGTTTGACCCGGGCAGGGCAGACCCGGGCCGAGGGCACAGGCGGGGGCCAGGGCTGTCCCCGGGCGAACCAGTCGCGTGCCCGTGTGCAGGACGGCACAACGAAGTGCTGGATCGGCCATCACGAAGGAGTGGACAGGCAATGCCGGAACGCGCGGCCGAGATCAATCAGGTCCCGGACGACACCAGGGAGGAACTGATCGCCAAGACGGCGGGCGAGTGGCCCGCCGCCAGCGGAGGTGCCAACGGAGGTGCCAACGGAGGCGTAGCTCCGCCGGGAGACCTGGGCCGGGCAGTCGGTGACCTGTCTGGCTTCCTCACCGCGTACTACCGGCTGGTCGCCGCGGAAGACCTGATCGCCGCGGGCCCGGTGCGGCTGGCCGCCACCGCGGCGCAGCACGCCGCGCTCGGTGCGGGCCGCCCGCAGGGCCGGGCGGCGGTTAGCGTCCTGCCCGGGGCCGACACCTCGCTGACCGGGGCCCAGACCGTCATCGACATCGTCACCGACGACATGCCGTACCTGGTCGACTCGGTGACGATGGAGCTCAACCGGCACGGCGTCGACGTGCTGCTGATCGTGCACCCGGTGCTCGCTGTGCGGCGAGACGTGGCGGGCGCGGCGCACGGCACGAGCCATGCGGACAACACCACGCTAGAGATGGATGACGGCGAGGTCCGCGAGTCCTGGATCCACGTCGAGGTCGGCCACGTCGACGACCCGGAGCGCCTCGCCGCCGACCTGCGCCGCGTACTCGACGACCTACGCGTCGCGATGGAAGACCAGCGCCGCATGCGGTCCGCCGCCCGCGACCTCGTCGAACTACTCGCCGATGGCGGCCCGGAAGAGGCCGAGGCCAGCGAGCTGCTCGCCTGGCTGTCCGCGGGCCACTTCACCTTCCTCGGGTACCGCGCCTACGACCTGGTCGGCGAGGACAAGCCGGAGCTGCAGCCCGTGCCGGGCACGGGCCTCGGCATCCTGCGGCACGACGGCAAGGACAGCTTCGCCGTCACCCCGCCGGGGGGCAAAAACGGCAAGCGACAGGCCCGGCTGCTCGTGCTCGCGAAGTCGTCCACCATGTCGACCGTCTACCGGCCCAGCTACCTCGACTACGTCGCCGTTAGGCGGTTCAGCCCGGAGACCGGCGAGGTCATCGGCGAGTACCGCTTCCTCGGCCTGTACACGCAGGCCGCCTACACCGAGTCGGTCACCCGCATCCCCGTGCTGCGGCACAAGGTCGACCGGGTGCTCGAGGCCGCGGGCGTGCCCGCGGACAGCCACGACGGCAAGGCCCTCATCGAGATCCTCGAGGGCTACCCGCGCGAAGAGCTCTTCGAGATCAGCGCGGAGCGGCTCGCACCGATCGCCATGGGCGTGCTCGGCCTGGCCGAGCGCAAGCAGGTGCGCCTGTTCGTGCGCCCCGACGTCTACGGCCGGTACGTCTCCTGCCTGGTCTACCTGCCGAGAGACCGGTACACCACGCAGGTCAGGCTCCGCGCGCAGGAGATACTGCGCAGCGCGTTCGGCGGCGACTCCGTCGACTATAGCGCGATGGTGGGCAACTCGGCCCTAGCCCGGCTGCACGTCGTGGTGCACGCCGCGCCCGGCTGCCCGCTCGCCAAGGTCGACCAGGCGGCGCTCCAGACGAGGATCGCCGCCGCGGTCCGGTCCTGGGACGATGACCTCGCCGCGGAGGCGCAGCGCCAGCTCGGGCCGGACCGCGCCGCGGCGGTGCTGCAGACCTGCGCCAACAGCATCCCGCAGACGTACAAGGCCGACATCATGCCCGCCGACGCCGTTCCCGACCTGGCGGTGGTGCAGCGGCTGCGCGAGGAGTCCGCCCCGTTCGCGCTGCGCTTTTCGATGATCCCGAACGACTGCTGGCGACTGCGAGTGTTCCGGCTTTCTCCCATCACGCTCTCTGACGTCCTGCCCCAGTTGCAGCACATGGGGCTCGAGGTGCTCGACGAGCACCCGTACGAGTTCGGCGGCGGCAACCCGTTCTGGATCTACGACTTCGGCATCCGCGGCGGCCACCACCCCGCGGAGGGCGCGGAAGCCGAGGCGAGGCGCGCCGGGTTCGAAGCCGCGCTGTCCGCGCTGTGGCACGGGCAGACCGAGGACGACGACTTCAACGGCCTTGTGCTCAACGCGGACCTCACCTGGCGGCAGGTCGTGGTGCTGCGCGCCTACGCCAGGTACCTGCGGCAGGCGGGCATCCAGTTCAGCCAGAACTACCTGCAGCGGGTGCTGCGCGCCAACCCGAGGATCACCCGGCTGCTCGTCCGGCTGTTCGAGTCGCGGTTCGACCCGCTCCTCCAGGGCGGAGCGGAGGAGCGCTGCACGGCGATCACCGAGGAACTGCACGGCGCGCTCGACGAAGTGGTCAGCCTCGACCACGACCGCATCCTGCGCTCCTACCTGGCCCTGATCCAGGCCACCCGGCGCACCAACTATTACCAGCACAAGGACGGCGACCCCGCCTCCTACCTTGTGTTCAAGCTCGCCTCCGAGCGCGTCCCGGTGCTCCCCGCCCCGCGGCCCAAGTTCGAGATCTGGGTCTACTCGCCCCGGCTCGAGGCGGTGCACCTGCGGTTCGGTGCGGTCGCGCGCGGCGGACTGCGCTGGTCGGAGCGGCCCGAGGACTTCCGCACCGAGGTGCTCGGCCTGGTCAAGGCGCAGGAGGTGAAGAACTCGGTCATCGTGCCGTCAGGCGCGAAGGGCGGGTTCGTCTGCAAGCACCTGCCCGACCCGGCCGACCGGGACGCCTACCAGGCCGAGGTGCTCGCCTGCTACCGGACGTTCATCAGCGCGATGCTCGACGTCACCGACAACATCGTCGGCGACGACGTGGTGCCGCCGCCGGGCGTCGTCAGGCTCGACGGCGACGACCCGTACCTGGTCGTCGCGGCGGACAAGGGCACGGCGACGTTCTCCGACGTGGCCAACGAGATCGCCATCAGGTACGGCTACTGGCTCGGCGACGCGTTCGCCTCGGGCGGCTCCGAGGGCTACGACCACAAGAAGATGGGCATCACCGCCCGCGGCGCGTGGGAGTCGGTCCGCTGGCACTTCGCCGCCCTGCGGCTGGACCCGGACGCCGACGACTTCACCGTCGTCGGCGTCGGCGACATGTCAGGCGACGTGTTCGGCAACGGGATGCTGCTTTCCCGGCACCTGAAGCTGGTCGCCGCCTTCGACCACCGCCACGTGTTCCTCGATCCCGACCCGGACCCCGCGGTCAGCTTCGCGGAGCGGCAGCGGCTGTTCGACCTGCCCCGCTCGTCCTGGGCGGACTACGACACCAGCCTGATCTCCGCCGGCGGCGGCGTCTGGGCCCGGGCGCAGAAGTCGGTGCCGGTCTCCGCGCAGGCCCGCGCCGCGCTCGGACTCGAGGACTCGGTCCTCGCCCTGTCGCCGGACGAGCTGATCTCCGCCATCTTGCGCGCGCCCGTCGACCTGCTGTGGAACGGCGGCATCGGCACCTACGTGAAGGCGACGCGCCAGACGCACGCGGACGCGGGGGACCGGTCCAACGACGCGGTCCGGGTCAACGCGACCGAACTGCGCGCGCGGGTGGTCGCCGAAGGCGGCAACCTCGGGCTCACCCAGGCCGCGCGGATCGAGTACGCGCTGGCGGGCGGCCTGGTGAACACCGACTTCATCGACAACTCGGCCGGCGTGGACACCTCCGACCACGAGGTCAACATCAAGATCCTGCTCGCCGGGGCGATCACGGCGGGTGAGCTGCGGCCCGAGGAGCGCGGCACGCTGCTGCACGCGCAGGCGGACGAGGTCGCCGCCCACGTGCTGCGGCACAACGACGGGCAGAACATGGCCCTCGCCGCTTCCCGCGCCCAGGCGCCGCGCCTGCTCCACGTGCACGGCCGGTACCTGCGGCAGTTGCTCCGGGAGGACCGGGTATCGCTCGAGACCGACGGCCTGCCCGACGAGAAGGAGATCGCGGCGCGCCGCTCGGCGGGCACCGGCCTGACCACGCCGGAGCTCGCGGTGCTGCTCGCGCACACGAAGATCGCGGCGGGCCAGCAGGTGCTCGCCTCCGACCTGCCGGACGACCCGTCGCTGCGCTCGACGCTCGCCGGGTACTTCCCGGCACCGCTGCGCGAGCGGTTCGCCGACCAGCTCGGCGCGCACCGGCTGCGCCGGGAGATCATCACCACCTCGGTGATCAACGAGATGGTGGACACCGGCGGGTCGACGTTCCTGTTCCGGCTCGGCGAGGAGACCGGGATGTCCGTGGTCGACATCACCCGGGCCTGGCTGGTCGCCCGGGAGGTCTTCGGCATGCGGATCTTCTGGCAGCAGGTCCAGGTGCTCGCGGGCAGCGTGGACGTGGACGCACGGATCGCGGTCGTGCTCGAGGCGCGCAAGCTCATGGAGCGGGCGACGCGCTGGCTGCTGCTGAACCGGCGGCCGCCGTTCGGCATCGCGGAGACGGTGAACTTCCTCGGCGAGGGCGTCGGCACGGTCCGTGCCGCCATACCCAAGCTGCTCTCCGGCCGCGACCTGACCAGCTTCGAGGAGCGGCGCGCCTCCTTCGCCAGCCAGGGCGTTCCCGCGGGCCTCGCGGACGAGGTCGCGGCCATGGTGCCGTCCTACTCGGCGTTCGACATCGTGACGAGCGCGGCGGCGACCGAGCACGGCGTCGACGAGACCGCGGCGGTGTACTTCCTGCTCGCCGACCGGCTGCAGCTTGGCCGGCTGCGCGACCTCATCGTCGCGCTGCCGCGCGATGACCGCTGGTCCTCGGCGGCGCGCTCGGCGCTTCGCGACGACCTGTACGCCGCGCACGCCGCGCTGACTAGGGACGTGCTCGCCATCGGCAGCAACGTCGCCGGCCTGACCGGCGCGTTCGCGGTGTCGGGCGCGACCGGCAGCGCGGCCGACCGGGTCGCCACCTGGGAGGCGCAAAACATGTCCGCCGTCTCCCGCGCGGCGGCCACCCTCGCCGAGATCTGGCAGAGCAACCGGTTCTCTTTCACCACCCTGTCGGTGGCCGTCCGGGTGATCAGGTCGCTGGACGCCCTCGGCGCGTAATTCAAAGATCAAAGTCAAGGGTCGTCGGAACGGGTTCGTGTTTCACCGTTCCGCGACCCATGACACAGTGCCGCCAGCACTCGCCGGGGTGAAGCTGCAAGGCGTCCCCGACGCCGCCGGCGAGCAGACCGCCCCGGCCCTCGGCACCGACCCGCCGGGTATCAGCTTCAGGTTCGGCGCCACGGCCGCGCCGAGCGAGACCTCGCGGAACCCGGCGGGGACCGGCACGGTGAGCTTGGCCAGGTTCTGCGCGGTCGGCGGCAGCCAGGTGAAGTTCGCCGTCTGCTGGACACCGGGCGAGAAGGCCGAGCCGACCACCACGCGAACCGGCAGGTACGTGCTCGGGCTGACCCAGATAGTCTCGGGGATCAGGCTGTCCGCGCGGCTCTTCAGCTCGATCGTCGGCGTACCGTCGACGGTCGGCCGGCCGGCGACGGCCAGGGACCCGCAGGAGACCGCGGTGTGCAGCGCCGTGGCCACGGTCGTGGGCAGTGAGCTCGCCGAGGTGCTGGTGCCGGGCAGGCCGAGCCGGAACAGCACGGAGAACCCGCCGGCCGCCGGCCCGCAGCCGTGCGTGGCGGCCGGGTAACCCAGCGGGCCTACGGACGGGCTGCCGATACCCGCCTGGCGCGCCCACGTCTTCGTCTCGTAGCTGACCAGGGTGTAGCCGGTCGAGGCGGCGTAGCCCTCGTCATAGAGCGGGTTACCGGGCGAGGAGTACGTGACGGAGCGCCACTCGTTGCCGTTGGACCACTCTTCCGCGCTGGTGGCCCCGCCGGGGCTACCGCTCGTCGTGATCGTCATCTGCGCGATCGTGCCCGGTTCGGCCGCGCTGAGGGCGCTGCTCACGTTCTTGACCACAAAAGCGGCGTCCACGGCGGGCTGGCCGGCGCCGCCGAGGCCAGGGACCACGGCCACGGCGAGCGCCGCGGCGCCGGCCGCGAGCGCCGCGGCTCCTCCGGTCACCGAGCGCAGGACCAGCCGCTTGCGCCGCCGCCGCGCAACCAGGTAGGTCAGTCCGGCGGGCGCCTGGAGATCAGCGGTGAACCGCTCCATGCCCTCGCGGAGCAGCTCTTCGACGTCTGTATTCATGATCGCTATTCCTCCCGGCCGCTCATCGCCGCCGTATCGTTCCACTCATCGGCCAGCTCGCGCATCCGGGACAGCCCGCGCGAGACGGCGGACCGCACGGTGCCCTCGGCGCAGCCCAGAACCGCCGCCGCCTCGGCGTCGCTCAGCTGCTCCCAGAACCGCAGCACGAGCGCGGCGCGCTGCCGGGCGGGCAGCCGGACGAGCAGCCGCACGAGCGCGTCGCGCAGGTCCACGTCGCCCGCCGGGTCCCGCACCTGCCTCAGGTCGGTTCGCAGCAGGCGTTCCTTCTGCCGCCACCGGCCCGCGCGCCGACGGTCGTCGATCGCCAGGTTGCAGAGCGTCCGCCGCAGATAGCCCTCGGGATCCCCGTCGAACCGGCGCCACCGCCGCAGCAGGCGCTCCACCGCCGTCTGCAACAGGTCCTCGCCGGCCTCCCGGCCGCCGGCCAGCAGCGCGGCCGTGCGCAGCAGGTGGTCGGCGCGATCCCCAAGGAACTGCTCAAGCTCCGCCGTGCTCCGGTCGGCCGCCATCCAGGTCTCCTCCCGGCTTTCCTCCCATTTCGCAAACCAAGTACGAAGAACCGGCCGCAATCGTTCCGCCTCCCGCCAAGAAATTGCGGCCGGTAGGCCGGTAGGAGGTAGGCCATGCTCGGGTCGCAACCGGTGGGGCTCGAGAGCTCCATGCGGCGGAATGTCCACTGTCCGTTTCACTACGCACGGGACAGTGGACGTTTGGGCCCACCCGAATGCATCCGGCTGGGCCCAAACGTCCACCATCTTCCGGTGACGGGACCTAGGACGCCGAGGCGCTCGTCAGGCCGCCGCCCATGGCGATCACCTGGATCTTGCCACCGCCAGAGGCCGGGTCGATCGCCGCGAACGTCAGCGTCTGCTGAGACTGAAGCTGGACCAGCGGGGCGGGCTGGCCGGGCGGGAGCAGCGCCCGCAACCCCCCGGCTGTCCGCGTCGGAGCGACCTCTGGCTGTCCGTCCGGCGCGGGTGACCTTGGCCTGGGGTCTCGAATACGCTGACAGGGCCTTATTCGCGTAGGCTTTCCGGCATGGCAGCTACCGATCCCGCCGATGAGATATCGGAACTGTCGTCCAAGCTCGACACGATCGAGGCCGTGGTCGATCCTGAGGCGATGCGCACCGAGGTCATCGACCTGCGCGAGCAGGCCGCCGATCCCTCACTGTGGGAGGACCAGGCGCGCGCACAGGCAGTTACCCGGCGGCTCTCCTACCTGGAGGGGGAGCTGAACCGGATGGAAAGCCTCCGGCAGCGGCTCGCCGACATCAGCGTACTGTTCGAGCTTGCCAACGACGAGCACGACCAGGACACCCGCGACGAGGCCGTCGCCGAGCTCGCCGCGGTGCGCAAGGAGGTCGACCTCCTCGAGATCCGGACGCTGCTCAACGGCGAATACGACGCGCGCGAGGCGCTGATCACGATCAACTCGCAGGCCGGCGGCGCCGACGCGGAAGACTTCGCGGGGAACCTGCAGCGGATGTACCTGCGCTGGGCCGAGCGGCACAAGTACGCGACTGAGGTCTACGACGTCTCCTACGGCGAGGCGGGCATCAAGTCCACCACGTTCGCGGTGAATGCGCCTTACGCCTACGGCACGCTCCGCGGCGAGCAGGGGACCCACCGCATGGTGCGCATCTCCAAGTACGACAACCAGGGGCGCCGCCAGACGAGCTTCGCCGGCGTCGACGTGGTGCCCGTCGTGGCGCAGACCGACCACGTGGACATCCCCGACGACGAGATCCGCGTGGACGTGTTCCGCTCCTCCGGCCCCGGCGGCCAGGGCGTCAACACCACCGACTCGGCGGTGCGGATCACCCACCTGCCGACCGGCATCGTGGTCTCCTGCCAGAACGAGCGTTCCCAGATTCAGAACAAGGCCTCCGCCATGGCGGTCCTGCAGGCCAAGCTGCTCGAGCGCCGCCGTGAGGAGGAGGCCAAGGAACTGAATGCCCTCAAGGGCGACGGCGGCCGCGCCTGGGGGTCGCAGATCCGCAACTACGTCCTCTACCCCTACCAGATGGTGAAGGACCAGCGGACGGGCTACGAGACCGCGCAGGCGGAGTCGGTGCTCGACGGCGAGATCGACGACTTCATCGACGCGGAGATCCGCTGGCTGCGCCGCTCGGAGAAGGAAGGCGAGTAGCCGGGATCACCGGTGCCCGCCGGTTCAGGTCAGGCGAGAAATCGCGGCGACGATCCTGGCTGACCTTTCCGCGCGCAGGCCACGCGAAATGTGAAGGGTAGCATGCGCTGAGTAAGCGGAAGTCGTTCTGGATTAGCCTGTTTTTCTTCTTGTGATCTGCGGGCGGCGGCCGCTAAGCAATCACGTGGGTCGCGATCAGCAGGCCCAGAAGTAGCAGCAGGGCCGCCGCAATGAGCAGTTGTGGCGTGATGGTTGGGCCGTGGTGGTGGACCTCGGCGCGGGCCGCGCGGCAGACCGGGCAGCGGCCTTCGACCACCGGGCCGGCACAGTGAGCGCAGATCAGGTGCTCGCAGCTCATCTTGAACCCCTTCCGGTAGGTGCCCCGGCGCACTTAACGTGAACTGGAGCCTTGGCTGCCAGTTTCCCCCTAGACTGTTCCCTGGCTTACCCAGGTTACCCGCAAGTTGCCCAGCTAAGCCGCGATTACCCGTGTGGTGGTCGGGACCTCGTGAGCGTGGTTCCCCGGCCAGGCAAGCAGTCCTGCATTAAGGCATCGAGAGATCCTGTGATGGTCCTGTGATCGAGTTCCAAAACGTCACGAAGGTCTACCCCAACCAGAATCGGGCCGCCCTCGAGAACGTCGACATGACGATCAACAAGGGAGAGTTCGTCTTCCTCGTTGGCCCGTCGGGGTCGGGCAAGTCTTCCTTCCTGCGGCTGATTCTCCGTGAGGAGCGGCCCAACGACGGCCGGATCCTCGTCGCCGGCAACGACCTGGCGAGGCTGACGAACTGGAAGGTGCCGGCCCTCCGCCGGAAGATCGGCTGCGTGTTCCAGGACTTCCGGCTGCTGCCGAGCAAGACCGTCGAGCAGAACGTCGCGTTCGCCCTCGAGGTGATCGGCAAGCCGCGGCGGTTCATCAAGCGGGTGGTGCCCGAGGTGCTCGACCTTGTCGGCCTCGAGGGCAAGCACGACCGCATGCCCGACGAACTGTCCGGCGGTGAACAGCAGCGGGTGGCCATGGCCAGGGCGTTCGTCAACCGGCCGATGATCCTGCTCGCCGACGAGCCCACGGGAAACATCGACCCAGCGACCTCGATCGGCATCATGAAGGTCCTCGACCGGATCAACCGGACCGGGACGACGGTCGTGATGGCGACGCACGACGCCGCCATCGTCGACTCGATGCGCAAGCGCGTGATCGAGCTTGAATACGGCAAGGTGGTCCGCGACCAGAACCGCGGGGTCTACGGCCAGAACTATCAGTAGCCGCTGCTAGCGGGCCACATCCTTACGGTCCGCTTACCGGGTGCCTCGATGGACGGCACACGACACACCAAGGATGAGATAAGGCCAGTATGCGTTCAAACTTCGTGTTCCAGGAGATCTGGGTCGGGCTGCGCCGTAACCTCACCATGACCGCCGCGCTCATCGTGGTGGTGGCGATCAGCCTGTCGCTGCTCGGCACGGGATTCCTCTTCGTCAAGCAGGTCGACGCAACCCGCACGTACTGGCAGGGCCAGGCCGAAGTCTCCGTGTACCTCTGCTACACGGAAAGCGCGAATCCGAACTGCCACGGGGCGGTGACCCCGGCGCAGACGTCGACGATCGAGAGCCAGCTGCGCTCCATGCCGCAGGTCACGAGCGTCACGTACGTCTCCCAGGCGCAGGCATTTGCCCTGTACAGGCAGGCGTTCAGCAACAACCAGTCCTACATCTCGACGCTCAAGCAGACGGACATGCCGCCGTCACTCGAGATCAAGACGCAGAACGCCGGGGCCGACGACAACATCGTGGTAAGCGCAATGTCGGGCCAGGCGGGGGTGGACTCCGTCATCGACGAGATGTCGATCCTCGCGAAGTTCTACAGCCTGCTCAACGGCCTGCGGAACGCGGTCGTGATCGTAGCGCTGATTCTGGTGGTCGCCGCCATCTTGCTCGTGGCGAACACCATCCGGCTGTCGGCGTTTAACCGGCGCCGGGAGACGGGCATCATGCGGCTGGTCGGCGCGTCGAACTTCTACATCCAGCTGCCGTTCCTGCTCGAGGGCGTGATCGCGGGACTGCTCGGCTGGGTACTCGCGGCGGCGCTGCTCGTCGGGGTGAAGTCGCTGCTGCTCAACAGCCTGCAGCAGTACTTCAACTACAACGTCGGCTTGTCGGCCACCGACCTGATCGAGGTCATCGCGCTCGCGATGGTCATCGGAGTGCTGCTGTGTGGCGTAACGTCGTTCGTGACGCTCCGCCGTTACCTGCGGGTCTAACGGCCGCCGGCTGGGGAAGGTACCAGCCGGCTGCTGGGCGCAGGAAGGGCCGACAGGAGAAACGTGGCACGCGAGCAGGGAAACAAGGTCATCGCCTCGAACCGGAGGGCTCGACACGACTACGCGATCGAGGACACCTTCGAGGCGGGTATCGCCCTCACCGGTACCGAGGTGAAATCGCTGCGCGCGGGCCGTGCTTCGCTTGCCGATGGGTTCGCACTGGTCTCAGACGGGGAAGTCTGGCTGCATAACGTTCATATCCCTGAGTACACCCAGGGAACGTGGACTAACCACATGCCCAGGCGGACCAGGAAGCTGTTGCTGCACCGGGGGGAGATCGAGCGGCTGGTCCGGAAGCAATCGGAGCAGAACCTAACGCTGGTCCCGTTGTCGCTTTACTTCAAAGACGGCAAAGTCAAGGTGGAGCTCGCACTTGCCCGCGGTAAACGGACATACGATAAGAGGCAGGACCTGGCCAAGCGGGACGCGGCCAGGGAGGTTGAGCGTGCCATGCGGCGACGACGGTGACTCCGGAGGCGGACGGTGACTGCGCGCTCTCGTGAGCGGGGAAGCCACGCCGGCCGACCCCGGAGTTACGGGCTGCCCTTCACGGTTCCCGGGCTGCCCGGCCTCGGGGCATCGGGATCGCCGCGGCGCCCTGTCGGCGCTTCGCTGCCTAGCGACGCCCCCGGCCCGCCAGTGGGTGAGCCGCGTCCGCTCGGCGCGCCCCCGGCCGGCGGCGTTCCGCATGCTGATGGTTCCGCGGGACCGAATGGCGGTGGCCCGCGTCCCGGCGAAGCGTCACGGCCAAGCGGGCCGCCGCGCGGGCACGGTAGCCGGCACCGCAAGCCGGCGGAGCGGCGGTCTTTGCTATCGAAGAGGCAGCGAATGGCCGCCGTGTTCGTGGTGGTGGCCGGCGCGCTCGGCTTTGGCTTCGCGGACGGCTTCGGCGGTGAAGGGTCGCCGACCCCGGCGGTCGCCGCCTTCCTGCTCGACTGGCAGGCGAATCACTTCGCGGCGGCGGCCGCACTTACCGACGGCGACTCCGCGCAGGTGAGGACCCAGCTCGCGGCCGCCTACAGCGACCTGAACGCGACCAGCACGTTCTTCTCGATGACCGGCGTCAAGCAGCACGGCAACACGGCGGTGGCCACCTACCGGGCCACGGTGGACCTTGCGCAGGCGGGGCAGCAGTGGTCGTACACGGGCCGGTTCGGGCTCACCGCGAAGAACGGCCAGTGGACCGTTGACTGGGCGCCGAGCGTCATCAACCCGAGCCTCGGCCCCGGCGACCGGCTCGCCGTGCAGACGACGTACGCGCCGCGGGCCGACGTGGTCGACATGGACGGCAGGCCGCTTGTCTCCCTGTCGGCGGACTACCGCATCGGCGTCTACCCGGGCAAGCTGAAGCACCCAGACCAGACGGCGACGATGTTCAGCAAGATCACCGGGCTGGACGAGCAGCAGGTGCTCGGGCAGATCCAGTCCGCGCCGCCAAGCGACTTCCTGTCGCTGCTCACGCTCGACCCGGCCGACTTCGAGTCGCTGGGGCCGAAGCTGGCCGCCGTGCCCGGCATTAGCGACCAGGAGCAGAACGAGCGGCTGTTCAACTCCTCGGCCTCCGAGGTCGTGGGGCAGGTCGGCACCGAGAACTCGATCGCGCTGCGCGAGGAAGGCGCGGCCTACCAGCCGGGCATGACCGTGGGGCTGAACGGGTTCGAGCAGACTTACCAGAACGACCTGCTCGGCACGCCGACGACGTCGGTGGTCGTCGTGAACGCCGCGGGGCACAGCGTGTCGACGCTGTGGAGCTCGCCGGGCGGCCACGCGGGCAAGCCCGTGCAGACCACGCTGAACAGCCAGGAACAGGCCGCCGCCACGAACGCGCTCGCGGCGACCGGAACCTCGGGGGAGATCGTCGCGCTCGACTGGAGCAGCGGGCAGGTCCGCGTGCTCGCGTCGCATGAGGCGGGCAACGTGCAGCTGCCGGCCGGCGGGGCGCTCGACGCCAGGGTCCAGCCCGGCATGGCCTTCAGCATCGTGTCCGCCGCCGCGCTGCTTTCCAGCGGCGTCGACGCGAACCACCCGCTGCCGTGCGAGCCGGTCGCCGACGTGGGCGGCGTGACGTTTACCTACACGCCCGCCACGACGAGCACCGCGACGCTCGCCTCGGACTTCGCCAACGGCTGCGGCACCGCGTTCGCGAACATGTCGCGGACCCTGACGCCGCAGCAGCTGGCAAGCGCGGAGAAGGGCTTCGGCATCGGCGCGTCCTGGCCGCTGAAGCTGCGGGCCTTCTCTGGCTCCGCCCCCTCCGTGTCCGGCGAGGCGCAGGTCGCCGCGCAGGCGACGGGCAGCGGCGGCGTGCTGATGAGCCCGCTCGGCATGGCGACCGTGGCGGCCGAGGTAGCGTCGGGCGCCGGGCGCTCACCGGTGCTGCTGCCGGGCGACACGCCCACTACCTGGCAGGCGCCGGTGTCGGGGACGGAACTGGCGGAGCTGCGGCAGCTGATGCGCCTCGCCGTCACGTCGGGCTCGGCGCAGGCGGCGAACCTGCCGGGCACCGCGGTGTACGGGCAGGCCGGCGTGGTGCAGTCGGGCAAGCACTCCTACCTGAGCTGGTTCGTGGGGTACCGCGGCAGCCTCGCGGTCGCCGTGCTCGAGTCGGGCAGCAGCGCGTCCCAGGCGGCCGCGGCCGTAGCCGGAGCCTTCCTCAAGACCGTGGGCTGAGACGTTTCCCGCGCCCGGTTGGCGTTATACCCACATCGTGTGGCACACTAGCTGCCGTGACGTCCAGCCTGATTATTATCGGCGGGCGCGTCGGCAGCTAGGAAGTAACCTAGTCGCGGCCAGCGAACCTAACGCTGAGCCTCGGTGCCGGCGCGCAGACCTCTCGCGTATTCGCGAGGGGTCTTTTTGTTTGCCCGCAACCCTGACGCCAACCGCAACCGACACGGAAGAAACGGAAGCGACGATGCTCGACGACCAGTTCCACGTCTACGACACCACCCTGCGCGACGGGGCGCAGCAGGAGGGCCTGAACCTCACGGTTGCCGACAAGCTGGTGATCGCGAGGCACCTGGACCGGCTCGGCGTCGGCTTCATCGAGGGCGGTTGGCCAGGCGCGATTCCGAAGGACACCGAATTCTTCCGCCGGGCTCAGACCGAACTCGACCTGCGGCACGCGACGCTCGCGGCTTTCGGCTCGACGCGGAAGGCCGGCGTCGCGGCCGCCGACGACCCGCAGGTGGCCGCGCTCCGCGAGTCACGGGCCCCTGTGGTCACGCTGGTTGCCAAGAGCCACGACCGTCACGTGGAGCTGGCCCTGCGGACCACGCTGGAAGAGAACCTCGCGATGATCGCCGACACGGTGCGGCATCTGACGGCGGAGGGCCAGCGGGTCTTCCTCGATGCCGAGCACTTCTTCGACGGCTACAAGGCCAACCCCGCGTACGCGCTCGAGTGCGTCCGTGCCGCCGCCGAGGCGGGCGCCTCCGTCATCGCGCTGTGCGACACCAACGGCGGCATGATGCCGACCGAGCTCGGCGACATCGTCCAGGCGGTCGTGTCGGGCGCCGGGGCGCGTGTCGGCATCCACTGCCACGACGACACCGGCTGCGGCGTCGCGAACACCCTGGTCGCCGTCGAGGCGGGCGCCACCCACGTGCAGGGGACCGCGAACGGCTACGGCGAGCGCGCGGGCAACGCGAACCTGTTCAGCGTGGTCGCGGGCCTGCAGCTGAAGAAGGGCAGGCTCGTGCTCGAGGGCGAGGGCATCAGGGAGATGACGCGGATCGCGCACGCGATCAGCGAGGTCACCAACGTCACGCCGGACAGCCACCAGCCGTACGTCGGCCTGTCTGCCTTCGCGCACAAGGCGGGGATCCACGCCTCGGCGATCAGGGTCGACCCGATGCTGTACCAGCACATCGACCCCGCCCTGGTCGGCAACGACATGCGCATGCTGGTCTCCGACATGGCCGGCCGCGCGTCCGTGGAGCTGAAGGGCCGCGAGCTCGGCTTCGACCTGTCCGGCGACAAGGAGGTCATCGGCCGGGTCACCGACAAGGTCAAGTCGCTTGAGGCGAAGGGCTACTCGTTCGAGGCCGCGGACGCCAGCTTCGAGCTGCTGCTCCGCGACGAGCTCGCGGGCGAGCGCAAGCGGCACTTCAGCGTCGAATCCTGGCGGGTGATCGTGGAGCAGCGCGAGGACGGTGTCGTCACCAGTGAGGCCACCGTGCGCCTCGAGGCCAAGGGCGAGCGCGTCGTCGCGGTCGGTGAGGGCAACGGCCCGGTGAACGCGCTCGACCGCGCGCTGCGCACGGCGCTCGAGCAGACCTTCCCCGAGCTGGCCGCCCTCGAGCTGACCGACTACAAGGTCCGCATACTCGAAGGGACGGCGGGCACCGGCGCGATCACCCGCGTCCTCATCGAGTCGAGTAACGCCGACGGCGACGCCTGGTCGACGGTCGGCGTGGACGAGAACGTCATCTCCGCCTCCTGGCACGCCCTGGAAGAGGCCGTCACCTACGGCCTGCTCCGCGCGGGCCGGGTCCCCGAATAAGCCCCCAAACACGCCCCGGAGCACCGTCCACCGACGGTGCCCCGGTCCCGCCGTGCCCCGTCGAATGGCCCACAAGGCACATCCGGGGGGCGGCGGACGCTGCCACCCCAGCCCACCCACAAGGCACGCCAGGGCAGCAGCGACAGTCAAGTCACATCAGCCCCACAGGGTACCCGTGGCTCGACCCACCAGACAGTGGACGTTTGGGCACCTCCGAGGGTGCCCAAACGTCCACTGTGGTTTCCGCCGTTGGCGAGAGGTGCGGCCCCGGCACCGGGGATAGCCGTCGCCGCCCCGGCGCTCCGGCCAGGGCAGGAACCGCGCACGAGTTCCGGCCAACCCGCGGACCCGGACGCGCGCACAGCCGCGGCGGGCATACCTTAAGCACATGGACGATAAAGAGATCATGTCGCGGATCACCGAGCTGATCGACACCGAGCACGAGCTGAGGGGTCAGCTGCAGCGGGGCGAGCTCAGCTCGGAACAGGAGCGGGAGCGACTTCGTTCAGCTGAAGAGGCGCTTGACCAGTGCTGGGACTTGCTGCGCCAGCGGCGGGCGAAGCGGGAGTTCGGCGAGAGCCCGGAGGACTCGACCGCCCGGCCGGTGTCCGAGGTAGAGGGATACCAGCAGTTATCGCCCCCCGGGAGAGACGAGCTGCGGCGTTTCTCAGTTCGGTTTCGCGCAAGTAGGCTCGAATGCGACAGCGAGCAAAGGAGCATCGTGCGTATCGCGAGGTTCGCCAAGGGCGACGGCGTGGCCTATGGCGTGGTTGAGGGTGAGAGCGGGCAGCCGCAGACGATCGCGGAGTTGTACGGCCACCCGTTCGGCGTCGACCCGGCGGGCGTGCAGTTCAGCGGGCATCGGTATCCCCTCGCCGAGGTACGGCTGCTTGCCCCGGTGCTGCCGTCCAAGGTAGTGGCGGTCGGCAAGAACTACGCCGAACACGTCAAGGAAATGGGCGGCGGTGAGTTGCCCGCCGAGCCGATTCTGTTCCTCAAGCCGTCCACGTCGGTGACCGGCCCGGGCGACCGCATCGCCTACCCGGTCAAGATCACCGACCGGGTGGACTACGAGGGGGAACTTGCCGTCGTCATCGGCAGGCTCTGCCGGGATGTGCCCAAGGAACGCGCCGCCGACGTCATCTTCGGCTACACCTGCGCCAACGACGTGACCGCCAGGGACCTGCAGGTGAAGGACGGGCAGTGGACGCGGGCGAAGGGCTTCGACACGTTCTGCCCGCTCGGGCCCTGGATGGAAACCGGCGCCGACCCCGCCGACCTGGGCATCACCACGACGGTCAACGGCAACGTGAAGCAGCACGCGCGGACCTCCGAGCTGCTGTGGGACGTCCCGTCGCTCGTGGAGTACGTCTCGTCGGTGATGACGCTGCTGCCCGGCGACGTGCTGCTGACCGGTACCCCGGAGGGCGTCGGCCCGCTGACCGACGGCGACGAGGTGTCGGTGACGGTCGAGTCCATCGGCACGCTGACCAACCGCGTGGTGATCAGGGACTGACCTCCGTCGCGGAGAGCAGCTCCCTGGTGTAGGGGTGGCTCGGCGACCGGAAGATCTGCTCGCGGGGGCCGGTCTCGACGATCTCCCCCCGCTGCATGACGGCGATCCGGTCGCAGAGGTAGTGCACGACCGCGAGGTTGTGCGAGATGAACAAGCAGGAGAAGCCCAGGTCCCGCTGCAGGTCGGCGAACTGGTTGAGTATGGCCGCCTGCACCGAGACGTCGAGCGCCGAGGTCGGCTCGTCCGCGACGAGCAGTAGCGGCCGCGCGATCAGCGACCGGGCCAGCCCGACCCGCTGCCGCTGCCCGCCGGACAGCTCGTGCGGGTACCGGCCGCGCAGTTCCAGCGGGAGACCGACTTGGTCCAGCATCTCGTCCACCTCGGCGTTGATTTTCCGCCGCGGCAACTGGCGCTGCGCGCGGAGCGGCGCGGCGACGATGTCGGCGACCTTCATCCGCGGGTTCAGGGACGAGTAGGGATCCTGGAACACCATGTGCATCTTCGGGCGCAGCGGCATGAGCCCCCGCCTGGACAGGTGCGTGATGTCGGTGCCGTCAAGGGCGATCGCGCCGACGTCGGGTTCGAGCAGCCGCAGCACGCAGTGGGCCACGGTGGTCTTCCCGCTGCCCGACTCGCCGACGAGGCCGACGATCTCGCCGCGCCCGATCGTCAGGTCGACGCCGGCTACCGCGTGCACCGCGCCGCGGCCGGACGTGCGGGGCAGGTGAAACGTCTTGCGCAGGCCGGTCACCGTGAGCGTCGGTGGTTCGGTGGTCATGTCGCTTCCGTTCATGTCGCCTGCGCTCGCGGCGCGGTCTCCCGCGCCGGGTCGGGTATGCGGTCGAGCACGCAGGCGGCCTGGTGGGCCTCACCCCGCGTGACCTGGCGGAGTGCGGGCTGCGCAGTCAGGCACGCGGGCGTGACGTGCGCGCACCGCGGGCTGAACACGCAGGTCGTGGGCTCGGCCCGGAGCAGCGGCACCTGGCCGGCGATCGGTGTGAGCCGCCGCGTCTCCGCGTTGCTATCCGGCTGCGGCACCGCGCCGAGCAGCCCGGTCGTGTACGGGTGCGCGGGCGACGAGAGCAGCTCGGCGGTCGGCGCCTGCTCGAGCACGTGCCCGGCGTACATCACCACCACCCGGTCGGCCATGCGGCTGACCACGCCGAGGTCATGGGTGATGAGCAGAATTGACATGCCGAGCGAAGCGCGCAGGTCGCGCAGCAGGCTGAGTATCTGGGCCTGGATCGTCGGGTCGAGCGCGGTGGTCGGCTCGTCGGCGATCAGCACGGCGGGATCGCAGGCGACGGCCATGGCGATCATGACCCGCTGCCGCATACCGCCGGAGAGCTGGTGCGGGTACGACCGCAGGTGCCGCGCTCCGGACGGCAGCCTGACCAGGTCGAACAAGTCGAGCACCCGGGACCTGGCGTCCTTCCACGACAGTCCCTGGTGCCTGCGGACCACCTCGGCGACCTGGCGGCCGACGGTCAGCGACGGGTTGAGCGAGGTCATCGGCTCCTGGAAGATCATCGCGATCGTGGCGCCGCGGATGTCGCGCAGCCGCCGGGGCGAGGCCGAGCGCAGCTCTTCGTCGCGGAACCAGATGCGCCCGGTCACCGTGGCGTCCGGTGGTTCGAGGCCGAGCACGGACAGCCCGGTAAGCGTCTTGCCCGAGCCGGACTCGCCGACCACCGCGAGCACTTCGTTGTCGCGCAGCGAGAGCGACACTCCGTTCACCGCGAGTACCGGGCCGTGGGCCGTGCGGAAGCTGATCCGCAGGTCCTCTATCCGCAGCAGCGAATTGTCGTTCATCGCCGCCCCCGGGGGTTGAGCGCGTCGGTGATGCCGTCGCCAAGCAGGTTGAAGCAGAACGCGGTGAGGAAGATCGCGACGCCGGGGAAGACCCCGAGCCACGCCGCCTGGTACAGGTACTGCTGGGCCTGGGCGAGCATCCCGCCCCAGTCGGCGGTGGGCGGCTGGACGCCCAGGCCGAGGAACGACAGGATCGAGGCGCCGACGATGGCGGTCGGGATGGCGACCGTGGTCTGCACGGTGACGGGGCGCAGCACGTTCGGCAGGATCTGCCGTCGCAGGATCGTCAGGTCGCGCTCGCCGTTTACCTGGGCCGCCTGTACGTACTCCAGGTCGCGCACCTCGAGGGTCGCGGCGCGGGCGATCCGCGCGATCTGCGGCACCTGCGCCACGCCGAGCGCGATCACCGCGGTCCACAACGTGGGCTGGGAGATCGCGGCGAGTCCGACCGCGAGCAGCAGGAACGGAAAGGCGAGCATGACGTCGGCGATCCGCATCAGCACCGCGTCCAGCGGTCCGCGGAAGTAACCGGCGATCATTCCGTACGGCAACCCGACCGCCGTGCCGAGCAGCGTGGACACGATTCCCACGGCGAGCGTGGTGCGCGCGCCGTACAGCATCCGGGACAGCACGTCCCGGCCCAGCTGGTCGGTGCCCAGCAGGTGGTGCGCTGTCCCCGGCGGGGCGAGCACAAGGTTGAAGTTCACTGCGTCCGGGTTGTAAGGCGCGACGAGCGGGCCGAATATCGCGACGAGCACGACGATGAGCGCCCCTACTGCTCCGACAACCGCCAGCGCGCTGAACCGGGGCTTTAGTGACCAGACGATCCGCGCCGCGGCCCGCGGGCTGACCGGTGCCGGCCGATCCGGCCCGGCGACCCCGGCGGTCACGCGGTTCCCCCGGTGACCCGCAGCCGGGGATTGATGAGCGTGTAGGACAGGTCGGTGAGCAGGTTCACGATGATGTACCCGGCGGCGATCAGCAGCACGGCCCCTTGCAGCGTCGGGTAATCGCGCTGGTAGACGGAGTCGAGGGTGAGCTGTCCGATGCCGGGGATGTTAAAGACCTCCTCCACGGTCACGACGCCGGCGACGAGTCCGCCGAGTTGCAGCCCCACCACGGTGACCACCGTGATCAGGCTGTTGCGGAGGGCGTGGATCCAGATCACCTGCGACTCGCGCAGCCCCTTGGCGCGGGCGGTGCGCACGTAGTCGGCGCCGAGTGCCTCGATCATCGCCGCCCGCGTCTGCCGCATGATCACCGCGGCCAGCCCGGTGCCGAGCACGATCACCGGCATGACCATGTGCAGCAGGTTCTCGCCGAGACCGCCGCTGAGCGGCACGAACCCGCCGGACGGCAGCACGTGGAGGTGGACCGCGAAGATCAGGATGCCCAGGATGCCGAACCAGAAGTGCGGCAGCGACAGGCCGCCGAGCGCCACCGTGCTCGCAACCCAGTCGGTGAGGCGCCCTGGCCGCACCGCGGCGGCGACCCCGGCGGGGACGCCAAGCGCGATCGCGAACAGGAGCGAGAGCACCCCGAGCTCTAGGGTTATCGGTATGCGCTGCTCAAGCTGGGTGGCGACCGGGATGTCGGTGATCGGCGAGGTGCCAAGCTGTCCGCTCAGCACCTGGCCGATCCACCGGACGTACTGCACCGGCAGCGGCTGGTTGAAGCCGTAGCGGGCCATGGTGGCGGCGAGCGCCGCCGGGCTGGTGGAGTCCGCCGACAGCGCCGTCGCCGGACCACCAGGGAGCGCGTGCACCGCGCCGAACACCACGATCGTCGCCAGCAGCAGGGTGACGAGCGCGATGACGACGCGGCGCGCGATAGCCCAGGACAATCAGCTCACCGACGCGTACTCGAGCCGGATCAGCGCGTCGGGGAAATACTGCACTCCCGTGACGGTCTTGCTGACTCCGAGGTAGTACTTGGGGTCCCACAGGTAGATGATGTTGAGTTCTTGCTGCATCAGCTGTACGGCCTGCGTGTAGAGCGCCTTCCGCTGCGTGGTGGAGGTGGACGCGCGGGCCTGGAGCAGCAGGTTGTCCAGCGCCGAGTAATCCGCACCGGTGTAGTTGAGAGCGGACTGCGGGTACCAGTCGTTGAAGGTGTTCTGGTCCGGGTCGACCCGGCCCGACCAGCCGACGACGTACATCTCGAACTGGCCGGCCGCCGCTCGGCTGAGGCTGGTGGTGAACTCAAGCGGCTGCAGGGACACGTCGAAGCCCGCCTGCGCGCCCATCGACTGGATGATCGAGCCGATTTGCAGGTCGAGCGGGTCGTTCGCCACCGTGAGCGCGACGTGGATGGGCGTCTTGAGCCCGGTGGCGGCGATGAGCTTCTTCGCCTCGGCGATGTTCTGCGCGGTGCAGGGCACGTTCACCGCCCACGGGCTGTCCGACGGGATCGGTGAGCAGCTAGCCGAGTAGAGCCCGTCGAAGGCGACCTTGTTCAGCTCCGCGCGGTTCAGCGCCAGTTCGAATGCCTCGCGCAGCGTGGGGTGGGTGGCGAACGGGTTGTTCGCGGTGCCGTAGGTCTTGAGCGACCCGTTCACGTTGCCGGTGTTGATGTCGAGGCCCTCGTAGCCGAGCGAGTTCTGGGCTTGCAGGGTGACGCTCGAGCTGTTCTGCAGCGACTGCACGTCCTGCGGCGCGATCTCTTCGCCGATCTGGATCTGGCCGGATGACAGGTCGGCCGCCATCGTGCTCTCGTCCGTGACGACCTCGAAGGTGACCGTGGCCAGGTGCACGTCGGCCTTGCCGTAGAAATACGGCGACTTCTTCAAGATGATCGTGTCCAGGCTGGGCCGGGAGGAGAACTCGAACGGCCCGACGCACACCGGGTCCTGTGCGAAGTTGTTGCCGAGCTTCGTGAGCTGCGTCGGGGAGAGGATCATGCCCGCCCGATCGGCGAGGATGGACGTCAGCGGGGCGAACGGCTTGGATAGGTGCAGCACGACGGTGTACGGGCCGGTCACGTCGACGCTCTGCAGGCCGTGGAGTTCGGCGGCGCGCGCGGACTCCGGATCGGTCAGGTAGTGGTCCAGCGTGGTCTTCACGGCCGTGGCGTTGAACGGTGTCCCGTCGTTGAACAGGACCCCTTGCTTGAGCTGAATGGTGTAGGTCAGCCCGCCGTCGCTGATGACCGGGAGCGAGGTGGCGAGCTGAGGCACGATGTTCAGCTGCGCGTTGATGTCATACAGCTTCTGGCACATGTTGGCGAACACCGTGCGCCCGTCGAAGGTGGAGCCCGTCGTCGGGTCGAGGGCGTCAGGCGCTCCGGCGAGGCCGACGGTGATGTTGCCCGACCCGGCTGCTGCGGCGGCGGTGGAGCCGCTCCCGCTGCTGCTGGCGGTGGTGGACGGCGAGGTGCAGGCGGCCAGCCCGGCGAGGAGCGCGACGGCCGCAGCAATCAAGTAATAAGGAAAGGCCCGGGATCGTCCGGTCTTCAGCCGTGTATTCAGCATACAGACATGATTAGCCTTCGGCGCAAAAATGATAAGTGGTGATTTGTTAAATCTGATCAACCATGATCACTTGATTGCTCGCCAGCCACGCCAACCACACACATGCACACTGACATCAACACGGCCCGGCTATACCGGGAAGTGCCGCCGCAGGTGCTTCAGCTGTGGCTCGGTGTGCGCATGCGGCACGCTGTGCCCGCTGTACGGGTACACGATGATGTCCTTGTCCGAGTTGATCTCGTTGTAGGCCGCGAAGACCGTGGACGGCGGGCAGATGTCGTCCATCAGCCCGACGCTGACCAGCGTGGTCGCGGTGATCCGGCGGGCGAGCAGCGCGCAGTCGACGTAGCGCAGCGTGTTCAGCGCCGCGTCGACGAGCGCGACGTTCTCCGCGAGGAACTCGGGGATCTCGGTGTACGGCGCCTGCGGTGCGAGGGTGATCGCCCGCTGGATGTCGCAGAGGAACGGCACGTCCGCGTGGCACACGGTGACCGCGTCCCGGTGCAGCGCCGCAGCCGCGAGCGCGAGCCCGCCGCCCTGGCTGCCGCCGGTGACGGCGACGGAGCTGCCCGCACCCGCCAGCTCGACCGCGACGTCCACCGCGCGCACCGCGTCGGTGAACATCCGGGTGTAGTAGTAGTCCTCCGGCGAGGTGATGCCCCTGGTCATGACCTGCGAGTTCTCCGCGCCGGTGCCGCCGCGGCCGTCGGCCGTCGCCCCGCTGGTCCACCGGCCGCCCTGCCCGCGGCTGTCCATGACGAGCACCGCGTAGCCGAGCGCGGGCAGCACGAAGTGCTCGGACGGCGCGCCGCGCCCGCCGCCGTAGCCGATGAACTTCACCACGACCGGCGGGTTCTCCCGGCCGCCGGGCTTGATGTACCAGCCGCGGACCGGGTCGCCGCCCGCCCCGGAGAACTCCACGTCGAACACCTGGAACGGGTGGTAGACGTCCGGCTCGTAGGGCGTGAAGGCGGCGGGCTGCGCCTGCGCCCGCGCGTCATCGAGCCGCTTGCCCCACCACTCGTCCAGGCCGTGCGGCTCCTGCGTGCTCGTACGGTATTCGCGCAGCCGCTCGAGCGGCATGTCGTACCAGGGCAACGTTCCTCTTAACTCTCGGAGATTTTAAACACCCTAATCCCGAACGGGTGCAGCGTTACCCTGTCCACGATCTCCGTCTCTCCGAGCGGGGTCAACCCCAGGGGCGGCGCCTGCTCACCGGCCGCGTTCAGCGTCGGCTTCACGGTCAGCTCCTCGTCGGCGTGGCTCGCGATCACCATGTACCGCGTGCCGTCGCGGTGCACGAGGACGTCGCAGGCGACGTCCGGGTCCTCGACGGTCACCGCCCGGCGGATGCCCGCGTGGGTCGCGAGCGCGGCGTAGAGCGCGACCGTCGCGTCCGGGTTGACCCGGGCGGCGGCCGCGGCCATGTACTCCAGCGGGTAGGTGCACAGGATCAGCGAGCCGCGGCCCGCCTGGCGGCGGAGCAGCGCGGGCCGGCCGTGACCGTCGGTGGCGATGACTTCCGCCGTGGTCGGGACCACGGGCAGGTAGGCGCGCGCGTGCTCGTTGCCCGCGACGGGGAAGGTGAGCGCGGTCCCCCTGCTCAGTCCGCCGAAGTCCCTGGTGAGGGTCAGCTCGACCAGTTCGTCGGTGATCGGGTCGACCATGCCCACGTCGAGCTGGTGCCTGACGCCGAACAGCTCGTTCATCGAACCGTAGGAAGGACCGCGGTGCCAGGACACGTCGCCGGCGCAATAGGAGACGTAGACGGTCGCGCCGTCCTGGGCGAGGCGTTCGAGCGCGGCGGCCGTGGGGGCGAGGAACTGCTTGACCGACGGCGCGAGGTACAGCCGGGCGCCCGGCTCGATCCCGTCGGTCTCCCGCGTCAGCTTGGGCGGCAGGTCGGCGAGGCGCGCGGCGACGTAGGCCTGGTGCAGCCCCCTGGCCACGTGCGCGTGCGTGTCCGGCGAGGTGAACGGGAACTGGGTGTCCAGGTAGCTGGACACGATCAGCGCCGTGTCGGTATCGGACCGCGAGCAGTTGTTGTAGTCGATAGCCTCCAGCGTCTGCGCGAAGGACTTCAGCTCGGCGAGCGTGGCCTTCGGCGTGCCGTGGGCGTCGGTAAGCCCGAAATTCTGCTCGAACGCGTGGTGCCGGTACGGGTCCTGGTCGGGGAGCGCGAAGTCGGTATTGTTCCACGCGATCCACCCGCTGGAGCCCGCGAGCAGCGTGCTGTGCAGCAGGTGCCGGTAGTACGTGGCCGCGTTGGCGTCGGAGGCGAAGTCGGAGCTGACGCCGAACTCCTCCATGATCACCGGCTTGCCGAACGTGCCGGCCAGCTCGCAGGCGATCGCGGCGGCGTACCGCTGCCGGATAGGGTCGTCGCCGACCGGGTAGATGTGGGGGCCGAGGAAGTCGGTCAGCTCCGCTATCTCGGTCAGGCGGAAGCCGTTGTCCCGGCCGGTGACCTCGATGCCCCAGGCGCCGTCGCCGAGCGAGAACGGCTGCTGCCCGCCGGCCGCCCGGACCGCGTCCTTGATGGTCCGCGCCCAGGTCGAGACGATCTCATGGCTGGTGTCGGACCCGCCGTAGATCGGCATCTCGTTGGAGACCAGCCAGCCCGCGACCGCGGGATGCCCCTTGAAGCGGCTGACCGTCTCGGCGGCGAACCAGGCCTGCCTGCCGACCATCCAGACGTCGTCGTAGAGGTGGCGGCCGTTCCGCCACGACGGGTCCCAGTTCTCGCCGGACATGTGGCCGACGATGAAGGTGGGGATCGTCGCGAGCCCCTGCTCGGCGTGCCGGTCGAGGAAGTCGGCGTAGCGCGCGGTCATGGTCTCGTCGATCTCGTACGGGCCGGGCATGAAGTCCGGCCAGTAGAAGAACGACCTGGTCATGGTCAGGCCGTGGCGCTTGAGCACGGCAAGCTCCGCGGTGACGACCGCCGGGTCGTAGCGGCGCCACATGAGCGGCCCGCCGGTCCGCGACCAGAAGTTGGCGCCAAGCCAGCGCACCGGCGTGCCGCCGGTCATGACCCGAGATGTGTTCCTGCGCATATGTGGCCCCTCTGTCTCCCGGCGGTGTCTCCCGGGGACGCCCCCCAGACCTTTGCTCAATGCTGGCCCAGTCGACAAGAACTATACCGGTTTAGTGAGCAATCGTCCACGGTAAGACCTGCTTGCGGGGCGCGTCCCGGACTTACCGCAGATTTTCCCCGGACTTACCGGGACGCGTCCCGGACGCATCCCGGTTATGCTTAACCGGCGTAGCGAAGGTCTTCGTCATGCCGCCGCCGGAGGGAGTCGCGGGTCGGCCGGGCGAAGAGGTTCGGGAGATGAGGGGGACCGGATGAAGCGTCCGACCATTACCGACATCGCCCAGCGGGCCGGCGTGACCAAGGCCGCGGTCTCCTTCGCACTGAACGGACAGCCGGGCGTCTCCGCCGCGACGCGGGAGCGGATCCTGGCGATCGCCGAGGAAATCGGTTTCCAGCCCAACAGCGCGGCCCGCGCGCTCACCGTCGGCAAGTCCGGGGTGTTCGGCCTGGTGATCGACCGGCCGGCCCGCACGATCGGCATCGAGCCGTACTTCATGCAGCTGCTCTCCGGCATCCAGGCCGACCTCGCCGCGCACCAGGTCCTGCTGCAGTTCACGATGACCGAGGACGTCGAGGCCGAGATCGAGTTCTACCAGCAGTGGTGGGGGCAGCGGCGGGTGGACGGCGTCTTCCTCGTCGACCTCCAGGTCGACGACCGCCGGATCGCGGCGATCGAGAAGCTGCGCATGCCCGCCGTGGTGATCGGCACGCCGCGCGGTGCGGGCTCGCTGCCCGCGATCTGGCAGGACGACCGGGCCGCGGTGGACATCGTGGTCGGCTACCTCGCGGCCCAGGGGCACCGGCGGGTCGCCCGGGTGAGCGGCAAGGCGACCTATTGGCACTCGGTGCTGCGCAAGGAAGCCTTCGCGGCGGCCACCGCCGCGGCCGGTCTCACGGCCTTCTCCGTCGAGGCGGACTACTCGGCGGAGCACGGGGCACAGGCGACCGTGGGGCTGCTCGGTTCCGCCGAGCCGCCGACGGCGATCGTCTACGACAACGACGTGATGGCGGCCGCCGGACTCGGCGTCGCGCAGCGGATGGGCGTGAGCGTGCCCGACGGCGTGTCGATCGTCTCGTGGGACGACTCCGCGCTGTGCGAGCTCATGCACCCCGCGCTGACCGCGCTGCGTCGCGACATCGCGGGCGCGGGCGCGACCGGCGCGCGGATGCTCCGCGAGTTGGCGGCGGGCGGCCACCCCGAGAGCGTGATGGAGGCCACGCCGGTGCTCCAGGCCCGGATGAGCTCCGGCTGGGCCGGCGTCCCGGAGGTCCGGGCCCCGGGTCGCACCCGCTTGCCGGCGTAGCGGGCGGGGCTGGCGGAGGCAACCCTCCCGTTCGGGAGCGGCCCAAGAGGGGCGGCGGTGACCTTCCAGCGGGCGGGGACCCTGGCCGCGGACGGTGTTCTTGATCTTGCTCGCGGTCGCTGAAATCTGATTGCGACCTGAGAGATACAAAGTCAGCCCTTTACGTGGCCGCCGCTTTGGGTTAACACTTAACCGGTATAGCCCACCTGTTCAGCGACGCCATCGCGAGCGATCGGGACGCAAGTGCCCGTAGGTCATTAACGGTGACGTCGCACCTAGAACGGACAAAACGCCCTTGGTGGGGTGCCGTCGCGGGAACGGCCGGCGCTCGTTGCTTCGGCATCCGGGCCCCCGTCCTAAGCCCTTGACCGTGCACGTGCCCGGGGTCATCGCAGGACTTGCTAGTGAGGAGGCAGGAGCAGGTGAGACCTACTGGGAGTAGGACGGGCAGGCGCTGGCGGTACGGGACCGCCGCGGCCGCCGTGCTGACGCTTGGCGTTGTGAGCGCCTGCAGCAGCGGATCATCGTCGAGCAGCCCGGCGTCGTCGGGTACCGCATCGGCAACGGGTGCGGCGGCCGGCAGCAGCGGCGGCAGCACCCTCAGCTTCCCGAGGAACGAGACCCTGTACACCAGCGGTACCAGCTACGCGCCGCCGACGATCTGGAATCCGCTCGACACCGGTAACTTCGCGACCGGCGCGCAGGGGCTCATCTACGAGCCGCTGTACCTGTACGACCCGGTCAAGGGCCAGTACAACCCGTGGCTCGCCACCAGCAGCGTAACCAGCGACTGGCAGGGCACCAAGTTCGTGATGACCATTCGCTCCGGGGTCAACTGGAGCGACGGGCAGGCGCTGACCGGCGCGGACGTCGCGTTCTCGATCCAGACGGCGATGAAGGACGCGAACGACCCGTACAACGCGAACGTTCAGTCGGTCCAGAGCGCGACCGCCAGCGGCAACACCGTCACGGTCACCTTCAAGAACAACCAGCCCGGCTACACGGAGTTCGAGGATTACCTGTGGAAGGCCCCGGTCCTGCCGGAGCACATCTGGAAGTCCGTCGCCGCGAGCCAGATCAACACCTGGCCCGACAAGAACCCGGTCGGCACCGGCCCGATGACCCTGGACACCGCCAACGCTCAGGAGGTCGCATACCAGACCAAGCCGACCTGGTGGGCCACGGCCGCGCTCGGCCTCTCGTTCAAGTTCAAGTACCTGGTCGACGTGGTCAACGGCTCCAACAGCCAGGAACTCGGCCAGCTGACCGCCGGCAACATCGACTGGTCGAACAACTACCTGCCGGGCATCAACGCCTTGGCCCAGGCACAGGGCGGCAACGGCGGCTACACGCTCAAGTTCTACTATCCCCAGTCCCAGCACTACATGCTGTCCGGGAACACGGTGTGGCTTGAGCCGAACACGACCAAGGCCCCGATGAACAACGTCAACTTCCGCCGGGCCCTCGCCTACGCGCTGAACCCGACGGCGATCGCACAGCAGGTCTACGGCGGCATCGCGAGCCCGGCCGACCCGACCGGCCTGCTGCCCACGCTGCAGTCCACGTACGTCACCCCGAACGAGTCGCAGCTTCAGCCGCTCGAGGCGACCTACAACCCGGCGAAGGCCAAGGCCGCGCTGGCGGCGTCCGGTTACACGGGCAAGACCCTCACGCTGGAGGCCCCGGCGGGCTGGTCCGACTGGAACTCGGCGCAGACCGTGATCGCGCAGGAGCTGAAGGCCGTCGGCATCAACATCAACGTGACCGAGCCGACCGCCAACCAGCGCACCGCCGACCTGGACAGCGGCAACTACGACCTGGCGCTGGACAACAACGCCGACCTGGACACGACTCCGTGGTCGTACTTCCAGCGGGTCTACCAGCTGCCGATCCAGAGCAACCAGAGCGCCCAGCAGAACTGGGAGCGGTTCACGTCGCAGTCGGACTGGACCACGGTGGAGCAGGCGGCCGCCACCGCGCCGACCGACACCGCCACGCTGAACGCGGACTACCTGAAGCTGGAGAAGGACTTCCTGACCCAGCAGCCGGAGATCCCGCTCTGGTACAACGGCGTCTGGTTCCAGGGCAACACCCAGTTCTGGACGAGCTACCCGTCGAGCTCGGGTAGCGACCAGAACGTCCCGGCCATGTGGGCTGGCTACATCGGCGCCATGACCACGGTTCCGGCCCTGGCTCAGCTGACGCCCGCAGCGAAGTCCAGCTGACCTCGTCAGTCGCAAGGTCGACCGATTAACCGCTAGCGGCTCTCGAGCGGCCCGCTTCCGGCAGCATCTACAGCCCAGGAAGCGGGCCGCGAGGAGGGCTGCTTTTACCACATTTGGGGAGCCTGCCCGTGCGGCGCTATCTCACCAGGAAAATCATTACGTACGTGGTGGCGTTCTTCGTCGGCGTCACCGTTGACTGGGCGCTCCCGCACCTCATGCCGGGTAACCCGATCCAGGGCATGCTGTCCAAGTACAACGTCCAGAGCAACGCCGGCTACCAGGCGCTGTACAACCAGTTCGAGGCGAGCTACGGCCTGAACGTGTCGCTGTTCCAGCAGTACCTCAACTTCTGGCACGGCGTGCTCACCGGCAACCTCGGGCAGAGCATTTACTTCCAGGGGGAGTCGGTCGCGTCGCTGGTCTTCGGCGCGATGCCCTACACGCTCGCGCTGCTCGTCCCCGCCGTGGTGTTCTCCTACAGCCTGGGCAACCGGCTGGGGGCCGCGGCCGCGCGCCGTAAGTACCTCGACAACACCGTGCTGCCGCTCGGCTATATCTTCCAGGCGATGCCCTACCCGTGGCTCGCCCTGGTGATCCCCTACCTCCTCGGTTCGGTATGGCACCTGTTCCCGCTCGGCCTCGGCTACGACGAAGGGCTCGTGCCCCACTGGGACTGGGCGTTCGTGTCCTCCCTGCTTTACCACTGGTTCCTGCCGTTCCTCACCGTGTTCATCGTGAGCCTCGGTGGCTGGGCGATCGGCATGCGGAACCTGGTCATCTACGAGTTGGAGAACGACTCCTCCCGGTACCTGCGCGCGCTCGGCGCGAGCGAGCGGGTCGTGCGCGGCTACGCCTACCGCAACGCGTCGCTGCCCCAGCTGTCCGGGCTCGCGCTGCAGCTCGGCGTGATCATCGGCGGCAACATCGTGACCGAGATCGCCTTCCAGTACCCCGGCCTCGGCAACCTGATCTTCAAGGCGATCATCAACGAGGACTACTTCCTGCTGCAGGGCATCTTCATCTTCATCGTCATTGGCGTCCTCCTCGCGAACTTCATCATCGACCTGGTCTTCGTCTCGGTCGACCCGAGGACCCGGCTGAGCATGCAGGGAGCGGCAGCGTGAGCGAGCTTTGGTTTATAAGCGAGCGGGAAGTAGGCGCGGCAGCGTGAGCACAAGCGAGTCCATCGGCGCGGCGCCGACCGGTGTCTCCGGCGCCATGGCTACCACGGACGTCACCGACGCCGGCGGCGGCGCGGCGGCGCCCCGCAGGCGCAATGACTTCGTGCACTACGGCCTGCACAACAAGAAGCTGCTCTTCGGCGTCACGCTGGAGCTGCTCCTGGTGCTCTTGGCGATCATCGGCCCGATGCTCGCCAAGACCGCGCCGCTGGGCAGCACCGGGCTGTCGATGCAGCACCCGAACGGCACGTACTGGCTGGGCACCGACCTGAACGACTACGACGTCTGGTCGCAGGTCACCAACGGCCTGCGCGAGTCCTACCTGGTCGGCGCCATCGGCGCGGCGTTCGCCGCGGTCGTCGGCATGGCGCTCGGCTTCATCGCCGGCTGGCGCGGCGGCTGGATCGACGAGATCCTGCAGATGATCACCAACGTGATCGTGATGATCCCCGCCCTGGTGCTGCTCGTCGTGATCGGTTCCTACCTGTCGTCGCGGAGCGTGCTGTTCGAGGGCACGTTCATCGGCCTGACCTCCTGGCCGTGGGTGGCCCGGGCGGTCCGGGCGCAGACGTTCTCGCTGCGCGCCCGCGAGTACGTCGACCTGGCGCGGCTGTCGGGTCGGCGGCCGGTGTCGATCGTGATTAAGGAAATCGCGCCGAACATGGCGTCGTATCTGTTCCTCGTCGTGATTCTGCTGTTCGGGAGCTCGATGCTGGTCGCGGCCAGCTACGACTTCCTCGGCCTCGGCCCGAGCCAGACCGTGTCGCTCGGCTACGTGATGAACCAGGCGTCGAACGGCTCCGCGCTGATCCTCCACCTGTGGTGGTGGTTCATCCCGCCGGGCGCCCTGCTGACCGCGATGGTCGCCGCGCTGCTGATCGCGAACGTGGGTCTCGACGAGGTCTTCAACCCGAAGCTGAGGGAGCAATGAGCGTTAGGATCGAGAATCTGTCGGTCGCCTACCGCACCGCCCGGGGCGACGTGACCGCGGTCGACGGGATCAGCTTCCAGATCGCCGACGGTGAGATCATGGGCCTGGCCGGCGAATCGGGCAGTGGCAAGTCGACGCTGGGGAACTCCCTCGTCTACCTGGACCCGCGGATGAAAACGACCGGCGGCAAAGTCACCGTGGACGGCAAGGACCTGCCGATCGCGGACAACAACGCCATGCGGCGCCGTCGGATGACCGACGTGTCCCTGGTCCCGCAGTACGCGATGTCCGCCCTCACCCCGACGCGGAAGATCGGCAAGATCATCAACGACCTGCTGAAGTCGCACAAGATTCAGAACCGGCAGGAGGTCACCGCCGAGTTGCACCGGCGCCTGGCGCTGATCGGGCTGAACGAGGACGTGCTCAGCAAGTACTCCTTCGAACTGTCGGGCGGGATGCGGCAGCGGGTGACGATCATCATGTCCTCGCTGCTGAACCCGTCGCTGCTGGTCGCGGACGAGGTGACCTCGGCGCTGGACGTGTCCACTCAGCGCGCGGTGGGCGAGATGCTGCTCGAGTTCCGCGACCGCGGCTACATCAAGTCCGCGATCGCGATCACCCACGACCTGTCGATCCTGGCGCAGATCTCCGACTCGATCGCGATCATGTACGCGGGCCGGCTGGCGGAGCGCGCGCCGACGTCCGTGATCGTGGACAATCCGCTCCACCCGTACACCCAGGCGCTGCTCAACTCGCTGCCCGAGGTCGGGGTGCGGCACGACCAGGTGACGCTGACCGGCATCCCCGGCCGCCCGCCGTCGCTGGTGAACCCGCCGGCCGGATGCCGGTTCCGTGAGCGGTGCCCGTTCGCGTTCGAGAAGTGCACGCAGACCCCGCCGTTCGAGGAGATCAGACCCGGCCACCTGGTGGCGTGCTGGAAGGTCAGCCAGGAGCAGACCGCGGTGACGGCCGGCGCCGGACAGGAGCAGGCATGACCACGCTGAAACTCGACCAGGTCTCCAAGATCTTCCCGTCGACCGCTCGGGGCGGCGGGCTCACCCCCGCGCTGCGCAAGGTCAGCTTCGAGCTGAAGCCCGGCGAGGTCATCTCGCTGATCGGCGAGTCGGGCAGCGGCAAGACGACGATCGGCCGGATCCTGCTCCGGCTGACCAAGCCGACCTCGGGCACGGTGACCTTCGACGGCAAGGACATCACGTCGTACTCCACGCGCGGGCTGAGGGAGTACTACCGGAACGTCCAGGCCGTCTTCCAGGACCCGTACAGCTCCTACAACCCGATCTACCGGGCCGACCGGATCTACGACCTGGTGCGTTCGTCGTACTTCCCCCGCGTCAGCGACAAGGAATGGTCAGCCAAGGTCGAGGGCGCGATCGACGCGGTGGCACTCAACCCGGGAGACGTGCTCGGCAAGTACCCGCACCAGTTGTCGGGCGGGCAGCAGCAGCGGCTGCTAATCGCCCGCGCCCTGCTGCTCGACGTGAAGGTGCTCGTCGCCGACGAGATCATCTCCATGCTCGACGCGTCCACCCGCGTGGACGTGCTGAACCTGCTGGTCAAGCTCAAGCGGCAGGGCATGGCGGTCCTCTTCATCACCCACGACCTGTCGCTCGGCAACTACGTGTCCGACCGGACGATCATCTTGCGGCACGGGGCGATCGTGGAGATGGGCGCGACGGAGAAGATCTTCGGCAACCCGCAGCACGAGTACACGCGGATGCTGCTGACCGCGGTGCCCGAATTGCACAAGAAGTGGCAGCACGCGCCGCTCGCCCCGGTCGGTGCCGCCGCTGTGACTGGCGCCGGCGCCGGCGTGATTAGCCAGAGCGGACAGGCGACCGCGCTTGCGCGCGCCAGCCTGCTCGACGAGATCACGCATGCTGAGCAGGTGGTTAAGCGAGACCTGCGGGCGATGTTCGGCGGCGGGCGGGCCGTGGCGAGCGGCAAGTCTCAGGTTGCAGTCGCCCTTGAGCCGCCTGCTTTGCATGAGTTCGAACCTGATCATCTGGTGGCGGAGCCGGAGTGAACCTTCCGGAGAGTCGTGGGGCGGTGGGTGCGGCCGCCTCACTCCTCTCTTGGGCTGGTTCGCTCTCGGTCGTGGGATTCGATACACTACATCGGCGCGGTCTGGTAGCTTCTGGGGCGCGTGATCAGTGGGGTATAGGGTAATTGGCAGCCCGACAGATTCTGGCTCTGTTAGTCTAGGTTCGAGTCCTGGTACCCCAGCGAGACTCTGCGGACCCCTGTCCTCTGCGAGGACCGGGGTCGTCTCTTTATATCCCCCGGGGGACGACCCCGGACCCCCGGCTGTGCGGCGCTGCGCGCCGCACGTAGATTCCTCGCTTCGCTCGCCGATGATGTGGGTATCTCGTGCATCGTGGGTCGCATCCTTATTCAGGCTGCTCTTAATGGCGGGACTACTCGGGCTTCGCATTCTGCCGTGCCGATTACTCCTGCTGAGCTTGCTGCGGATGCGAAAGCCTGCGCCGAAGCCGGGGCTGGGGCCTTTCATCTGCATCCGCGGGATGAGGCGGGGGAACAGACGCTGGAGGCGGCGCATGTGCTTGCTGCTGTCGCGGCGGTTCGTTCGGCTACTGGGTTGCCGGTTGGGGTGACTACCGGGATCTGGACCGTGGACGGGGACGTGCGGCGGCGGCTGGCGCTGGTCGGGGAGTGGACCGGGGCGGATCGGCCGGACTATGCCTCGATCAATATGAACGAGCCGGGCATTGAGGAGCTTGCCGACCTGCTCACTAGTTTGGGCATCGGGATCGAGGCGGGAGTTTGGACCGCTGAGGATGCGCGAGTGCTCTCGGCCAGCGGGTTTGGCGGACGGGTCTTGCGGGTGCTGCTTGAGCCGGAGGAATCCGTGCCGTCCGCTGCCGTGGAGTCTGCCGCCGCTGCTGCCGCGGAGCTCGCCGGGCGAGGCATTACCGCCCGGCCGGTGCGGCACGGGTATGACCTCGCGACCTGGGACGTGCTGCGGGCTGCGGTCGCGGATGGCCAGGACATCAGGGTAGGGCTCGAGGACACGACCGTGTTGCCCGACGGCTCGCGCGCGTCGGGGAACGCCGAACTGGTCGCGGCGGCGACCCGGCTCGCGCCCGAATCCTGATATTTCCTACGCTGCTCGCTGGGGAAATGGCGCGTGTTGGCTCCACTCACCCGGAGGCGGTATGGTGTAGCTCGCCGGGGATGCGGAACCCCCGGCGACTTTTCGGCCCCGTCGTCTAGAGGCCTAGGACGTCGCCCTCTCAAGGCGGTAACGCCGGTTCGAATCCGGTCGGGGCTACTCGCATACGAGCCCCCTGCCCGCGAAAAGCGCGGGCAGGGGGCTCGTAGCTTTTATCCCGGGGGGCGACCCCCGGACCCCCGGCTGTCGGCTTCGCCGACAAACCCAACCCCCGGGCGCCGGCTGTCAGCTTCGCCGACAAATCCATCTCGCGGCCGCTCCCTCCAGCCTGACGAGTCACGCTCGTCCTCATTGTCGGTGAGCTGACAACTTTCGCGGCCGGTTCGCCCGGGTCTGGTAGGGCGGCTCACCTGCAAAGATGCGGGACACCTACAAGGAACGTCAGGCTGTGGTGCCGTCCGGGCGAGGGTGCTGTCCCACATCCGTCGCGGCAGTCACATCCGAATCGTTCATAGTGGCGTGGTTGCGGAGTAGGGATAGGAAGGCGCTCGCGGCTGGGGTGTGGCGGTGGTCGGCGCGCCAGACTACGCCGACGGTGCGGTCGATGGGCGGGGACGCGGGGCGCAGCGCGACCGCCGGCGGTGGCGGGTCGCCTACGGCGGAGGCGGGCACGAAGGCTACGCCCAGGCCCTCGCTGACCAGCGCGAGCAGGCGGTCGTGGCTGCTGGTCTGGAAGCCGACGCGGGGGACGAACCCCGCGTGCTCCGCCGCCCGTTCCGAGACGGCTCGCAGGCCGGTGCCCGGCTTGAAGAAGATGAACGTCTCGCCGTGGAGTTGCCGGACGGCGATGGTCTCGAGCGCGGCGAGGCGGTGCGCGGCGGGCATCGCGACCAGCACTGGCTCGCGGACGAGCGGGATGGCCTCGAGGCCCGCGGGCTGCTCGACGTCGAGCGCGACGATCGCGAGGTCGATCTCGCCGCGCGCGGCCATCGTGAGCATGTCGTGGGTGGAGTCCTCCCGCAGCGACACGTCCACGCCGGGATAGGCGGCGTGGAACGCCGCGATCAGCCGCGGCAAGTCGAGCCCCGCGAGCGCCTGCATGGCGCCGAGCACCAGCCGTCCGGTGGTGAGGCCCTTGAGCGCGGCGACCTCCTCGCGCGCCGCGTCCAGCTCCGCCAGGGCGCGGCGGGCTCGCAGCAGAAAGATCTCTCCCGCCTCGGTCAGCCGCACCCCGCCGCGCGAGCGTTCGAACAACTCAACGCCAAGCTCCTGCTCCAGGAGCTTGATCTGGTGCGAGAGGGCGGGCTGGGCAACCGGGACCGCCGCCGCCGCCCTGGTGAAGTGCCGATGGGTCGCCACCGCGACCGCGTACCGCAGCTGCCGAAGTTCCATACCGATTCGCGATCGAAGTCAGCCCGATTATGTCTTGGACAGCTTATCGTGCCACAGGGAAGCTGAAGTTAGGACTTTCAGACCAGGAGGACGCCATGACCCACATCAGCTACGTCGACCCGGCAACCGTCACCGATCCCGAGCTCGTGGAGATCATGGAACGCGCGCGCCGGTTCGGCACGCCGCGGCCGGAGAGTCAGGCGATCCGGCTGCACAACCCCCCGGTCATGAAGGCGTTCAACAACGCGTGGGAGGCCTTCTTCCGCCAGGGCGTGACCGACCACGCGATCAAGGAACTGTGCCGGCTGTACATCGCCAAGTCCGTCGACTGCCAGTACTGCGGCGGTCAGCGTTCCGTGCTGGCCATGGAGCAGGGCACCACGGAGACCCAGGTGGACGACATCCTGAACTTCGAGTCGTCCGAGCGCTTCGACGACCGCGAGCGCGCGGCGCTGTCCTGGGCGATGGCCATCGCCTGGGACCCGGCCCTCGCGGACGACGAGCTCTGGGACCGCCTGCACAAGTACTTCACCGAGCCTCAGCTCATCGAGCTCGGGCACTTCATCGCGCTGACCCTCGGCCAGCAGCGCTTCCTGAAGACCGTCGGGGTGCGTCACGGCGAGGTCCTCGCCGACACCGACGCCGGCCTCGCACCCGAAGAGGCGGCCCGGCTGCACGAGGCCCAGGGCCTCACCACGACCCGGTGACGTAACAAAGCACCGCGGCCGCAGCGGCAGCAGCGCCGGCTGGGCCTCAATGCGCGATGTGCACGCCGAGTGTCTCAAGCCCGTGAAGGAAAAGCTGCACGCCGACGGCGGCGAGCAGGATGCCGAGCAGCCGGGAGAGCACTTCGAGGATGCTCTCGTTCGTCCGGCGCAGCACTGGCGCGAATACCACTGCCAACAGCGCGTCAACGAGCGCGACCAGCGCGAACGCCCCCGCGACGACCCACCGCGCGCCCCAGTCCGCCGCTGAAAGCGATACTTCCAGGTCGGCGGCGATAGCCAGCGGGCTGACGACAAACGGCAGCAGCATCGCCCGGAACCCGCTCCTGAGCGGGTGTGACGGGTCGGCGGCGCCCTCGTCGTCGGGCGGCGCCTCCGCGTGGTCAAAGTGAATGCCGAGCACCAGCCCGACCGCGTAGATAAAGAACACCAGTCCAGAGGCCAGCGCCAAGGCGGCCGTACTGATGTGGAAGAAGGTCGCCAGCCACGGAGCGGTGAGCGCGCAAAGAGTGCCCACGACAGCCGCCGTGAACGCGGAGGCCGCGGCCACCAGGCGCAGCGAGCGGACGTCAAGGCTGCGGGCGACCTGCGCGAACGCGAGCAGCACCTTCTGCGGCCCGGCCAGCGCCAGGAACGTGACGAAGGTGTCGGCGAGGTTGAGGCTGGTCATGACTCATGATGATGGCCCGACGGTACGCGCTGTACCAGTAACCAGCACCCTTCGTGGCACCCCGAACGTCTTCGCCGTGTATGATCATTCTCGTGTCACGGTGGTATTGGCGCTTTACGACGGCTCCGGGTGGAGCCGTGCGTAGGCCTGCGCGCTAACAGTCACCCGGAGCCAGCTGCGGGCGCGGCAACAGCCTCGTCCGAATTCAAGGGGCGTAGCTGGCTCGTGGAATACCCCGGGCACAGCGCGCTCAGAAGGAGAAGACCCCGATGTCGCGCGTCAGTGATACCAGGATTGTCGGTTACGAACCGTTGCTTTCCCCGGCTGCCCTGCTCGACGAGCTGCCGCTCGGTGAGCAGCAGCAGGAGGCGGTGGCCCGGAACCGGGCCGAGGTCCGCGCCGTGCTCGACGGCACGGACGACCGGCTGCTCGTAGTCACCGGACCCTGCTCAGTCCACGACCCGAAGGCGGCGCTCGACTACGCTGGCCGCCTCGCCGAGCTGCGGGAGCGGCTGGCCGACGATCTGCTGATCGTGATGCGGGTCTACTTCGAGAAGCCGCGCACGGTGACGGGCTGGAAGGGCCTGATCAACGACCCGGGCATGGACGAGTCCTTCGACGTGCACCGCGGCCTGCGCACCGCTCGCCACCTGCTGCTCGACATCGTCGGCGCGGGGATGCCGGTGGGCTGCGAATGGCTCGACCCGATCACTCCGCAGTACATCGCCGACACCGTGACCTGGGGCGCGATCGGCGCCCGGACGACCGAGAGCCAGGTGCACCGCCAGCTCGCGTCCGGCCTTTCCATGCCGGTCGGCTTCAAGAACGGCACCGACGGCGACGTCCAGGTAGCGGTTGACGCGTGCCGCGCCTCGGCGGTCTCCCACACGTTCTTCGGCGTCACGCAGGCCGGCGCGGCCGCGGTGGTGACCACCAGCGGCAACACCGACACGCACGTGATCCTGCGCGGCGGCCGCAGCGGCCCGAACTACTCGTCCTCCCACGTGACCAAGGCCCTCGACCTGATCTCCGCCGCGGGCCTGCCGCGCCGCATCATGGTCGACGCGAGCCACGGCAACAGCGGCAAGGACCACACCCGCCAGATCGGCGTCGCCGAGTCCCTCGCGGAGCAGCTGGGCGACGGCCAGCGGGGCGTGGTCGGCGTCATGCTCGAGTCCTTCCTAGTGGCGGGCCGCCAGAGCCCGGGCGACCCGGCGACCCTAACCTACGGCCAGTCCGTCACCGACGCCTGCATGGACATCGAGATGACGACGGTCGCCCTCGAAACGCTCGCCGAGTCGGTACAGGCCCGCCGCGCTTCTCTTTCCGTTTGATCCCGAACGACTTCTGGTTTGATCGGCTGCTCTATGACCCTGCTGGTCGCGGGGCCGGGGGATCGCCGCGCGCAGTCGGCCCACGATGAACCCCGATCGTGGTCCGAACGCGCGCGGACTCATCCCCCGCGCCCCGCGCCCCGCAGACATCGGGCTAACTAAAATCCGAACTAAATCTTGTCATCGTGCTGCCGCGAGCCACAGGCCAAAGCGGACTCGTGAATTCGCTGCCGCTTGCCTGCTCTCTTCAACAGTTTGTCGCGGTGCTGCCGCTGGGTTAGGCGCGGCGGGACTTTGCGGACTGGAGGATGAAGCGGCCTGCCGTCTCGTAGTGTTCCTCGGACAATGCCAAATGCTGCCTCGCGGCCAGGATGTTTCTCAAGTGGCGTTGCATTGGGTTGCCGAGGGCGAGGACGCGGCCGCCGCCGTATCGGAACAGGTCGGAGACCACGTCGGTGCAGGTTTCTACCGTGTAGATCGAGGCGGTCGTGACGGCGAGTTGCACTTCTTCGCCGGGGACCTTGCCGGAGACCGCCTCTTCCCAGGCGAGGCCCATCGCCTCGCGGTGCACCGCGCGGGCCGCCCGGATCTTGGTGTCCGCGCGGCCGAGTTCCTTGTGGAAGACGGCGCGCTCGCTCACGGTCGGTCCACTCGGGAAGCGGGCCGTGTGGGTGGCCAGCTCGGTCATGTCGTCAAGGGCACGGCGGGCAAGGCCGATGGCGAGCGGCGGCACCTCGTTGGACACGAAGGCGGGCATGCCGAGGCGGAACAGATCGCCGCCGCGGACCGCCGGCGAGCCGAGGTCATAGGTCAGTTCCGCCGGGACGAAGGTCCCGTCGACGGAGAAGTCGAGGCTGCCGGTGCCCTGCAGGCCGGCGACGTGCCAGTTGTCGATGACCTCGGCCTGAGCCTTGGGCACCAGGAAGACGACCATCCGGCTGATCCCGGTGTCGCCGTCCTCGGCGGAAGCCGGGCCGTCGCCGTCCAGCCGGAACGCCCCGAGCACCCAGTCCGCGTGCACAATGCCGCTTGAGAAGCCCCATCGCCCGCTCACCAGGTACCCGCCCCGCACCGGGTGGCCAGTGCCGCGGGGCGCGAGCTGCCCGGCGGCCACGGGGCGAAGGCCGTCCGCCCCCGTGCCGTCGGACCCCGGGCCGAAGATCTGCCGCGCCCCCTCCTCGGGCAGCCAGCCGCCGGCCAGCCCGTTGCACCCGGCGCCGATCATCGCGGCCCAGGCCGTGGAGGTGTCCACGTAGGCGAGTTCCTCGATCACGTCGCTGAACTCGAGGGGCGGCAGCGGCGTGCCGCCAAGCTCCGGCGGGGTCTTCAGCCAGAACAGGCCAAGCGACCGCAAGATCCCCACCGCGTCGTGCGGCAGCGTGCGCAGCTCTTCGGCGCGGTCGCCCGCTGACTCGAACTTTTCCCGGTTGGCGCGAATCCCGGCGATCAGCTCGTCGCGAAGTTCGCTCATCGCGTGGTCTCGGTCGCGTTTCCGAGCGGGCGGAGCACTGGCATCACCTCAGTAGCGAACAACTCGGCACTGCGCATTACCTGCTCGTGCGTGGACGGGCCGATCGCGAACAGCCCGATTATCTGCCCGAATCCGCCAAGATCATCGTAGAGCTCGCCCAGCCGCTTGGCCACGGAGGCCGGTGACCCGACGACCGCCTGCCCCTGGGCGAGCAGGTCCTCGTACGAGCTCAGGCCGAACCCGCGCATTCCCGCGGCAAGGACGCCGCGCAGCGACCCCGGCGACATTGTACCCGGGGGGTGTCACCATCGCGGCGGTCTGCCTGAGCCCCTTGTGGTACAGCCACTCGACCGCGGGCCGCCCCTCCGCGTGGGCCTGTTCGTCGGTGTCCGCGACGTAGATCGGCACCGAGAACGCGATCTTCTCCGGGTCGGCGACGTACCCGAGGTCGGCCGCCGCCTGCCGGTAGCCGTCGAACCAGCGCCGCACGATGCGCGTCGGCGCGTAGACCGACATGTAGGTGTAGCGGCGCTCGGCGCAGAACTTCATCGTCTCGGTCGAACCGGCTCCAGGGATGAAGATCGGCGGGTGCGGCATCTGCACTGGCCGGGGCCAGATGTTCACGTACCGGTACTCGTAGTTCTCCCCGTACCAGGCGAACAGCTCGGGCGACGTCCACGCCTTGAGTATCAGGTCGTGCGCCTCGTTGAACCGCGACCTGGACTTGGTCGGATTGATCGAGTGCCCGAAGTACTCCCAGCCGATTCCCCGCACGAACCCGGAATCCACCCGCCCGCCGGACATCAGGTCGAGCATCGCGATCTCCTCGGCGACCCGCAGCGGGTTGCCGCGGATGCCGATGGCGTTGCCGAGCACCATGATCCGCGCCCGGGAGGTTCGCCTGGTCAGCGCGGCCGCCATGAGGTTCGGCGAGGGCATGAGCCCGTAGGCGGACTGGTGGTGCTCGTTGACCGCGATCCCGTCGAACCCGAGCTGGTCCGCGTACTCGAGCTCGTCCAGGTACCGCGCGTACAGCGAGGCGCCGAGCGCCGGGTCGAAGTTCGCGTTCGGGTACGTCAGCGACGTCGACTCGTAGGCGGTGTCGAAGTCGTCGGGCAGGTACGGGTAGGGCATCAGGTGGAAGAAGCTGAACTTCACCGGCCGGCTCCGCTCAGTGGACGCGCACCAAGGAAACCAGTGACAACCGACGCGAACTCCACGGGCTTCTCGACGTACATCGCGTGCCCGCAGTCGGCCACCTCGGCGTAGGAAGCTTCAGGGATCCGCGCCGCGTACCGCCGCGCGTGCTCGACCGGGATCAGCCGGTCGTCGGACGGCGCGACGACCAGGGTCGGCGCGGTGATCCGGCCGAGCCGCCGCTCTAGCTTCGGGTCGGACATGAACGGCACCCAGCAGAACCTGGCCAGCGCGGTCGCCTCACGGTACGCCGCGATGACCGCGTCGAGGTCGGGCGGAGCCCCGGGGGTCGCAGTAGGAGAAGCAGGCGGCGGGGTGTGAAATAGCGTGGTCACCACCTTGGCGGGCGGCAGCAGGAACCGGTCGGTCACCGGATGCTCCGGCAGCCGCAGCCCCGCCGCGGACAGCAGCGTCAGCGACCCGATCCGGTGCGGCGCGTAGACGGCGAGCTCGGCCGCGATCCACCCGCCGAACGACGCGCCGACGACGTGCGGCCGGTCAATACCGAGCGCGTCGAGGACGTCCAGGTAGTGAAAGACGAGGTCGTCGACCGCCTCGGCCTCGGGAAACTCGTCGGACTTGCCGAACCCGGGATGGTCGGGCGCGATGACCTCGAAGCCGGAAGATGCCAGCAGCCCGTGGAAGGGCAGCCATTCCGCGGCCCCGCCGGCCGCGTGCAGGAACAGCACCGGTTCCCCGGTTCCGGCGCGCAGCAGGTGCACCCTCCCCCCGGCAAGCGCAATGAATTCCTCCGTGGGAACCACGTCTGCCACCGCTGCCTCCTACGCTGGTCGGCCTGCCGCTCACTGCTTTTGATCGTTGACCCACCGGGCTATCGCCGTGTGGTCGGCGTCTGGCGGCAGGTCGGCGAGCGCCGCCTCCCAGGTGGCTACCACCGCCTCGCTCGCGGCCGACGGCACGCCGGTCGCGTGCTCGATGTCGAGGGCGACCTGGATGTCCTTCACCATGAGGCGGATCGAGAACCCCGCATCGTACTTCTCGGTCAGGATGTAGTTGGGCCACTTGTGCTCCGTGGCGCCCGACCGCCCGCTCGACCCGTTGATGATCTCCAGCATGACCGCGGCGTCAAGCCCGAAGCGGCGGCCCGCGATCAGCGCCTCCGAGGATGCCAGCAGGTTAGCGGCGGACATGAGGTTGTTCAGCGCCTTTACCGCGTGCCCGGCCCCGACGGCGCCCGCGTGCACGACCCGCCCGCCGATCGCCGCCAGCACCGGCCGGAACCGCTCGAACGCGTCGGCCGGGCCGCCGACCATCACCGTCAAGGTCCCGGCCCGCGCGCCGGAGACGCCGCCCGACACGGGCGCGTCGATCAGCGTCATCCCCGCCGAGTCAACCAATTCCGCCAGCACGCGCGTCCGCGCCGGGTCGGACGACGACATGTCGATGATCGTGGTCCCCGGCGCCAGGTTGACCAGGAGTCCGCGGGCCGTGGTCGCCTTGGGCGGTTCGCTCGCGAGCCGCCCGAGCAGGACGCGCTCGACGATATTCGAGTCGGGCAGCATCAAGATGACCGCGTCCGCCCCGTCGCCGACCGAGCCGAGTTCGGTGATGGCGGTCACCGATCCGCCCGCGAAGGAAGGCGCGATAGCTTCGAAGTTCCCCCTGGCCTCCGGCAAGACGTCGAAGCCGCGCACCCGGTACCCGGCCCCCACGAGCCGGCGGGTCATCGGGATGCCCATGTTCCCGAGCCCGACGAACCCGATGATGGTGTTTTCCTGCTCGTCTCCGCGCGCTCGCGAGAAACGCCCGTCCCCCGGTCGGTCGCTCATTCTCTGTTACCTCGATCCTCGAGTCGGGGCAAGGTGTCGTACAGCCGGACCCCGCCCGCCAGGTCGCCGATCGCGTCGACGACGCGGTTGCTGATCAGTTCCCCGTACCCCAGGTTGTACGCCGGCCGACGCCGCCTGCCCGGCCCGCGCGTCATACCCGACGACGCGGAAGCCGGCGGCGACGAGCCGCCGCGTCATCCGCCCGCCCATGTTCCCAAGTCCGACAAACCCGACTTGTCGGCCCACGCGCCCGCTAGCCATGATCACGATCGTCTCTCCGTTTCCGCAGGCCTGTCCATAGTGTCGGACAACCGGACAATCTGCTGCGACCGGCCCTAGGCGCTCACCCGGGCAGCGGATATCGTCGAATGACGAGCGCAGGGTTGGACGGAGAACGTGATGCAGGATGGCGGCACCGCCAGTGACGAGGACGGATCCCAGGTCGGTCCCGGTTACGACCGGGTCGACGCCACCGTCTTCCGTGACACGCTCGCCCGGGTGCCCACGCCGGTGACCGTGGTGACCTCGCACATCGACCGCAAGCCGCACGGCACGACGGTGAGCGCGTTCTCCTCGCTTTCCCTGGAACCCCCGATGATCCTGGTCTCCCTCGACCAGAATTCGGACCTGCTCAAGATCATCCAGGAGTCCGGCCGGTTCGGCGTAAACGTCCTGGCGGTCGGCCAGCAGGCCCTGGCGACGACCTTCGCGAAGAAGGGCGACGACAAGTTCGCGGGGATAGCGTGGTACATGGACCACGGGGCTCCGCGGCTTGCTGGCAAGGGCCAGTGGCTGGTGTGCCGCACCGATCAGCTCGTCACCGCGGGCGATCACGTGATCATCATCGGCCTGGTCGTGCACGCGGACACGCACTCGTTCGAGCCGCTCCTCTACCGGCAGCGCGCCTTCGGCACTGTCACCCACATGCGCGGGTGACCTGCCTCTACCACATCAAGCAGGCAGGCCAGGCGGGCCTCGAGGCCCTGCCCCCGGACAACCCAGCGGACGACTGACCCTGGGAATATCCGCGCGCCGCCCTGGTTAGAGATACATGCAAACGCATGGAACCTCCACCACCGCTGCGGATGCCAGGGAGGCATTGAGATGCAGTCATCCCTCGGGGGAACGACCCCCCCAAACCCCCCCGGAGAAAAGATGCAGTACGGGATCTTCTCGGTCAGCGATATCACGCGCGACCCGACGACTGACTACACGCCGAGCGAGGCCGAGCGAATCGACGCGATCGTCAAGATCGCGCAGAAGACCGAGGAAGTCGGCATGGACGTGTTCGCGATCGGCGAGCACCACAACCCGCCGTTCTTCTCATCGTCCCCGACGACCCTGCTCGCTTACGTCGCGGCGACCACCAAGCGGCTGATCGTCACCACGTCCACCACGCTGATCACGACCAACGACCCGGTGCGCATCGCCGAGGAGTACGCGATGCTCCAGCACCTCTCCAAGGGCCGGATGGACCTGATGCTCGGCCGCGGCAACACCGCGCCCGTTTACCCGTGGTTCGGCCAGGACATCCGGCAGGGCCTGCCGCTCGCGCTGGAGAACTACAACCTGCTGCACCGGCTGTGGCGGGAGGACGTGGTGGACTGGAACGGCAAGTTCCGCGGCCCGCTGCAGGGCTTCACCTCGATTCCGCGCCCGCTTGACGACGTGCCGCCCTTCGTCTGGCACGGCTCGATCCGCACCCCGGAGATCGCCGAGCAGGCCGCCTACTACGGTGACGGCTTCTTCGCCAACAACATCTTCTGGCCTAAGGAGCACTACATGCGGCTGATCCGGTTCTACCGGCAGCGCTACGCGCACTACGGCCACGGCACGGAGAAGCAGGCCATCGTCGGCCTCGGGGGCCAGGCGTACATCGCCAAGAACTCCCAGGACGCCAAGAAGGAGTTCCGCCCGTACTTCAACGAGGCTCCTGTCTACGGCCACGGTCCCTCTATGGAGGACTTCATGGAGATGACCCCGCTGAGCGTCGGCAGCCCGCAGGAGGTTATCGACAAGACGCTGACGTTCCGCGAGCACTTCGGTGACTACCAACGGCAGCTGTTCCTCATGGACCACTCGGGCCTGCCGCTGAAGACCGTGCTCAACCAGCTTGAGCTGCTCGGCGGCGAGGTCATCCCGGTGCTGCGCAGGGAGATCGCGGAACGCCAAGACCCGGAGACTGCCACCGCGCCGACCCACGAGCTGCTGGTCAAGGCCAAGTACGGCGACGAGCCGGCGCGGCAGCCGCGGCCGAACGCCAACCGCGGCGACAACGTGACCGGCGGATCCCCCTACCAGGACTCCACCGAAGACGCCAAGGCCGAGTACCCATCGATGTTCTAGGAAGTACCAGCTATGGCTG
>Ga0102924_1000314_pt1 | contig 60854 bp, 55 predicted proteins | sample PaiPotPPM11metaG_FD_80116 | JGI IMG/M metagenome (GOLD analysis project Ga0102924, IMG submission 80116) | Iron sulfur acid spring bacterial and archeal communities from Banff, Canada, to study Microbial Dark Matter (Phase II) - Paint Pots PPM... ... | reverse complement strand
GGGCGGCGGCGATCCCGGGTTGATCGCTGGCCCGGCGTTCTTCGTGTTGTTGTTCGAGCCGCCGCAGGCCGCGGCCAGCAGCACGGCGGCCACGGCCAGCAGCGAAAGTGCGCGTTTCATCCATCGCCTCCTGAAAGATGGTACAGCTGGTTGCAAACCCCGCTCAGCCTCTCCAGGCCACGCCTGCACGATCGGCAGCCGGCGGTTTTGCAACCATGTCATGGTCAGACGCACGCCGGCGGTCAGGCCATGTACCAGCCGCCGTCCACGTTGATCGCCTGGCCGGTGATGTAGGCGGCGCTGGGCGAGGCGAGGAAGGCCGCGAGGGCGCCGATATCCTGCGGCGTGCCGCGGTGCAGCGCCGGCACCTCGCGCCGGACGAACTCCTCGGTTGTGAGCGGCGCGCCGGTGAAGTCGATGCGCTGCAGCGGGTCGGGCCGTGCCTGCGCCCGATCGGTGTCGATGATGCCCGGACAGATCGCGTTGACGGTGATGCCGTGCTGCGCCAGGTCCATCGCCAGCGAGCGCGTCAGGCCGATCAGGCCGTGCTTGCTGGCGTTGTAGGCCGGGCGGCGCGGCCAGGGCCGTTTGCCCAGCACGGAGGAGATGTTGATGATGCGGCCGCCTTCGCCCCGCGCCAGCATGCGCGGCACCACGGCGGCGCACATCAGGAACGGCCCGCTCAGGTTCACGGCCAGCACATGCTCCCATTCTTCTTCGGGCAATTCCCAGCCGCCGCCGATCGATGGTTCCTGCGGCGCGCCCGCGCAGTTGACGAGGATATCGATGCGGCTGAGCTGCTCTTCCACCCGCAAGGCCAGACCGCGCACGTCCTCGCCGCGGCTCACGTCTGCCTCGATGCCCGCGGCGCGGCGACCGAGCGCCTCGACCTCGCCCACGACGCTGTCCAGCCCGCGCCAGTCCTGCGGCTCGGCCCGCGCCACCAGGCTGCGCCGGCCGATATCGCTCACGGCCACGTCGGCGCCCGCCTCCGCCAGCGCCAGCGCGATGCCATGGCCGATGCCGCGCTTGCTCGCGGCGCCGGTGATCAGCGCGACTTTGCCGTCCAGTGCAGCCATCGCGGCCCCCTCACCCCCGTCCCCTCGCCCAATCCTGGGAGAGGGGCGATCCTGCTTCGAGCGATCCGTAGCGGGCCGGGTTAGTCGTGTCAGTCGCGAACGACTCACGCCGCAGCACGGCTAACCGCGCCGGCCCCGGAACGCTTCAGGCTCGATCGCCCCTCGCCCAAGATTGGGAGAGGGGACGGGGGTGAGGGCGCGGGCCTCACGCCCCGGCCTCGCGGGCGATCTCGGTTGCGCGGCGCAGCGTGGCCTCGTCCAGCTTGAGATCGGCGGCGCGCAACGTCTCGTCGAGTTGCTCCGGCCGCGTGGCGCCCACGATCGGCGCGGATACGGCCGGCTGCGCGGCTACCCAGGCGACGGCGAACTGCGCCAGCGTGGCGCCGTGCTCCCGCGCCAGCGCGGTCAGGCCGTCGATCGCCGCCAGCGCCTGCGGCGTGATCTGCGCCTGCCGGCCGAAAAGGATGTAACGGGCGTTGGCGTCCGGCTGGCGGCCGGCGCCGTACTTGCCGGTCAGCAGGCCGCCGGCGATCGGGCTGTAGGGAGTCACGCCCACGCCCTGGTCGAGGCAGAGCGGCAGCAGCTCGTCCTCGATGCGCCGGTCCAGCAGATTGTAGCGCGGCTGCACCGAGTCGAAGCGCACCAACCCCTGCCTGTCACTGATCCAGAGCGCTTTGGCGAGCTGCCAGGCGGCGAAGTTGGAGCAACCGATGTAGCGCGCCCGGCCGCTGCGCACGATGTCGTCCAGTGCCCGCAGCGTCTCGTCCAGCGGCGTCTCCGGGTCGAAGGAGTGCACCTGGTAGAGGTCGACGTAGTCCGTTTGCAGGCGGCGCAGCGAGGCGTCGATCGCATCCAGCAGGTGCTTGCGCGAGAGTCCTGCGTCGTTTGGGCCGGGGCCAACCTTGCCGCGGCCTTTCGTGGCGAGCACGATGCGCTCGCGCAGGCCGCGGCTTCTGATCCAGTTGCCGGCGATCTCCTCGCTGCGGCCCCAGGTTTCCGGGCGTGGCATCACCGGATATACGTCGGCCGAGTCGAAGAAGAAGACCCCTGCGTCGTAGGCCTTGTCCATGATCGCGAAGGCGGACTCTTCGTCCGCCTGGTTGCCGAAGGTCATGGTGCCGAGGCACAGCGCCGAGACTTTGAGGCCGGTGCGGCCCAGCCGTCGAACATCCATCGATCCGTTCCCCTCACGCGCAGTCGCGCGCCCGGATCGAGCGTCGTGCGTGCGCGGGTGAGGGTCAAGCGCGGCGCCGGGCAACGCGAAGGCCGCGGCTCTCGCCCGGCAAGAGCCGCGGCCGGGTGGCACAGCGGGCTACGTGCCCGGGTGGTAGCAGAACAGGTATTTCGTATTCGGTTGGATATCTATATCGAGCTGAATATCCGCGGTGCTGGTCTGTTCGAATTGCATGTGCAGCGTGTACGTGCCCGGCGCCATCGGGAACGTAGCCGCCGCGGCCGCATCGCAGCCGCCGGCGCCGCCGCTGGGCGCAACCGTCCCGGAAACGCCGTCGCCGCCCATCAGTGGTCCGCCGTTGGCGTCGGTCTGCCGAAGTCCCACGATCATCGGCGCCGCACTGGCATTCTGAAAGACGACCAGCCCCTGCCCCTGGTTCGGCGTACCCCCGACATTCCCTTGTATACAGCAGTCCGGCCAGCTCACGCCGGTCCCGCCTTCGTAGCCGACGGAGACGCGGCCGGAGTGGTTGTCGTTGCACACCCACGCGGCGCGGCCGATGCCGATCAAGTCCGTATCGACATACTGATTAAGCGAGACGGAGAACTCATACGAGCGGTCGGCGCCGCGCACGCGAGCCGAGCCGCGCGTGCTGGGGTTGCCCACCATCACGCATTCCCCCGCCGCCACGTCCAGCTGCGTGGAGTCCTGATCGCTGAGATCGAGCAGCACGTTGAACTTCGTGGTGACGAACAGCCAGTAGCCGAAGCCGGCCCGCGCCTGGCTGGGATCGCTGGTCTCGTAGTTGTTGTCGCCGGGGCGGAAGGTGAAGAGCGTATTGGCAGAATCTTGCTTGATCACATTGCCGCTGTAGTCACCGCCGCTGGCGAACGAGATCAGGTTCCAACCAGGAATGAAGGTGACGTAGGAGAATTGCGCCGGCGACTGGGCGCGCGCGGCGTGCCGCCCCATCACGCCGACCAGCGCAACGGTGGCAAGCAGCAGCGCCAGACCGAGCCGCGACCTCCGGCCATGCAGTCGTCCGCTCATGGGTCGTCCGCCCTCCCTCGTTGATCTTGCAGTCTTGTGACTGTAGCGACAGCCCTCACCATATGACAACCGCAGGCTGCCGTCCAGCGCAGCGTAGTGCATCTCTCCCCGACACGATCGGCTGCTCATCGCCGCGTCCGAAAGCCGCGATCGATCAGTGGCCGGTGGTTAAGCCGGTGGTGGAACTGCTCGGCGGCGCGCCCGTGGTGTTGCTGAAGCTGGTGCTGCCCGTGGCCGTGCCGGTCGTGGCCGTGGTGCTGCTGATCCCCGTGCTGGGGTTGCCCGTTGTCGCCGGCGGGTTGGACGGTGGCGGATTCGACGGCGGCGGATTCGACGGCGGCGGGTTGGACGGCGGCGGATTCGATGGCGGCGCAGCCGTCGTGCTCCGCGGAGCGGTGGTGCCCGTGGTGCCCGTGGTGCCCGTGGTGCCGGTCGTGCCCGTGGTGCCGCCGCCCCTGTTGGCTGGCGGCGGCGCCGGCGCCTTGCGTGCCTTCGCCGCCGCGTCGGTCACCGATGTCGCGGTAGGCAGCGCGTTCAGCGGGTTGTCGGCGGTCAGCGTGGCGTCGTCCACCGCGAAGGTCACGTCGTCGCCCACCTGCAGATCGGCGAAGGCGACGTTCGTGTCATACGTCGTTTTGCCGCCGGTGGTAACTGCCGTGTAGCTGCCGTCCGCGCACTGCGCCTGCAAGGCGGAGCCGCCCAACAGCGTGATCTTGCCGCCGGTGCAGTTCAGCGAGAGGCTGTGGTGCCCCGGCTGGAAGGTCTTCGCGCCGTCGTCCCAGGTCAGGATCTCGTCGAACTTGCCGATCGGCTGGCCGTAGCCGCCGTTCACACCGCTGTCGCCCGAGGGATAGGCGTTCTCGGTGATCTCCAGCGCCTGCGGCTTGCCGTCGGTGAACTCGACCTTCGCTCCCGGCGTAGTCTGGAGATCGAAGTCGAGCGCGACGGGTTTGGTCGCGTCGTCGAAGCTGAACACGACCACGCGCCGCGCACCCTTGTCGTCGCTGATGATCGAGGCGAGGCCATGCAGGGGGCCTTTGTCCACCAGCGGCTGCACGTTCAGGGCTTCGACGTTGGGGAAGCACTGGTCGCCGCTCTTCTGGACGTTGGGCAGCAGCGCCTTGTCCGCCGCCGGCTGCTGCGTCGCGTCCCACACCGACGTCCATTTGCCGCTCGCGTTCGGGCGGTACACGTCGATATAGGGCCGCTGGCAGCCGCTGCTGTCCGGCGCCTGGCTCTGGACGACGAGCTGGCCGGGATCGCCGGCGTTCTTGCCAGGAATGACGACGCTCTGCACCTTCGTCGCGTTCGGCCGCAGCAGCGTGGCGAGATCCACCTTATCGGCGGGCGTCACGGTCGGCGCGGGTGTGGGACTCGTGGTCGGGCTCGGCGATGGTGAGGCAGACGTCTTCGCCGTACCCGATACCCCCGGCGCCGTCGCGGTCGGGGATGGCGTGACGTTCGCAGCGGTGGCCGGCGGCGTCGGCTTCGCCTTGCCGCCGGAGGCCACGACGAAGCGGATGCCGACCCCGACCGCCACCAGCAGCACCGCGGCAAGCAGGATGGGCCAGAGCCGCTTGATGCCGCCGCCGCTGGCCGCTGCGGGCGCGGTGCGTTGCTGCACGCCCGCGCCGCCAGGTGCACCGGCCGCGATTCCGCCGTAAGGCGGCGCCGCTGCCTCTCCGCGCTTCGGCAGCGGCACGTAGACCGTCTGCGGATCGCCGTCTGCTGCCGGCGCGGGCGTTGGCGGCAGCGAAGGTGGCCGTATGTAGCGGGCTTCTTCCGCGCTCCGGCCGGCATCCCGCGCGGCCGGAGCCGCGAACGGCTCCACGAGCGTCGGCTCGTGCGCGGGCGGCGGCGGCGTGCGGACCTCGGGCAGCGTCGCCTCGTGCGGCGGAGGCACGGGCGTGCGCGCCTCGATCGGCGTCGGGGGCGGCGTGCGCGGCTCTCCAATCGCGGGGCCGGGAGACGAAGGACCGGGCGTGCGCGCTTCGACGATCGTGGCATCGGCGGGCGGCGTTTCTGCCTCAGGGACGGCGAGCGGGCGGCCAAGCGAGGCGGGCGTCAGCGGCTCGATGATCGTGGCGTCGATTGGCGGATAGGCGCCGGCGCGTGGGGCCGGCAGTTCGCCGCGCTGCAAGGCCTCGGCGAACTCGCGCCCGCTCTGAAAGCGATCATCGGGACTGCGCGCCAGGCCGCGCATCACGGCCTCATCCAGCCAGGCGGGGATCTCGGGGTTGCGCAGGCTGGGCCGGGGAATCTCGCCCTCAAAGGCGACCTCGGAGAAGACCTGGAAGAAGCGCAGCTCCTCCAGCACCGGTGTGCTCTCGGCCCGTGACTGCGCCAGTTCGCGGCATTTCTGGATGTTGACGTAGAACGTGCCGGTGAGCAGTTCGAAGAGGATGACCGCCAGCGAATACAGGTCGGAGCGGTGGTCGATGCGCCGCCCCGACGCCTGCTCCGGCGACATGTAGATCACCGTGCCTGGCTGAAAGCCCGTGCGCGTCATGCTCAGGTAGCCGCCGACGGCCTGGGGAATGTGCGCCACGCCGAAGTCGGCGACCTTGGGCGTGCCATCCTCCATCAAAAAGACGTTGCCGGGCTTGAGGTCGCGGTGCACGATGCCGCGCTCATGCGCCGCCTGCAGGCCGCGGGCGATGCCGATGCCGATCGTGATCGCCTGCGGCACGTCGGGGCGGCTGCGCTGGAGCAGACCCTTGAGGTCGCCGCTCTCGGCCAGCTCCATCACCAGCAGGTAGCCGTCTTCGTAGGGCTCGATCGCGTGAACTTCGAGGATGTTGGGGTGGCGCACGCGCAGGCCGAGCCGGCCCTCGGTCAGGAAGCGCCGCAGCGCCTCTTCTTGCTGGGACTCGAGATCGGCAGATTCGAGCCCCAGCTCTTTGATGGCGACATCGCGGTCGGCCAGCTCTTCGTGCGCCTTGTAGACGCTGCCGAAGGTGCCGCGGCCGAGCAGACCGTCGCGGCGGCCTTCGCTTTTCAGAATGCGGTATTTATTGAGGACCAGCGCGTCAAAGGGGAGCATGACCGCCTCAACGATCGGAACGCCAATACGCCCCCGACCTGCCTTCGCCGCCGCTGGGGAACACTGTCAGCGTATCGATTGTGCCAATTCCGTGTCAACGCTAAATCTCGCGTGTGCAACGACCGTCTGCGTCCGGCGCGAATCGGCGATGCGGGGGCGCATCGCGGCGCGGCGGCGCGGGAAGGCGGTTGCACCGCAACCCGTTCATCAATACTAAACGCACGGCGAAAGCGGTTTGGCGCGCGATCTCACCAAAGTAGCGTTGCGGCCGCGCGGTCGTGTCAGGCGCCGCCGTTGAGGAAGCGTAGCAGCATGCGTCCGGCGGAGAACAGCCCCAGCGCGAGGCCGAGGAAAAGGCCGATCAGCAGAAAGAGCGGATGCGTGCCGGCGCGGCCGTCCAGCCAGTTGCCCGCAAGCACACCGAGCACCAGCGCGATCGCGATCGCCCAGCCCATGCCGGCGAACCAGGCCGCCGTGCCCAGAAACTGGTACCCGCCGCGGTCGTCACCGCGCTGCGTCATACCCGCACCCTCCGCGCCGCATCGCGCCGGCGGCCGCACGAGCGGGCATCGCCACCGTCATTCTGCCACCATCGGCGGGCTTGCGGGGCACCTAACCCTGACTTCCCTGACGGGAAGTCTGTCCCTTCCCGAGCCGGGAAGGGACTTCTGGAGCGCTCCAGACACCATGCGACGGCGGCGGGGCTGCGGTGTCCTTGTGGGACGTGCAGCGGGCCTGTCTCCCCACGTCCGCTGACCCTCGAATCAACCCTTCCTGTGTCGGGAAGGGACAGACCTGGCTGAAGCCAGGTCAGGGTTAGGTGCCCCGGCAGCCCAGCATTGTATGGAACGCCCGCCGCAGGTCAGTCGCTCCCCGATTCAGTCCGCGCCGTCGGTATGCAGCAGCACTTTGCCGTTGCTGGCGCCATCCCGTGTGGAGGACGGACCAATGCTGATCGGCTTGGGCGGGAGATCGCCGTCGAGCGCAGCGGCCGCTGCCAACCTGGCCTCGCGGAGCCGGGTCTCCGCGGCAGCCGCGGTGTCCGGCATCCGCTCCTGCACGAGCCGCTGATAGATCGCCTCGTAACCCGCCGCCATCGTGCCCGCGGAAAAACGCTGCTCCACCACGCTGCGGCAGGTAGCGCGATCCAGCTCGGCCACACGCTCAGCGGCCAGCGCCATCTCCTCCACCGAGTCGCAGATGAAGCCGGTGCGGCCGTCTTCGATCACTTCCGGCACCGAGCCGAAGCGGCCGGCGATCACCGGCGTGCCTGTCGCCATCGCCTCGGCCATCACAAGGCCGAACGGCTCCGGCCAGCGGATCGGAAAGAGCAGCGCCAGCGCCCGGCCGAGGAAGATGTCCTTCTCCTGCTGGTTAATCTCGCCGACGTACTCCACCAGCGGCCCGCGCAAAAGCGGCGCTACCCGCTCCTCGTAGTATTTGCGATCCGCCGGGTCGATCTTCGCCGCGATCTTAAGCGGAACGCCCGCCAGCCGTGCGACCTGAATCGCCTCCTCAATCCCCTTCTCCGACGAGATACGGCCGAGAAATGCGAGGTAATCACCGCCGCGCGGATAGAATGTGTACTCACTCAGGCCGATGCCGTTATAGACGGTACCCTGCCAATTCCAGTGCGGCAGCAGACGGCGCTGGTTGTCGCTCACGGAGACAAGCCGCACGTCGGCGTAGGCATCGTAGAGCAGCCGCACCCACGGTTGATCGAGCCGGCCGTGCGTCGTAAAGACGACCGGCGTCTTGATGAGATGCGCGAACGGGATCGCGGGCACGTCGATGTGAGAATGCACGAGATCGAACTCGGCGGCGCGCTCGAGCGCCCGGCCGACGGCCAGCACCGTCGCCGCCTGGTAGTCCGGCACGCCGGCCGGGCGCAACGCCCGCGGCACGATCGGCACCAGGGTTGCTGACGTAACGGAATCGCCCGTGGCGAACAGCGTCACGTCGTGGCCGCGGCGCACCAGCTCTTCCGTCAGCCACGACACGACACGCTCCGTGCCTCCGTAAGCCACCGGCGGCACACTCTCCTGCAACGGCGCGATCTGCGCGATTCTCACGGCTCACTCCTTTCGCTCGCATTCAGTCTCTTACAGAAATATTCAATGATTATGTCAATACCAGTCGCCGCCAGACAGCATCCCACGCAGCACACCACGCCGCAATCAGCCAAAGGAATGAATCGTGAGGCGTGAGGAATGAACGCCGGCACAGGCCGTGCCGGTCGCAGTCCGACCTTCCGATCGTACGGGCACCGGCGGACGGCGCATCAGCCGATCAGCGGGCGAGGCGGCATTTGCAAGGGATATGAGAGCGGGCTGCGCCAAGGGCGGCTGCCGGCGACGCGTCGGGGCACCTAACCCTGACCTGGCTTCAGCCAGGTCTGTCCCTTCCCGAGACGGGAAAGGGACTTCTGCAGCGCTCCAAACACCGTGCGACGGCGGCGGGGCGGCGGTGTCCTTGTGGGACAGGTGAAGAGTTCGTCTCTCGCCCTTCCGGCTATCCGCACCCCGAACCCTTCCTGTGCCGGGAAGGGACAGCTTTGGCCAAAGCCAAAGCAGGGTTAGGTGCCCCGCGCGGGCGCCGATGGCGGCACGGACGATGATCGGAACGGTCAGAAACCGGCCTCTCGCTTCCGAGAGGCCGGTTCCGTACGCAGAACGCTGGCCGGGCTAGCCGTTCGCCGCGGTCACCACGAAGGGAATCGTGACGGTGTTGCCGGTTTCTTCTTCGAAGAAGACGGCGCGCCACTGGCCAGGCTTCGATCCGGGCAGGTCGCGGCCGGGCACCATCGTGATCGCCGCCGCCCCCGTGTCGTCGACGATGATCGCCTGGTCTACGCCGTCTTTCTGGTACGTGTAGCGCTGCTCGGAGTCGTCGTAGAGCACAATGTCGACGCCGTGGCCTGGCGTAAGGCCGGTCACGCTGAAGACGAACTGCGTGAGCATGTTGCCGCCGTCCGGCGCAATCGTGGCGTTGCCGCCGGCATGCGCCACACGTGCCATCGAGAACCAACAGCAGACGCAGAGGACGCCGAGCAGCAGCGCCGCCCGCCGAAGGTTGCGGCCACCGGGCCACGCCACGGCAACGAGAACCCGAGTGCGTTCGGTTTCAGTTACGAGCCGTTCTGCCATGCTGCACCGCGCTGTGAACTGGGGCGTCGCGCCCGCTGCCCAACGTGGTGTTCCGCGTGGCGCCTCAGCGCCCGCCCGCCTGGCGCACCGCCGCGCCGTCGAAATAGGCGCACAGTGCTTCGCCATGGCCGGGGCAGAACGTCAGCCTCGCCGCCTCGGCCTCGGTCACCCAGCGCATCTCCTGGCCCTCCAGGCAGAGCACCGGCTGCCGGCCGTCGTACGCGGCCCAAAAGTAGTGCCGCCGCACGGGAACACCGTCCTTAGCATCGGTGCGCGCGACGATCAGTTTCAGGGCTTCCGCGGCGATTCGGTAGCCGGTTTCCTCCTCGATTTCGCGCATGGCGGCCGCGAGCGGCTCCTCGCCGGCCTCGATCGCCCCGCCGGGAATCGCCCACAGGCCAGGATAGTCGATGCTGGGGATGTCATCGCGATGCTGCAAGAGCACGGCGCCATCGGCCCGCACGAGCAGCAGCAGGGCGCCGCCGCGCGAGCGGCCGGCGCTACTCGTCGTCATCGTCGTCGTCGTCCTGCTGATGGCGCTGGCGCAGGAACTCTTCGAGCTCTTCGACGATCGCGGCGCCGCTGGGCAGATCGGCCGCCGCCTGCTCTGCCGGTTCGTCGTCGCCTTGCTCGCCCTGCTCCTCCAGCATGCGCACGTAGCGGCGCACGTCCGGATTCTGGTCCACTGCTTCGCCCACCTGACGCTCAAAGCGGGAACTGGCGTCGTCGAGCTCCACCAGATCGAGGTCGAGGTCGAAGAGCTGATCCACATAGCGCACCAGGGCGACCAGCGTCTTCGGGTTCGGCGAGACATTGATGTAGTGCGGCACGTTTGCCCAGATGCTGGCGGTGGGGATGCCCGCGCCGCGGCAGGCGTCGGACAGGACACCGACGATGCCGGTCGGACCTTCGTAGCGCGAGCGGCGCACGCCCAGGTCGGGCCAATGGGCGAAGATTTCAGGGTTGGTGGTCGTGCCGGTCACGCGCACCGGCTTCGAGTGCGGCACGTCGGCGAGCAGGCCGCCCAGCAGCACGATCGCGCGGGCGTCGATCGTGCCCGCGAGCTCGAGGATGGCGCCGGTGAAGCTGCGCCAGTTGAGCGCGGGCTCGCGCCCGGCCATCAGCACCAGGTCGCGCGCGGAGCGGCTGTTGCGAAAGTAATGGAAGTCGTTCGCGGGCCAGGTGAGCTGGCGCTGCGTGCCCTCGACCAGCTTGATCGTCGGCCGCGCCTCGGTGAAGACGTAGAACTCCTCGGGATCGATGCCGGCGAAGCGCGGCGCATGGAAACGCTGGATCAGGTGATTGACCGCGCCCGTGGCCGATTCGGCGGCGTCGTTCCAGCCGGCGAAGGCGCAGACGATCACCGGGTCGCGCAGCGCCGGCACGCGTTCGAGCTGCAAGGCAGCCGCGCGCGGTGCGGCGCGCCGGCGGCGCGGGCGCGGCTCCCCGTTGGCCTCGTCGGGGGGATGTCGCTCTGGCATCGCGGCGCCTTTCCATGGCCTGGGCCAGCTCTGGCCCGACTCGCCTGATTCCTCACGTCAAGTATAGGGGATGCGCGAATGCTGAAGCCTGCGTGCGGCGCCACGTCAACTTCAATCCCTGTCATTCACTCCACCTATGGAGAAGCAGCCCATCTATCGGCTCTGCTCGCGTATAATCGAGGCACAGTAGCGAGAAGCGACCGGAGAACGAACGATGACGACACAAACAACCCCAGAACGTGCGCTGCGCCGCGTCGTGATTCTGGGCGCGAACGGGGCGATGGGCGCCGGTTCGGCGGCGCTGTTTGCCGCCGGCGGCTGTGAGGTCACGCTCGTTGCCCGCGACATCGGCAAGGTCGAAGGGGCGCTGGCGGCGATCCAGGGCATCACGCGGTCCGAGCGCATCGCCGACGACATCGAGGCCATGACCTACGCCGACGGCATGGCCACGGTGCTCGCCGATTGCGACCTGGTCTTCGAGTGTCTGGCCGAGGACATGGCGCTTAAGCGCGAGATCCTCGCCGCCGTGGACGCCGCGCGGCCGCCGGATGCGCTGGTGGCGACCGTCTCCTCCGGGCTCTCGATCCGCGCCCTGGCCGAGGGCCGCAGCCCCGGCTTCCGTGCGCACTTCGCCGGCATCCATCTCTATAACCCGCCGCACATGATGACCGGCGTCGAGCTGATCCCGCACCCGGAGATGCCGGCCGAGCGGCGCCAGACACTCGCCGACCGGCTCAGCACGCGCTTCGGCCGGCACGTGGTCCTCTGCACCGACACGCCGGCCTTCGCCGGCAACCGCATCGGCTTCAAGGTGCTGAATGAGGTCGCGCAGCTCGCGCTGGAGCACGGCGTCCAGTTCATGGATACGCTGATCGGCCCCTACACCGGCCGCGCGCTGGCGCCGCTGGCCACGATCGATCTCGTCGGTTGGGATGTGCACCAGGCGGTCGTCGAAAACCTGCGCGACAACGTTCAGGACGAGGCCGGCGACGCCTTCATCCTGCCGCGCTACATGGAGCGCCTGCTGCAGCGCGGCCATCTGGGCGACAAGACGCCGCTGCTCGGCGGCTTCCGCCGGCGCAGCGTCAACGACGACGGCCGCGTCGTGCGCGAGGTGCTGGACCCGGCGATGGGGCGCTACCAGCCCGAGGCTCCGCCGCCGAGCATCCCCTTCGCGCAGGAGGTCGCCAACCTGCACCGCCGCGGCCGCTACGCCGAGGGCATGCAGCACTTCATGGACGCCGAAGGGCCGGAGGCCGAGCTGGCGCGACGCGTGATTCTCGGCTACGTGAGCTACGCGCTGAACCGCGTGGGGCCGGGCGAAGTCGTGGCGAGCTATCAGGACGTGGACCGCATCATGGCGAACGGCTTCAACTGGGCGCCGCCGAGCGCGCTGGTGGACCTGATCGGCCTTGAGCGCGCGATCGGCGCGCTGGAGCGCTATCAGCTCGCGGTGCCCGAGGTGCTGCAAGCGGCCCGGCGCGGCGAGCTGCCGACGCCGCTCTTTCGCCAGCCGCACATGTCCGCCGGGCGCTACTTCGGCGGGCAGTAGCCGTCGCCTAACCCCGCCGCGGCGGACGTGCGGGCGTCGGTGAGCGCCGCGGGGCACCTAACCCTGATTTCGCAAGCGAAATCTGTCCCTTCCCGAAACTGGAAGGGACGCGGTTCGAGGCCAGACGAACGGATGGGAGATTACCAAACCGCATGTCCCACCAGGGCATCCCAGCCCCGCCGCCGTCGCTCGACGGATGGAACGCTCCAGAAGTCCCATCCCGTCTCGGGAGGGGACAGACGGCGAAGCCGTCAGGGGTAGGTGCCCCGGCCCGACGCCGCCAGGTACGCTTGCGCAATCGCCCTGCTGCAGAGAATACACTAGAATCAGGCGTCTCGCCCTATTCGAAGAGGCGCGACGCCGAACGCAGGAGACAGAGCAATGACCGAGCCGGTGTACATTCTCGGCGGCTATCAAACGGACTTCGCCCGCAACTGGGCGAAAGAGGGCAAGCACATCGCCGCCATGTTCGTCGAGGCGGTGAACGGCGGGCTTGAGGCCGCCCGCATCGACGCCAAAGACGTGCAGGTGGGCCACGTCGGCAACTTCGCCGCCGAGCTGTACGCGATGCAGGGCCATCTCGGCGCCTTCCTGCTCGAGGCCGATCCGGGCTTCCGCGGCCTGCCCACGGCACGCCACGAAGCGGCCTGCGCCTCCGGCTCGATCGCCGTGCTCGCCGCCTCGGCCGAGATCGAGGCCGGCCGCTACGACCTGGCGATGGTGCTCGGCGTCGAGCAGATGAAGACCGTCGATTCGGCGCGCGGCGGCGACTTTCTCGGCACCGCGGCCTGGTACGAGCGCGAAGCCGAAGGCGTCAGCTACCCCTTCCCCAAGCTCTTCGGCCGGCTGGGCGACGTGTATGAAGAGCGCTACGGCCTCAAGGACGAGCACCTGGCGCGCATCTCGGCGATCAACTACGGCAACGCCAAGAAGAATCCGCTGGCGCAGACGCGCGGCTGGTTTATGAACGAAGAGCAGGCGAAGACCTCCGACAAGTTCAACATGCCGATCGCCGGCCGCATCAAGGTCTCCGATTGCTCGCAGGTGACGGACGGCGCGATCACGCTGTTCCTCGCCTCTGAGCGCTACGCGGCGCAGTACGCAAAGCAGCACGGCGTCGAGCTGAGCAGCCTGCCGCGCATCCTCGGCTGGGGCCACCACACGGCGCGGATCGGCTTCGACGACAAGATCGCCGAGAGCCGCGGCAACGAGTATGTGCTGCCGCACACACGCCAGGCGATTTTGGACGCCTTCGAGCGAGCGCAGCTACCCGAGGTCTGGGCGCTGGACGCGATCGAGACGCACGACTGCTTCACCACGTCGGAATACATGGCGATCGACCACTTCGGCCTGACGGCGCCGGGCAAGTCCTGGCAGGCGATCGAAGAGGGCGTGATCGAGCTGGACGGCCGCCTGCCGATCAACCCCAGCGGCGGCCTGATCGGCTGCGGCCACCCCGTGGGCGGCACGGGCGTGCGCCAGCTCCTGGATGCTCACCGCCAGCTCACGGGCACGGCGGGCGGCTACCAGGTGGAAGGCGCGAAGCGCGTCGCCACGCTCAACATCGGCGGCAGCGGCACCACCAGTTGCGCCTTCGTCGTCGGCGCCGCCTGACCACGCGCCGGCCTGGTGCGTGGCCCAGGCTGAGGCCCGCGCGGCGCCGTTACCCGTCCGGCTCGGCGCCGTGCTCCCGCAGCCACCCCACGACCTTTGGCCAGAGGTGCTGGTGCGCCTGCCGTCCGGCGATCAGCGAGATGTGACCGCCGGGCAGTTCCACGTACTCCTTGTCCGCGGCGCCGACGAGGTCCATCAGCGCACGGGCCGAAGCGGGCGGCGCGATCGTGTCCTTGCGCGCGGCAACTACCAGGATCGGCTGCGTGATCGTCGCGAGATCGACGCGCCGGCCACGTAGCTCCAGCTCGCCCTGCGCCAGGCGGTTCTCCTGATAGAACCAGTGGACCCACTGCCGGAAGAACTCCGCCGGAAAGCCGACCCATTCGTTCGACCAGCGGTTCATCGCCCGCCAGCCCTGCACGTACTGCTCGTTGCCGAGGTTGCGCCAGAGGTTGACGAGCGTGGCCAGGTCGCCCGTTGGGCTCAGCAGCTTGAAGCCGAGGCGTACGAACTCCAGCGGCCCGCCGCCGTAGGCGTCGACCAACTTGTCGACCGGGAAGACGTCCGCCGAGGTCCAGCGGGCGAAGAAGCCGCCCTCGCTGAAGTCGATCGGGCCGACCATCATCACCAGCGCGTGCACGGGTGCGTCGGGATGCGTGGCCAGGTAGCACAGGCTGAGCGGCACGCCCATGCAGTAGCCCAGCAGATCGAGTGCCGGCGCACCCGAGTGGCGTATCGCGCGTCGGGCCAGCGCCGGCAGCACGTCGAGGATCGCGTCCTCCATGCTGAAGCCAGCATCTTCCAGCCCGAAGTCGCCCCACTCAACCAGGTAGAGGTCGATGCCCTGCCCAATGAAGTACTCGACGAAGCTGGCGCCCGGCAGGTCGAACACGTACGTTCGGCTGATGCCCAGGTAGGGCACGAACAGCACCGGCAGGGCGCTGGTCCGTGCGCCGCGGCTGCGGTAGAGATAGAGCTTCGACTTGCCGCGCCGGCCCACCAGCTCGCGCGGAGTCAGCCCAACCGGTGCCCGCGACTGATCCCAGAACAGCTCGGCGCCGCGCCCCAACCGCTGGAAGGTGCTCTCCATCTCATCGATCCAGCGCTGGGCTGGCGTTGAAACACTCGCCGTGGTCGTCATCGCGCATCTCCGTTCACCGGCGCCGGCGTGCGGCGGCCCTCGCGGGCGCCGAGCGCCGCCACATGGTCCGAGAGATCCTCCACCAGGTCGCGCAGCTCGTCGAGCCGCGCGTTCGCCTCGTTGATCTGCACCGCGACACGCAGCAGCTCGTCGCGCGAGGGCAGATTCAGCGTCTGCAGCCAGAGCGCCATCATCGCGGTCGTCTGCTCGCGCAGCGGCAGCTGCACGTTGAGCAGCGCATCAAGCGTGCGACCGCTGGCGGTGAGCGTTTCCGGTGCGTTGAGCAGCTGTTCGAACGCCAGGTTCCAGCCGTTGAGCCAGCTATCGAAGGCGCGGCGCGTGAGTTGCACCGGATCGGCCTGGGCGGAGCCGGCAGGCGTCTCCGCCGCTCCGCCCACCCCCATGCCCGCGGCCCAGGCATCGAGCCAGGTGCGGTAGGCCTGCGTCCAGAGCGAAAACGGGAGGGGTGGTCCTTCCTCGGCCATGGGTGTGCCTCCTCTGGGTCAGCGCGCACCGGTCCCGGCAGCAGAGCGCCGCGTGCCTCCCGGCGCAGGCATACCACGATACCGGCGCCGTGGAAACAGGGGCGGCCCAAACTCGTGCGCAATCGCCGTGTGCAGGGGTGATGTCTGGGCTTGCGGACACACCACTGGTACGGGGCAGCGTCAGCGGGCCAGGCGCCGACTGCGCGACCGTCAGGCCGGGCGTGCTCCCTCGAGGAACTCGCGCATCGACCGGAGAAGCCCAGGTAGCTGGCCATGCTGCTCCTCCTTCCGCCGTAGCAGGGCACGGCTACCGTGTCTCCTCGGACGCAGCCCTTCTCTCCCTCCACTGGCGGGCGCGCTTATCCGGGTGCGGGGATAGCCCCCAGCTGCTGCTGCAAGCCCAGGGCGTCAAAGTTCATCCACTCTTCCACAAGCTTGCCGCCGGCCAGCTGGAGGATATTGATGCCGGTCACACTCACGGGCTTGCCCGTCGGCGCGACACCCCCATACTCCCCGCGATGGGTGCCCTGGCCAGTCCAGCGGACCGCGACTTTCTCACCCGCCGCGACGAGGTCCTCCACGGTGACGTGGAAGTCCTCGAAGGCCGCGCGGTTCCGCGTGACGTACGCCTTGAACGCGGCGTGGCCGCGCACCCCGCCCGGCTGGCTGGTACTGTGGCGCACGAAATCCGGCGCCGTCAGCTCGTCGACCGTGGCCAGGTTGCCCTTGCTCCAGACTTCCTCGAAGTACCGACGGACAACGGCCTGGTTCTCTTCCACCGACATGGCTGACCTTCCTCTCCTGCACCTACCCGCAACGCAGCCAGAGGGAGCGAGGGAGCGGACGAACGGTCTTCCCGACCGTCAGACCTTGCTGATAACCTGCTCCATTTCCTGTTCGGTGAACGCCCGCAAGGTCTCGCTCCGAGCGTTCCCTGCCCCGGCGATGTTGAACAGTCCCGCCATCATCGCCTGCTCGTCGGGCGCCTCCACGATCGCGACGAGGTCGTATTGCCCCTGGGTCCAATACAGCCCCTGCACTTTGAAGCCGCGCTGCTCGTTCTGGGCGCGGGCCTCCCGCGCCCGCGTGACGGTCCCTTTGGCGTCCTTGCGCCCCTGGTCGGTAAAGGTATACAGGACCACGTAGGCTGGCATGGCTCTGCTCCTGTCGTGCTCCGCTCCCTCGCGTACAGGAGAGTATACGCGTCTGGTCCAGACAAGCAGGAACTTCTGGCCGAGCGTGGCGCGGCTGATCGCCGAGGTCTGCGGCCCGCCACCAGCCGGATCTGACCGCTGGACGTGGCGCCTGGTCGCCCAGCGCCCGGTCGAACTCAACGAGAGAGTTTCGAGACGCCGGCGCCGGAGCGGCTCGGTCAGAGCTCGACATCCGGGATCGCCGCCAGCGCCGCCTCGAGGTAGGCTGCCCGCTCCGCGCCGGTCATCCCGACGGCCTGCGCCGGCACCCACTCGATCTGCAGGTAGCCGCTGTAGTACTGGCTGATGAAGCTGAGTGCCGCGGTATCGCTGGTCTCAATGATCAGCACTGACGGGGGTCCGGTCGTCCCCTGGCCTGCGCCGCCAATCGCCGCGTAGGAGCCCAGGAGCGTGCAGCCGCGGGGTAGCTGCTCCAGCAGGCCCGTCACCAGGCGGCGAAAGGCCGCATCGGGAGCCCGATCTCCCGTCCGCGCCCGGGCCCAGGTTTCCTCAAGGAAGGTCGGCACCGCGCGATAGAAACCCAGATACGTAGCCATCGCCCAGCCCCTTCGCAGGTGGTGGGCGTGGATCGCGCCCACTCTGGTTGAGCTATTGCACGCCGCAGGTGCTCGACTGTCAAGCACGGCGGGCCGGCCGGCCAGCGCGCACAGCCACGCTGGTCGAGCTCGCAGGGACCGCGGAGCAGGGCGTGATCGCCGCGATCCCGCACGCTATCATCCGCGCCCCGCCTCCGGCTTCGTCTGCTGGAGCACCACCGAGATTCTCAGCAGGGTGTCGTCGAGGGCGGCCCAGCGGGCGAAGCCGTAGGCTTGCATGCCGCGCAGCAGTTCCTCGTCCTCCTGCTCGGTGGTGTCTGCGTCCCTCTGTTCCAGGATGCGCTCCAGGCGAGCCACCATGTCGCCCAGGTAGCGACGCAGCAGGTAGAACGCGAAGCGGTCGCTGTGCAACGGCCGGACCCCGCCCGCCTCGCGGTAAACGGCCAATGAGCGTTCAAAGTAATCGCCGAGCAACGACCACAGGTCGAACTCGGGCGGCGCGACGGTCGCATCGTCCCAGTCCAGCACGCTGAAGCGGCCCTCCTCATCAACGAGCATGTTGTCGCCGCCAAGATCCGTGTGGCAGAGCACGAAGGGGCCGTCCAACTGGCGCATGGTCTTTTGCAGTTGACGCAGCCGTGTGTGCTGTGTGCGGATTTCCACCTCGCGCGGCAACAGCAGGCGGCGCAGGGCGCGCAGGCCCGGACGCTGCTCCGAGCCGATGCACTGGATCACCGCGAGACAGCGTCGGAGCCCGCGTTCGTCCGGGATGGCGAAGGCCTCGCGCGGCGGCAGCACATCTATCAATGCCGGCGTTGCGCGATGGATCGCGGCGATCGTGCGGGCGAACTCGTCTCGCAGCGCCGCAGGCGTCCTGGCAGGCGGCGCCTTGCCGGGCAGCAGCGGAAAGACGGCGAACGGCGTGCCGGCCAGGTCTCCCCACAGAGCCCCGTCGCGGGTTGGGATGGGATAGGGCACGCGAAGGTTGACGTGCCGGTTATGGATCGCGCGCGTCAGCACCAACGAAGCGCACTGGCGGTCGGCTGCCGCTTGCCCGAGGCGCAGCTCCGGCCAGAGCTTGAGGAGGTATGGCTCCTCGGCAGAGCAGTGCACCACGTAGCAGGCCGCCACGAAACCGACGGACACGAAGGCGAGGTCGCGGGCCGAAATGCCGTATCGCTCGCGGACGGCCGCGATCAGGCCGGCACGGTCGGCGGGCGGTTCGTAGCGCACCGCTCCTCCTGAAACACCACCGACGGACCCACTCGGTTCAGGCGCGGGCCGGCAGCGCGTGGCAGGGCCTCTGCTGCGTCTGCTTACGGCGAAGCTGTAACCGATCTGGTGCTGATACGTATCCATTCCGTCACTTAAAGGACTTGCGTCGCTAACGTACTCATGTTTCCATGGTGGCGAATCTGCTGAACATTCGCAAAATCGTTACCGGTCTGCCTCCTCGCCACAGACCTGCCGGTAGGCGAGGCAGCCGTATGCTGTGTGGTCACGCCCGTGTGCGGAGTGCAGCGCTGGTCGGCTCGTTGCTCGCCCTGTTATCGATAGCCAGGGTGACGGGCCTCGGGTCGCGCGGCGTCACCATGCGTGGTTTTGCCGGCGAAACGGCCGCGGCGGCGGGCGAGAGCAGCTCCCGACGCGTCGTCGCCTATTTCCCGATCTGGCTGCGCAATGGCGGTTACACGGAGAACGATATCGACTTCTCGACGGTCAGCACAGTGGCGCACTTTGCGGTTCGGCCTCGCGCCGACGGGACGGTGGAGATCCCGGACTGGGGGCCGTTTCCCGATCCCGCTCTTGTCGCTCGCGCGCATGCCGCCGGTGCGTCGATTGTCCTGGTGGTTGGCGGGGATGATGCCGCGGCGCGGGACGGCTTTGCCGGCATGGCGAGTTCGCCGGTAACGCGCCAGACGTTCATCCGGGCAATCACACAGCTCGTAACCGACGACGCGTACGACGGCGTTGACCTCGACTGGGAGTTCCCAGCAAATGCGGACGACCGCGGCGATCTGGACGCGCTGGTCGCAGAGCTGCGCGCCGGACTGAGCCCTGGCAAGACGCTTTCCATCTCCGTGCCGGCCAGCGACGACTGGGGGCGCTGGTTTGACGTACCGGCGCTCGTCCCCGATCTCGACTGGCTGGGCGCGATGACCTATGCCCTCAGCGGCGCCGGCTGGTCGAGCCGTGCCTTCCACAACGCGGCTCTTTACGCAACCTTCGCCGGCGAGCCCAGCGTCGATGGCGCCGCCGCCTACTACCTCGGCCGCGGCGTTCCGCCCGAGAAGTTGCTGATAGGCCTGCCCTTCTACGGCGAGCGCTTCGACAGTGTTTCCGCCCTCAACGAGCCGTTGACCAGCAACGACGGCACGGCCGTCTTCTATCTGGACGTGCTGCGTCTCGCCGCGTCGGGCTGGGCGGAGCACCGTGACGAGGCCGCTGGCGTCCCCTTTCTCCTGCGTAACGGTGGGTCCGGGGTCGTTTCGTATGACGATGCGATATCGATCCAGGCGAAGTGCGGCTACGTTGCGACGCACGGTCTCGGCGGCGTGATCGTGTGGCACCTGGGCCAGGACGGCGAGGGAACCGATCAGCCGCTGCTGCGGGCCGTGAGCGCCTGCCGCTGACCGCATCTGGCAGTGTTCGCGCTGCTGAGTCGAGACGAGGGGGGTATGGCTTCAGATTCTGGCGATGACAGCCTGGTTATCTCCGACTGGGACGGCAACCTGTACCGCATCCCTCGTTCCGTGCTGGAACAGTGCCGCATACCGAACGCCGAGCCACTCGGCGCGATCCCGCCCGGCAGTTCCACGCCGGAGGATTCGCCCGTGCGCTGGTGGCGGGCATTCATGCCGCATGAGGATGGCCGACGCCGGCCGCCAGGCCCGTTGCCCACATCCGACCGGTAGCTCGAACGACTTCGGTCCACCGCATGGCCTGTTCCGGCTGCATGCTGCCGTTGTCCTGTCCGATAAGACTGGTGGGATCGCTCTGGTTCACGGCATCGGCGCTCAGGCGGGCAGTGGCGCCGGCTCCGTATCAGGGTTGCGCGACGGCCCTTCGATCACCAACGCCTTATGCGGCAGCACGCCGCTGAAGACTGCGCCGCGGGCGGCGCCGTTGGCGGCCGTCAGCTCGCCGCCGTGCGCGACGAGGATGCGTTGGGCGATCGTCAGGCCGAGGCCGGCGCCGCCCGTCTGGCGGTTGCGCGAGGATTCGCCGCGGAAGAGCGGGTCGAAGATGCGCGGCAGATCGTGCGGCGGGATGCCCGGTCCCGTGTCTGCCACCGAGAAGACAAGCCGCTCCGCGCCTTCGCGCCAGCGCACGCGCACCTCGCCGCCCGGCGGTGTGAAGCGCACGGCGTTCTCCAGCAGGTTGCCCAGCGCCCGCGACAGCAGGTGCGCGTCGGCGTTCAGCATCGCCGGCTCGCCCGGACCGTCGAGCGCCAGCGCCACGCCCTTCTCTGCAGCACGCGGGCGCAGGCCGTCGGCCGCGGCGGTCACGACGGCGCCGAAGTCCAGCGGCTGGCGCTGCGGCTCCTGCTCCAGGTATTCCAGCCGCGTATAGGCGAACAGGTCGGCGATCAACCGCTCCAGCGCGTCGGCCTTCTCCTGGCAGACGCGGACGTAGTGCGCCGCCTTTTCGGGCGTCGTCGCCAGTCCTTTGTCCAGCCCTTCGAGATAGCCGCGCAGCGCGAACAGCGGCGTGCGCAGGTCGTGCGCCACGGCGGTAATGAACAGCCGCCGCTGCTGCTCCAACTCCGCCTGCCGCAGCAACGCGGCGCGCAGCGCATCGCCCATCGCCGTGAAGGCCGTGGCCGCCTCGTTAACCTCGCGCACCTGCGATCGCGGCACGGACACGTCGAGGTTGCCCGCGGCGATCTCGCGCGAGGCCCGGCTCAGCGCGGCGAGCGGCGTCAGCATCGCCGGCCGGATCGCCTGCGCCACGAGCAGTATCGCCAGGGCGAGCGCCGAGAGAATGATCAGCGGCGAGAGATCGTTGCGCAGCGTGCTCGCGAAGGCGATCTCGCCTTTCACCGCGGGCAGCGGATAGGAGTAGAGCCGTACGAGGTCGCGGCCCCCGCCCGGCGCAGCGACGCTGAACGTCAGCACGGCCCGGGTGATCGCGTCGCCGTCCGCTCCATTGGTGGCAGAGGCAAGCGGCTCGCTGCTGCTGCGATACACCGTGTTGCCCGCCGCGTCCAGCAACTCAACGTCGACGCCGACCGCATCCGCCTGCCGCCGCAACTCGGCTTGCCAGACAGGGTCCGTCCAGCGGGCCACGTCGCGCTCCACCAACGGGCGCACGCGCTCGAACGCCTGCTTATCCGTCAGCTCGCGCTGGGCGAGAAAGTGAACGAGCGTCGCCGACCCCACGGTGGCGAGCGCGGGGGTCAGCACGATCACGAGCAGACCGAGGCCGAGCCAGCCGCGCACCGGCAGCGTGCGCTGCTTCGGCCCCGTCCAGAGAAAGCGCACCACCATCGCCAAAAGCGTGGCGAGCGCCAGCAACACGCCAATAGAGAGGGTGGAGACCAGCGCATCGGTCATGGCTCTCGCTCCTCAGCCCGTGGCACCCCCGGCCGCTCGAAGCGGTAGCCGACGCCCCAGACAGTGACCAGAAAACGCGGCCGGTTCGGGTTCGCCTCGATCTTCTCGCGGATGCGGCCGATGTGGACGGTAACCGTGTGCCGGTCGCCATACTCCTCGCCCCAGCAGCGCTCGAAGATCTGGTCGCGGGTGAAGACCTGGCGCGGGTGCTCGGCCAGCAGCCGCAGCACGGCGAACTCGCGCGCGGTGAAGGCGACCGGCCGACCGCCGACGCGTACTTCGTGGGCGCGCAGGTCGATCGTCAGTTCCCCGAAGTCGAGCACGGCCTCGGGCCGCTCGGGCGCCGCTTTTTGCGCCCGCCGCAGCACGTTCTTGATCCGCGCGACCACCTCGCCCGGCGTGGCCGACTTGACGATGTAGTCGTCGCCCAGCCCCAGGCCGCGGATCTTGTCCACATCGCGGTCGCGGGCGCTGAGGAAGAGCACCGGCACGTCGAACTGCTCACGGATGCGCCGGCAGAGGTCGAAGCCGGAGAGACCGGGCATCATCACGTCGAGCAGCAGGCAATCGACCGGCTCGCGCTCGAGCAGCGCCAGCGCCGCGTCGCCGTCGGCCGCGGTCAGCACGCCGTAGCCGTCCGCCTCCAAAAAGTCGCGCATCAGCTCGACGATCGCCGCCTCGTCGTCGACGACCAGCACCGTGGTCTTCGTCATCGCCCATCCACACCCGTAATTCCGGGGTCGCTGTCACCATCGCCATTATCGCGCGCCTGACCGTGCGGAAGAGCGGATCGCACCGCCTCCTGACCGCCTGTTGAGCCTTTGTTGAGCTTTTCACCCATTGGCGGTTGATCTGCGCAGGCCATCATCGAACTACACCGACCGGCCACCCGCAACAGGTGGCCGCGGCGAGGGACGGAGGGAAACGAGATGGCGACAGATGTACTCGAACGGATGCAGGGTCCAGCGGCTGCACGCAGCGCCGGCGCGATCGCGGTGCGCGGTCTGGTCAAGCGCTACGGCACGGTGACGGCGCTGCAAGGGCTCGACCTCGATGTGCCGGCGGGCGCGGTCTTCGGCTTTTTGGGGCCGAACGGCGCCGGCAAGACGACGGCGCTCAGCATTCTGGCCGGCCTCTCTCAGCCCACGGCGGGCGAGGCGCGGATCTGCGGCTACGACGTGGTGAACCACGGCATGGCGGTGCGGCGGCGCATCGGCTTCCTGCGCCAGGATCCGCGCTTTTACACCTGGATGACCGGGCGCGAGGTCTTGCAGTTCACCGGCCGCTTCTTCGACATGGCGGCGGCCGAGATCGACCGGCAGGCCGATGCACTGCTCGACCTGGTGGACCTCGGCGGCGCGGCCGGCCGCAAGATGGGCACCTACTCCGGCGGCATGCGCCAGCGGCTCGGCATCGCCCAGGCGCTGATGGGCCACCCCGAGGTGCTGCTGCTGGACGAGCCCTGCTCGGCGCTGGACCCGGCCGGCCGCCGCGAAGTCATCGAGATCATGGAGCGGCTGCGGGGCACGGTGACGGTCTTTTACTCGACGCACATCTTGCAGGACGTGGAGCGCGTGGCCGATGCGGTCGCGATCGTCTCGCACGGCAGGCGCGTTCTGCAGGGCACGATGAGCGATCTGCTCGCCGCGAGCGGGTCGGCGCTGGCGGTCGAAGTCGAAGGCAACAGCACCGCGCTGGTCGGCGCCCTGCACCATCACCCGGCCATCGGCGGCATCAGCTGCGAGCCACGGGCCGGTGCCGCCGTGCAGCGGCTGCGCATCGAGGCCGTCGACATGGCCGTCGCCAGGCGGACCGTGCAGACGCTGGCCGTGGAGCTGGATCTGCTGCTGGTAAGCTGCCGGCCCGAGCAGAAAACGCTGGAAGACGTCTTCCTCGAACTGACCGGGGACGACAGCGGAGACATCGCCGCTTGAACCACGGAGACGGCCTCATACCACGAGCCGGCGACGGCAGATTGAACGACGACGAACCGCTGCAGACAGAAAGGACCATCGACATGGTTTCCACCGCGACGACCGCAGCCGTACCGCGCACCCCCTCGGCCGGGCGGCAAGAGCAGACACCGTTTCTGGCGGGCTTCGGCAATATCTTTCACAAAGAGGCGTTGGAATGGTTCCGCACGCGGCGCTTCGCGATCTCGGCCACGCTGACCTCGCTGCTGGTCGGCGTCGTGCCCATCGGCGTGTTCATCCATGAGGGCGGTCTGCACCACGGCCGCATCCCGATCTCCAGCGGCACCTACCAGAACATGATGAACGGCTGGATGTCGCTCTCCGTCACGCTCGGCACCTATCTGATGATCGCCCTGACGATGGGCATGCTCGTGCGCGAGGAGGAGATGGGCACGGCGCAGTGGCTGTTCACCAAGCCGGTCTCGCGTCTCGCCTATGCGCTGGCGAAGTACAGCGCGAACGCGGCGATCGCGGCCTTCGCTGCGGTCATCGTTCCTGGGGCGATCTTCCTCGCGCTCACGCAGCTGCTGTTCACGACTGGCGTGCAGCACTGGGGCGGCGCCGGCATCGCCCTCGGTTTGGCCTCGTTCCACGCCGCCACGGTGATCGCGATTATCCTGGCGCTGAGCACGATCTTCTCCTCTCAGGGACCGGTGGCGGGTGTGGTCTTCGGGCTCGGCTTCCTGCCCTTCCCGGCGGCGCTGGTGCTGCCGCTGAGCGTGCTCGGATTGGCCCCCGTCTTCATCGGCCAGCCAGCCCTGCTGGCGGCCGCGGGGCAGCATATCCGCCCCTGGGAACCGGTGGTGTCGGCGCTGGTGCTGCTGCCCGTGTGCCTCGCCTTCGCCTGCGCCCGGCTGAGCCGCAAGCAACTGCAGTAGGGCGCACGGCCCTCACCCCTGCCCCTCTCCCAATCCTGGGAGAGGGTTCTCTTTGTCCGCTTGCCAGCATTGGCCGCGGCGATCCACGATGCGGCGGGGCGCGACACGCACCTGAAGGAGCCGGCCATGCCTGATGCCGCTGGGCGCGCGGCGTTCCTCGCACAGAACCGGTTCTGCGTGCTCGGCACGCTGCGCAAGGACGGCCGGGCGCGGCTCTCGCCCATGGCCTACATGTATGAAGGCGGCACGATCTTCATCTCGACGACGCGCACGCGCGGCGGCGGGCGCACGGCGAAGGCCGATCCGCGCGTCACTGTCTGCATCATCAATCTGCAAAACCGCGGCGAATACCTCACCGTCTACGGGCGTACCGAGGTCTACGAGGACGAGGCGATGACGCTGCGTCTGTTCGAAATGTTCCGCAATCGGAAACTGGAGGGCGCAGAGCTTGAGGCAGCGCGCGAGGAGATCCACCGCGACGGCCGCGTGATCCTGCGCATCACGCCGGAGGAGTTTTATCCCAGGTAAGGCGGGTGCTCAGCCCCAGGCCGCGCCGGCCACCTGCAGCGCCTCGCGGGCAGCGCGCGACGCCGCGAAGGTCGTAGCGGGCAGATCCGCGCAGGCCGAGCCGGCCGCGGAGGGCGCGCCCCGTGTCTCGGCCGCGTGCGGACAGCCCCAGCCGGGGCCGAGCGGGCAAAGGACTTCGTAGCGCAAAGTCAGCGGGCAAAAAAAGAGGTCGTGCCGGGTTCTACTGTCCTCGTGCCGCACGGATCAGCGCCTCCATATGGTCCAGATACCCTTCCAGGGCACGCCGCCCGGCCGGCGCCAGCGTGTACGCCGTCTTCGGCACGCGGCCGTCGAACGACTTCGTGCAGGCGATGTACTCGGCTTCTTCCAGCTTGCGCGCATGGACGGAGAGATTGCCGTCCGTGGCGCGCAGCAGGCGCCGCAGATCAGTGAAACTGAGCGATTCGTTGACGGCGAGCGCACTGAGGATGCCCAGCCGCATGCGGTCGTGGACCAGTCGGTCGAGATCGGCGGCCTGTGCGCCGCCCGCCAGCGCCGCCAGCCGGGCGTCCTCGTCGTCGTCTCGTCTGAGGGCGTGCTCTCTAGCCACCGTGCCTCCTTGCGATCGCCAGGCCGAAGAGGACGTGCAGCCCGCCGAAGCCGGCCGCCATGAAAGCGTCGCCCCAGGCGCTCGGTACGGCCAGTGCCGCGGCGCCGAGTGCCATGAAGCAGACACCCATCAGCGGCAGGATCTTGATCGAAAATGCGCCGCCCGTCACCACACCGGCGCCATACAGCAGCAGCCAGGTGCCGGGAATCGCGGCGAACAGGCCGTGCTGGTCCAGCACGAGCGTCAACACGACACTGGCAGCAAACGGCGGTGCGAAGTTGATCAGGCAGCGGCGTGCCGGGCCACGCACCACGGAAACCTGCGCCAGTTGCGCCCGCCGGCCGATGGAAACCGCCGCGATCGCCAGCGCCAGCAGCGCCTCGGCAATCCAGACCGCCAGCCAGGCATGGCGCCCCGCCTGCAGCGCGGCGAGCGGCGCAGCTAGCAGCGCCGTCAGCCCCATCAGTACGACGCCCACACCGGAGACGGCGGTGAACGAGCCGGCCAACTCCATCGTCTCGCGGATGAAGCGCAGGTTGTCCACCGCGCGGCCATGCAGCGACGCCGGCTCCGCGGACCAGGGCGCGATCGGCCGTCTTGACGCCATAGCGGCACGCTACGCCGGCGAAATGTGGCTGTCAAGTACTTTGTGGTGCAAAGTTAGCAGCCGACAGCCTTCGCCGATCCGGGTTGCCTGCCGGATGCCTCATCCTCCTGGGAGCCAGCAGCGGATGCGAACGACGCCACCCCGTCCAACTCCGCGTTCCAGTAGAGTGGCAAGCGGTTGTACGGATTGGGCAGCGAGGCGTCGGTCACAAAGACGCGCCCCGCGCGTCGCCGGCGAGCGAGCGCCAGCGTGTTGCGCATTGCCCCGGCATCCGGCGCGGCGTACACGATATGCCAGAAGCGCGCGGCCTCGTACCCGTGCACCCAGAAGGGCTCGTGCTCGGCCTGCAGGTAGGCGTCATATGTGCCTTCGAACGTTACGATGATGTCTGCGGCGCCCATGTAACACGCTTGCGTCTGCGTGCCGGGGTTGATCGCGCTGATCAGGGCGTCGCCCTGCGCCTTCAGGCAGCGATCGAGTGCGGCGTAGTATGGCTGCATGGCGCAGTCGGCGCTCGCCTCATCGAAGAAGATGCCATCGACGACATACCAGCCAAGATAGCGCTCGACATCCCCCGCTACCTCCGCGGCCGGGCGCCGGCCGTAGCTGGTGCAGACATAGCCGAGCACCGGGACGCCGTGTGCCTGTGCCTGCCGGATGGCGGCGGCATACGCGGGATCGGCGGCGGCGCCGGGACCGCTGTCCGGGTTGGCAACCGCGAGGCCGACAGCGGCTGCGCCCGCGGCCAGATGCTGCCAGAGCGGCCCCGGCGCGAAGTAGGCGGGCACAGCCAGCGTTAGCGGCGCAGCGGCGCGCGGCACCACCGGTCTACGTGAGTGACACGATGGTGAGCCGGCGGTTGCCGTTCGGCACGGCGACCTCGACCATGTCGCCGGCGCGCCGCCCCAGCAGCGCCTTGCCCACCGGCGAGCCGTCGCTGATCTTGCCGCGGATCACGTCCACCTCTTCGATCGAGCCGACGATCTGGTACGTCTGCTCCGGACCATCCTCCGGCTTGACGACGACGGTGGTGCCGAGCTGCACCGTGCCGGTGCGCTGCGCCGCCGCCTGATCGATGATCTCGGCGCGGGCAACCGTATCTTCGAGCAAGAGAATGCGCTTCTCGACCTGCGCCTGCTCCTCTTTGGCGAACTCGAAGCCCGGCTCGTCTTCGGTGCTGAGGTTGCTTTCACGCGCCTGCTCCAGGGAGGCGGCCATCTGCGGCCGGCGCACGTTCCGCAGATGCTCCAGCTCTTCCTGCAGCTTCACCAGCCCCTCCTGGGTCAGGGCCACTCGATCTTCGGCCACGGTGGTCTTCCCCCGACCGGCGCCGCCGGTCCTACTCCCAAAATGCGGCGGCGGCGCGCGCGCGCCGCAACCACGCTCATTGCTCATTGCCGCTGCTTCGCCGCCCACGCCGGCCGCCGGCGCGATGCAAAACCAGTTGCTAGTGTAGACCACCCCTGTGCGCTGCGATACCGGCGGACGAACCGTCCATTTACCGCAAGAAGCAGCTTGCCGGCTGGAGCCGATACTCGGGCGCCGCCTCGGCGACTCCGGCTGCGAGAGGCCGATCTATGGCCCTCTGCCGCCGCTGCATCGGATAATCAGGGCCAGCCGATACGGCAGCGAGGTTCGCGCCATGCCCTGCACGCTCTACCCGAGCCCCACGGCGATCGCCTCGTGAGCGCCGACATTCTGCCCTTTGCGGCAACGGAAGCGACGCTCGCCAACGGGCTGCGTGTGATCGTCGTGCCCACCGGCTTCCCCAACCTCGTCTCGCTGCAGATCCCGGTGCAGGCCGGCTCGCGCAACGAGGTCGAGCCGGGCAAGTCGGGCTTCGCCCACTTCTTCGAGCACATGATGTTCCGCGGCACGCCGCGCTTTGCGCCGGCGGCGTACGAGGCGCTGATTACCCGCGCCGGCGCCCGCCAGAACGCCTACACCACCGACGACTACACCAACTACCACATCACCTTCGCCCGCGAAGACCTCGAAACGATGCTCGAGCTCGAGGCCGATCGCTTCATGCATCTCGCTTACGCGGAGCCGGAGTTCCGCACCGAGGCCCGCGCGATTCTGGGCGAGTACAACAAGAGCGCCTCAAACCCTCTGACCAAACTGTTCGAAGTGCAGCGCGAGCACGCCTTCGCCGTCCATACCTACAGGCACACGACGATGGGCTTCATCCAGGACATCGAGGCGATGCCCGAGCAGTTTGCGTACTCGCGCGCCTTCTTCGCCCGCTGGTACCGGCCCGAATACACCAGCGTGATCGTCGCCGGCGACGTGGACCCGCACGAGACGCTCGCGTTGGCAGAGAAGCACTGGGGCGCCTGGCGCGGTGCGCAGCAGGCCGCCCCGCCGGCGATCCCGCAAGAGCCGGAGCCGCGCGGCCCGGTCACGGCGCATGTGCTCTGGCCGGCGCCGACGCTGCCCTGGGTGACGGTCGCCTTCCACGGCCCTGCCTTCTCCGAGAGCGAGCCGGGCTGGGCCGCGCTCGATACGCTGCTGGATCTGCAGTTCGGCGAGACATCGGAGCTGTACCACCGGCTCGTCGAAGAGGAGCAGATTGTGGACCGGCTGGCGCCGCACCTGCCGAGCACGCAGGATCCCGAGCTTGCGGGCGTGCTGGCGCGCCTGAAGCGGCCGGAAGACGCGCCCCGTGTACGTGATGCGATCCTGGCGACGATCGCAGCCGCGCGGCGCGAGCCGGTGCCCGCCGCGCGGCTGCAAGAGGCGAAGTCGCACAACCGCTACGCCTTCGCGCGTTCGCTGGACAACTCCGAGTCGATCGCCGGCACGCTGGCCCGCTTCGTCCGTTTCCGCCGCAGCTACGACACGCTGAACAACCTCTTCCGCGTCTACGACGCGCTCACGCCCGACGATCTGCTCGCCGCGGCACAACGCTATCTGACCGACGCCCGCCTCGTGCAGACCACGCTCTCGCAGGAGCCGTTGCCCGAGGCGTTGGTCGAAGTGCCGTCGCTCGACGGCTTCGCGCCAGCGGCGGGCCCATCCCTGATTTCGCAGGCGAAATCTGTCCCTTCCCCACAGGGGACGGGTTTGGCCGAGGGCTACCATTCGCTCTCCGAAGAACCCCTTCCCCGTGGGCCAGAGCGCAGCGCAACCGTCGGAGACGTCCAACGCACAGCCGAGCCTTCAGACGAGGCAGGGGTAGGCCCGGCGTGGCTGCCGCTGCCGTCGCCGCTGCCGCTGTTGCGGCTGAAGCTGTTGCTTGATGCCGGCTCGGTGGACGATCCGCCGGGCAAGGAGGGTCTGGCCGAGCTTGCCGCCGCGCTGATCGCCGAGGGCGGCAGCCACGAGCTGCGCTACGAGGAGATCACCCGTGCCCTCTTTCCACTCGCCGCCAGCTTCGAGGCGCAGGTCGATAAAGAGCAGACGGTCTTCAGCGGCGCCGTGCACCGTGATACGGCCGAACGGTTCCTCGACATCGCCCTGCCGCAACTGCTGCGCCCCGGCCTGCGCGAGAGCGATTTCGCCCGCGTCAAAGAGACGCAGCGCAACGCGCTGATGCAGGATCTGCGCAGCAGCAACGACGAGGAACTGGGGAAAGAGCGGCTGCAAGCCGGCTGCTTCGCCGGCACGCCCTTCGGACACCCGACACTCGGCACCATCTCCGGCATCGACGCGATCACCCTCGAAGACGTGCGCGACTTCATCGCCAATCACTACACCGGCGTCAATCTCACCGTCGGCCTCGCCGGCGACGCCCCCGACGCGTTCGTCAATCGCCTGCGAGCCGAACTCAATGCCTTGCCCTCTCGCAACAGTCAAACCGCTTCCACAGCTCCCCCCTCTCAATCGAAGATCGCGCTCCGCGCGATGGAAAGCCCTGGAGAGGGGGGCCAGGGGGTGAGGCCCCACGGCATCCAGGTCGAGATCATCGACAAAGATACCCGCGCCACCGCCATCTCCTTCGGCCACCCGATCGCGGTGACGCGCGCCCACCCAGACTACGCCGCGCTGTGGCTGGCACGCGCCTGGCTGGGCGAGCACCGCGCCTCACTCGGCCGGCTCTACCAGCGGCTGCGCGAGGCGCGCGGCCTCAACTACGGCGATTACGCCTATGTCGAGGCGTTTCCTGGCGGCATGTACCGGCTCTTCCCCGAGCCGAACGTCGCCCGCCACGCGCAGATCTTCGAGATCTGGATTCGCCCCGTTGAGCCGCAGCATGCCGTCTTTGCCTTCAGGCTGGCGCTCTACGAGCTGCGCCAGCTCATCGAGCACGGCCTCTCTGAGAGCGATTTTGCCGCGACACGCGCCTATCTGATGAAAAACGTCTTCCTGATGACGCGCACACAGGGCCAGCAACTCGGCTACGCGCTGGACCAGCGCTGGTACGGCCTGCCCGAGTTCACGGGCTGGATGCGCGGGCAGCTGCAGGCGCTCACGGCCGGTGCGGTGAACGCCGCGGTGCGCCGCCATCTTTCCGGCGAGAACCTGTTCGCCGTCTTCGTCGCCGGCAACGCCGCCAGCCTGCGCGAGCAACTGCTCTCGCCCGAGCCGGCGACGATCGTCTACGACGCGCCGAAGCCGCCGGAGCTATTGGAAGAGGATCGGCTCGCCGGCGCTCTGCCGCTCAACCTGAGTCCGGAGGCGATCCGCATCACGCCGGTAGACGCGGTGTTCGCATAGGGGCGCCCGGGCGGTGTGGCCCTAACCGTCAGCGCGCGGCGCCAGGGAAACCGATCCGGCGCGTCGGTGAAGCGGGACCGCTCTCCGGGAAGACGTTCTTCCTGCCTCTTTGCTGAGCCTGGCCGAGATCTGCGCGTAAAGGTCGCTCGCCGGCGGATCGGACAGACCGTGCCCACGGCGTTGCCGACGGCGAGCGGCGCTTTGAACAGACGGGCACGGCACGCTTCTTTACATCTGCCGCCCCGTACACGTCGAATTCTGCTCCCTCGTGCCGCCGGGATCTCACCCGTGCCACGTCAACTATCTGCCAGCCGATAGCACAGGTATCCGCTGCCGGGCAACGCGGGTGGTGATCAGCACTCATCATGACTCCAAAGGTACGGTGGCCGGTGACAGCCGGGACGCGGGCGGCGGCGTGGTCGCGCCCCGCCCGCTAACAGGGCTCGCCGGCAACGAAAGCCGTGCCCGCATGGCGTCGGAATCGGCGCCGGAAGGCTCGGACAGGAGGATCGCCATGACGGACGAGCAGTACTACCAGATGCGGAATCAGGAAGGCGGCGTGAAGGTGCCGGCAGCTGAGTCGCCATTGGTACGGGCGCTGCAGCGTGGGCGCCGGCGGCTGCCCATCGCGCTGGTGCGGCGGCAGGAGGCGATGGCCGTCCCGGGCGGCAAGGTGCGCGGCCGCCCTCACACATCCGGATAGCCGGGCAGGCTGCTAGAATGGCGGCGCCAGCGTCGAGCGCCGCGTTCGAGGCCGCCGGATGTCCGCCCTGCCGACCGGCACGATCACGTTTCTCTTCACCGACGTGGAGGGCAGCACGCGGCTGTGGGAGGAACACCCGCAGCAGATGCGCTCGGTCATGGCCCGCCACGATGCGCTGCTTACCGGAGTATTCGAGCAACACGATGGCGTCGTTGTCCGCCCACGCGGCGAGGGTGACAGCCTCTTCGCCGTGTTCGTCCGCGCCACCGACGCCGTGGCCGCCGCGCTCGCCGGGCAGCGGGCGCTTCTTGCTGAGGACTGGGGCGCGGTGGGTCCGCTGCGGGTGCGGATGGGGCTGCACACCGGCGAGGCGGACCTGCGTGAGGGCGACTACTACGGCAGCGCCGTCAACCGCTGCGCCCGCCTCCGCGCCGCCGGCCACGGCGGCCAGGTGCTGCTCTCGCAGACCACCGTGGACCTCGTGCGCGGCGCCCTGCCCGAGGACGCGAGCCTGCGCGAGCTGGGCCGCCACCGCCTGCGAGACCTCAGCGAGCCGGAGCAAATCTATCAACTCACCGCGCCGGACCTGCCCGAGCAGTTCCCGCCGCTCAGCACACTGGACGCGCGGCCCCACAACCTGCCGCTGCAGCTGACCAGCTTCCTCGGCCGCGAGCGGGAGCTGGCGGAGATTCAGGCGCTGCTCGGTCAGCACCGCCTGCTCACACTCACCGGTCCCGGCGGCACGGGCAAGACGCGGCTGGCCTTGCAGGCGGCCGCGCAAGTGCTGGATCAGTTCCCCGAGGGCGTCTGGTTCGTGGACCTCTCCGGTGTGGCCGACCCTGCCGGCGTCGTGCCCGCCATCGCGCAGGTGCTAAACGTGCGCGAGAGCGAGGGCCGCACGCTGGCCGTGGCGCTCGCCGCCTACCTGCGCAGCCGGCGGCTGCTACTGGTCATCGACAACTTCGAGCAGGTCGTGGATGCGGCGCTCGTGCTGCATGACCTGCTGATCGAGGCGTCCCGCCTCTCCATCCTCGTGACCAGCCGCGTCGTGCTGCGGGTCGGTGGCGAACACGAGTGTCCCGTGCCGCCCTTGCCATTGCCTCCGGAAGCCGGCGCTGCGGAGTTGCTTGCGGGCAACGTGGCGGTGCAGCTATTCGTGGCGCGGGCGCAGGCGCTGCGGCCCGACTTCGCCATTACGGCCCAGAACGCCGCGGCGATTGCGGCGATCTGCCGCCGGCTGGACGGGCTGCCGCTGGCGATCGAGCTGGCGGCGGCGCGGGTGAAGCTGCTGCCGCCGGTGGCGCTGCTGGCCCGCTTGGAGCGGCGCTTGCCGCTGCTGGCAGGCGGCGCCCGCTCGCTGCCGGCGCGGCAGCAGACCTTACGGGCGACGATCCAATGGTCGTGGGATCTGCTCTCCACCGCGGAGCGCGTGCTCTTCCGTCGGCTGGGCGTCTTCGCCGGTGGCTGGACGCTGGAAGCAGCCGAAGCGGCCTGCGATCCCGAAGGCGAGTTTGACCTCCTGGAGTGTCTGGCGTCGCTGGTAGACCAGAGCCTGGTGCAGCAGCATGAAGTGAGTGGCGAGCCGCGCTTCAATATGTTGGCGACGCTACGCGAGTTCGCGCTGGAGCAGCTTGAGGCCGGCGGCGAAGCGGAAGCGATACGCCACAGGCACGCCTCTTACTTTTGCGTACTGGCAGAACGCAGTCATGCGGCGTTCTGGGATAGCGGCCACATCGAGACAGACCTCCTGCGCCCGTTGGACCCGGAGCGGGATAACCTCTTTACATCACTCGCCTGGAGCGCTCATCGGAAGGAGGCGACGCTGGGACTGCGGCTAGCGGAGGTGATGGCTTGGTGGTTCTATCTGCGTGCTTCTGGTGAGGGGCTTCGCTGGCTGAGGCAAATTCTTGACCTGCCAAACGCTGACCAACTGAGCCAGGATCGGGGCGTGGCCCTCTTTGCGGCGTCTGCCTGTGCCATAGCGCAGGCGGATCCAGCAGCGGTGGTCGCGTATTGCGAGGAAGCCGCGGTGATCCTTCGCGCAGTCGAAGACCTGCCCTGGCTCACACAGACGCTGTTCAACCTGAGTGTCTGCCTGCCGGCGACCCAGGCTGACCGGGCCCTGGCTTTGGCCGATGAGGCACTCGCGCTGGCCCACGCCACAGGCGGACGCTTCGCCGTTGCGTTGGCCGCGCAGTTCGCAGGCGTGACTCGCACGTTGCATGGGTCTAACCCCGACGATGCGCGATCGTATTATGAGACTGCGCTGCGCCTGGCACGGGAGCTGGGCGCCGACTGGCTCATCATGCATGCGCTGCTTCACCTCGGGATCGAGTCAGTGAAGCACGGGCAGAATGCTGAGGCACGACACTTTCTACGCGACGCACGACCGCTCGCCCTGGCATGCGGAGATCGCTATCAGGCCGCCGTCGCGTGCCAGTATCTTGCGCTGCTGGCCAATGCCGAGGGCGACAGCGGTGAAGCGGCAGTGGAGTGGCGCCGTGGACTGGCGTTGGCCCACGACCTCGGGAGTACCACAATGATGGCCATCGGCCTGGCTGGCACGGCAGGGCTGCTCGCCAATAGACAGCCGCATCTGGCGGCTCAGTCGCTTGGCGCGATCGAACGCGCCAAACAGGATATCGAGGCGTTAGGGGTGCTTCGGATACGGTTCGACCAGGCATATGATCCCGCGCGGGCGGCGACGCGGGCGGCGCTAAGCGAGGAGGCGTTTGAGCGGGCGTGGGCGGAGGGGGAGGCGCTGACCCTGGACCAGGCGGTCGCGGAGGCGCTGACCCTTGTGCGGTCCATTGCGCCGGCCTGACGCAGTACTCAGGCCGCCTCGCCATCAGGCGTATACTGGTAGACACGAGCGCTGGGTCGCTCGCGGGATACGGCGGTGGCAACCGAGACGCTGAGCGAAGCCGAGAAGATGCAGCGCGTGCCGGGGATCTACTTTGCCACGGAGCCGCTGGGGCGCGTGGCCAAAGTCGCGGGCAGCGGCATCGAGGTCTGGCTGATTGTCGGCACCTACAACCGCCCCGGCGGCGGCCGACGAGCCGTCGATGCGGCCTACCACTTCCTCACCTCGGCGCAGCGTCAGGCCGCGCTCGACTACTATGCCGCCTTCCCCGACGAGATCGACGCGCGCCTGGCCCACGAGGCGCAGATCACGCCGGAATGGGTGGCCGCGAACTTTCCTGCGCGTCCCGGTCAGTCTCTGCCTGGCTTCAAGAAGTCGAGCATGTAGGGCGGCATGCCTTCCGGGTGCTCGCGATCGTACCGCGCGATCGCCGCTGCGACACCGGCGAAATCCTCGGGATTCAGTGAAGACGGCAGGACGAGCACGCCCGCATGTGGCTGGCCGTCATCCGCAAACTGGAATGTCAGCCCGGCAAAGTCGCTGCGGTCCTGCGTGACGATGACGCGATCCTCCGCAGCGGCGTATGCGAGTTGCTCTGCGTCGGTGCGGCCCTTGCGGCCCACCTCGTCCGTACCGACGATGTCCAGCTCATGACGCTCGCGACCGATCCGAGCGATCACGCGGGACAGATGCTCGTCCAGCAGGTATTTCATGCGTTCCTCGGGCGCCGGCTCGTGAGCGCTGTCTGCAACGGTATCGAGCAGGCGCCGCTGTGTCGTGGCGCAGCGGCGACGCGGTTTTGCGGAAGCTGCCTGCCGCTGGGGGAGCCATGGCGCCCGCCTCCATTCTCTGCACGCGCTCGATATGCCCATCCGAGCTGTCCGCGCGCCCGTAGGCAAGCGCCACAAGCGCGGCGTATGCTGGCGCACACATGAAGCGGGAGGAGATGCAAGCATGGCTGTGCGAAACGGGGCCGCGTACCTGGCCGGGCTGCGCGACGGCCGCTCGATCTGGCTGCGCGGCAAGCGCGTGGCCGATGTCACGACGGAGCCTGGCCTCGCCCGCACGGCACAAACGATCGCCGCCTACTACGACTTCCAGAGCCGGCCGGAGCTGTGTGACCTGATGACCTATGAAACGGATGACGACGACCGCGCCCCGGTCTCCTTCATTCAGCCGCGTTCCAAGGACGACCTGCGCCGCCGTGCCGACGCCTACGCCGCCTGGGCCGAGGTGAGCTGCGGGCTGATGGGCCGCAGCCCCGACTACATGAACGCCGCGGTCGCGGCCGTGGGCATGGCGCAAAGCTTCTGGGGACGCGCCGACCCGGCGCTGGGCGAGCACGCGCAGAATGTCTACCTGCGCTGCCGGCGCGGCGATCTGTGCCTCACGCACACCTTCATCACGCCGATGGTGGACCGCTTCAAGGCGCTCAAGGACCAGGAGCCGTACACGAACGCCGGCGTTGTGCGCCGCACCGAGGACGGCATCGTCGTGCGCGGCGCCAAGAGCGTCGCCACGCTGGCGCCGTTCGCCGACGAGAACCTGCTGCTCTCGCTCGGAGCCCTGAACAAGCTTGAGTCGGAGAGCGCCGACTACGCGATCTGCTTCAATCTGCCGCTCGACACGCCGGGCCTGAGCTTCATCGGCCGCGACGTGCTCGACGACGGCTCATCGCACTTCGACCGGCCGCTCGCCGGCCGCTTCGAGGAGATGGATTGTCTTGCCGTCTTTGACGACGTGTCGGTGCCGTGGGAGTCGGTCTACGCCTACCGCGACGTGGACATCGGCAACGAAGCGGTGCGCGGCCTGCACTTCACCGAGTCGCTGGGCCATCAGGTCGTCTGCAAGAACGTGGCGAAGACGCGCTTGCTGCTCGGCCTGGCGCACCTGCTGGCCGAATCGACGCAGGTGAGCAGCTTCATCAACGTGCAGGAGAAGCTGGGCGACATCACCACGGCGCTGATGACGATGGAGTCGCTGGCGCTCGCCGCGGTCGAGGGCGCCTATCAGGCGGACAACGGCTTCTGGTACTGCAACCCGGCCGCGATCAACAGCGCCCTGCGCCTCTATCCCGATTTCTACGTGCAGATCGTGGATCATCTGAAGCAGATCGGCGGCAGCGGCTACGTGGCGATGCCCGCCGAGGCGACGCTCGACGCGCTCGGCCCGGCGGTCGAAAACTACTTCCGCGGCGCCACGCTGGACGCGCACGGCAAGGTCCAGCTCTTCCGCCTGGCCTGGGATATCGCCGGCAGCGGCTGGGGCGGGCGGCAGGAGCTGTACGAGCGCTTCTTCTTCGGTGACCGCACGCGTATGCGCGCCGGCCTGTATATGGGCTACGACAAGACCGAGGCCATTGCGATGGTGCGCCGCATGTTGGAGCCGCCGAAGCCCGGCGAGCCGCTGCCGCTGCCCGAACGCTTCGCCCGCGAGGCGGTTGCGGTGCGTGGTGAATAGTGCACGGTGAGTGGCGCAGTCCCATGTGCACAGCTATCTCCGCGGCCTGTTGAGCACCGCGGAACGGACGCACGGCTGGCAGCTCGCCGAGGATGCCGGCGCTGCCTGGCTGCAGTCCAGCCAGCGCGTGTTGAATCGCCCGGTGGAGGAGCGATCGTCAGGGGGCGCCGGCATGCGCGGCGGATCGCCCCGGCGCCACGCCGGGCAGCGTGAGCAGAATGCCGGCGGTAATAGCCAGCATCACGACATCCTCCACGGGGCTGATCCAGGTCAGCGGACGCGCCCAGAAGACGCCGAAACAGCCGCAGTTCTGCAGATGCAGGCCGCGCAGCAGCTCTACTGTGAGCAGCGAGGCGAAGCTGGCGTGCAGCAGCAGCGAGACGCCGATGCCGGTGCGCAGCCGCCAGCCGCTGAGCATCGTGATCGCGATGAACGCCTCGACGATCGGCATGGCGATCGCGATCGGCCAAAGCGACCAGCCGGGGAAGATATCGTAAGTCCGCATGACGTCGTGGAAGCCGGGAAGGTCCAGCGCCTTGCCCACCGATGTGGCGACGAGCGTAAGCCCCAGCACCAGCCGCAGCGTGACGTGCACAACGCGGCGCCAGTCCAACGTCCGCCGTCCGCTCCGCGCCTCGCGCCGCCGATTGCATGGCCCACCCCGCCGCACCATCCGGCGCTGCTGTGAACAGTGTGGCCCTTCGGGCGATGTCCAGCGGCTCCGCTTTGGAGTAATGGCTGACACGGCTTCAGATGCCCTGGCTCTGGACCCCGCCGCGTCCTCATCGCCGTGGACCGGCGATCTCACAAGAGCCGCGTCGCCCTTCCCTTCATGTCATGACACATGGACACATGGCGGAAGGGTTGATTCGAGGATGACCGGACTCTCTCGGAAGAACCCCGCCCTCGTAGCGAGGGACAGCCGAGCGCTTGCGCGAGGCAGGGACAGGCCGCGCGCTCAGGGGAAGCGTGAACGGAGATCCTCCAGCACGCGCAGCAGCTCGCGATCGTGCTCCAGCGGCTCGCGCGGCGGGTGCACGCAGAGGCCGCCGAACGCCTCCACGACTTCGGCATGGTCGTCCACCACGTAGTCCGGCGCGAAGGGCACGCCCAGCTCGGCCAGCCGCTCGCGGTGACGGAAGAGCGGCTTCTCGAAGCAGTCGAGCACGTGCGCCGCGAGGTCGAACGCCTCCACTACTTCCCAGCGCTTACCGCGGCCGGACCAGAGATAGACGGCGAAGCCGGCAGCGCCCAGTTCGGCCAGCACCTCGCGGGCGAAGGGCCGCAGCCGCCAGTTCCAGGTCAGCAGCGTGTCGTCCACGTCGAAGAAGACGCGGGCGCGCGGCGTGGCGCCGTCGCTCACGTCGCTCATACGTGCGCCTTGAAGAACGCGGCCAGCCGCCGTTCGAGCGCGGCGCGCTGCGTCGGGCTGCGCGGGCCGTGGCGCTCGTTCGGATAGACGGCCAGCTCGTACGCTTTGTCCGCGTCATTCAGCGCCGCGATCAGCCGCGCCGTGTGGCGGAAGTGGACGTTTTCGTCCAGCATGCCGTGCAGCAGCAGCAGCGGGGCGCGCAGCTTCGCCGCGTGCGTGAGGGCGCTCGCCTCGCGGTAGCCGTCGGCGTTGGTCCGCGGCGTCTCCATGTAGCGCTCGGTGTAGAACGTGTCGTAGCCGTCCCAGTCCGTGACGGGCGCGCCGGCGACGCCCGCCTTGAACACGTCCGGCGCCTTCAACAGGCACATCAGCGTCATGTAGCCGCCGTAGCTCCAGCCGTAGACGCCGGCTCGCGCCGTGTCTGCCTCCGGCAGCGAAGCGAGGAAGCGCACGCCGTCCACCTGGTCCTGCACCTCGACGCCGCCCATCTGCCGAAAGATGGCGGCCTCGAAAGCGTGACCTCGGCGGGCGCTGCCGCGGTTGTCCGTCTTGAAGACGATGTTGCCCTGCCGCGCCAGATACTGTGCCCGCAGATCGACCGTGTTGCCCCAGCCGTCGTAGACCATCTGCACGTGCGGCCCGCCGTAGACCTCGACGATCACGGGATAGCGCCGTCCCGGCTCGATGTTCGGCGGGCGGTAGATCGCGCCGTACAGCGTGACGCCGTCGCGCGAGGGGAACGAAACCAGCTCCGGCGGACGCAGCCCCAGCCGCTCCGCCTCGCCCGCGTCGGCGACGACGATCTCGTGCAGCAGTTCGCCGCCGGCGTTGCGCAGGCTCACGCGCGGGGGTGTGGTGAGCGCGTTGAAACTCTCGACCCAGCGCTCGCAGTCGGGCGCGAAGACGGCGCCGTGCATGCCCGGCTCGGATGTCAGCCGCTGCGGCTCGCCGCCGTCGAGGCTCACGCGCCAGACGTGCTGATCAAGCGGCGACGCGCTGCCGGCGAAGTAGACGAAGCGCCGCGCCTCGTCCACGGCCAGCACACCGTCCAGCGGCCAGGCGCCGCGTGTGAGTTGCCGCAGCAGCGTGCCGTCGCGGCCGTACAGATAGAGTTGGCGGAAGCCGTCGCGCTCGCTGGACCAGAGGATCTCGTAGGCGTCCATTGGACCGTCGGGGCGCGAGACGCAGCGCAGGTCGTGGCTCAGATTGAGCCAGTCGTCCGCCTGCTCTGCGATCAAGGTTGTGGTGGTTCCGGCCGAGATGTCGATGCGGCGCAGCTCGAGCCGGCGCTGGTCGCGCGTCATCACCTGCACCAGCAGCGTGCCATCCGGCGCCCAGCTCACGCGGGCCAGGTAGCCGTCGCCGTCGGTCACGCCGGGCAGCGGCAGCCAGCGCACGGCGCCGCCCTCGGCCCGCACGGTGCCGAGCCGCACGCGCACGTTCGGCCCGCCGGCGAAGGGATAACGATGGACTTCGGTGTCGTACTGCGCCTCGCCCTGATGCGCGATCGTGTAGGGCGGCACGGGGCTGCCATCGGCCTGCTCGAAGGCGATGAAGCGGCCGTCGGGCGACCACCAGAAGCCGGAGGCGCGGTCCATCTCCTCCTGCGCCACGAACTCGGCCAGGCCATTGGTCACAAGCTGCTCGCCGTTCTGCACGGGTGCGGCGTCGAAGGTCAGGCGCACGGGCACGGCGTCGGCGCGCGTCAGGTCGAGCGAATACAGCTCGCCGGTGCGAACGAAAGCGACGGCGGTGCCGTCAGCATTGAGCTGCGGGTCGATGCAGGGCGGCTCATCATCTGTGACCTGACGCAACGTCCCGCCCACGCCGTGCTGGATATAGAGGGCGCCGCGCACCGGCACGAGCAGCGTATCGCCGCGCTTCGCCCAGGCGTAGCCGGTGACGCCGAAGCCGCGCTGGCGCTGACGCTCGCGGCGCAGCTGCTCCTCGCGCGAGAGGTTCGCGTCGGTCTCGCCCTCGCCGGGCGGGCGCACGAGCAGCTCGCGCTTGCCCGTCTCCGGGTCGAACGCCCAGAGCTGGCGCGTGAGCGAGCCGTCTTCACTGTACAGAAAGGTGACGAGCTTACCGTCCGGCGAGAAACGGAGCTGCACCGGCGCATTGGTGCCGGGCAGCGGCAGCCGCGCCACGACGGCGGGGGTGAGGTCTTCGACGCCGGCCGGCGAGGCCGAAGCGGGAGCCGAGTCTGACATTGCGGCACCACACGAGGTCGTTTGCCCGGCCTGCGGCCAGTGCTCGCATCATTCCATTCATTGCGGTGGCTGGCAAACGTACGGCCGCTTGCACCGGGGCGGTCGAGCGCGCCACACTTTGAGAGATTCGCATAGATTTGCCGCCACTCTGTGGCCGGCGGGAGGGCAAGCCGTGGCTCTGCAGCAGTCTCCCAGCATCGCGGCGATTCGGCATGCCGTGCCGGCGGTAACCAGTACCGTCTTCTTGAACACCGGGACGTATGGCCCGCTGCCCACCGCGGCCTTTGCGGCGATGGTCGAGCGAGAACGCCGCGACCTCGAACACGGGCGCAGCAACGTCGACCTCTGGCCGGCCGACCGCGCCACGTTTGAGGAGATCCAGCCGCTCTTTGCCCGTGTGGCCGGCTGCGCACCGGAAGAGATCGCGCTGCAACGTGGCACGACCTTCGGCATGAACACCGCCGTCTGGGGGCTGGACTGGCGGCCCGGCGATGAGATCGTGGTCAGCGATTTGGAGCACATCGGCGGCCTGGCGGCGGCCTACAACCTGCGCGAGCGGCTCGGCGTCGGTGTGCGCTTCGCCGCATGCGAGGGCGCCGAAAGCGTGTCTGGCGCGATCCGCGAGCAGATCACGCCACGCACGCGCGCCATCGTCTGCTCGCACGTGGCCTGGGGCACAGGCTTCGTCTTCCCCATCGCCGAGCTTGCCGAGGCGGCGCACGCGGCCGGGGCGTTGTTATTTGTGGATGGCGCGCAGTCGGCGGGTGCCGTGCCGCTCGACATGCGTGCGCTCGGCGTGGACGCCTACGCGATGCCAGGCCAGAAGTGGCTCTGCGGGCCAGGCGACACGGGCGCGCTGTACGTATCGCCGCGGGCGCTGGAGCGGCTGCACGCCTCCTTCGGCAACTACGCTTCCTTCGAAAGCTTCGATGAGGTTGGTGCCGCCGTGATGCAGCCGGGCGCGCGGCGCTTCGAGCTTGGCGTGGGCTTCGTGCCCGCGGTTTTCGGCCTGCGGGCGAGCCTGCGCTGGATTGTGGAGGAGGTCGGCCTTGATTTCGTTCAGACGCGCACGGCCGAGCTTGCGGATTACGCACGCGAGCGGCTTGCCGGCGTCGATGGTGTCGACGCGCAGACGCCGATCGGCACGCGTTCCGGCCTGACGCACTTCACCTTCGCGGGCTGGGAGCCGATGGCCGTAGCCGAGGAACTGTTCGACCGCGGCATCGTGATTCGCGCGGTGAGCCGGCCGCCGGGTCTGCGTTGCTCCACCGGCTTCTACAACAACCACGATGACGTGGATCGGCTGGCCGATGGGCTGAAATCGCTGCACGGAGCGCAGCCCCACGCATCGCGCAACGCGGCACACTGAACAGCGGCTGGCTACTCGAACAGCCGCACGAGTTCGATCCGCACGCCGGGCAATGCAACCGGCTCGACCACGGCGTTGTCGGTGAACAGCGCTTCAGCATAGCGGCCGTCGGCCTGCCGGCGCCAGGCCCTGAGCCAATGCTCGTACGGATGGAGCAGCCAGATCTCCAAATCGCCGCGGCGCTGATACTCGGGCAGCTTCGTGTTCACATCGTAGTCGCCGGTCGAAGGCGACCAGACCTCGACGACCAGCGGGAGGGGCTCGCTGTAGGACTCAAACCCTCCGCCGGGCCCTCGGCGTTGGGCGCGTTCAACCGCCCGGGAGACAACGAACAGATCGGGAACATAGTATGAAGCCGACGCAGCCTTTATCTGGCTCATGTCCGCGCGAATGGTGAATTCGTTCGGATCGAGTTGGAGAAGCAATTGTCTGGAAAGTGCGACCGTCGCCCCGTAGTGTTCGGCCGTCATCGGTGGCTTCTTGCGCAGCCGGCCACAGACCAGCTCCCAGTGCTCATCGCTGTCCTCCAGCGCCACGCGCTCGTACGTCTCGTAGCTGATCGGCATTGGGCCAACCTTTCCAGCAGGCAGGATTACTCGAACAGCGCCGCCAGCGCGATGCGTACGCCGGGCAGCGCCGCCGGCTCGATGACCGCGTCACCGCGGAACAGCGTTTCGGTATAGCTCCCATCGGGCTGCCGCCGCCACGCACGCAGCCAGCACTCGTACGGGTGAACGAACCAGATCTCGATGTCGCCGCGCCGCTGATACTCGGGAATTTTCGTTGACACATCGTAATCGGCGGTCGAACGAGACCAGACTTCTACGACCAGAGGCAGAGCGTCACCGTATACTTCGAGCTGCCCCGGATGCTCGTTCCGGACACGTTGGGCTAGCTCGCGGGGAGCAACGAGGAGATCGGGAACGAACACCGATCCCGTTGAAACATGCACCTGCGATGAATCGCCCCGGACGATGTACTGTGCGCGGTCTAATTGGCGATGGAACTCGGCGCTCAGTGCATCGATCGCTTCGTTGTGCTCGTACGTCATTGCGGGCTTCTTGCGCAGGCGGCCGCAGACCAGCTCCCAGTGTTCATCGCCGTCCTCCAGCGCCACGCGCTCGTACGTCTCGTAGCTGATCGGCATCGCACACCTCAGATAGCCGCGGGCGCCCGCTTGCCTTTACTCGGCACGAACGGACGCCCTGCGTCGCCTGTACCCCGTACCTGCATCCTGACCGTTACACCGTGATCGGCACGATCGCGGGGCCGGCCTTCGCGTCGCGCCGCTGCACCTTCAGCTCGTCCAACTTCACCACGCACTGCTCGGCCGGCATGTTCTGCATGCCGCAGACGTTGCACGCCTCGCGGTGGCAGTCCAGCGTCTTCACCTTGTTCAGGGTGCGGTGCCACTCCTTGCGCTGGTAGGCCACGTTTACGCCTGAATCGATGTGCTGCCAGGGCAACGTTTCAAACAGGTCGCGCTCGCGATACGCGTACCAACCGCCATCGACACCGGTTTCGGCGAAGGCCTGCTGCCAGATGCGCCAGTCGTGGAACTCGCTCCAGGCGTCGAACTTCGCCCCAAGCTGCCAGGCGCGCTCGATCGCGGCGCCGAGCCGCCGGTCGCCGCGTGAGAGCACCGCCTCCAGCAGGCTCTCCTTCGGGTCGTTCCAGGTGAACTCGACGCCGGCCCGGCGGCAGCCTTCAGCCAGCAGCCGGTGGCGGGGCTGCAGCTCTTCGGCCGTGGCCTGCGGGCACCACTGGAAGGGCGTATGCGGCTTGGGGATGAAGTTCGAGGTGCTGACGCGCACCCGCGCCCGGCCACCGGCGTATTTGCGCCCGATCTGTTTGACTCTGGCCGCCACGTCGACGATGCCCTGCACATCCTCCAGCGTCTCCGTCGGCAGACCGACCATGAAGTACAGCTTGATGCTGGTCCAGCCGTTCTTGAAGGCGTTCTCGCAGGCGCCGAGCAGATCCTCTTCCGTCACGAGCTTGTTGATCACGTCGCGCATGCGCTGGCTGCCGGCCTCGGGCGCGAGGGTAATGTTGTGCCGCTTGCCCTTTGAGACGGCTTCGGCCACGCGCACCGAGAACGTATCCACGCGCGTACTGGGCAGCGAGACTTTGAGGCCGCGCTCGCCGAACTCGGCGTTCAACATCTCGACGATGTCGGCGATCTGCGTGTGGTCCGTGGTGCTGAGCGACATCAACGAGATCTCGTTGTAGCCCGTGTTGTCCAGCAGCTCGCGCGCCGCCTCCACGATCTCCTCCTTGGAGCGCTCGCGCACCGGGCGGTAGATCATGCCCGCCTGGCAGAAGCGGCAGCCCTGCGTGCAGCCACGCTGAATCTCGATCGCACCGCGGTCGTGCACGGTTTCGAGATAGGGCACGATCGGCTTCGTCAGCACGGGCGGCAGGAACTGCGCCACGCGGCGCATCACTGCCGGCGGCGCGGCCGGATCGAGCGGAACGGTCTGCTTGAGCGTCCCGTCGGCGTTGTACTCGGCCATATAGAGGCTCGGCACGTAGCAGCCCTGCACGCCGGCCAGCCGCCGCAGCAATTGAGTGCGCGGCCCGGACCCGCCGTGCTTCCAGGCGTTGAGCACGTCGGCGATCTCCTGGATCAGCTCTTCGCCCTCGCCCAGCGCGAACACGTCGATGAAATCGCTCATCGGCTCGGGGTTGAAGGCGCCGCTGCCGCCGGCGATCACGATCGGGTCGGCGTCTCCACGCTCGTGCGCCAGCACGGGAATGCCGGCCAGGTCGAGCATGTTGAGCACATTGGTGTAGTCCATTTCATAGGAGAGCGAGAAGCCGACGGCGTCGAAGTCGCGCACGCGGTGGCGCGTCTCCAGGCTCCAGAGGGGTGTGCCGGCGGCGCGCAGCTCGCGTTCCATATCGGCCCAGGGCGCGTAGACTCGCTCGGCTACGTAGTTCTCGTGCCGGTTGAGCAGGTCGTAGAGGATGCCGAGGCCGAGGTTGGACATGCCGATGTCGTACACATCGGGATAGGCGAGGGCGATGCGCACGGCCATCGCCTCCCAGTCCTTCGTCACCTGGTTCCATTCGCCGCCCACGTAGCGTGCGGGCCGTGCGACTTTGCCAAGCAACGGCTCGATCGCGACGATCGGCGCGGTTGTCATCATCGCGTTCATCCACAGACCTCCCGCCGGCGCTCGGCCGGACCGCTCTATTGTACGCACAGCGCCGGCATCGCTCAGCGCCGAGGTTCACCCGAGCGCGGCACCTAACCCTGGTTGCTTCGCAACCTGTCCCTTCCCGAGCCGGGAAGGGACTTCTGGAGCGGTCCCGGCGGCGCCGGACGGCGGCGGAGCCTGGGTGTCCTTGTGGGACAGACGATGGGGTGCCTCTCCCTTGCCCGGTTGTCCTCGTCCCCACCCTTCCTGTATCGGGCCAGAGCGCAGCGCAACCGTCGGAGACTTCCCATGACAGATTTCGCTTCAGCGAAATCAGGGTTAGGTGCCCCGCGCCGCCGACATTGTCTGTCTGTCTACGGACCCCGACCTGGGGCCGTGGCCGTCCGCCCGCCGCTGCCGTACGCTGCATGCCAGAGTGAAGCATGGAGGCAGCGCAATGGACTACACCGCGATCCGCTTCGAGCAGGCGGACGGCGTGGCGACGATCACGCTGAACCGGCCCGAAGCATTCAACTCGTTGAACATGGTGATGGCGAAGGAGCTGTTCGACGCCGCGCACCGCTGCGACGCCGATCCGGCGATCCGCGCCGTGCTGATCACGGGCGCCGGCCGCGCCTTCTGCGGCGGTGGCGATCTCAAAAGCTTCGCCGCACAGGCCGATACGCCGCGGCATCTCAAAGAGGTCACGACCTATCTGCACGGCGCCATCTCGCGCCTTGCGCGTGGCGACAAGCCGACGATCGCCGCGGTCAACGGCGCGGCCGCCGGCGCCGGCTTCAGCCTGATGCTGGCCTGCGACCTGGCGCTGGCGGCGCAGTCGGCGAAGTTCACGATGGCCTACACGAAGGCCGGCCTCTCGCCCGACGGCAGCTCCAGCTTCTTCCTGCCGCGCATCGTCGGCATGCGCCGCGCGCTGGAGCTGACTTTGACCAACCGCGTGCTGAGCGCCGCTGAGGCCGAGGGCTGGGGCATCGTCACGCGCGCTGTGCCGGACGAAGCGCTGCTGCAGGAGGCGCGGGCGCTGGCGGCGCAGCTTGCCGAGGGCGCCACGCTCGCCTTCGGCAAGGCGAAAGAGCTGCTGCGTCAGAGCTTCTCCGAGTCGCTGGAGACACAGATGGAGAACGAGACGCAGGCGATCGCGGCGCTGGCGCGTACGGCCGACTACCGCGAAGGCAGCGCCGCCTTCTTCGAAAAGCGAACGCCACGCTTCAGCGGGCAGTAAGTTGCACGCCGGTCGGCCCTCAGCCTCTCGTCTCTCCTTCGTCGATTGAAGATGCCGTTCCACGGTATGGCGGTCCTGGGAGAAGGAGACGATCCTGCACTGAGCGCTCCGACCGCCTTATAGCTAACCCCGCAGCCTTTGGAACGCCTGACACCCGATCGCCCCTCGCTCCCGTACGCTTGTAACAGGTGGCTGATCTCCTGCCGTTTGTGTACGGGAGCGAGGGGACGAGGGCTGAGGGCACCCGCTGCGCTACGCCCGGCGCTGGCGATTGGCTAGACTAAACAGGAGAGAACGAGCGAACACACGAGGCAACAGATCATGGCGAGAGCTGCCAACGACGATCTTGAGCGCCACATCGAGCGTCACGTGCGCGTGATGCCCGGCCTGCGCTCGCCGGTGCTCGTCGCCGGCTTCCAGGGCTGGAACGACGGCGGTCAGGGCGCCAGCGCCGCCGTGCGCTGGCTGGCGCGCAACCTGGACGGCCAGCGCATCGCCAGTATCCGTCCGGACGCGTTCCACGTCTTCAGCGAGATGCAGTCGCGGCCGGTGGTGCGCGTGCGTAACGGCGAGCGCGTGCTGCGCTGGCCCGCGCACGATCTCTACGCGATCCGCGGCGGCCCCGGCTGGTCGAACGATCTCGTGGCCTTCGTCGCGCGCGAGCCGGAGCTGCGCTGGCGCACCTACTGCCAGGCCGCGCTCTCCGTGGCGGAGGAAGTCGGCGTCAAGCGCGTGGTCACGCTGGGCGCCTTTCTGGGCGCCGTGCCGCACACGCGGCCCGTGCCGATCTCCGGCTACGCCTGGAGCGATGAGGAGCAACCGCTGCTGCGCAGCCTGGGCACGCTGACCACGAGCTACGAGGGGCCGACCGGCATCGTCAGCGTGCTCTCCGATGCGGCTCGTGTCCAGGGCATGAGCGCCGCCAGCCTCTGGGCCGCGGTGCCACACTATCTGCCGACCACGGCCAATCCGAAGGCCGCGCTGGCGCTGCTGCGCGCCGTGCGCGATCTCACCGACCTGCCCTTCGACCTCTCGCGTCTGGAAGACGCCTCTGCCTTCTTCGAGCGGCAGGTGAGCGAGGCGGTGCGCGCGAAGTCCGAGGTGGCCGAGCACGTGCATGAGCTGGAAGCGCAGAGCAGCAACGAAGTCGAAGCGGTCAAGCGCAGCGAGCCCAGTGACCTGCCCAATCCGGCCGATCTGATTCAGGCGTTCGAGGATCTGTTGCGCCAGGGTCGCCGGCCCGGCCCCGGCGAGGAGTAGCGGCCGGGTTGTGCGCGGTGCGTGGTGGAGCTGCGTTCGTCCCGCCGCTCCGCGCCGTTGTGCGATCGTGGCCTTCTTCCTGCCGCTGGCGCCTGATACGGGCGCCGGGCGGGGGAGATCGCGCTGGTGTACCCTCTGAGCGAAAGCGATCAGCGTCTCGGACATCTGAGGAGGCCAGCCATGGAGATCACACGGGGCTACGCACGCTTCATCCGCGAGACGGGCTACGAGCGGCTGGGCGACGAAGCCGTGCTGGCGGCAAAGCGCGCCGTACTCGATACGCTTGCGGCCACGATCGCCGGCTCAGCTGAGCCCGCCGCCCGGATCGCGCTGGAGATGGTGCGGGCACTCGGCGGCAGCGCACAGGCGACGATGATCGGCGCGGGCGATCGGGTCAGCGTGACGCAGGCCGCGCTGGTCAACGGAGTGTCCGGCCACGCGCTGGACTACGACGACGTGAACTACTCGCTCGGCGGCCATCCCAGCGTGCCGGTGCTGCCCGCGGTGCTGGCGCTGGCCGAGCAGCTCGGGGCCAGCGGGCGCGAGGCGTTGCGGGCCTTCGTGCTCGGCTTCGAGATCGAGTGCAAGCTCGGCCGTACGCAGGGTGCCAGCCACTACGCGCGCGGCTGGCATGCGACCTCAACACACGGAACGGTCGGCGCGGCGGCCGCGGCCGCGGCGTTGCTCGGCCTTTCCGAAGAACAGACGGTGATGGCGCTCGGCATTGCCGGCAGCATGGCCGCCGGCTCGCGCCAGAACTTCGGCACGATGACCAAGCCGCTGCACCCCGGCCGCGCGGCGGAAGCGGGTGTCGGCGCGGCGTTGCTGGCCCAGCGCGGTTTTACCGCGGACGCGACGATGCTCGAAGCACCGCTCGGCTTCATCCGCCTGTTCTCGCCGGCCGAAGATCACGATCCTGCCGTCGCGCTCGACCAGCTTGGCGCGCCCTGGGATATCGTCTCGCCGGGCATCGCCGTGAAGAAGTATCCCTGCTGCTACAACACCCACCGCGCGCTCGACGGCGTGCTGGCGCTGCGCGAAGAGGCAGGCATCGACGCCGGCGCGGTGGAGGCGATCGAGGTCCGGCTGCCGGTCTCGTCCGCGGCGCCGCTGATCCACCCGAGGCCGCAGACCGGACTTGAGGGTAAGTTCTCGATGCAGTACTGCGTTGCGGCCGCGCTGCTTGACGGCGCTCCACGCCTCGCTGCCTTCAGCGACGCCGCCGTGCAGCGCGCGGCGGCTCAAGAATTGCTGCGCCGGGTCGAGCTGATCGCCGAGCCCACGGAAGGCAAGATCGCGGCTGGCTCAACGGAGGTCGCGCTGACGCTGCGCGACGGCCGCAGGCTGCAGCGCCGCATCGACGAGCCGCGCGGCGCCGGCGGGAGTCCGCTGTCGTGGGACGAGCTGGCCGAAAAGTTCCGCGACTGTGCTGCTGTGACGCTGCCGGCGGGCGTTGCGAATCAGGCGATCGAGCGCATCGCGGCCTTCGAGACGCTGCCGGATCTGCGCGGATTGATGGCGCTGCTGGCGGCGCCGGCGCGCGTGGGCGCGGCTGTTTGAGCGCACGCTTCGCGTCTTGCGGGTCGAGGTCCGGCCGCGGCGTCTCCAGCGGCAGGCACTCCTGCACCCCGCGCGGGTGCAGCAGATCGGCCGCCGTGGCAGCGGCGACCTCGTTCTTGTCGGCATAGCGGCGCGTGTCTGCGGGGTCAAAGCCTCAGCGATCGACGCGCGAGCCCGGTGTCACCAGGGCGGTTCCCTCATGCAGACGCTTCCCGGCCTCAGGCCGCGACGGGCGCCGCCGGCTCGCCGACGGGCTGGTCGCCGGTCGTGAGCAGATGCCCCTCGCGCGCGAGGCGCTGGCGCAACCCTTCGACGTGCTTGCAGGAGGCGCGGTTGGCGAAGCCGGGGCAACTGCATGCCTGGGTGCCGTCGTGATCGACAAGGCTGTAGCGACGGTGCGGATTGCTGCGGCTGCGCGCGGTGTAGACGCCGGGGCGGTTCGGCACGCGGCGGATGTAGATATGTTCGTCGTGGGCGCGGGCGATGGCCCGTGCCTGAAGTTCTGCGGTTGTCATGATTGGCTGGCCTGTCGTCTGTTCGCTCTTCGCCCGGCTACGCTGCCGGACCCCTGCGCTGCTGCTTCGATGCATGGTCATTATACCATAATAGCGCAAATGTTCCCATCGGTCCGGCGTGAGCGCAGGTCCTGCCCGGCGCGCCTGCGAGCGCCGCGGGGCACCTAACCCTGCTTTGCCTTGCGGCAAAGCTGTCCCTTCCCGAGCCGGGAAAGGGACTTTTGGAGCGTTCCCGACGGCGTGCGACGGCGGCGGAGCCTGGGTGTCCTTGTGGGACAAACGAAGGCACTGTCTCCCAGCCGTTTGTGTGTCCTCGAACCGTAACCCTTCCCGTGTCGGGAAGGGAGCTTTCGCTGAAGCGAAAGCGGGGTTAGGCGCCCCGGCTGGTTCTGCTCGCAGGCGCGCAAACGGGGCGGCCATCTGCCGCCCCGTTTGCTTCGCGCGTCGTGCCCCACGCGCTCGGATTACTGAATGGTGACCGTGCCGCCCGCCGCGGAGTAGACGAACGCGCCCTGGCCCGGCTGCAACGTGGTGCTGCTGCCGTTGCTGTAGCTGTTCGCCACCGGGTCAAACGTATAGACCACGTCCGCGCCGCTGACCGTTACGGCCTTGGTCGATGGATTGCCGATCATGGCAAAGGAATTCGCGGGCACGGAGACGGTCGAGGGCAACGTCGAGGTGCCGGTGAGGCTGACCGTGGTGGTTGAGCCGAAGTAGGCCCAGTAGCCCGCGCCGGCATTGATCCCGGTCGTGTTCGAGATCGTCGTGTAGTTGCTGGCGCCGCCGGGCAATGTGTAGAGCGTGGCGGCAGCCTGCGGGAAGGTCATGCCCGCCGGCCCGGCAACGATGTTCCAGCCCGTCTGGTACGTCACAGTCGGGGCACCGGGCGTTGGCGTGCCGCCGCCACTGGTGACGGTCAGGTTGAGCTGCACCGGCGATCCGGCGATCTGCGGCACCTGTGTCGTCTCGTTCGCCGACTGGCCGTTGACCTTGAAGCTGAGCGTGTTGCCTGGCGTGGCGCACGCGGCCTGGCTGCTGTCGATGTCAACAAAATACTGTGTGCCGTTGTAGAGGCCGTTGCCGCTCGCGGTGCCGCACAGCGTGGTGCCGCTGTAGGCCGTCACCACGGCGCCGCTGGGGGCGTTCGCGCCGCTGATCTGAATGCCGCCGTAGACACGGGCAGCCGGTGGGGTTTGCTGCGCCCGCGCGACGGGGCTGCTGCTGCCGATGAGCGTGACGGCCGTGCTTGCCGCCACCAGGATCGCGGTCCCGACTACGTAACGGGTGAGGGACATACTGCGCTTCCTCCCTGCAGCCTGTGCTGTCTTCTCGCGGGATCTGGCCGCTTCGGCCTGGGCGAGCGGGCGGCGAACACCCTGCTCCACCCTCCGCCTGCTCTGTTCAATGCCCCGGCAGCGTCGATCGTTCCACGTGCGGGGCGTGCGGGCGCATAATTCCAGTAGCCGGGTAATACGATAACACGCGTTCGTAAGGACGGGGCATGCATTATGGCGTGCGCCGCGGCCCACACACTTTTGCAGACTCGGCACGGTGTGCTGCCCGCGTTGCGTGCAGAGGTCGCTCAGCCGGTGCCTCGGCGCAGGTTCCAGCGTTGCCGCAGCCGTCGAGGAAGGGCGCCGCCCGCGGCTATCCGCCCTCTTTGGCGAGCAGCCGCCGGGCAACGTCGGTGAAGACGTCGTAGTCTTGAGCGCCGACCATCAGGAAGCGGTTGTTGAAGACGAATGCGGGCGTGCCGGTGATGCCGTTCGCCTGCGCCCAGGCAGTCCAGTCGTCGACCTCGGCGGCGTAGCGCTGATCGGCGAGCGCCCGGCTCAGTGCCTCGGTATCGAGGCCGGCGCCGCGCGCCACGTCGAGCAGGACGTCGCGGTTGCCGATGTCGCGCGCCTCTTCAAAGTAGGCGTGCAGCAGGGCGCGATGAAACGCCTCGAACGGCTCTGGTCCGGCGGCGCGGGCAAACTCGCCGGCCTCAAGCGCCAGCCGCGAATTTGAAATGAAGCTCTTCTGCTTCATCTCGAGCCCGGCCTCCGCCGCCAGGCGACGCAGATGTTCGTACATCGCGGCGCGCCGGCCGCTCGGCGCGCCGTCGGCCGCCTTGCCCTCCGCCGGTGTCTCAGGGTGCAGTTCGAACGGCACCCAATCGACATCCACGGGGAACTCGCGCTGCAGCTGTTCGACCCGCACGAGGCCGATCAGGCACCACGGTCAGATGTAGTCGGACACGACCAGCAGATGCAGCCGACCGGACGCTTTGCGTTCGATCAGTTCGGCGATCGCGGCATCACTCATGGCCGCAGTATACCGCGCCGGCGGCAACTCGGCGCAGCGCGTCTGTGCGGGCTGAATCGGTATACTGTCCGGGAACAGGTGAAATCGGCGCGGGCGAGCCGGTTTCGGCCACGCCGGCGCGAGAGGACAAGAGCGTATGAGCACCACCTGGGTGAAGGTCGGCTACGCCATTCTGCTCGGGCTCGTGCTCGCGCTGGCGGCCGGCTTCGGCTCAGCCATCTTCATCTCCGAACCGAAGCCGCCGCAGCCGGCCGGCGTCACCTTTACGCAGCTCAGCGGGCAAACGACCGACGCCGAGACGGCGCGCGAGGCGAAGCAGATCGACGGCTACTACGGCGATGTGCAGACCTACAAGAGCAAGTATCCGGACTACCAGCGCAACATCTTCATCGCGTTCGCGGTCGCGGGGCTGGTCTTCGGCATCATCGGCGTGGCGCTGCCGGCGATCGTCAACTACCTGCGCTTCGGCTTTCTGATCGGCGGCGGCCTGCTGCTGGCGGCGGGGAGCTGGTTCGTGATTCAGCCCGTGCCGCTGGGTACAGAAAATCCGTCCGGCATTCTCACCCTGCTCGTGGTCGGCACACCCAACGTGCTGGATACGGCGGCGCGCTTCCTGCGCTTCGCCATTGCGCTGGTCGGCGTGCTGCTGCTGCTGTTCGTCGGCCTCTGGCGGCTGACCGAGTGGTCCACGAGCACGCCCGCCACGGCCGGCGCGGCTGTCGTTCCGGTGGCCGGCCCGCCGCCGGGGCCGTCGTCGGTGGCCGCGGCCGCGGCCCCGCTGGCACAGGCGCAACCGCCGCGGCCCAGCGAAGAGTCGCTCAAGTGGGCCAGGCCTGAGGATCGCACCGCCGCCGATTTTCAGCCCCCGGAGACGGTGCAACCGACACGCATGATCGAGCCCGAACCGGCCCCGCCGGAGCCGGTTGCCGCCGAGCCCGCGCCGGCCAGCGCACCGCCCGGCTCCTCGGAGGAGGGCACGCCCGCGGGCTGAGCGGCACCGCTGCGCGTGCGCTCTCCAGGGAAGGTGCTCCAGGGAGCGGCGCGGACTTCTGCAGGACCGTGGCCAGTGCTCACGCGCCTGCGGGGATCTGCTCTCGCTGCGGCGTTACCTCCATCCCTTGCAGCCGTCATTGCGTCCAGCACAGAGCTGCGACGGGGAACGGATGGCCGCGTATGTCTTCGCCAACGCCTGGCAGCAGGGCCGCGAGCGCCTCGAAAGCGCCGTGGGGCTGGTCGACGTCGCCGCTGAGGGTCGGGCCTTCGTGATGGAAGGCGGGTTCGCCCGGCGCCCGCTGGTTTCGGCTCTCGATGCAGCAGTTGCGCGGTACGCTGGCTGGGCCGGGAAAGCTTGCCAAGCAGGAGGTCGAGCACATGCTGGAGCTATTCGAAGACCCGGAGTGGGCCGCGCTCTCGCCGCTGATCCTGGCCGCCTGGGGCCGGCGGCCGGAGACATAGCGGCGCCGGGGCAAACCGGCGGTTGGCTATCCTGAAAGACTGCCGTCACGCCGGCTCAGGCTCCTGCTGCAGAACCGCTCTGAGCAGCGGAGCGACCGGACCAAGATCCTCGGTTGCCGTCTGCCAGACGATGGAGAGCTTGATCTCGACATAGTTGTGCACGATCACGTTGCGCATGCCGCGCATGAGCGCCCAAGGAACCTCTGTATGCCTGCCGCGGATCTCAGCAGGTATCTGGTTCAACGCTTCACCAAGGACTTCAAAATTGCGGAGCACCGCATCGATACGCATCTGATCGCGCTCAAACTGCGCCTCGGTCAGGCCGAGCGTGTAGCGCTGAATCCGCTCGATGCACTCCAGCATGTCTTCTGCGTACAGCTTCCAGTGGCGGGGTGGGCGGCGCTGCGAATCGTCGTCCTCACCATACGGCGGTGGCGTTTCATGGACGGCGTCAGATCGCTCTGAACCGTTCGTTGTCGGTGAAGCGAGAAAGACGGAGATCGCTTCACTATAGATCCGATCGCGCAGCTGCGGCTTGACGCTGTCCTCGATTCCGAGATCGACACTGTGTCCTAGCAGGGTCTCCAGACGCTGCTGGACGCCCACCAGGTGGAACAAGCCGACCGGCGCGCTGAAGGTGACGAGCAGGTCGACGTCGGAATCGGGCCGCGCCTCGTCGCGGGCGACAGAGCCGAACAGGCGCAGGCTGGCGACCTGCAGCGCCGCCAGCTCCGCCTTGTGCTCGCGCAAGATGCGCAGCGCGTCGTCCCGGCGCATCACCTGTCGCTCTGCCTGCATCTGTTCACCTTGCGAGCTATGGCTCGCGCCGCAGGATTTCCTGCAACTGCTGGCGCAGCGGCTGGAGTCGGTTCTGAGCGACGCCCCAGACGATCTCGAGATCGACGGTGTAGTAGCCGTGGGCCAGAATGTTGCGCATCGCCCGGATGGTATTCCAGGGGACGCCGCTGTATCGATCGCGGATCTCGTCGGGCACGCGTCCGGCAGCTTCGCCGATCACTTCGAGATTGCGTACAACGGCGTCGATCTTCTCTTGATTCTCCAGGAAATCAGCGTAAGAGACTCCGCGCGTATAGGTCAGCGCCCGCTCAGCGCTGCGCAGCATGTCCTCGATATACAGCTTCCACTCTCTATTCGGCAGGGATCGCCTCCGCGAAGATGCGTTGCCGAAGCTGCGGTCTGACGCTGCGTTCCAGCACCAGATCGACCTCGTGGCCGAGCAGCCCTTCAAGAAAGAGTTTGACGTTTGCCAGGTCGAACAGATCGACCGGTGCGCTGAAGGTGACGAGCAGATCGACGTCGGAATCGGGCCGCGCCTCGTCGCGGGCGACAGAGCCGAACAGGCGCAGGCTGGCGATCTTCAGCGCCGCCAGCTCCGCCCGGTGCTCGCGCAGGATGCGCAGTGCTTCGTCGCGACGCATATGTTGCCGCCTTCCTCTGCTATCAGTGTACGCCGGGACGGTGGCGGCATGAGCTATGGGCCGGTTGCGGCAAGACCGTGGCGGAAAGCGTAGGCGGTGGCGTCGGCGCGGCCGCGGGCGCCGATCTTGCCGTAGAGGTTGGTGACGTGCCGCTCGACCGTGCCCTCGCTGATCACCAGCGCGGCGGCGATCTCGTGCGTGCTGCGCCCCGCGGCGATCAGCCGCAAGACCTCGGTTTCGCGGGGCGAGAGGGCAGCGATCGTCCGTATCGCGCCCGGATTGGTCTCCGGGGCAATGGCGGCGTGTGCAGCCGGTGATTGTTCGTCGCCCTCGGCGAGGAATTCGGCGATCGCCGCGAACAGTATGTCGGCCTCCGCTTCGTGCGGCAGCGGCAGATGGTTGCGACCGGGAAGCGGCAACAGCACGGCGTTGGGGATGGCGGCCGTCAGCTCGCGGGAGTAGGCGAAGGGCGAGCCCAGATCGCCGGAGCGGTGCGTAACTAGCGTGGGTACACATACCCGCGGCAGCAACGGGCGCATGTCCACCTGCCAGAGCGCGGCCATGAAGCCGGCCGCGACTTCGGGCGAGGCCGACACCCGTTGCAACTCATTGTGCCAACGGGCGAACGCGTCGTCGGCATCGGGAAACATCAGGTTAGTGAAAATCTGACGAAACGCGGGATTCTCTCTGCCCCAGCCCGCGCGCACGAGCGTGAGCAGCGCCTCGGCGTCCGTGGCGCTGAGCGAAAGCTCCAGATTCGGCCGGAAGAAAGCGCCGTGCAGCACGAGCCGGCTGACGCGCTCGGGGTGTGCCACGGCGTAGGCGATCGCCGGCGCCGCGCCGTCTGAAGTACCGATCAGCGCGAATCGCTCCAGCGCCAGCGCATCGACGACGGTCGCGAGATCATGCACTTTGGCATCAAGCGAGAAGTCGGAGACGTTTCGGTCCGAGAGCCCCATGCCGCGGCCGTCGTAGCGAACCAGCCGAAAGCGGCTGCCCAGGTGCCGCACCCACGGCTGCCAAAACGGGCCGCCGCGCTCGAACTCGAGGTGCGTGAGCCAGCCGAGCACGCGCACGACCGGATAGCCCGCGCCGCTCGTAGCGTAGGCGATGCGCACGCCGTTGTCCGTGGTGCAATAGCGGATCGGTTCCTGCATTGCGCCGTAGTATAGCGCGGTTGCAGAGCAGTTGGCTGCGCTACAGTGCCCGCATGCGCTTCGAGCGCACGAGAATCATGAGCTGAAGCAGCGTGGCCACGGCGCACCACCAGAACAGCACGGGCTGCGCCGACCACTTGTCGATCATCAATCCCATCAGTAGGGCGCCGAGCGGCGTGATCGCGCTGAAGGTCAGGTAGAGCGCCAGCACGCGGCCGCGGTAGTCGTCCTCGATGTTGAACTGCAACTGCGTCTGATTGAACGTGTTATAGACCGTATTCGCCACGCCCGCGATTGCCAGGCAGCCGAGCGCCAGCCAGAAGTTGCCGGCGACGGCGAACACCGCGATGAAGGCCATGTAGATCGCGTTGCCGGCCATCATCGCCCAGCCCTGGCGGCGGAAGCCGCCCATGCCCGCCACCCAGGCCGCGCCCGCGATCGAGCCGATGCCCACGCCGGAGAGCAGCACGCCGTAGCCCAGCGCACCCACGCCCAACAGGTTGGCGAAGACGGGCATGAAGCGCAGATACGGATAGACGAAGAACGAGGGGATCGTGGCGATAATCAGCAGCATCAGCACCACGCGATGGCTGAGCGCGTAGCGCACGCCGTCGCCGATGCTGCGCAGCACCGAGCCCTGGTTCGCGCTGCGCGTGCCGGGTGTGCGGATCAAAAAGGTGGCGCCGCTGGCCAGCACGTAGGCGCCGGCCTGCGCGAAGAAGCAGCTTGAGACGCCGCTGACGCCGATCAGCAGCCCGCCCAGCGACGGGCCGACGATGCGGGTGATGTTGCCGAACATCGCATTCAGCGCCACGGCGTTGGTCAGGTCTTCCGCGCCGACCACGTCGTAGACCATCACCTGCCGCGCCGGCTGGCTGACGCTCGCCACCAGCCCGTCGAGCACGGCGGTGATGTAGAGCTGCCAGATGCGGATCCAGCCGCCGGCGACGAGAATCGCGAGCACCACGGCCGTAATCGCGCCGAGGAACGTCGAGATGGAGAGCAGGTTGCGGCGGTTGGTGCGGTCGGCGATGGCGCCGCCGAAGGGCGTGACGATCAGCACCGCCAGGCCGCGAATGAAGGAGAAGATGCCGAGCTGCGCCGCCGAGCCGGTGAGCAGATAGACGAGCCAGCCCTGGCCGACGGTCTGGATCCAGTCGCCCATCTGCGAGCCCATCGTACCGACGAGCAGGTAGCGGAAGTCCGGGTGGGAAAAGGCGCTGAGCGCCCAGCGGCGGCGCGGCAGATCGGCATGATCCGTTGCGGCCGCCGTGAGCGTGGCGGGTTGCATGAGAGCGAGCGTACCTTTTGCAGTGCTGCTGTGTCGGAAGCGGCGCGGTGCGGGGAGTCAACGACCCCACCGTACCAGACGGCCAAGATACGAACCACCGCCGATGCGACGAGCGGCGGCTTCGTCATCCGACATTTACGCAGTGTCGCGCCCATTTCGTCCGACGCCGAGGGTGCTGAGATACGGCTACTCGGGAGTGGCGAGGCCGTGGCGGAAGGCGTAGGCGGTTGCGTCGGCACGATTCGCGGCGTCGATCTTGCGGTACAGGTTCGTGACGTGCCGCTCGACCGTGCCTTCGCTGATCGTCAACTCCGCCGCGATCTCGCGTGTGCCCTTGCCGGTAGCAATCAGTTGCAGCACCTCGACCTCACGCCTGGTCAGACCGTCGGGATAGGCTGGAACGGATGATTGCTCGTCAGGCTCCTGCGCCGCGGCGGCTTGATCGAACGTTCCTGCAAGGGACAGCGCATCCACGATCGCCTCATCCAAAGAGTATGCCTGTGCGCCGGCCAGAGCCGTGTTGTGCGCCGCTGCAGACGAAATGGTGGGGATGGCGGCGAGTTGGTCCGCGTAGCCGACGCGCTCGACGGGCCAAATCCGGAGGCCGGTGTCCGCGAATGCATGGTTGGCGGCGTCCAGAAGGCGCTTTGCGAGCACTGGCTCGCCCCGGCGCAGCGCGACTGCGGCGAAACCTCCAAGACAGTCGGCAGTATTCACTCGATGACCATACCGACGTCCGAGTGCGAGGCTCTCGGCGAAGAGAGGCGCTGCTGCAGCAATGTCACCCTGCCGGACTGCGGCGTGCCCGAGGTTGGCGAGGACCGTCATCACCGCTTGCACGCCTCCATGGGTACGCGCCACTGCCATTGCCTCCGCGAACGCGGCCCGCGCGCCGGCGATGTCCCCTTGATGCCAGGCGAGCACGCCAAGCTGGCCCAACGTCTGGCGCCGGTAATCTTCTACGCCGGGCCAGTGTAAGTGCGTGAGCGCCTCCTCGCTGTAACCGCGGGCTCGCGCCGGATCGCCGAATGCCAGTTCGACCCACGCCAGCGTGCCCAGAGCCCAGCCCTTGCTCATCGGATGTGGAAGCCGTGGAACGAGCGCGAGCATCTCCTCCACGGCGGCGAACGCCGCTGCCGCATCGCCTTGAACCATTGCCATAATCGCCGCCCAGGTCAACGCGTGGAAAAGGTCAGCCGCCGCGTCCAGCTCGCGGAAGATGACAACGGACTCCTCGATACGCTGGCGCAGCAGGGCAGGGTCGCCTTCGAGTCCCTGGTGGTAGTCGAGGTAGAGCGTGACACTCAATGCATGCGCCCGCCAGCGGGTTCGCATGGCAGCCTCAGGCAGCGCGAGCAACGCCTCCAGCCAGCGGTGGCCCTCGCCCACTCCCATGCGTGTGTAGAGCGGATGCAGCGCGGACGCCAGCCGCAAGCCACATTGGACCTCAGCGTGCGCCGTCGCCCACTCGATGGCCGAGCGCACATTGGCCCACTCCGCCTGCATCTGCGCCAGCCATGGTTCAGCGCCCCAGAGCTGCGCCAGCCAGTCCTCCTGCTCCGCGATTGAGATCAGCCAGTCGAGCTGCCGACGTCGCAGCGGTTCCGCCTCGTGGCTGCTTCCGAGCAACCCGCGTGCGAACTCCCGAACTGTCGCCAGCATCGTGTAGCGCGGCTCGCCGCCGGCGTCCTCAGCCACGTGCAGAAGGCTGTTGTCGACCAGCGCCGTCACGCCGTCGAGCGCCGCCGTATCGTCGGCTGCTTCCGGCAGGCAGATGGCGCTGACGGCGTCAAGCGTGCCCCCGCCCGCAAAGACGGCGAGGCGGCGGAACAGCATCTGCTCCTCAGGACTGAGCAGTTGGTAGCTCCAGGCGATCGTGTCGCGCAAGGTGCGCTGGCGGGCGGGCAGGTCACGTGGGCCATCGGTCAGCACGGAGAGCGACCGGTCCAGCCGGGCCAACAATGCTGCCGGCGGCAGCACGCGCGTGCGGGCGGCGGCCAGCTCGATCGCCAGCGGCAGGCCGTCCAGCCGGCGGCAGATCGCGGCCACATCGGCCGCGTTCGCCGCCTGCAGCGCGAAGTCGGGGCGAACCGCCTGCGCCCGCGCAACGAACAGGGCCACCGCGGGCGAATCCAGCAGCGTTTCCGGCGAGGCTGCGGCGTCCATGGTTGGCAGCGCCAGCGGCGGCACGGGGAACTCGCGCTCTCCGGAAAGGCGCAGCGCCGCGCGGCTCGTTGCCAGCACGGTCAGCTTCGGCGCCGCCGCGAGCAACTCCGCCACGGTTGGGGCGGCGTCAAGCAGATGCTCGCAGTTGTCGAGCACGAGCATCAACGGCTCGTCGCGGTTGCGCAGGAAGGCCAGCAGCGTGGCCAGCAAGGGTTGCCCGCCCGCCTCGCGCAGGCCGAGCGCCGCCGCGATCGTGGCCGGAACGAGCGCGGGGTCGCTGACGGGCGCGAGTGAGATGAAGACCACACCGCCGGGGAAGTCATCCTGCACCGCGGCGGCGAGGGCGAGCGCCAGCCGCGTCTTGCCCGAACCGCCCGCGCCCGTGAGCGTGAGCAGGCCAACATCCTCGCGCAGCAACAGCGCCCGCGCGGCGGCCAGCTCCGACTCGCGGCCCAGCAACGGCGTGCGCGGCCGCGGCAGCACGGCGCCGGGCGCACCGGGCGTGCCCTGCTCGGGCTCCGAGCGCGGCAGACGTTGCGGCGCCGGCATACTGCCCTCTCTCGAGGCGTCACTGCGTGCCAGTGTACTCCCGTGGCGAATCGGCCGTCGGCCCTCACCCCCTCCCCTCAGGGCCAACGCACCGTATGAGAAGTCTCTGTTGGCTGCCAGACTGCCGCGCGTGCCCCTGAGCATGGGAGGAGCCCATGGCTGCCGCCCCGCGCCGCCGCCGGAGCGCGCCGCGCGCGGCGCTGGCGGATCCGCGTCGCGCGCGGACGCAGCTCCCCGCCGTGCGCGCCCTCCGCAGCATCGCGATCGGCGCGCGGATCGGCGGCGCGGCACGGGCGGCGCGGGGCTGCCGTGGCGCAGGGCGCGCCCCGCGGCGCCCCACGCCGCCCGTGCCGCGCCAAACGCGGCGCTGCCGGCCCCCGGAGCCGCGCCAGCGATCCGCGCGCCGATCGCGATGCTGCGGAGGGCGCGCACGGCGGGGAGCTGCGTCCGCGCGCGACGCGGATCCGCCAGCGCCGCGCGCGGCGCG
>Ga0102924_1000313_pt1 | contig 60871 bp, 65 predicted proteins | sample PaiPotPPM11metaG_FD_80116 | JGI IMG/M metagenome (GOLD analysis project Ga0102924, IMG submission 80116) | Iron sulfur acid spring bacterial and archeal communities from Banff, Canada, to study Microbial Dark Matter (Phase II) - Paint Pots PPM... ... | reverse complement strand
CTCGGCTACAAACCGCCGGTCGAGTTCGAAGCCGAACTCAGCCAAACCCGCAACCGCCAACCAAAACCTGAAACCGCCTTGTCACCCAATTAGCCGTGTCTCAGCCGAGGGGTGCAGTCCAAAACGGCGTCACCGGTTCTCTGAGCAGATGCTGATATATGCGCAGCATGACCTCCGCGAGCCGGCCACCTTTCAATTGTCCCGGTCCCCAATCGTTCATCGCGAAGTGCTTCTTGATATCGAGGTACTCCTCGACCAACTTCGCGCTGAGCGCAGCAGGTATGCCGCCGATCGTTAGCGTCATTGATTATTTGCCGCCTCGCTTCTTGTAGCCCCCCGCGACAAACTGCTCACCGCTGCGCGTGACCACATAACCGGTCTTGTTGTTCTTCTTTTCATCCGCCTCCATCATGTGGCCTTGCTTGATGCAGTGCGCGATATTCACGCTGATATTGGACGGCGGCGTTTCCTTGGCGTCGCTATAGCCCTTCTCAAGATCGGGCCTGGTGAACGACGCCATGCCGGCATGGTTCTCCAAAAAGTATGCGATCGCGAGAGTGCGCTGAATATCAGTGGTTGGAGGGTGCTCAAGGAGGAATTCCTTGATCGACGTCTTTTTCGTCGTGGCACGGGCAGGCGCTTTGCCGCCTGAAGTGCCCGCCTCGATCTTGGTGATGCGGGCATCTAAACCCTTGATTGCTTCCAAGATCGCGGCAAGTTTCTGGTCGGTGTCTGTAGTCATAGCTTTTAATCTCCCGACTCCCTATACGCAGCCAAACAATCGTTCACGAACACAGGGGAACATTCTTTCGATAGATCACATCAGTTTTTGCTCAATTGCGCGACTAAAGACGCGCCGAGCTTTAATCCGGGCGCTGTCAGCATCCAGCCCTTGTCTTTTGATCCAGTAAACTCGTTCCCTCCCTTCATATATTTCATGTGGTTGGTCCCGTCGAAGAATCCGTGAGATTCGCATAGCGCTCTGGCTGCCGCATCATCGAAGCGTGCATCGCCCGATCGCAGCAGACTCGCGATTCCCTGCAGAACATAAGCATTGCGAACTTTTTCGCGTTTATTTTTTCCGGGAATTTCCGACGCGATAATCTCAACCTCTTCACTGTCAAAGTGATAAGCTTGAAACACTTGATCAATTGAAAGGCCGTTTTGCCTCATCCAGGTACGTGCACGAGGGGGCAGATCACTTATCCCTTCGCTGTCTTGTTGTTGCTCGCCTTGCCCTACATTTACTTTCGCGACCGCATCTTCTCCTAGCAGTGTTAGAGCGGCGTGGATTATCCGACGTCGGTCTTCAGAAGGAAGCGGCGTGAGTAAGTCGACAAAAGTTCCCACAATTTCGGTGATGCTCTTCTTCGTCATGGTCTTTGGCCTTCGTAGCCTCCAATCACGCAACATATGCCCAATGTTTCTTTTCCTTGATCCGACGCAACTCTCGCTTCTTTACAAAGCGCAACATGATCGGCGACAGAGTGGTAGTCGGATAAAAATGACCCCTTCCTTCAAGAGCAACTTTCACTGCACCAAGCTCCTGTGGTTTGCTGAAAAAGTCATCGGCAATCAGTTCTTCAACTAACGCCGTCAACGTCGGCTTGGCTTTCTGCTTAGAGGAAGCCTGTGATTTTGCAGGTACGGCAACGCCGTTGAGCCTGCCGTTCAATCGCGATACCAGCGCTGCAACCTCTTCACTTGACCCCTCGATGGTCACGGTCGAACCGCTCTTCATCGCAATTACCGCCCTTGGCATGATGTATCTCCTATTGCGTCCATCTCTACGTAAAATAAATCTATAATACCGTAGCGTCAAGGGCTAGAGTATTGAACATTTACTCCCGTTGCTCTCGAAAAACTGGTGCCGCATGGTGGTGACATACTCATTATCTGATTTAGACATAGTGACTATCAACTCACGATGATTAAAGCTACCTCGGCGACTCAAGGTGATGAGATGGCAACAGTGTTCAACCGCGCGGCCTGGCCGCCCCACAGGGATGTCAAAACCTGGCCAAACCTCAGAGCGTTTTGGCGACAAAACCTAGGAAAACAGCTACTGCTTGAATATCAATGTCTATGCTGACCGCCGGAACCTCATCTGCCGTTCTTGTCCTTGCTGAACGGGAAGTCGGTCGAAACCTGCGGCGAAAGACCCACAATAGATTCCAGTACTTTTACTGCGTTACTATGATATGTTTGAATTATATGGAGATTTATTGCTTAGTACAAGGCGCTACGAACTCACAATGATTGCAGCCACCCCGGCGCCTCAAGGGGATGAGATGGCAACAGTCTTCGGCCGCGCGGCCTGGCTGCCCCACAGCGATGTCAAAACCTGGCCAAACCTCAGAGCGTTTCGATGACAAAACCTCGGAAAACCGCTACTTCTTGAATATCAATGTCTATGCTGACCGCCGGAACTCCATCTGCCGTTCTTGTCCTTGCTGAACGGGAGGCGAGCGAAGCCGGGGGTGAGCGAAGCCAAGTCCGCGGCTACTTCCCCCGCCACCACCCGGCTTGACCCGCCTGCGCGGACCGTGCCGCTTCAATCCACCGCAATCGAGGGCTGCTTCGGCGGGCGAAGGCCAGGCGGTCCGTGCCGACGTGCCGAGCGCGTGGATTGCCGGATCAAGTTCGGCAATGACCGCTGCACCGTCATGCCCGGCCTCGTGCCGGGCATCCACGTTTTTACGTTGACGTCGGCGTAAGCAAGACGTGGATGGCCGGGACAAGCCCGGCCATGACGAGACGTCGGTCACCTTTCGCTCAGCCACCCCCTTAAAGTGCCGCTACGCCCTCGCCCACCGGCGACGACGCTCGACGATTTTACGTCTTAATCTTGCTGAGCACGGCTTGCATCTGCTGCAACACCTCGCGGGTCTTCTCCGCGTAGAACGCGTTCACCACCTCGCTGATCGCCTGCACCTTCGGGTCGAGCGGGTTGATCCCCGCGGCCACCAGCCGGGCGTGTAGCTCCTTGAGCACTTCGTCTTTCTCGAACATCTCGCCTCCGGTTCCCGACCCTACGCAGCGTCCGCCGGGCGTACGCGGCGGGTAATCTCCACGCCGTGCTCGCGTTCAACCACGGCGATGTCGTACTAGCTTTGCAGATCGAGCCAGAACTGCGCGCTGTTGCCAAAATAGCGGCCGAGGCGCACGGCGGTGTCGGCGGTGATCGAGCGGCGGCCGTTCAAAATGTCGGTGATGCGGCCGGACGGCACGCCAATGTCGAGCGCGAGCCGGTTGGCGCTCAGTTCGCGCGCGTTCAACTCACGCTTCAACAGACGGCCCGGATGGACGGCAGGAGGCATGGCTCTCATCCCTTGTGGTAGTCGATGATCTCGACCTCGTAGGCGTCGCCCTTGCGAAATTCGAAGCAGATGCGCCCGCGCGCATTCACGGTCATCGTCCACTGATTTTTGCGCTCACCCTTCACCCTGTGCAGGCCGACGCTCCACTTATTTGCATAATTGCAATTCCGCCGGACAAAGGGACCAAGAGAGGTCGGCGCAATACGCTTCGCCATTGCGGCTGCGGCGCCGCCCTACGTCTCGATCTTGCTCAGCACCGCTTGCATCTTCTCCAGCACCTGGCGCGTTTTCTCGGCGTAGAACGCGTTCACGATCTCGCAGATCGCCTGCACCTTGGGATCGAGCGGATTGATCCCGGCCGACACCAATCGGCCGTGCAGGTCTTGCAGCACTTCATCGCGTTCGAACATGGCGGCCTCCAGAGCGGCGAGTATAACGCGTGGGGCGCAATAGCGGAGCGCATTCCGCCATTGCGGTCTCCAAAGCACAGGGTGCAATACGCCGCGCTATTGCGCCCGACAAAGCTCATGTAGGCACGGGGTCAGGCAAACGACCCCCAACGCCCGGAGCCGCCGCGATGGGCCTGTGCTACGGCGGCAGGGCAATCGCATATGGACAAAAATCGCGATTTTCGACGCGAAATTGAAGACCTTGTGCTGTATTCGATTCGGTTTCGTTCCTGTCCCGATTCACTCGTTTTAGTCGCGACTCGGTCATATGCGCTAGCCCTGGCCCACTCTCATATGGTCCTGGATCGCTTGCTGAACCGTGCTAAGATACCCTCGTCGCCTAGGGGATCGGCCAATGCCCGCAGACGTCACCAGACAAGAATTCCAGGCGCTCGACCGCGAAGTCGAGGGCGAGAAGATGGTCACGCGCCACATCCTTGAACAGACGCGCCGCAACGGTGACGATCTCGCCGCCATCAAAACCAGGCTCGATCGTATTGAAGACAAGCTCGATGGTGTCGATCTAAAGAGCCTCGCGCGACAGGTGGACGGATTGGATAAAGGGCTCGATGGGTTAGCTAAAGCCCTGCCCCGCATCGTCGGCGATGAAATGCGCAAAGCTCTACGCGAGCGCGACAAAAAAAGCTGAGCCAAGGGCGAGAAGCTTGTCACTCGTCATCTCCTCGAACAAACCCGCCGCAACAGCGACGACCTCGCCGCCATCAAGACGCGCCTGGATCGCCTCGAAGGCAAGGTGGATGGGGTGGATCGAAAAGTTGATCTGCTGGGCCGCAAAGTCGACAATCTTGCCAACAATCTATCCGGCATGGTCGCCGGAGTCGTGCCTGAGGTCTGGCGCGAACGCGACGACAAGCGCTGAGGCAACGCAACAAGCGTAGCCGAAATGAGCGAAGCGACATCCGGGACAAACCTGCAAGCTGCTTTCAAGCCGGTGCTGAGGGCTGGCGCGAGCGCCGAGCGCAAGCGAAGGGTCGAGGCAGCGCAGTGACACCAAAGCGACCCGTCGTCGGCGTGATCGGCAGCGCGCATCAGGTTGAGGGCCGGTTCACCGCGCAGCGGGTCGGCGAGCGCAATCTGCGCGCGGTCGCCGAAACATCTGGCGCGCTGCCGCTGATGTTCGCCGGCACGCCGGAGATCACGGACATCGGCGCGCTGCTCGATACCGTCGACGGCATCCTGCTCACCGGCGCGCGCGCCAATGTCCATCCGGCCCGATTCGGCCAGCAGGAGGATCCGCGCTACGAGCCCTACGACCACGATCGCGACGCGCTGGCGCTTTCGCTGATCGAGACCTGCGTCGCGCGCGGCGTGCCGCTGTTCGGCATCTGCCGCGGTTTCCAGGAGATGAACGTCGCTTTCGGCGGCTCGCTGCATCCCGAGATCCGCGACCTGCCCGGGCGGCTGAACCATCGCATGCCGCGGCTGCCGAGCGGCGAACCGCATCCCGATCTCGCCGTCATTTTCGCCGACCGGCATGCCATCCGGCTCACACCGGGCGGCGTGTTCGCAAAGCTGCTCGGGTGCGAAACAATCCGCGTCAACTCGCTGCACGGCCAGGGCATCCTCGAACCGGGCCAACGCATCGTGGTCGAGGGCGTAGCCGAGGACGGCACCATCGAGGCCATCCGCATCGCCGACGCGCCGAGCTTTGCGCTCGGCGTGCAATGGCATGCCGAACACGAGGCCGACCGCAATCCGGTAAACCGCAAATTGTTCGAGGCGTTCGGCGCCGCTGTGGCGGAGTATCAAAAGCGCAGGGCGGGCCGAACAAGCCGGAGTGGCGCGGCCAGCGACCGGAAATGACAAAATACCTTCACTACGGCACGACCGCAAAGGTCTTGCATTGGATCGTCGTCGGTCTTCTGTCGACTCAGTACCTGATCGGCTGGCTGATGCCGAACATCAGGCGCGGCATGTCGCCGGGTGTCGCCATGACCTGGCACGTCTCGATCGGCACCCTCATTCTCGCGGCGATCCTCCTGCGTTTCGTCTGGCGCCTTACCCATCCGGTCGCGCCGGAAAGCTCGTTGCAGCCGTACCAGCGAGTTACATCCGAAGCGGCGCATTGGCTGCTTTATGTTCTGGTCTTCGCCACAACTCTATCCGGCTGGTTGTTCGCATCGGCGCGCGGCTGGACGATTTCGTGGTTTTTCCTGGCGCGGCTGCCGATGCCGACCGCGGGAAACCCTTCGCTGCTCCGTGCGCTCGACGGATGGCACCAGAACTTCGAGTGGGCGCTGTTGATCCTGATAGGCATTCACGTCGCCACCGCGTTCTTGCACCTTCTTTATTACCGCGATGGGGTGATGCGGCGGATGCTGCCGTAGACCCGATTCAGCCGGTGTGTTTCGGTGCAAGCGCGGCCGATTACTCCCCCAGCCATTTCGGCGGGCGCTTGTTGAGGAACGCGTCCATGCCTTCGCGGAAATCGCGGCTCATGTAGCACATGAGGATGAGGTCTTCGCCTTCCTCGGGGGTCAGCCGTCGCATCAGGCGGGCGAGCGCCTGTTTGGTGGCGGCAAGCGTGAGCGGCGCGTTGCCCGCGACCGTCGCGGCAAGCTCGTCGGCACGCTTTCGGAGCGCCGGCAAATCGTCGACCAGCTCGTTGAGGAGACCGATGCTCGCTGCCTCCTCGGCGCCGACCAGGCGGGCGGTGAAAATCAGATCTTTGACGCGCGCCGGGCCGATCAAGGCGGTGAGCCGGCTGATGCTCGCCATCGACAGGCAATTGCCGAGCGTGCGCGCGATCGGAAAGCCGATCCGCGCGGTCTTGGTGCCGATGCGCAGGTCGCAGCAGGCGGCGATGCCGGCGCCGCCACCGGTACAGACGCCGTTGATCGCGGCGATCGTGGGCGCGCGGCATTGCTCGAGCGCGGTCTGCACCCGGTCGATGCGGGATTCGTAGTCGAGCGCGTCCCGCGGCGTGGCGAAGGCGCGGAACTGATTGATGTCGGTGCCGGAAGCAAAGGCCTTGTCGCCGGCGCCTTGCATCACCAGCACCTTGATGGCCCGGTCATGGTCCGCCTGCTCGCAGAGTTGCGCCAGCCGTTCGTACATGGCGAAGGTGAAGGCGTTGCGCGCCTGCGGCCGGTTGAACGTGACCTTGCCGATGCCGTCGCGCAGCTCGAAGAGAAGATCGTCAGACGCCGGTGCCTGCTGTTCCATGATCGACCGATCCCCCGGTAATTGCGCTCGAACTCAGCCGCCCGATTTCGCCCGAAGGACAATGCCGCCTAATGCGCCGTGCTGCTCTCGACGCCCTCAATCTCCTCGATGACGACTTGCCCGAGATGGCGGATCGCTTCCGCCATCAATGCGACCCATTGCTCCTTCGGTCCGAGCATGATCGTTTCGGCGAGGCTCTCCGACATTCTGGCCACCATGTCGGCCAGGTCCACGCTTTCCTGGCCCTCGATGCGCTCGCGCACCAGTTCGTTGATGTCGCAATGCAGGCAATCGCTCATCGGATGACTCCATGACTGTATGTAGGGCGGACTGAGCGGTGCGGCCAAAGGCCGGCCCGATGACAGGCTCCACGAAGCCCACGCGGTTCGGCGGTGACGATCGCCCGCGTGGGCCATTAGGGCGTTCACGCCCGTCTTCGACGGGCTATGGCGTTGCGTCTTTACCCCCTACGAATTTCTACGTCTGGATATGCCTGCCGACGAAATCCACCATGCGCGCGAACATGTCGCCGGTCTTGGTCAGGTCGGGCGAATGGCCGGCGTGGCGGTCCATTTCGATATATTCGAGCGCGACCTCGCCGCCGGCCTTTTTGTAGTTGGCGCAAAAGCGCTGCGGCTCGTTGCCGGGGAAATCGGAGTCGGCATCCTTGTAGTCGTGCACGAGGTCGCCGCGTCCCTGGTACCAGACCGCCGGCGGCAACGCGACTCTTTCGCCGCGCTCGAGCGCGAGCATCGGATTGCCTTCGGCCATGTTGGCCTCGTTGCGCCAGTACGAGTCATGGCGACCGATGATCCCTTTCGCCCAGTCGCCGCCGCTTGCCAGCGCGCGCTTGGCATGGCGGTAACGCGAGAGCGGATTGATCACCGGCCACGACATGACGGCGCAACGCACGCTGGCGTCGTGCGCGCCCGCACCGGCCGGCAGCGCGATCGCGCAATAACGCGGATCGCGCGGCCGCATGGCAACCAGCATCGCCAGATGGCCGCCGCTCGATTGTCCGGAAATGCCGATCAGCTCGGGGCGCGTTTTCAGATCGCGGGCGTTCTGTTTGGCCCAGCGCACGGCGTAATTGATGTCCTGCACCGAAGCCGGATAGGGATCCTCGTTACCGGAGCGGAAATCGAGCGCGATCGACACGACGCCGTGAGAGGCCATGTATTCGTGGCGCAAATGCTCGGTGAGCCGGTCGCTCATGCACCAGGCGCCGCCGTGGCACTCGACCAGAGCCGGAAACGGCCCCTCGCCGCGCGGCTTGAACACCCGCGCCAGCAGCGGTTTTTGTCCGTGGCGCAGGTATTCGACGTCGCTCACGTCGAAATCGGTGGTTTTGGCCTCCAGGGTCGCGGTGGTCATGATTTGTCGTCCTCCATATGGCCGCACTATAGCGTAGCCCAGAACTCACGCCGCCGAAACCGCCTCCGCCTCCGGCAGAATCACCGCGCGTTCTCACGCCGCTCAGCCTTTCGGCGCACCCTGCCCGGCCGGCGTTCCGACGGCGGGACCGCGCGGGTCGTTTTTGTTGGACATGCATTTTTTGAGAAATACGGCGCGTTTCTTGCCCGTAAGCTTCTGATCGTCGGCGCCGAATTTGCAAGTCGCCATCTTCTGTTTCGCCGTGATCGCGATCGCCGGCGCATTAGGCACGATCGCGAGCGAAAAACCCAACAAGATACCGGCTACGAGAATGTATCGATGCATTGCGGACCTCCTCACTGCCAGACATAGTCTAGCATTTTGTGACTTTGCTGCGGAACGGTCATGGAACGGCCATGGACGCCGATGGACGCCCATGGACGCCCATGGGTCGCATTTTACGCGCGCGGTTGCGGCCGGGAACTGCCGGAACGATGGCGACCGGGCCGACTATGTCGGGTTATGACATGATTCCCAAACGGAGCCAGCGGGTTGCTTCCCCATGTCGCCAACCGAGCGCGTAAGCCCCGTACTCTCCCGCATCACGCCCGGCCTTCGCGGGTCGGCCGCGCTTGTGGTTGCGCCCGAGCATACCGCGCCGTTCGTCGGCTCCGGGCGGATCGCGGTGCTGGCGACCCCGGTGATGATCAACGTGATCGAAGCGGCGGCGCTCGCGGCAGTCGAACACCTGTTGCCCGCCGGCCATCAGAGCCTCGGCATTCACCTCGACGTAAGCCATGTGGCGGCAACGCCGGTGGGCCTGCGCGTCACCGCGACCGCCGAGGTTTTGCGGGTCGAAGGCCGCACCGTCACCTTTCGCGTCGAAGCGCATGACGAATTCGAGTCGATCGGCGGCAGCACCCACCAGCGGGTGGTCGTCAGCGTGGCGCGCTTCGACGAGCGCGTGCAGCGCAAGCTCGGCGGCGGCGGCAGCTAACGGCGTGGCGGCGGATCGAACGCGGGTCGGCGATCTACGCCGTCCGCCGCGAGCGGCCAAAAAACCAGCCGAGCACGAACAGAACGACGGCCGCAACCGCGGCAGCGATCGCATGCGTGTGATGAATATGCGATGAGCCGGCGATATAACCCGGCATGAATGTCGGCAATGAACCCGCCGGAATGACGTAATACACCACCGCGACGACGATGCAGATAATGGCGAGCAGATAGGCGAGCATTCGCATTGGATGATTTTCCCCGTCCCATAATTTCGGCGAACCGGTTAATAGCGACGCGTTAGCACGATTGTTGCGCGTTGGCGAGTAGGCCTGTTGATGAAAGATGTCTGCGCCTTCAATACGGCCGCACGTTGCCCTCGACCGTGGTGCGCAACATCAGCCGGCGCTCGGTCGAAGGAAAATCGGTGCGTGCGTGCGAGGAGCAGCGGTTGTCCCACAACAGCAGGTCGCCGACGCGCCAGACGTGCTCGTAGACGAACTCGCGTTTTTCCGCGTGATCGTACACCGCGTTCAGGAGCCGCTCGCTCTCGTTTTCCGGCATGCCGAGCACTTTCACCGTCATCAGCCGGTGACGTAGACCGCCTTTTTGCCGGTGTCCTCGTGGGTGCGGAACACCGGATGCACACACTCGGCAAAAGCCTCCGTGCCCATGCTGCCGCCTCTGATCGTCGTGCCGTAATTGTAGTGGTGCAGCGCCTTTTTGCCTACCAGCCGATCGCGGATCGCGGGATCGAGCGTGCTGTAGGCGGCGTAGCCGCTGGCGAACAGCGTATTGCCGCCGGTCGAGGGAATCTCCACCGAGTACAGCAGCGTCGCCTTGCTCGGCACCTCGGCGTGAATCATGTCGTGATGGAACATCATCTCGCCGTCGGGCAGCGCACCGATCGGTTCGCCGTTCTCGCGGATATTCGAGATCATCATGATGCCGGGCAGAAGCTTCGAATACCCCTTCGGAAAGTACTTGGGCGGCCGCGACAGCTTGCCCATCTCGCCGAAAAAGCCGGTGGCGCGGACCAAATCCTCCTGCGACAATTGCTGTCCCGGAAAAATGAGCACGAGGTGATCGAGCCAGGCCTGATAGATGGCGCGGACCGTCTCCTCGTCGGGCTTGTCCCGCAGGTCGATGCCGCGGATTTCCGCGCCGATGTATTTGGTCAAGGGAACGACGTCGAACTTGGTTTTATTGGTTTGCGTTTTTACGGCGACGTTCATTGCCTTCCTCCATTCCGGGGGCGCCGTTTGCCGGCGCCTCGCACGCTAGAGCTTATAACGCGGCGAGCAGAAACGGTCTGCCTTACTCTGCCGCGGCCGGGAGCGCCGCCGCGATGCCTGCGTGCGCCGCCTCGCCGCTCGCCAGCGCCGCGAGGATGCGGGCGACCAGAGCCCGCGCGGAGTCCGCGCTCAACTCGACCGCGACGCGGTCGCGCCCGCCCTCGCCCTCGTTGGTGAAATCGATGGCGAGCACGTGGTCGAGCGTAGAGTGGTACGGATGGTCGAAATAGACGTTGGCGGTATCGATCCGCATCCAGCCTTTACGGCCCTTGGCGCTGCCGACAAGGGCGGCCTTTTCGACGATGTAGGAGCACATCTTGACCTCCTTTTACTGGCGCATGATCTTTTCCGACCTTCCTTCGCCCGCCGAACAGGTCTTCGCGAAGGCGGGGAACCGGCTTCCACTTGTCGGAATCATGCACACCTATTCGGCAGCGACGCTGGCGGCCGACGACGCCAGATAACGGTTGAAGAAGTCGAAGACCTTGCGCCAGCCATCCTGAGCTTGGTCGGGCCGATAAGCGTCGCGCAGCGTGTTGAAGAACGCGTGGCCGGCGCCATTGTAGCGGTGGAACTCGTAATTCTTGCCGAGCTTCTTGAGTACCGCCTCGGTGCGGTTCACCTGATCGGCGGTCGGATTGGCGTCGTCGTTGCCGAAAATGCCGAGCAGCGGGCACGACATTTTCTCCGTCAGATCGATCGGAGCGACCGGGCGCTTTGCGTTAAGATCCTTCGGATTGTCGACAATGACGTTGCCGCCCCAGCAATCCACCGCAGCGTCAATCCCCTTGAGAGTACAGGCGGCGAGATAAGTGTGGCGGCCGCCGGAGCAGAATCCGATCACGCCAACCTTGCCGGTGGCGTTCGGTTGGGCGCGCAAATAGGCCATCGCCCCCGCCGCATCGCCCATTACTTGGGCATCGGCGACACCGCCGGCTGCGCGTATGCGCGCGCCGAGATCGTCGGGACTTTCGTTTGGGCTGCCTTCGCGGAAATAAAGGTGCGGCGAAATCGCCGCATAGCCATGATGCGCGAGCTTGCGCACGACTTCGGTGGTCCACTCGCACCATCCTGGAATGTGGTGGATCACGACGATTCCGGGGAATTTGCCCGCGCGCAGAGGCCGCGCATAATAGGCTTCACCCTGGTCGCCATTGTGGCCGCGAAACGGCACTATTTCGGCCTGCAGGCCCTGGTAATAACTCATCGTGCGCTCCCTTGTTGTCCAGGCGAGTGGTTGGCCAAGCCCCTCATACCACAACGGGAAGGCGATGAAAGCCGCGCCCGTTCAGCGCCGGCAAGGCCGGCAAGCGGCATTCAGTCCGGGCAGCGGTGCAGGATCGCGTTATAGGTGTTGTCGCGGTCGATGAACTTGATCGTCTTGTCCGGTTGCGGCGTGAAGGTGAGGTCGCCGACCAGAGGACCGGCGGGGAACTTGCATTCGACATGAAGCTTATAGCTCTTGCCGTCCAGCTTGTTGTCCAAGATGGTGCACACGCCGATATTGGAGACGATCTGCTGCGGCGAAATTGTCACTTTAAGCGCGGCTTGATCGCTGCGGTCGCCCTTGCAGGGGACGTTCTGCATGTAAGTTCCAGTGAGCGGAAAGTCGCCCTGCGCCGATACCGCGGCCGCGCGGGCGGGCACAAGTGCGAAGCCAACACATGCGACCGTGACGCTTACAGCGATGATTTTGAACACGAGCCCCTCTGGCTGACTTAGCCCGTCATCGCCGCTCAAAGCGACGGCGTGACACATGACTGGGGCGCGAAATCCTAAGCCAATCTCGCGCGGATTGCCGATCTGTATTCCCCGATATTGTGGCAGCTTAAGGCCAGCGCCTCATTAAAAAGGCGGCGCCCAATGGCGCCGCCTTGATGCCGTGAGCGCTGCGACCGCCACCGCTGCGGCCTCGCCGCCGCTCAGTGCGCGGTGAGGCCGGACGAATCCTCCTCGACCACGGCCTGGTCGGGAACATCGACGGGCTTCGCCGTCGACTCTTCCCAGACGATCGGCTCGGGCTTGCGCGTAAGAGCGCGCGCCAGCACCTCGTCCATGCGCGAGACCGGGATGATGTCGAGCCCGCTCTTGATGCTGTCGTTGATCTCGACCAGATCCTTGGCGTTCTCTTCCGGGATGAGCACGGTCTTGATGCCGCCGCGCAACGCCGCGAGCAGCTTCTCCTTCAGGCCGCCGATCGGCAGCACGCGGCCGCGCAGCGTGATCTCGCCGGTCATGGCGACGTCGCGATGCACCGGAATGCCGGCCATCACCGAAACGATCGCGGTGACCATGGCGACGCCCGCCGACGGGCCATCCTTCGGGGTCGCGCCTTCCGGCACATGCACGTGGATGTCTCGCTTGTCGAACCATGGCGGCTCGATGCCGAAGGCGACCGCGCGCATGCGCACATAGGACGCCGCCGCCGAGATCGATTCCTTCATCACGTCGCGCAGATTGCCGGTGACGGTCATCTTGCCCTTGCCGGGCATCATGGCCGCCTCGATGGTGAGGAGTTCGCCTCCCACATCGGTCCAGGCAAGACCGGTCACCACGCCGACCTGATCCTCATCCTCGACTTCGCCGTAGCGGAACTTCGGCACGCCGAGATAATCGGCGAGGCTCTTTGCGGTAACCTGCACCGACTGCGTCTTCTTGATCGTGAGTTCCTTCACCGCCTTTCGAATAAGCGTCGACAGCTCGCGCTCGAGATTGCGCACGCCCGCTTCACGCGTATAGCGGCGGATCATCGTAAGCAGTGCTTCGTCGTCGATCGACCATTCGTTGGGACCGAGGCCGTGCTTGACAATGGCGTGCGGGATCAGGTGCTTGCGCGCGATCTCGACCTTCTCGTCTTCGGTGTAGCCGGCGATGCGGATGATCTCCATGCGGTCCATCAGCGGCGGCGGAATATTGAGCGTGTTCGCCGTGGTGATGAACATCACGTGGGAGAGATCGTAATCGACTTCCAGATAATGGTCGTTGAACGCATGGTTCTGCTCGGGATCAAGGACTTCGAGCAGCGCCGACGACGGATCGCCGCGGAAATCGGCGCCCATCTTATCGACCTCGTCGAGCAGAAAGAGCGGGTTCGAGGTTTTCGCCTTTCGCATCGACTGGATGACCTTGCCCGGCATGGAGCCGATATAGGTCCGCCGATGGCCGCGAATTTCGGCCTCGTCCCGCACGCCGCCCAGCGAGACGCGCACGAACTCGCGCCCGGTCGCCCGCGCGATCGATTTTCCGAGCGAGGTCTTGCCCACGCCGGGCGGTCCGACCAGGCACAGAATCGGTCCGGTGAGCTTGTTGGCGCGCTGCTGCACCGCCAGGTATTCGACGATGCGCTCCTTGACCTTCTCGAGCCCGTAATGATCGGCCTCGAGGATCTGCTCGGCCAGAACCAAATCCTTCTTGACCTTGGATTTCTTGTTCCACGGGATCGACAAGAGCCAATCGAGATAGTTGCGCACGACGGTGGCTTCCGCCGACATCGGCGACATCTGCCGCAGCTTCTTCAGCTCGTGCTGGGCTTTTTCGCGAGCCTCCTTCGACAGCTTGGTCTGCTTGATCTTTTCTTCGAGCTCGGCAACCTCGTCTTTGCCGTCCTCGTCGCCAAGCTCCTTCTGGATCGCCTTCATCTGCTCGTTGAGGTAATACTCGCGCTGCGTCTTCTCCATTTGGCGCTTGACGCGCGTGCGGATGCGCTTCTCCACCTGCAGCACGGAGATTTCGCTCTCCATCAACCCGAGCACCTTCTCCAGCCGCTCGGTGACGCTCGGCGTCTCCAGGATGGTCTGCTTGTCGGGAATCTTAACCGCCAGATGCGAAGCGACCGCGTCCGCGAGCTTGGCGTAATCTTCGATCTGCTGAACGACGCCGATGACCTCCGGCGACACCTTTTTGTTCAGCTTCACGTAGCCCTCGAATTCGTTGATCACCGATCGGGCCAGCGCTTCCGCCTCGACTTGATCGCCGGCGGAATCCGCAAGAACGACCGCTTCGGCCTCGTAATAATCCTCGCGACCGGTGTAATGCTGCGCGCGGGCGCGCGCCGCGCCCTCGACCAGCACTTTCACGGTGCCGTCGGGCAGCTTCAGGAGCTGCAACACGTTCGCCAGTGTGCCGACGCCGTAGATGGCGTCGGGCGCCGGATCGTCGTCCGAGGCGTTCTTCTGCGTCGCCAGCAGGATGAACGTGTCGGAGCGCATTACCTCTTCGAGCGCCTTGATCGATTTCTCGCGGCCGACGAAGAGAGGAACGATCATGTGCGGAAAAACGACGATGTCCCGCAGCGGCAGCACCGGATAGGCGCGGCTTTCGCCGGCGATCGGGAGCGGCTTTGGCTTGGCGGCACTTGTCATGGCCCCATTCCTTATTGTTGTGCACTTCCGTCACGACCCGCAGGATGCGCTGTCACGACGGACTGCCGGTGAGCCGGGAAGAGAATCACGGACGGGCGACCCGTCCGCCCCCAAGGGACGAGCACGAAACTCGGCCCGGAACAATCTACGCGACTCTTGGTATGCTCTGTTCATTTCAACGCTATACGTGGCGTTGCGCCGCGAGCGTGTCAAGCAAGCCCGTTGGTTCCAGGAAATCGCCGCGTCGCGCACGCGCGGCGACGGTTTGCGCGTCGAATCGGGCCGCTTGGGCGGGCCCGATTCCACTCAGGCGCTCGCGCCGCCGACGTCGCTGGCGCGATCCGAACGGTCGGCGTAGATGTAGAGCGGCCGCTTGCTGCCGTCGACGACCTCGCGGAAGATCTCGACGCGCACCACCCCCTCGAGACTCGGCAGATCGAACATGGTGTCGAGCAGGATGCTCTCCATGATCGAGCGCAAGCCCCGCGCGCCGGTCTTGCGGTCGATGGCCTTGCGCGCGATCGCCGCAAGCGCCTCGTCGGTGAGCTTCAGATCCACCGTTTCCATCTCGAACATCCGCTGATACTGCTTCACCAGCGCGTTCTTCGGTTCGGTGAGGATGCGCTTGAGAGAGGGCTCGTCGAGGTCCTCCAATGTGGCGACGACGGGAAGCCGGCCGACGAATTCCGGAATGAGGCCGTACTTCAACAAGTCCTCGGGCTCGACCTCGCGGAAAATTTCGCCCTGCTTGCGATCCTCCGGCGCCATCACCTTGGCGCCAAAACCGATCGACGTCGAACGCCCGCGCGCCGAGATGATCTTCTCCAGGCCCGAAAAGGCGCCGCCGCAGACGAATAGGATGTTGGTCGTGTCGACCTGCAGGAACTCCTGCTGCGGATGCTTGCGGCCGCCCTGCGGGGGCACGCTCGCGATCGTTCCCTCCATGATCTTAAGGAGCGCCTGCTGCACCCCCTCGCCCGACACGTCGCGGGTAATGGAGGGATTGTCGGACTTGCGCGATATCTTGTCGATCTCGTCGATATAGACGATGCCGCGCTGCGCGCGTTCGACGTTATAATCCGCCGATTGCAGCAACTTCAAAATGATGTTCTCGACGTCCTCGCCGACATAGCCGGCCTCGGTCAGCGTGGTCGCATCCGCCATGGTGAAGGGCACGTCGAGAATGCGCGCCAGCGTTTGCGCCAGAAGCGTTTTTCCGGAGCCGGTCGGCCCGATCAGCAGAATATTGGATTTTGCCAGCTCGACGTCGTTATGCTTGCTCTGGTGATTGAGCCGCTTGTAGTGATTGTGAACGGCGACCGATAGCACCTTCTTGGCGTAATCCTGGCCGATGACGTAATCGTCCAAAACCTTGCGGATCTCGCGCGGAGTGGGAATGCCGTCGCGCGACTTCACCAGCGAGGATTTGTTCTCCTCGCGGATGATGTCCATGCACAGCTCGACGCACTCGTCGCAGATGAAGACGGTCGGGCCGGCGATGAGCTTGCGCACCTCGTGCTGGCTCTTGCCGCAGAACGAGCAGTAGAGCGTGTTCTTTGAATCGCCGCCGCCAACCTTGCTCATTCCAGTCTCCGTACCAATCCCACGTCTGGATACTCACGCCTTGATCGCACTCTCAGCACCTCAAGACACTACAAAGCGCCCCGCCAACATTCCGTAGCGCCGACTGCGCCGCGCTTTGCGCACAGTGACAACCGCCCCCGGACAGTACAAGCGGCTATGCTAACGGCGTGCCAACCAAGAATCCATTAACGATAACGCGAGTTTGCGCCAGTGTGTTTTCCGGATCACACCGTGAAGAAAGCGCTTGACGCCGGGTTTTGACCCGCTTTGCGCGGACGAATCAGCCCATTTGATGGCGCCGGCCGGACCCCGGGCGGCGTTCGGGGCGATAGCTGCCCCGTCGGTCACCCCTTGATCGACACCGGCTCCGCCGATTTCAGGGACGGCTCCTCCGGCCGCTTGTCGATCACCTTGTCGATCAGGCCAAAATCCTTGGCCATCTCGGAGGTCAGGAACATATCGCGCTCCAGCGCATCCTCGATCTTCTTCAGCGGCTGTCCGGTATGCTTGACGTAGATTTCGTTCAACCGCCGCTTCAGGTTCAGGATTTCTTGGGCATGCAGCATGATATCCGTGGCCTGGCCTTGGAAGCCGCCGGAAGGCTGGTGGAGCATGATGCGGGCGTTGGGCAGCGCAAAGCGCAGGTCCTTGGCGCCGGCGGCAAGGAGCAGCGAGCCCATGGACGCGGCTTGCCCGGTACAGAGCGTCGAGACGGCCGGGCGAATGAACTGCATCGTGTCGTAGATCGCCAGGCCCGAAGTCACGACGCCGCCCGGCGAATTGATGTACATGGAGACTTCCTTCTTCGGATTGTCCGCCTCCAGGAACAGAAGCTGGGCCACCACAAGGGAGGCCATACCGTCCTCGATCGGCCCGGTGATGAAAATGATCCGCTCCTTGAGCAGCCGGGAATAAATGTCGTAGGCTCGCTCCCCGCGGTTGGTCTGCTCGACCACCATGGGGACGAGATGTTGCATGTAGGTCTCGGTCGGATCGTGCATGGATCACCTATGAGGGGCTCCGGGTCTGCCCGGCCAGGGTGACTGAGTCGGGCTTGGCCTGTCGAAGCCGGAATTCATACCTTAAGCCAGCGTGCAGCTATTGCAGATATGCGCGGAAGTCGCCGCGACAAGACGCGCGGATCGGCCGCGGCCGCTGCGCGCTTCATTCCGCGTCTTCCTTGAACAGCTCGTCGCGCGAGACCTGCTTGTCCGTGACCTCGGCAAGCTCGAGCACGAAGTCGACGACCTTATCCTCGAACAGCGGAGCGCGCAAAGCGGCGAGCGCGCCGGGATTGTTGCGATAGTAGTCCCACACCTGCTGCTCGCGCCCGGGGAGCTGGCGGACCTGGTCCAGCACCGCCGCCCGCATCTGCTCCTCGGTCACCGTGATACTGTTCTTTTCGCCGATTTCCGCAATCACCAGACCGAGACGCACCCGCCGCTCGGCAATGGCGCGATAGTCGGCGCGCGCCTTCTCCTCGGTGGTTCCTTCGTCCGCAAAGGTGCGGCCTTGCTGTTTGAGGTCGCTTTCGATCGCCGACCAGACGTTGGTGAATTCCTGCTCGACCAGGCTGGGCGGCGGCTCGAACTTGTGGCGCTCGTCGAGCTGATCGAGCAGCGCACGCTTGAGCTTCTGGCGCGACGCGGCGTTATGCTCGCGCTGGATGCGCTCGCGCAGCGCATCGCGCAGCTTGCCGAGCGAGTCCAATCCGAGGGTTTTGGCAAAGTCATCGTCCAGCGTCGCCGCCCCGGGAGCCTCGACCGTCTTTACGGCGACCGCAAACGTTGCGTCCTTGGCGACAATGGCGGCCGCCGGATAGTTGTCGGGAAACTTGATATCGAACGTCCGGCTTTCGCCCGCTTTAACGCCGATCAGATTGTCCTCGAAACCCGGCAGAAATCGTCCAGAGCCGAGCAAAATGGCCACATCATCGGCTGAGCTGTCTTCGAACGGCTGGCCATCGATCGTGCCCTGGAACGAGATCGTGACCCGGTCGCCCTTTTCGGCACCCTCCGCCTTAACGCTGAACGGCCGGTTCTGCTCGGCGAGCGTCTGCACCGCCTGATCGACTTCAGTTTCGGTGACCTCGGCGGTCAGCCGTTCGAGCTTCATGGTCTTGAAATCGCTGAGCGCGATCGGCGGCACGATCTCCATCTCGACCGTGTAGGCGAGGTCGGATTTGCCGGCGATAACGCCCTCCACGGCGCCCTCTTCCGAGGGGAGCACCACTTTGGGCTCGGTCGCGAGCTTAAAGCCATGGTCGCTGACGATTTTGTCGTTGGCTTCGCGCACCGCGCTCTCGATCACCTCCGCCATGGTGGACTTGCCGTAAATCCGCTTGAGGTGGGCGACCGGCACTTTGCCGGGCCGAAAACCGCGCAGCTGCACGCGTCCCTTGAGGTCGTCGAGCCTCTCGTTGACCCGCGCCTCGAGGTCGGTTGCCGAAACGACAACCCGATATTCCCGCTTGAGACCCGCGGCGGCAGTTTCAGTGACCTGCATTGGAATTACTCTTTAACGGCATTTCGCCAAAAGACCGCCCTTTTGGTGCGGGCGGAGGGGCTCGAACCCCCACGACTTGCGTCACGGGAACCTAAATCCCGCGCGTCTACCAATTCCGCCACGCCCGCTACACGCAAGGCGGCCCGGCGGCGCGGCTTATATCATGCACGCTGATTTGGGTGCTACAAAAATAGCCGTCGAACCGCAGTTTGCAACGTAGCCCGGGTTGCGCGAGAAACCAGGCTGCGATCATACGAGCAACGCGCGGTAAACGCGCGGTAGGGCTTCAGGCAAGTCCTCCGAGATCAGGCCTGGTCCGGCAGCCAGCGCCGCTTCGCCATGCAGCCAGACCGCAGCGGAGGCGGCCGCGAAGGCCGGCATGCCCTGCGCCAACAGTCCGGCGGCCATTCCGGTCAGCACATCGCCGGCGCCGGCCGTGGCAAGGAAGGCGGGCGCATTCGCCGCTATGCTGGCACGGCCGTCTGCCGCCGCGACCACCGTGTCGCCGCCCTTGATGAGCACGACGGCACCCGTTATGGCGGCCGCAAGCCGCGCCCTTTCGAGTTTCGATCCCACTTTCGTTCGTTCGTCCAACGCCCAGAAAAAACGCGAAAATTCGCCCTCATGCGGCGTCAGAATTGTAGCCAGGCATCCGCGCGCGCTGAGTGCTTGTGCGAGGCGCTGCGGGTTGCTGGCGAAGCTGGTGATTGCGTCGGCATCGAGCACCACGGCTCGATCACCGGCAAGCGCCGCGAAGACAAGCGCGCAGGTGGCCTCACCGACGCCGAGACCCGGCCCGAGCGCCACAGCACTGAGCCGGCGGTCGCCGAGGAGCGCCTTAAGTTCGGTTGCGCCGTCGACCGGCCGTACCATCACGGCAAGGCTTGCGGCGCCATTGACTGCAAGCGCCTCGCGTGGGCTCGCAATCGTCACCAAGCCCGCACCGGCGCGCAACGCGCCGCGCGCGGCAAGCCTTGCCGCCCCCGTGGACCATGACGGGCCGGACACGACGACCGCATGGCCGCGGTCGTATTTGTGTCCGGTCATGAGCGGCACCGGAAAATCTGGACGCCAGAGTTCTGGGATGTTCTCGGACGTCTTTGCGCCAATCCGCACCAGCACCGAGGCCGGAATGCCGATATCGGCGACGGAGATCGCACCGCAATAAAGCCGACCTGGAAGAAGGAGATGGCCGGGCTTTTTGCGAAAAAAGGTGATGGTATGCGCGGCCTTCACGGCGGCGCCCATCAGTGCCCCCGACGTGCCGTTGATGCCACTCGGCAGGTCGACTGCGATGATCGGTGCGGCCTGGGCGTTCATCGCCTCGATCATCGCGCGCGCCGTCCCCTCGACCGCCCGGTCGAGCCCGGCGCCGAACAGGCCATCGATCACGACGTCCGCCCCGTCCAATGCGCCAGGGTCGGCGGCAGCAACCGAGCCGGTCCATTTTTTTGCGGCAATCGCGGCATCGCCCCTGAGCCGGCTTACCTCGCCGACGAGCAGGACGTGCACGCGATAGCCGCGCTCGGCGAGAAGCCGCGCTGCGACAAAGCCATCGCCGCCGTTATTGCCCGGTCCCGCCACTACGACGACCCGGCTGCCGCCGCCATGGCGGGCCGTCACGGCATCGGCAATCGCGCTCCCTGCCCGTTCCATGAGCGCGTTACCCGCCACGCCGCCGGCCATTGCCAGACGGTCCGCCTCGGCCATTTCGGCATTATTCAGAAGCTCGATCATGCCGCGGCGAAGATAACGAAAGTGGCAAGCTGCGCCTATCGGCAAGCGGCGCCTTTTGCGCACTGCGGCGCTATTGACGAGATAAGTGGCACTATGCCTACTTTAGCGGCGAGGCCCGTTCCGGGGCTCTTGGAGCGAGATCACAAGCTTACCCTATCTCCCTGATCCACTTGGATTATTTTGACCGTTCCGGCCTTGGCACGGGACCTGCTAACCAGGCGACGGTTCCGAGCGTGAAGCTGCCCCGCTTGGAGCCGGGAGACGAAACGCGATGAAAAAAATCGAGGCGATCATCAAGCCGTTCAAACTTGATGAGGTTAAGGAGGCACTGCAGGAAGTCGGATTGCAAGGCATCACCGTCACCGAAGCCAAGGGGTTCGGACGGCAGAAGGGGCACACCGAACTCTACCGCGGCGCCGAGTACGTGGTCGATTTTCTCCCCAAGGTGAAGATCGAGATTGTGCTTGGTGACGACATGGTCGAAAAGGCCGTCGAAGCGATCCGCCGCGCCGCCCAGACGGGACGGATCGGCGACGGCAAAATCTTCGTGTCGAATATCGAGGAGGCCATCCGGATCAGGACGGGGGAATCCGGAATTGACGCCATCTGAACTAACAAACTGACCGCTTGCTCGGCCGGCGACAGCACAGCTGGGCCCGCACGTCGAAGCCTTCCACCAGCACCACGAAAGGTACGCATGCCATGACGACGCCGAAGAATGTCATGAAGACGATCAAGGACAACGACGTAAAATACGTCGATTTCCGGTTTACCGATCCGCGCGGCAAGTGGCAGCACGTCACGACCGACATCACGACCGTCGACGAAGACACGTTCGCCGAAGGCATCATGTTCGACGGCTCCTCGATCGCCGGCTGGAAGGCGATCCACGAGTCGGACATGCAGCTGATGCCCGATCCGGAAAGCGCCTGCATCGATCCGTTCTTCGCCGAGACGACGCTTGTGCTGGTATGCGATACGCTCGAGCCGCTCACCGGCGAGCCGTACAACCGCGATCCGCGCTCGATCTGCAAAAAGGCGGCAGGCCTCGTCAAATCGATGGGCGTCGGCGACACCGTGTTCTTCGGACCGGAGGCGGAGTTCTTCATCTTCGATGACGTGCGATACTCCGCTACTCCTTACAACACCGGATATCGCGTCGATTCCGTCGAGTTCCCGACCAACTCCGACACCGCATACGAAGGCGGCAATCTCGGCCACCATATCGGCTTTAAGAAGGGCTACTTCCCGGTGCCGCCGCTTGATACCGCACAAGACATGCGCTCCGAGATGCTGGCGGCCATGGCCAGAATGGGCGTCAAGGTGGAGAAACATCACCATGAGGTCGGCTCGGCTCAGCATGAGCTTGGTATGCAGTTTGCGCCGATGGTGCGCATGGCGGATCAGATGCAGATCTACAAGTACTGCATCCAGCAGGTCGCGCAGGTCTACGGCAAGACCGCAACTTTCATGCCGAAGCCGATCTACGGCGACAACGGCTCGGGCATGCACTGCCACCAATCCATCTGGAAGGGCGACAAACCGCTGTTTGCCGGCAACAAATACGCCGATCTTTCGGAGACTGCGCTGCAATACATCGCCGGCATCTTGAAGCATGCGCGCACAATGAACGCCTTCACCAATCCGGCGACGAACTCCTACAAGCGGCTCGTCCCGGGTTTCGAGGCGCCGGTGCTGCTGGCCTACTCGGTGCGCAATCGTTCGGCCGGATGCCGCATTCCACTCGCCTCATCGCCGAAGGGTAAGCGCGTCGAGGTGCGCTATCCCGATCCGCTCTGCAATCCCTATCTCGGGTTTGCCGCCATGCTGATGGCCGGGCTCGACGGCATCAAGCACAAGCTCCATCCGGGAGAGCCGACCGACAAGGACCTTTACGATCTGCCGCCCAAGGAGCTGAAAAAGATCCCGACCGTATGCGGCAGCCTGCGCGAGGCTCTCGGCTACCTCGACAAGGACCGCGACTTCCTCAAGGCGGGCGGCGTGTTCGACGACGATTTCATCGACGGCTACATGGAGCTGAAGATGCAGGAGATCATCCGCTTCGAGCACACCCCGCATCCGGTCGAGTTCGAAATGTATTACTCCGCGTAGCGTCTGCGTATCCTCCCTGCATTGCATTACGCGATGCGAACTTTCGGGCGCCGTAATCATCGGCGCCCTCTTTTTGCTCGGAAGGCTGCTTCGACTGACCTTGAGCGGCGAATGCCCTACCCGCCCCGCCGCAGCAAAATCGGAACGGGATGGCCGGGAAAGGATTGCGATAGCCGCCGCCGCGCCGTTCGCAGCTTCACGACCGGCGCCGCGGCTTGCCGCGCCGCGCCCGCCTCGTCGGCCAGCTCAATCCGATTGCGGCCATTCGCCTTGGCGCGGTAGAGCGCCGCATCGGCGCGGGCGATGAGCAACTCGATCGCGGCGCCCGGCGAGTCGCAGGCCACGCCGATACTCGCGGTTGCCGGAATCTGGTGGCCGGCGGGATCGAGCGTCGCCGTCGCGAAGGCGCATCGCACGCGCTCGGCGGCTATGGCGGCTTCGGCGAGCGTGCCCGACAATATGGCGACGAATTCCTCGCCGCCCAGTCGGCCAATCACATCGCCTCCCCGCATCGTCTTTCGCGCCACGCTTGCAAACAGCCGCAGCATCGCATCGCCCATGCCGTGGCCGAAATTGTCGTTGATCGATTTGAAATGATCGAGGTCGAACGCCAGCACGCTGACCGGCGCCGACGCAGCCTTATTGCCTTGCATCACGGCGCCGGCGGCGTCGAAGAAGCCGCGGCGGTTTAACAGTCCGGTCAGCGGATCCGTCGCCGCCGCTGCCTGATAGGCGCGCACGGCGCGGTTCTTTGCCAGCACCAGCACGATGAACGCGGCGCCCACGACATAGAGCACGACTTCGATGGCGAAGACCGCAGCCCACCCCGTGGCGAGCGTGCGGCTGCCGTCGAAATCGAGCGACAGGCTCGCCAGCGCCATCGGAAAAAGAAAGATGGCGCCGTGCAGCATCGGCACGAAAATCGCCGGCCAGCGGCGGATGAGCGGTTTTCGCCGCTCGCGCCACAGCTCGGCGGCAATCAGGAACGTATAGCTGGCCACGATCAGCGAACTTACGACGACGCGGCAGGCAGTCGAATTGGCGAATGCCGGCGCGCTGCAAGCGGCCAGCCAGGCGCCGGCACCGAGAAACATGCCGCCCCACGAGATCGGCCGGCCGTGAAACAGGCGCGCGGCGCTCCAGATCATGCCCACGGCGACGAATAGCAGAACATCGGCGGTGCTGGCCGGCAGCGGCGGCGAGATTTGGTCGCCCAGCCGCCAGATCGCACCCGACGATCCGCCGAGCAGATAGGCCGCGCCCCACCAGGCAAGCGCGGCAATGCGGTCCTGCAGATAGGCGAACAGCAGGAATACGCCGAGCAGCGAGGTCACGCAGGTCGCGATGACAAACAGCGTTCCGATGTCGAGCGAACTCGATGCGTCGGCGATACGGGCAAGCATGGTCGGGCGCTCCTGTCCGGTCTATGCGGACAAATACGTAGCACCGATCCGCTGCTCGAGCTTGACGTTTGCGTTTCAGGCTTTGCCAAACGTTCGAGGCAAGAAGCGGGTTTTTGTGAAAAGCCCGGAAAATTGCACTGTTGAAAATTACCGGCAAACTTTACATCGTCTGAAAATCGCTGCGGCCGATATTTGGCGCGCAGAATTCGCACGCCGGCACTGCCGGCACGCGCGTCACGTTGCGGCGCGCCAGCGCCGCATGGCGGCGGCCCCGATACCGGCACGATCGGGTCCGATGATGGGCACGATCGAGGGGGCGCCGGCCGTTATCGTCTGCTCTTGCGGAGATTCCGTCTCGACGCGATTGCGGCCGTATTCCTTGGCGCGATAGAGGGCCTTGTCGACGATGGAGAGCAGATCGAGCACCTTGGACCGCGGATCGCAAGCAAGCGTCACGCCGCCGCTCACGGTCGGCAGCAGCCCATCGCCGCCGAAGCGCGCGGCAGAACCGGCAAAATTGCGCCGCACCCGGTCGGCAATGGCGAATGCCTCGTCGAGGTCGCCCACCGGCAGGCAGGCGGCGAACTCTTCGCCGCCGATGCGGGCGAACAGCACATCGGCGCCGAGCGTCGTCGTGGCCGTATCGGCGAAAGTCTGCAGAACCGCGTCGCCGACGGCGTGACCGAAACGGTCATTGATCTGCTTGAAGCGATCGAGATCGTACAGCATCACCGCCAGCGGCTCGCGCTCGACCTCTTGCCGCGCCAACAGCGCCGCGGCGCCGTCCAGGAAGGCGCGGCGATTGGCGACGCCGCTTAACGGATCGACCAGCGAATTGATCTTGTGCTCGAGCTCGGTACGCTCCTTGGTCATGTTGAGCTGCAGAAACGCCATGACCACCGTGAACAACAACGTGCCGAAGGCGAGCAGCGCGAACGATAGGCCGCTCAACAGCGAGTCGTCTGCAAAGGCCGGGCTCAGCAGCGTTGCCGGCACGCGCGCCAGCAGCGCCGCCGCATAGGCAAGCAGCACGATGATCGAAGGCCAGCGCGACATCAGCGGCTCGTCGCGTCCGCGCCAAAATTCCTCGGCCGTGATCAGCGCGAACAGCGCGAGCGCGGTGGAGACGACGACGGTCCGCAGGTTTGGCGCGGCGGCAAAACTCGGGACGAGGCAGAGCAGCATCCAACTCGCCGGCGCCAGCAGCACGAGGTAGGGCCGGATCGTGCGCCCGTCGAAGATTCGCGCGCCGGTCCAGGTGAGACCGTAGCCCAAGAGCACGAGTGCGTTGGCGAGGTCGATGGTCACAAAGTCGGGCGCCGCGCCGCGCGAGCTCAATAGGCCGAGACCGGTCGCATTGACGATGTGCGCCGCGCCCCACCACATCGGCGCGCGGATGATGCGATTTTGCAGTCCGGCAAAGACTAACAGCGCGCCGAGCAGCGCCGTGATGAAGACCGTCACCACGGAAAGAGTTTGCACATCGAGATGCATGAATCCGACCGCCGCCAAGTGATCGCGGCAGACTAGGGCGCAAGCGTTCCATAGGGGTTACTGCGTTATCGAAGCTCGCAAACAGGATTGTCCCGGGGTAAACGCAGCCATACGCAATTTAATCGATTGCTGCGGACCCTTCACTTGCGGGCCGCCCGCGCCTAGATTGTGGCAAAGGCAACAGGAGTGGCCGATGGCTCAGACCGCCGAACTCGACGTCGCCCCCGATACGATCGAAGCGACGCTCAATTACATCGTCGACGACGGCTCAAAGGTCTTCACCGTCACCGCCGGACCCGGCGGACAGGATGTGCGCTCCGGCGGCACGCCGGATCCCCGTCGCATCACGCTGCACAACGGCCGCCCGCACGCGAAGGAATCTGCGCTCGATCGCAACGGTTTCCGCTTCGTGGATCACGCTACCAAGGTCGCCGACTTCTACGACGCGGATGAAATCCCGCGCGTCTACTACCCGGAGATGGAAGCGCTGATCAAAGCGGAAAGCGGCGCCAAACGCGTCGTCGTGTTCGACCACACGCTGCGCACCGCCGACGACGAGCTGCGCGAGACGAAGAAAATCCGCGAGGTGGTGCGCCGTGTGCACAACGACTACACCGAATGGTCGGGCCCCCAACGGGTGCGCGACCTCTTGCCCGACGAGGCCGACGAATTGCTCAAACGCCGCTTCGCCATCATCCAGGTATGGCGGCCGATCCGCCATCCGGTCGAGACTTTCCCGCTCGCCATCTGCGACGCGCGCACGCTGTCGCCGGACAATCTGGTGGTGTCGGAGCGGCGCTATCCGAACCGCATCGGCCAGACCTACGCCATCACCTACAATCCGGCGCACCGATGGTTCTGGTTCCCGCGCATGCGCCGCGACGAGGCGCTGGTTTTCAAGGTCTACGATTCGCTGAAAGACGGCCGCGCCCGCTGGACCGCGCATACGGCGTTCGAAGATCCGACAACGCCGCCGCACGCGCGACCGCGCGAAAGCATCGAAATCCGCACGCTGGCGTTTTTCTGACGGATCACAGTAGCCCGGATTTCGCGCAGCGAAATCCAGGAGCGGCATGGAGCCTGATAGATCGTTCCCGGATTGCGCTTGGCGCAATCCGGGCTACGAACCTTACCGCTTCGAGAACTGGAAGCTTCTTCGCGCCTTGGCTTTGCCGTATTTCTTGCGCTCGACCACGCGCGGGTCGCGGGTGAGGAAGCCGCCGTGCTTGAGGACCGGACGTAGGTCGGGCTCGTGGCGCATGAGCGCCTTGGACAGCCCGTGGCGGACCGCGCCGGCCTGGCCCGAGAGACCGCCGCCCGAAACCGTGCACACCACGTCGTATTGGCCCTGGCGGCTGGCGGCGACCAGCGGCTGTTGAATCAGCATGCGCAGCACCGGCCGGGCAAAATAGGTCTCCACAGGCCGAGTATTGATGACGATCTTGCCGGCGCCCATTTTGATCCACACGCGCGCCACTGCGTCCTTGCGCTTACCGGTCGCGTAGGCGCGGCCCTGCTTGTCGAGCTTTTGCACATATTTGGGCGGCGCCGGCGCCGCCACGGGCTTGAGCGTGGACAGCTCTTCGAGAGTCTGAATCGTCTCCGCCATCACGCGGTCCTCTTGTTCTTGCGGTTCATCGCGGCAAGGTCGATCTTTTCCGGCTGCTGCGCCGCGTGCGGATGCTCGGCGTGCGCATAGACGCGCAGATTGGCGAATTGCTGGCGGCCGAGCGGGCCGTGCGGCAGCATGCGTTCCACCGCCTTTTCGACGATCCGCTCGGGAAATCGGCCGGCCAGGATCGACTTCGCGGTCCGCTCCTTGATGCCGCCGATATAGCCGGTGTGCTTGTAATAGACTTTCTGCTCGACCTTGCGGCCGGTCAGCACCGCCTTGGCGGCGTTGATGACGATGACGTTGTCACCGCAATCGACATGCGGGGTGAAGGTCGGCTTGTGCTTGCCGCGCAGCCGCAACGCCACCAGCGAAGCGAGCCGGCCGACGACGAGGCCCTCGGCATCGATCATCACCCATTTCTTGTCGACCTCGGCGGGTTTTGCCGAATAGGTTTTCATAATCCGCTTCCATCCGGGGAAAAGGCGTCCGGCCTGCCGGGCCGCCGCGCGGGTATTTAGCTTCGTAACGCCCTACCGTCAATGCGTAAAATACAGATTCCCGCAACAATTCAGACGTTTGACCCGGAGGTATTATTTAACCTCCGGGCCGGTATCGAGTAGGTCGCAGTAGCATGCGCCACCAAGTCGTCGACCCCCTCGGACCGGATGCGGATTTCACCGACCGCAAGCCGCTTGCCGAGCTTAATCAGACGCGCTTCGGCCAAGAGAGCCCGCGGCGCCGGCTTTCTGAGGAAGTTGATGGAGAAGTTCGTAGTGACCGCGAGCGGCATCCAGCCGACCGCCGAAAGAACGGCCAAGTACATGGTGAAATCGGCGAGCGCCATCATGATCGGCCCAGAGACGGTGCCGCCGGGGCGCAGCGATTTGGGGTGGAAATGCCGGCGCACGCGGCAGCCGCCATGCCAAAGCTCTTCGAGGGCATAGCCGCTTTCGGCGTTGAACATTTCGGGAAATTCGGCACGCAGCAGCGCTTCGAGCTTCTTGCGTGTCAGCTTGGGCGCGGCCATTTCCTTGTCTATCCCCTGCCCTTTCATCGCGCCTGCTCCCCTGGCAAGACAGATCGGATACAATGCCCAAAGCGCTCGCGAAACTGCAATACAGGTAGTGAAATGAGCACCGCCAAAGCTGCCGTCCCCGCTTCCGCCGGCTCCGAGCTGATCCTGCTGCGCGAGGATATTTCCGGCATTGCCGTGCTCACGCTCAATCGGCCGCATGCCCGCAACAGCCTCTCCGAGGGATTGCTGGAGGCTCTCGGAGATGCATTGACCGCTATCGCGCATGACCGCGATGTCCGCGTGGTTGTCCTTGCCGCGAATGGTCCGGCCTTTTCCGCCGGCCATGATCTGAAGGAACTCAATGCGCGGCGCTCCGACGAGGACCGCGGCCGAGCCTATTTCAAGCACATCATGGCGCTGTGCAGCGGCGTGATGCAGCAGATCGTGATGCTGCCGCAGCCGGTGATTGCCGCGGTCCAGGGGACGGCGACCGCGGCGGGCTGCCAGCTGGTGGCGAGCTGCGACCTTGCGGTCGCCTCGCGCGCCGCCAAGTTCGCCACTCCCGGCGTCAATATCGGCCTGTTCTGCTCGACCCCGATGGTGGCGCTCTCGCGCAACGTGCCGCGCAAGAACGCCATGGAAATGCTGCTGACCGGCGATCTCATCTCGGCCGAGCACGCCGAACGCATGGGCCTTGTCAACCGCCTAGTCGCCGCAGGGCATGAGCGCGACGAAGCGCTCAAATTTGCCCGCCGAATCGCCGGCAAATCGGCGCTTACGGTCAAAATCGGCAAGGAAGGATTCTATCGCCAGCTCGAAATGTCGCTTGCGGACGCCTATGATTATGTCTCGGCGGTGATGGTCGATAACATGCTCGTGCGCGACGCCGAGGAAGGCATCAATGCCTTCATCGAAAAACGCGAGCCGAAGTGGCAGGACCGCTGATTTTGCTTTAGGCGCCGACGATGAACCACGATTCGTATCCCGACACTTACATCCGCGGCATTCTCAACGCCGTGAAGACGATCGCGATGGTCGGCGCCTCCGAGAAGGAGAATCGCCCGAGCTATTTCGCTTTCAAATACCTGCTCGAACGCGGCTACAAGATGATCCCGGTCAATCCGGGACACGCCGGCGAAGCGATGCTGGGCCAGCGGATTTACGCGCGGCTCGCCGACATCCCCGAGCCGATCGACATGGTGGACATTTTCCGCGCCTCCCAATACGCGCTGCCGATCGTGCAGGAGGCGCTGGCGTTAAGCCCGCGGCCGCAAGCGATCTGGATGCAGCTCGGCGTGCGCAACGACGAGGCGGCGGCCTTGGCCGAGAAGAACGGCGTGAAAGTGGTGATGAACCGCTGTCCGAAAATCGAATACGGCCGGCTGTCTTCGGAAATCGCCTGGCTGGGCGTCAACACCCGCACCATCAGCTCGAAAAAGGCGACGATCGGCGGCGTGCAGCGCATGTCGCTCAACCGCACCACCGCCCAAGGCGGCTCGACCGAAGCCGCCGACCGAGCCCAGCGCGAGGAAAGCGGACGCTAGTTTCTTTCTGTCCTATTTCTCGCCGCGACCTTTATCCGCGCCCAGCCACCACAAATGTGCGCTGCAAAGAGCGGCGCTGCGATTATTTACAATTGCCTGGAACTTCGTTGAACCTTTTTCATTTGTCTATCGTCAAATGCAGGGAGCCGCCGCGTCGCTGCCGGCGCCAGAGCATCCGATTATCGGAGGAGGCCATGAAACTCCGTGTCGCAAAAATCCGCATCGCACTGACGCTCGGCGTGTTTTGTCTCGCGCTCGCACCGGCTGAGGTGCGGGCCGATCCGCAGCAGGATCGGCAGGCGTGCATGAACGACGCCATGACGGTTTGCGGCCAGTTCATCCCGGACCGCGAGCAAGTCGCCTCCTGTTTGATTTCCAACCGCAGCCGCATCTCAGTGGCCTGCCGTAACACGCTCAAGCACTTCAACCCGCGGACCGCCGACCGCTAACATCCGTCTCAAGCCTCGCTGACGGAAGAATTTTCTGCCGCTGCCGCGCGCGACAGCGCGCCTTTTGCCTATTAAGGTAATGCGCTGCGCGTGCCTTGACGGACGCGGCGGGTCCTATAAACCGGCATCTTCCGCTTCCCCACCCACGAGGATCGGCAGATGCCCGAACGCATTCCTGGTTTTTCGACGCTTGCCGTGCATGCCGGCGCGCAGCCCGATCCGACGACCGGCGCCCGCGCCACGCCGATCTATCAAACGACCTCCTTCGTGTTCGAAAGCGTCGATCACGCCGCATCGCTGTTCGGCCTGCAAACGTTCGGCAACATCTATTCGCGCATCGGCAACCCGACCAACGCGGTGCTCGAGGAACGCGTCGCCGCGCTCGAAGGCGGCACCGCGGGGCTGGCGACCGCGTCCGGCCATGCGGCGCAAGTTTTGGTTTTTCACTGTCTCTTGCAGCCCGGCGACGAGTTCGTGGCGTCGAAAAAGCTCTACGGCGGCTCGATCAACCAGTTCAATCACGCGTTCAAGAATTTCGGCTGGAACGTGGTGTGGGCCGACCCCGACGACATCTCCTCGTTCGAACGCGCCATCTCGCCGAAGACCAAGGCCATTTTCACCGAATCGATCGCCAATCCCGGCGGCGTCATCACCGACATCGCGGCGGTTGCACAAATTGCGAAGCGCGCGAGCGTGCCCTACATCGTCGACAATACGCTCGCCACGCCGTACCTGTGCAAGCCGTTCGAGCACGGCGCCGACGTCGTGGTGCATTCGCTGACCAAATTTCTGGGCGGCCACGGCAATTCGATCGGCGGCATGATCGTCGACGGCGGCACGTTCAACTGGTCGCGCGAGCGGCGCTACCCCATGCTGTGCGAACCGCGGCCGGAATATCACGGCGTGGTGATGCACGAGACCTTCGGCAATTTCGGCTTCGCCATGGCGTGCCGAATGCTCGCCTTGCGCGACATCGGCTCGGCGCTGTCGCCATTCAACGCCTTCCTTATCCTCACCGGCATCGAGACGCTGCCGCTGCGCATGCGCAAGCATTGCGACAACGCGCAAGCCGTCGCCGAATGGATTTCCGCGCATCCGAAGATCGCCTGGGTCAGTTATCCCGGACTGCCCGGCGACCGCTATCACAACCTCGCCAAAAAATACTGCCCGGAGGGCGCCGGCGCGGTATTCACCTTCGGGCTCAAAGGCGGCTACGACGCCGGTGTCAAGCTCGTCTCCAACGTCAAGCTGTTCTCGCATCTCGCCAATATCGGCGATACGCGCTCGCTGATCATCCATCCCGCTTCGACCACGCACCGGCAGCTGAACGACGCGCAGAAAATTCAGGCCGGCGCCGGGCCCGACGTGGTGCGGCTGTCGATCGGCATCGAGGACAAGGAGGATATCATCGGCGATCTCGAAGAGGGGCTGGCCGAGGCGTGAACGGGCCCATGTTCAGAAGACTATGGCCTTTTCGGCCGCCGCTGTTGCGGTTGCAAGTTCATCCATCGTGCTGCGGCGTGCGCTAGTTTCACGTGGCCCGTCCAGTCGCGCGGCCTCTCGGGTGGCTCTCTCCCACCGCAAGCGCGATCCACAGCCCCGACAATCCGACCAGCGCCGCAGTGCCCCACATCGCCGGCACAATCCCACCGCCCCAGTTTGCGATGGCGCCGAGCAGCAAAGCGCCGATCGCATAGCCGGTGTCACGCCAATAGCGATACGTGCCGAGCGCCCGGCCGCGCCACAGCGGCGGCGCCAGATCGGCCATGGCGGCGATTAGATTGGGATAAAGTAGTGCCATGCCGACGCCCATGACCGCCGCAGCGACGAACCACCAGACAACATTTTCGCTCGCCGCATTGAGTGCAATCCCGGCGGCGAGCAGAGCGAACCCTGCGACGATCGGCGGCTTGCGGCCGATCCGGTCGGCGAGATGCCCAGTCCAGAGTTGCGATAGGCCCCACACCATCGCGTAGACGCCGGTAATCCACCCGATTTGCACCAGCCCCAGATCGCGACTGCGGAAATAGACCGGCAACAGCACCCAGACCAACGTATCCGCGATCTTGTTGACCACCCCGCCCTGACACAGCGCCCGGTAAGTGGAGTCGCGAAACGATACGAGCAAAAAGATGCTGCTCCAGTGTGACTCTGCGTCGGCGGCACTTCCAGCTGGATGCGTCTGTGCGTGCTCGGCGTGAACCCAAGCCAAAGTATCACGCATGCCGACCAGAAGTCCGAGCGCCGCGGTTATCACCGCTAGGCCAAACAGCAGCAGCGCCCAGCGTGGACCATAAAGTGCCGCGAGATAACTGGTACAGAGCCCCGCCAGACCGACCGCTAGATAGCCGGCCGCCTCGTTGATGCCGACCGCCAGACCGCGCTGATGGCTGCCGGCGAGGTCCACCTGGCTGGTCACCGTCATGGTCCAAGTGAATGCCTGATTGATCCCGAGGAAGATATTCGCGGCAATGATCCACCACCAGTTCGGGGCGAAGAAGATCAAGAGCGGGATCGGCAGGCCGAAAAGCCATCCCAGCAGCATCACGGGTTTGCGTCCAATGCGGTCCGATAGGGTGCCGGCGACAAAATTCAGCAGCCCCTTTACGAGGCCGAACGAGAGGACAAAAGCAGCGAGGAACAAATAGGCACCCTGGGCCACGCCGAACTCTCCGCTGAGCGCGGGCAGCACCGTTCGCTCCATTCCGATCGTCAGGCCGACGAAGAAGACTTGAACGGTCTGCAGCGCGAACTGGCCAAGATTAGCGGTGATTCCGCGCCGATGGGTTTCGGCAACGAGTGCCATTGGCGTTACCCGGCTGCTGCGGCGCGGCCAGCATTTGCCGCCCGGAGCGCGGCAGCCTGCGGGGGCGCTGGCGGGATTTCGGAGAGCATCGCACGCACGAAGTCGGCCTCATTTTCGATACGAAACGCTTTGTTGTGTCGCTTCTCAAATCCGATAGTTGAGGTTGGCTTGCCGCTCAGGCTGCGCCCACAGACCGAGCCCGAATACGCTCCCGGCAGGATTTCCAGATGATCCGGCAGCGCTTTCAAGCGCCGCACGCTTTCGAACAGAGCGCGTGCTCCATCTTCTGCGCTCGTTGCAAGTTCGGTCCTGCCGAGATCGCCCACCATGAGCGTGTGGCCGGTCAACACGAACCACGGCTCGTCTGAGCGGGTTCGATCGGCGACCAGCAGCGAAATATGCTCGGGCGTATGTCCCGGCGTGTGCAGGACCTCGACCGAGACGTTGCCCAACTCCAAAACCTCGCCGTCGCGAACGCCGCGGAATGGGAACGTCACGCCCGCATCGGCGAACAGCACATACTCGGCACCGGCAGCCTTGGCCAGTTCGCGGCCCGACGAGACGTGATCGGCATGCACATGAGTATCGACCACATAAAGGATGCGCATTCCGGTTTTGTCGGCCGCTTCCAAATAAGGGCCGATGTCGCCGAGGGGATCAACGACGGCCGCAGCCGCACGGCCCCCGCAGCCAAACAGGTAGGACGCTGCAACCGGATCGGCGTGCAGGTACTGGCGCAGGATCATGGCGGACCTCCGTTGACGGGTGAGCCGGTAGCTTGACAAGGCCCAGACGTTCATTCAAGTACCAAATTGAATAATTCAAAGCGCATATGAGACCCCAAAACCCGAAGCACGCGCTATTCGGCCACTTTGCTGCGGTCGCAAAGACGCTCGGCCATGTCCACCGGCTCGAACTGTTGGAGCAGGTCGCGCAAGGCGAGCGCTGCGTCGAAATCCTCGCCGAACGGACGGGCCTGTCGATTGCCAATGCTTCGCAGCATCTCCAGCACCTGCGACGCGCCGGGATGGTAACCACAAGGCGAGACGGTAAATTCGTCTATTACCGGCTTGCCGATGACGCCGTTCTCCCCCTGTTGGCGGCGCTGCACAGGATCGCCGAACGCAACATCGCCGAAGTCGAGCTGATTCTGCGGAGCTATTTTTTCGATCGCGACAGCCTGGAACCTATTTCCCGCAAAGAATTGCTGCAGCGGATGCGCGCCGGAGCGGTCACCGTTCTCGACGTTCGGCCGGAGGATGAATTCGCGTTGGGACATTTGCCGGACGCCGTCAGCATCCCGCTACGGGCGCTTAACGGGGGACTTTCGAAACTCGACCCCGCAAAAGAAGTTGTCGCGTACTGCCGTGGACCCTATTGCGTGCTCTCATTCGAAGCCGTTGCGGCGCTGCGCGCGCGGGGCTTCAGAGCGCGCCGGCTTGAGGATGGATTGCCGGAGTGGCGTGCGGCTGGGCTACCGGTCGTCGTTGGCAATGCTTGATCTGGCCGCGAGAATCCGATGGATGGGGCTTTAGGTCCATGACACCAGGCTTCTTCCCAGGCACGGAAATGCCGGATGGGGATTGGTGGGAAGCACTGTGGGCCGATCCTGCCCGCGTCCTGATCGAGTGCGGATTGGCCGCCGGCATGGCAGCGGTCAATTTATGCGCAGGCGACGGATGGTGCACGCTGCCGATGGCGCGAATTGCCCGCCGCCGCGCGACTTTCCGCGCCTGCAGCTGCGGCGGTATTTTGCCAATCGGTCATGCGCTGGACGCAGTCGGCAAGGGCACCGAGGCGTGGAACGCAAGCCGGGCCGGTTGCTGCATGACGCGCTGCGCATGAACGACCGCGAGGGTGAGCACAACCATCGCCATCGCCTGATGCGCCAACGCCAGCGCGATCGGCGCCACCATGAGCAGCGTCCAGATGCCGAGCGCGGCTTGCGCCGACACCGCCGCGGCGAGCGCGACGGCGCCGGTCAGCACCGGCCCCTTGCCGGCCGTTCTCGCGACATGAAACGCGTGCAGCCATGCGCAGACGAAGATCGTATAGGCGAGCATGCGATGATCGAACTGAACGGTGAGCGTGTTTTCGAAAAAATTCCGCCACAGCGGCGTGTCAAAGAACAAGCGCGAGGCGTCCGGCACAAATGCACCGTCGATCAGCGGCCAGGTATTGTAGATGTAACCGGCGCGCAATCCGGCGACCAGCGCACCGAGATAGATTTGCGCCAGCACGAGGACGAGAAGTCCCGTGGCAGCTGCGCGAATGCGGCCCGGCGCCGGTACGGACGATCGACCGCTCATTCCCTGCGCCGTCCACAAGATCGCGATGTAGATCACGCAGGCGAGAACGAGATGCGTCGCCAGCCGATACTGCGAGACTTCCACGCGCTGGGCGAGGCCGGAGGCGACCATCCACCAGCCGACGGCACCCTGCAGCGCGCCGAGCCCGAAGATCAACCACAGGCGGGCGCGCAATCCAGGGCCGACCCAGCCACGCCAGAGAAACCATAGTAACGGCACGAGGAAGACGACGCCGATCAGGCGGCCGATGAGCCGGTGCGTCCATTCCCACCAGAATATCGTCTTGAACTCAGCGAGGCTCATGCCTTGGTTGAGTTCGCGGTATTGCGGAATTTCCTGGTATTTGTGGAACTCGGACTGCCATTGCGCCTCGCTCATGGGTGGCAGTGCGCCCGTCACCGGCTGCCATTCGGTGATCGACAGGCCGGATTCGGTGAGCCGCGTGGCGCCGCCGACGAGCACCATGGCCAGCACCAACGCAGCCACGGCATAAAGCCACAGCCGGATCGCTCGCCGATCAACGTCCGCCTTGTCCTCGCTCAAAGCTCTTCTGCTCATCGGCGGCCGCGTGGGGTCGCTTGTATGGCGTGCGCGGACCATATAGTGCTGCCCCCTGCCCGCGCAACCACCGCCTCGCCATGCCGTTTCGCCTGCGAAAATTCATCGGCGCCATTGCCTTGTTTGTCCTCGTCACCGTGTGGGCGCTCGTCGCGATGGCGCTGGCGCAGGCGCCGGTCATCCACGACAACACGGTTGCGTCCATCGCCTATTACGTAATCGCCGGCATCGGCTGGGTTTTACCCGCGATGCCAATCGTTTCGTGGATGAGCCGCAGCACGGACGACGGAAGACGGACGACAGAAAACAGATGAAAGCAATCAATTCTGTCATCCGTCGTCCGCTTACGCCGCCTCCAGACGGCGAAAGCCATTCCACATCGCGGTCGCCGAGCCGGACAGCAGCACGCGCACGTAGCGCAGACGCTGGTATTCGCCGTTGAGTGAAATGCGGGGCAGCGCAGTGAGGTGCTCGCGGTGGGCGGGAAACAGCACGCCCGGGCGCGTCGTCACCGCGGTCTTGAAGCCAAGCTCGGCGGCAATCGTAAATTCGCGCGGTCCGGCGGAGCTGCGGTCGCCGACCGGAAACGACAGATGTTCGGGCCGCTTGACGAGCGCCGCTTCGATCACCGAGCGGCTCAAGTCCAGCTCCGAGCGCACGGTCTTTTCCGGCAACTTCGCCAGCATCGGATGACTGACGGTATGGGCACCGATGGTGACCAGCGGATCGGCGGCGAGCTGCGCCAATTCCTCCCAGGCCATGCACAATTCCCTGCAGAACTCGGCGATATCGACGCAGTAACACGCGGCGAGATTGCGGATCACCTCGCGCATTTCGGTTTCGCTCGGGCGCGCGCGTAGCCACCAATAAAGCTCGTCGTAGAGCGCGCGCTTCTCCGCAATCGTGGCGCAATCGAACGTGCGATTGCGGCCGTCGATCGTGAGCCCGATGCGATTGTTGCGCGCGATCACCGCTTCGAGCGCCAGCCACCACAATTCGCCGAGCCGGTCGGGGAAACTCGTGGCCACGTAGACGGCGAACGGCGCACCCTCCTCTTTGAGGATCGGATAGGCGGCCTGCAGCGTGTCGCGGTAGCCGTCGTCGAAGGTGAGGCAGACGAAGCGGCGGGCAAAATCGCGCTCGGTCAACCGGCGATGCATCTCGTCGAGGCTGACGAGGTCAAGTCCGCTGCGGCGCAGATCCTTGACCACGCGGCTGAAAAAACGCGGCGTGACTTCGAGCAGGCGATTGGGTTGAAACCGGCCGGGACGCGGCGGCCGCACATGGTGCATCGTCAAAATGACGCCGACGCCGCCGACCAGCGGTTTGAGGAAATAATGCGCGCCGGTGAAATAAAGCGACTCCAGCCCGCCGCGTATGATCGTCGGTCGAATTCCGGGCACGGAAAATCCTCCTCGCGGAAGCCCACTATTCCAAGGTCCGGTTGATATTTCCTTTGCGGCCGCTGCCGCGGCCGGTCAACGCCGCGCCAGCTTTATCCACGTTGCTCCGGAAGCTAGCGAGGCGAAAAGCAGCTTTAGGCAGCTGCGGCTCTCGCAGCGCCGCCGCCCGCGCCGGCGAGCAGCATCACGTCGTCGAAATCTGCGGCGAGCAGGCGCTCGCGCGCGGCTTCGATCGCAGCGTTGTTCGCCGTTCCGGTGAGCAATACGGCCTGCGGTGCGATCTCGCCGATCGCTTCCAGGTCCACACCCTCGGCGACGCCGGCATCGACGATCACGTACTGGTAGCTGCGCGCCAGCGCGTCGAAACTCGGTGCGAGGCGCGGCGAGGACAACAGCGCAATCCGCCCGATCGGTGGCCGCCCCGGCGAAATGACGTGAACGCCCGAAAGCTTGTCCTTGCCGATAATGTCGCGGAACGACGCCGTGGCGGCGGCAAGTTCCGCCATCCCAGCGGCGGACGGATCGCCGGAAACGGCTTCGATTGCGGAATTTTCCGGATCGATTCCAACCAATAGGACGCGCGCCTTCTTCCCGAGCGCGCGTGCCAGTCCGATCGCGGCTTTGCCGGTCTCCATGCCGGGCATGGCACCGAGGACGGCAATTCGAGCGGCGCCGGCGTTGCGCAGGCTTTCGGCGACATCCGGGATCGCGTCGCTCGGCACGGCAACCGCCGGGCGCATCGTGCCGACGCCGCCGGATCTCTTCGGCTGCACCACACTCTGACGCCGCGCGGCGCGCGGCGCCGGCGCAACGCCGCCTGGAACGCTCAAAAGCTCCTTGGTCAGCACGAAGCCGCAGCAGAGCATCATCGTCGCCACCGTCGCGATCAATACGCTCGGCAGCTTTTTCGGATAGGCCGGCACGTTCGACACCGTGGCCCGCGAAATCACCCGCGCGTCGGCCGGCGACGAATTGATGGTGTCGCGCGCCGTCGCCTCGCGGTATTTGGCCAGATAGGATTCCAAAAGATCGCGCTGCGACTTGGCGTCGCGCTCGAGCGCGCGCAATTCCACGTCGCGCTCATTGGTGCTGGCAGCCTGATTCTTGAGCTGGTCGAAATTCTCAGTGAGCGAGTCGACGCGCGCAGCGGCGATCTTGGCATCGTTCTCGAACGAGCGTGCGACGCTCTCCGCCTCTGCCCTGATTTGCTGATCGAGGTCGGCAATCTGCGCCTTCAACTCCTTGATGCGCGGATGCCGATCCCCGAGCGAAATAGATTGCTCGGCGAGCTGCGCGCGCAAAGTCACCCGCTGCTCGGAAAGCCGGCGGATCAGCTCGGAATTGAGGATATCGGAGGACTCGATCGGCTGCCCCGACCTCAGCATTTCGCGAATGATCCTGGCCTTGGCCTCGGCGTCGGCCTTCTGCGCGCGCGCGGCGGCGATCTGCGCGTTGACATCGCCGAGCTGCTGCGCCGACAGCGTCGTGCCGTTTGGTCCGACGAGCAGATTGGAATCGCCGCGGAATGCCGCGACCTTGGCCTCGGCCTCGGCCACTTTCTTCTGCATCGCGTCGATCTCGCCGGACAACCACTGCACCGCGGTGCGCGCCTGATCCTGCTTGGCCGCCCGCTGGCGCACCAGGTACTCTTCCGCAACGGCATTGGCCACGTTCGCGGCGAGTTCAGGATCCTGGGAGAGAAAATCGATAACGATCACGCGCGACTTGTCGATCGCATAGGCGGTGAGCCGGTCGTAATAAGCTTCCAGGACGCGCTCTTCCGGCGTCATGCGCGTCGGGTCCTTGATCAGTCCCAGGCGGCCGAGCACGGCCTTGATCGGCGAAACCCCGTTCAAGGCCGGATCGAATTCGCGGCGCTTGTCGAGCCGCAACTTGGCGATCACGTCGCGCGCGAGGTCGCGCGAGAGGACAAGCTGAACCTGGCTCGTCACCATTTCTTCGTCGACCGTATTTCGGTCGACCAAGTCTTTATCGGCATCCGGCCGCAGGTACACGTTGTCGCGGCTCTCGATGAGGACCCGTGACTCGGAGAGGTATTTGGCTGGGATGACCTGGACGACGGCGAGCGTGACCAGCGCCACGAGCAGCGTCGGACGCAGGATTCTCCATTTACTGCGCCAGAGCGCCGCGCCGAGCGCGGGGAAGTCGAACTCCGCGTCGACCAGTGGACCTCCGCCCGGAGGCCGCGCCGACTGCGACGCCACGCTCATATCGTCACTCCCGCAACCGACCAATACGACTGCCTTCATCAGAAACCATTAAGGTTGCCATCCGGTTAAAGCGCGCTCGCGCACCGCTTTGCGCTGCACTGCATCCGGGAAACCGCGCGTGAGAGTTTTTTAACTCCCGCAAGTCTCAATCCGGCTTAACGGTTCGCTCCAACTTTTAGGATTCTCCTCGATGGGTGAGTTTTTGCGGCCCGTTGCTTCGAGGCTCGCCCCCGGTTCCGGATCGCTTGCCGCGATCGCGCGGCTTGGCGCAACGGCGCAGGCGGAAACCGGATTCGCCCCGCGCAGCCTGAAAATTCTGCACGTCCTGCGCGCGCCACTTGGCGGTCTGTTTCGCCATGTGCTGGACGTGGCGCAAGGCCAAGCCGAGCGCGGTCATCGCGTCGGTCTCATCGTCGACGGCACGACCGGCGGCGCGCGCGCCGACGCCGTGCTGGCGCAACTTGCGGGGCAGATGGCGCTCGGAGTGGAGCGCGTCGCCATCGCGCGACAGCTCGGTTTTGGCGACATCGCGGCATTGCATTTCGTGGCGCGGCGAATCGCGGCGCTCGCGCCCGACGTGCTGCACGGCCACGGCGCCAAGGGCGCCGCGCTGGTGCGCCTTGCGCCGCGCGGCAACGATACGATCCGTGCCTATACGCCGCACGGCGGCTCGCTGGTCTACGCTCCGGGCACGATCGCCGGCGGCTTCTATCGCACGCTGGAGCGGCTGCTCAACTGGCGCACCGATCTTTTTCTGTTCGAAAGCAGCTACATCGCGCAAGTGTTTCAAGCAAAAATCGGAGTTCCGCGCGGGCTTGTGCGTATCGTGCGCAACGGCGTCGGCAACGCGGACTTCGCTCCGATCGTGTCAACAACCGATGCCACGGACATCGTCAGCGTGGGCGAGCTGCGGCCGGTGAAGGCCGTCGATGTCCTCATCGAGGCGCTGGGAATGCTCAAAATAGCCGGCCGGACGGTGCGTGCCACGGTCGCCGGCGACGGTCCGCAACGCGAGGAACTAGAGGCGCTGGCGCGCCGCCTTGGACTTGGCGAACAGGTCCGCTTCGTCGGCCATCGTCCGGCGCGCGAGGCTTTTACCATGGGGCGAATACTTGTCGTTCCTTCGCGCGCCGAGTCGCTGCCCTACATAGTGCTCGAGGCGGCCGCCGCCGGAATGCCGATCATCGCGACGCGGGTCGGCGGAATTGGCGAAATTTTCGGGCAAGAGGCCGCGCATCTTATCCCTGCCGACAACGCTGCGGCGCTTGCGCACGCGCTCGTCTCGGCGCTCGACGATCCGGCGCGGCTGCGTCGCGTCGCGCAGGCGGTCAACGCGCGGGTGCGCGGCGAATTCACCGTGAGCGCCATGGTGGAGGGTGGGCTCGCCGCCTACCGGGAAGCACTGGCAAGGCGAAAAGTCGCTCAACTCACATAACCAATTTTTGAACTTTGTTCACTATTTTGCCGCCTTAGCTGCCGGGGCGGTGGGGCGCGCCCGATCGCCGGCCCCCAAACGGCGGCCCAAGAGTTGCGTAGACCATGTCCAGCCGCGATCACAGCATCATCTTTGAATCGGCGGTGCCGTCGGCGACCGCGACGATTCCCCGATCCAAGCCGAACTCCCCGGCCCCGTTGTCCCTGGCCGCCCTGAAAGTCGCCGCGCAACCGTTCGCTCGCGCCTATTCGCCGATCGTGCTTGCCGGCACGGTGCGCCTGAGCGAGGCCGCGCTCGTCGCGCTGGCCGGTTTTGCCGTGTATGTCTGTTATGTGGTGCCGACCGACGGCTTTGCCTGGCATTACATCGCAGCGATCGGCGGCATTGCGCTCCTGGCGATGCTGGCGTTCCAGGCCGCCGATATCTATCAGGTCCAGGCCTTCCGCGGCCACGAAAAACAATACATGCGGCTCGCGTCGGCTTGGTCGGTGGTGTTTCTCATCGCCATCGGCGTGTCATTTTTCGCCAAAGCCGGCGTTCAGTTTTCGCGTGCCTGGCTCGCCGGGTTCTACGTCTTCGGACTCTGCGCGCTGATCGCCTTCCGCCGCGCTCTGTTCCTTCTGGTGCGGCGGTGGACGCGCGAAGGCCGGCTCGACCGCCGCACCGTCGTGGTCGGCGCCGACGGCAACGGCGATTCGCTCATCCATTCGCTCGCCGCACAGCGCGACTCCGACGTTCGCGTCATCGGCGTGTTCGACGACCGCGGCGATCAGCGCAGTCCGGCAAGCTGCGAGGGCGTGGAAAAACTCGGCACCGTCGACGATCTGGTCGAATTCGCCCGCCATACCCGCGTCGACCTCGTGATCTTCTCGCTGCCGATTTCCGCGGAATCCCGCATCCTGCAGATGCTGAAAAAGCTTTGGGTGCTTCCGGTCGATATTCGGCTTTCGGCGCACACCAACAAACTGCGTTTTCGCCCGCGCTCCTACTCCTATATCGGCAACGTCCCGGTGCTTGATATTTTCGACAAGCCGATCGCCGATTGGGACGTGGTGATGAAATGGCTGTTCGATAAGGCCGTCGGCACGCTGGCGCTGATCTGCGTTTCGCCGATCCTGCTGCTGGTTGCGCTCGCCATCAAGCTCGACAGCAAGGGCCCGGTGCTGTTCAAGCAGCGGCGCTACGGTTTCAACAACGAACTGATCGAGGTCTACAAATTTCGCTCGATGTATGTCGAGCGGACCGACGCGACGGCGCAAAAGCTCGTCACCAAGGACGATCCGCGTGTGACCCGGGTCGGCCGCTTCATCCGCAAGACCAGCCTCGACGAGCTGCCGCAACTCTTCAACGTCGTGTTGTCCGGCAATCTGTCGCTGGTCGGGCCGCGTCCGCATGCGGTGCACGCCAAGGCCGCCAACCGCATCTATGACGAGGCGGTGGACGGCTATTTCGCCCGCCACCGGGTGAAGCCGGGCATCACCGGCTGGGCGCAGATCAACGGCTGGCGCGGCGAGACCGACAGCCAGGAAAAAATCCAGCACCGCGTCGAGCACGACCTCTACTACATCGAAAACTGGTCGATCCTGTTCGACCTCTACATCCTGGCGCGCACGCCGTTTGCGCTTCTGCACTGGGAGAGCGCCTATTGAGCGACGCCAACCGTGCGGCAGAGGCGGCGTTCGACCGCGCCGATTTCGGCGGCTCGACGGCGCTGGCGCAGCGGCTGTTGGATGTCACGCTGTTCGGCACAATGCTGTTGAGCTCGATCGCCTTCGTCGAGCCGTCGCCGCACGACGCCGCGATGTTCGTGCTTTTGGCCATGTGCGTCGCCGCGCGCGTCTCCTTCGACCGCAAGCTCGTGCCATTACTCGTGTTGACGATCGTCTGGCTGATCGGCGGATTTTTGTCGCTGGTCCAAGTCGGCGACCAGGAAAACGCCATCCAATACGCCGGAACGTCGGTCTATCTCGGCATCGCCGGCATCATGTTCGCGTGTCTGTTTTGCGACGGCAATCTGACGCGGCTCTTGATCCTGCGCCGCGCCTACATTCTCGCCGCTTTGATCGCGACCGCGGCGGGCTACCTTGGATTTTTCCATCTCATTCCGGGCTACCAGATTTTTCTGGACAATGACCGCGTCAGCGCGACCTTCAAAGACCCGAACGTCTACGGACCGTTTCTGGTCTTTCCGCTGCTGCTCCTGATCATCGGCTTCATGACCCGAGGCATCCGGCTCGCCGGCCTCATCGTTGTGGCGGCGCTCCTTGGCGGGCTGTTCTTGAGCTTTTCCCGCGGCGCCTGGATGCATTTCGCCGTATCGGCGACGGTTGCGGTCGCGCTTTTATTCGCCGTTACGCCCGACCGGCGCATGCGCAACCGCATCGTCCTCTTCGCGATCGGCGCCGCGTTCGCGGCCGTGCTGCTGGTCCTTGCGCTCAACTCGATCGATTCCGTGCGCGACGTGTTCATCGAGCGCGCGAAAGCGATCCAGCCCTACGATGTGGGACCGGGCGGCCGCTTCTGGTACCAGCAGCTGGCGCTCAACCAAATCCTCGATCACCCCAACGGCCTCGGGCCGTTCGAATTCAGCCGCATCTTCGGCGGCCAGCAGCACGACGTCTACATGCAGGGATTTTTGGTCTACGGTTGGCTTGGCGGCGGCGCCTATTTGACGCTGGTGCTGGTGACGCTCGCGATCGGCATTCGCGCCGCGCTGATTTCCACCCCGTGGCAATATTATCTGATCGCCGCCTACGCGGCGTTCGTCGGCGAAGTGTGCGAGGGATTCATCGTCGATACCGATCATTGGCGCCACTTCTTTCTGCTGCTCGGCATGATCTGGGGCCTCACCGCCGCGACCATCAATTCCTGCCGCCGGCAGAGTTTCGTCATGGACGCCGAAGCGGACGCAGCCATCCTGCCGATTGCGTCCTGACTTCTTCGCGGCAATCGTCGGCGCGGGAGGGAATCTTGCACATCCTGATCAACGATTTTATCGGCGGCGCCCTCGACCGCGGCATTCCGCTCTATGTGCGCAATCTCATCGACGGCTTGCGCGAGGAAGGCTTTCGCATCAGCGTCGTGCGCGCCCCCGCCTTCTGCCGCAAATTGCCGCGCAACCTGTTCTATCTGATCGCCATCCTGGTCGAGCAAACCATATTGCCCGCGATCGGATTTTGCCGGCGGGCGGATTTGACGATTTATCCCTACAACTCTGTCGCGATCGCCGATTTGCTGACGGGGCGCGGCCGCATCGTGGCGCACGATCTGGAACAGCTCAACCGGCCTTTGTCGTTTTCCAAGCTCTACTATCTTGCCTGTTATCGCGCCGTGAAATGGCGCGACGCGCCGGTTTTCACAATCTCCGAGATTTCCCGGCTGCGGCTGATCGAAAGCGGCCGGTTCGGCCACGGCCCGATCGTCATCCTGCCGAACACGTTTTACGCATTCGAGCGGCTCGTCGGCGCCGAGCGGCCGCAGCGCCCGGCCGCGATTTTGCTGTGCACCGGTTCGACCGCGAACAAGGATCTCGAAACTCTTGTGGCGGAGTATCTGCCGAAGGCTCTGGCGCGGCGTTATCGCATCTCCATCCTCGGACTGCACAAATCGGGCGACGTGTCGAGATTGCAGTCGCTAAGCAGATTCATAACGGCAGGCCAATTGCGGCTCTGCGGCCGGCTGTCCGACCGGCAAGTAGCGCGCGAGTATCGCTCCCATTCCATCGTGTGGGTGCATTCGCTGCGCGAGGGCTTCGGCCGCTGCGTGGTGGAAGGCCGGCTCGCCGGCAGCCGCGTCATCGCCAGCGCGATCCCGGAATTTGCCGGGCTGCGCGACGGCGAGGTCTGTCTTTACAAGGATGCAGTCGAGTTCATGGCGATCCTCGATCGCCTGGTCCGGTTGGACGCTCCGGCCGCGCCCTATGCGGGCTATCCGTATCGCCAGCTTCTGCGCAACGCCGTCGAACGCGGACTGCGCATCAGAGAAGCCCGCAGCGCGGCGCAATTGCCGCAAGCCATATCGGTCCGGCAAGGCACAGCACACAAAACACCGCCGCAGAATCGAAATCCTTGATCCGGCGGATTTCGACATGCCGCTCGCGCGTGACGTAATCGACCAGCTTCCGGCAGCTTTCGTGATCGCCGCGCAGTGTGCGAGCGCATGTTGCGCCGGCAGGAGCCGCTCATTATAGTCCGCTGCATTCTCGGAGCGTAGCGCAGCCCGGTTAGCGCACCAGTCTGGGGGACTGGGGGTCCCGAGTTCAAATCTCGGCGCTCCGACCATAAGCAATTGAAAAATTCGACAATTTTGGAGCCGGTGCATATCGAGTGACCAGCACTCAGAGTGACCAGCACTCATTTGACCCTGCGATCGCCAAAAGGTATCTTTCACGGCGTGGGAGCAACTGACGATTGTAACGCTAAATTTAGAATAGCGTTACGGGGAAGCGGGGAGAAAAGATGATTGAAGTCAGTCTCCCGGAGAAGGAGCGTGCCGACGCATCAAGCCCAAGAACGGCGATCTGGCGGCTTTGGAATCTCCCGAAGATCATCGATGCCCGGGGAAACTTGAGCTTTATTGAGGGCAACAATCACATCCCCTTCGAAATCGCCCGCGTCTATTACATCTATGACGTACCAAGCGGCTCGACACGCGCCGGCCACGCCCACAGGAGGCTCCATCAGTTGTTCCTGGCGCTCTCAGGCAGCTTCACGGTTTACTTGGATAACGGCAAACAAAAAGAAAAAATAAATCTGAATCTCCCAAATGTTGGATTGTACGTCCCACCCGGCGCATGGCGCGTCATAGATGATTTTTCCGGAGGCGCCGTCATGCTAGTGCTGGCATCGGCACCCTACGATGAATCAGATTACATTCGTTCCTACGACGATTTCCTGCAATACGTCAGAGCGTCTTCAACACTTGCATAACGGACCTGATATGAGCTCGGTGGAGTTCTTCAGTCTTCAGCGACAGCATGCCGAATTGTATGCCGCATTGGCATCGGCTGGCGCACGGGTCATCCAGCGCGGACATTTCATATTGGGCGCGGAGCTTGAGCAGTTCGAGCACGATTTTGCGGCCTATTGCGGGACGAAACACGCCGTCGGTGTTGGCAACGGCCTGGAAGCTCTCGCGCTGATCCTGAGAGCGCTCGGGGTCGGCCCCGGCGACGAAGTGATCGTTCCTGGCCATACGTTCATCGCTACTTGGCTGGCGGCCGAACAAGTCGGCGCCAGCGTCGTCGCCGTGGATGTCGATCCCGGCACCTACAATATCGATGCCATCAAGGCCGAAGCCGCCATAACCCCTCGAACGCGCGCCATTATCGTCGTCCACCTGTACGGGCAACCGGCAAATATGTCGGCGCTGGCGCAAATGGCCGGAAGCCGCCGGATTGCGATCGTTGAGGATGCCGCCCAGGCCCACGGCGCGACTTACGACGGCAGAAGGGTCGGCAGCCTGGGAACGGCGGCGGCGTTCAGCTTCTATCCGACAAAGAACCTGGGAGCATTGGGCGACGGCGGCGCGATTACGACCGACGATGATGCGATTGCCGGGTCCGTTCGGGCACTGCGCAACTATGGGTCCACCGTCAAGTATCGCCACGACGAACTGGGCGGCAACTCTCGGCTTGACGAGCTTCAGGCGTCGTATCTCAACGTCAAACTTGCCGTTCTTGACGCGAAAAACGAAAGCCGGCGCAGCATCGCTTCCCGCTACTCGACGGCTTTTAGCGGCACTGAGGGCCTGGGCTTGCCGGCAGTGGCCGAATGCGCCGGTCCGGTCTGGCATCTCTATGTCGTGCGCCATCGACGGCGAGACCAGTTGCAGGAAGAGCTGCATCGCAGTGGCATCCGGACGATGATTCACTATCCGATGCCGCCTCATCGTCAGCGAGCCTATGCCGGAACGACATTGAGCAAACTGCACCTGCCGCATACCGAACAAGCGGCGGAGCAGGTTCTTAGTCTGCCAATGTGGCCGGAACTGACCGATGCCGAGGTCGACAAAGTCATCAGCGCGGTGCTCAGCGCGGCCAAAATCCTTGGCGAATGCCCCGCCGAGGTATAGGTTTAGATTGAGCGATTGTCCTGTTGCAGCGTCATAGGTGACGCCTGATGGCCAACGGAGCGTTGCCGCTGCTCTCTGCCCTCGTTCTAGCTTACAATCACGAGCATTACATTGCCTCGAGCATTAAGGGCCTCGTGAGCATTGACTACCCCAATATGGAAATTTGTCTACTCGACGACGGTTCGACGGATGGGACCCTCGCGATCGTGCAGACGCTGGCTGAAACCGCCCTATGCCCGATGCGGGTGGAAACCCAAGCGCACAGTCACGGGCGGACATCCGAAAACTCGCAAAAGCTGCTGCAAATGGCGCGTGGAAAGTATCTCCTCTTCATGTCTGGAGACGATACCCTCGCGCCCGATTTCGCCGTATCGAGCACCATCGCCAGAATGGAAGCCGACGAGAACATCACGATGGCCTTTTCCAGAGCTGCACACCTCAGAATGGGCAACTGCTCCGAGATAAGCACTATTTACACGCCGGAATTTCGGGACCTATTACGGTCAGGCGATCCCGCACAAATCTATACGGGACATTTGTGCAAGAGGGTCTCTCGCCTATTCCTGCAAGGCACCGTCGTCCGAAAATCATTCATTGATGAATTTGGCGGCTTTGACACCACGCTGCTGGCGGACGACTACGCCTTCATGGTTCGGGCGTTCCAGGCCATGCAGGGGCGGCCAAAGAAGATTATTTTCAACGAGGACAACATTTGGATATACCGGGATCATGCCCAAAATGTGCACAAGAATACGGTGCGACAACACGACTCGGTTGCCGAGGTCGTCAGAAAATACATCCCGCCCGAACATTGGCCGACATTCAGGATGGATTACGGCATCCCCAAAAACTTTGATGATTATCGCGCAATTTGCTCGCACATGATCCGATACTTCGGGCCTGTTGCCGAACAGAAAATGATCCCACGGTTCGCCGAGGGGTACGTGCGTTTCCTGCTCAGGAAACGGGATTACGGATCTCTGAAGAGATTACTGTTGTGGAGCAAGACCCGGTGGCAGACCAGGCTCTACGCCTTGCGCAAACCGTATATACTCCTCTATGGTCTTGCTGCCGACACGTTTCGACCCACGGCTTAAGCGCGGCGCAAGCGGACGCTGCCGCCGCCTTCGTTGCGCAATTACGTGGGGGACTGCTGCTTTGGCATGTTCTTGGGCATGAAGAACATCACCGTCTCGTAAATTGATTCCGTGTAGTGCCGCAGGTAAATATCGAAATCCGGACAAAGACCGAGCACTTGTTTTGGGAGGCGCCAAAAGTCGCCCGGCTTATGGTACACGGATAGCGCGATGCGGGGATGATGCTCACGAATAATACGCGCGGCGCCCCCTATGGCGGCGGATTCTCCCCCTTCGATGTCCATTTTCACGAAAGTCGGCGCTAGCGGGAGCACAGCGTCCAGTCGGTCCATCTCAACGGTCAACGTTCCCTCGGATGAGACGCCGGACGCCGATCCATTGGTCGCGAACGATGCTGCTCCTTTTGCCTCGCTGGCGCCGATCGGCCAAACTTGCACGTCGCGATGTGCGGTCAGCCTTCGCACGCAGATCGGAAAATTCACGGGATCGGGTTCGAAGACATAGGCGGCCCGATAGCCGGGACAGCGCTTGATAAATTCGAGCGTCGTCTGGCCATCGAAGCCGCCGACATCGACGAATATCTCCCCGCTCGCCCGAAGCTCGAGGAAGTCCTCAAAATACTGGTCTTGCTGACGGTCGCTGAATCCTTCCATGACATCGAGGTCGCAAGTGAATCGAAAGCTGACGAGCTGCCGAAAAATGCGACGCGACAGGTCGTCGCTCAGACGATTATACGCCCATTGGTATTCGGCCTCGTTCGCTAGAAACTCCTGGCAAAAGGCTTCGTTGAATACGATTTCCCGCAGCGGCGCGCCGGACCATCTGGACAGGGAAAAATAATCGAGATGTTCAATCCCCAAGGCATTCAGCTTTCGCCGCACCGTCAAAGGCTTTCCGCCGGAAGCGGCCAAAACCAAGGCATTTCCGGGAATGTCGGCGCTCCGTATGATCGGCAGCCCGCAAAATGTCGGCGCTACGGAAAAATCATCGATGAATCCATCCACTGAGCACACCTTGAGAATGCTCTTGGCGTAGATGTTGCATCCGAAGACATACTTCGGCCGTGCGCTCTGCTCTTGGAATTTTCGCCAGAACTGCTCCACCCGACGCCTGCGAAGATTGTCTTCGGCAGGAGTAATCAACAGCGGGCTCACACTTGCACCCAACGAAGTTCTTTGGCCGACAACGACATTGCTTCCAGGAGCTTGATGCCTTCCATCGCGGTCGGCAATCCGAAAACGAAATCCTGCAGTTTGGCGTTGCCGGAATCGAGATAGCCCTCCAGCGCATCGCCGACATCCGCGTAATAGTTGGCAAATGCCTCGATGAAGCCGGCGGGATGACCGGCCTTGAAACGGGAATATCGGTCTTCGTTGGCCACCCGCATGCCGGGGCTGGCCCGGTCAATGATCGACTTCCGGCCGAAGAAATCGGCAAATTGAATATATTCGGGGTTCCCCTGCGCCCATTCGGCGGCACCCTTGTCACCGAAGACTCTGACGTTGAGGCCGTTACGATAACCGAGCGCGGTCTTGCTGAACCAATAGCTGCATTGCAGGCCGCCGGAATATCTCGCGATGCTGGCGACGTTATCCACGATATTGCGGAAATTGCCGAGATTTCCCGCGAGCGCAATGACATTTAGGGGCTGTTGGCCGGTGAGAAAGCTGACAATGGAGTGCACGTGCACTCCCAGATCCAACGAGATCGTCGGCACCTGGTGATCGCGCAGCCGCCAGTCCTGAGGCACCAGCGGCTCGCCATGCTCGTCGCGTCGGAGGAATCCTTCCTGCGGCATTTCGATCAGGATCTGGCTGACAGCACCGAGCTCGCCCGCGGCGATCATAGCCCGCAGCTCCCGCACCATCGGATAGCCCAGGTAGTTGTATGTGACCGCCAAAAATCCGCTCGTTGTGTCCAGAGCGCGCGCAATCGCCGTGATTTCTTCCATCGATACCGCCAGCGCCTTTTCGCAAATAACGGGAACGCGGCGGTCGAGGCAGCGCAGCACATGGCCGGCATGTTGATCCGTCGGGGTCAGGATGATGAACGCGTCCACACGTTCTGCTTCATGCTGCAACAGCTGGTCCAAAGACTCATAGTTCCGGTCGGCCGCAACGCCGTACATGGCGGCGCTATGTCGGTTCCGTCGGGAATCGAGATCGAAACAACCGGCGACGACTTCGAAGCGATGATCCATGGATAGCGCCGTATTGTGGCTGCGGCCGATCGCCGAATGATAGCCGCCTCCCAAGCACGCAACCTTAAGCAATTTCCGCTGGCGCGGCCCCTCAGCCATAGGTTTTCTCCAACGAGACGACCTTTATGGCGTCGGCGAAATTCGGAACCACCTTCAACATCGTAGCGGCGCTGTCGAACTCAACGAAAACAATTCCAAGCTTGTCGAATGGAGCGGTGCCAAGGCGCTCCCCGCTCATCTTCAATGGGACGTAGGAGATTCGTTTGGCAGGAACATCGAAGGCCAGCCCCGAACACACTTGTGGCGCACTCAACGAAACCGTGTGTCGCCCGACGAATTTTTCCGCTCCGAATATGGGACGCTGCCGACCGTAGGGCTCGCCCAAAAACTTGGCGACGTACATATCGTTGTATTCCAACCCGGTGGCTTCTTCCACAAGCCGGCCGTAAAGGTCGCCGGGGCAACGCCGCATCGATTCGACGATCCAGAAATCCTCCCCTCGAGCGATAAATTGCGTGTGCAACAATCCATCGTTCAGCCGTGCTTTGGATACGACCTCAAGCATAGCGTTGCGCACTCCGCGCCTCATGGCTTCCGGCAGCTTCGAGGGCCAATGCGAGCAATCGACCTGGTACGGATAGACCTTGCAATATTCGTCGACAAAGCCATCCCAGACGATCCGTCCTTCCTCGATGAAGGCCGAATGGCTGTGCAGGCTGCCCTCCAAGAATTTTTCGACGACGACCTCACTCGTGCGTGACTCGGCTTTCGCCGCCAGCAGTGCGCCCGCAAGCGATGCCTGGTCGACGACTTTCGTCGTGCCGCGGCCGCTGAAACTGTCGACCGGCTTAACGAGAACCGGATAAGGCAGATTAATGTCGGCGGCGGTTTCGTCGGTCACGGAGCCATAATACAGCCGTACCGGCGCCGGAACAAAATGCTTTTCGCAAAACTCCCGAAACCGATGCTTGGTGTGCAGCATCAAGGCGGTTTCCCAGTCATCGTAACCCGGGAATCGCATATTGCGGGCGACCCAGCTGCACGAAACATACGAAAAGTCGTTGCAACTGGGGACAAGGAAGTCGAACGAATTTTGCTGAACGAAGTCGAGCAAATCGGCCTTGTTCGAGTAATCGATGTAGCAGGACGCATCGGCATACTGGTGACAGGGATCGTCCTTATCATCTCCGCAGACCGTGACATGCAGCGCTCTTCTCTTGAGAGCGAAAAACAGCGGCGCCGCGCTGTAGCTGCTGCCGACGAGGAGCGCTTTCTTGGTCAATTCGCTTGCCGGCATGGGACTCCAATCAGCCGCAAAGCCGCTGCAATGCATCTTTGAGGGCCTGCAAATCCACCATATAGTCCCGATGCAGAAGATGAACGTTCGGCTGATCCAATTGCGGACCCAGGATATAATAAAGCTCGTGGCCCAGCACACCCATCATGTTTGAGAAATAATAGTAATCCGCATCCCGGTAATAGGGAGCCAGCGCAATCACCTTCCGTCCCGGAGGAGCAAATATCAAGTTGGCAAGAGCCGCGCCGATCGGAGCCACGACATAGTCCGCATCCTGCAAAAGCATGACCTGTTCCGCAAAGGAAAGTGCCGCAGGATCGACCGCCAGGAAGTCGAAGTCCGCAAGAATGGATTCGACTCTTTCAGCTCCAATCATCTGGCGAGGATTTCCGGCGCTCACAGCGGCTCGCCGAAGATAGACCCGTTTCACTTCTGAATAGCCAAGGTCGGCGCGGGCGTCACGCACGATCGCGGCTGTAGTGCCGCCATAATCGATGCGTGTTATGGTCGGCAAGGTGCGGAGGACGGCCCCCGCGGCGATATATCGTTGCGCAGCCGCCACGGCCTTTCGCCGCAAGACGGCCAACTCGCCTTTGGAGAATAAAAACGACGCGGAAGAAGGCGCCGGCAGCTTGCCGGTCAGGAAAAATACGCGGTTCTCCGGCGCAGTATAGGCAGGCGGCGTCATGTAAATCAGGCGCTTTACAGTCACGGTTTGCCAGAGGTTTACGCGCTGTATCGGGCGGCAATGCGTATTGAGGAGTGCGAGAGTTTGATAAAAGATTGGATGAATCCCTCCATCGACCAAAAGCGGCAGCGATCGGTAGCTTTCGTAATCGTCGAGCGCCGCAAGCTTGGGCAAGATCTCGATGAGCCAGTGCGCATAGTTTCCTGAACATTCTCCGAGCAGGCTAACTGCTTCGCCGACGTGTATAGGCTTGCGAGGAGAAGTTGACCGCATTGCGGGGCCCGGAACGGATAGTTTCTGGGTTCGCGGATCGAACTTTGCCCCGCCCTCCACCTCGGCGCGAAACATATCCCGCTTCGGATCGACCACGTCCGCATGTATCGCCTGGTGGCCGACAAACACCAGCTCCGTGCCACCCATGACGGCGGCGTCTGCAAACTCCACAATCTCCAGACGCGGGGCGTGAACGGTAATCTTTGCCTCGGGGCTTAGAGCAAGCTTGCCGTAATCGCCGATGAATTGGGGGGCGGCTACCTCCAAGCCTTCAGCCTCCCGCCGCAAGATCGCGGAGCAGGAGCCAGTCTTCTGAAACTGATGCAGAGAGATGGCATCGAAAGTCTTGCGCCGCAGGCGCAATGTGAGCAGCGCCAATCGGCGCGTAGCGCGCGTCAGCAGATCCTTCAGAAGATACTTCATTTCGCGCTGACCAACATGCGCCGCGAGTTGGACGCTATGTGTCGGCGGCATTGCCAGCTACCCGCAAGGGTACGGTCGAAACCCATCGTAACAGCGCACCTACGCTTGATCCCCTGACGGCTCGTCTTGGACTGTCGAGACCACTAAACTTACGCCCCGCCGCTTTCGCCGTGCCGCTAACCAATGTATACATGTTGCAGAAGTGCCGCTCAAGACCGAACACGAGACCTCAAAATGAAGGAACTCAATCAGCAACCCCGCGCGAGGCAAAAAGCCGAAATCCCTGACTCGTTATCTTCTCTGCAGCCGTTGCCAGCCCGCCGCTGCAGCGGTGACTGCACTCGTGTTCGAGCAGGCTGGGCCGCTAATCTTCAACTGAATGTGTTCGCCGTCGCGATGTCTGAAGTCGTATCTTCGTTTCACCAGCGATACGCCAGACGCGCGTTGGCGCAGCTGCGTATAATATCGCGAAGCCAGGAGCAACCTATTCACCGTATCCTAAGCCGAAAATATTTGGATGAAATCAAATCGCGTAGCTTGGGCCTCCTTTTGAAGTGGAAGTGGTTAAATAACAAATTCGATAAAAGCCCGTCGTTACGCCGATTAGGGCTTCGATATTTTGCGAAGTCGTACTCACTAATGTCCATGAAGGAGTTTCGCGGTCAGTACAACCCGAAGTCTATTGTTTTGGAGCCGTCTTCCAGAGTGCGCTGGCGCGGACCACAATTTGTGAGCTGCTCGGACCTCGCACCCAGTGTGCCTCCTACCATCGAAATCGAACAACCGCCTTTAGAGATTGTTGAAATTTTCGATGCAATTCCGATTGCGGCGAGCAATTTCGTGCTTAAAGGCCAGTGCGCGCTACACCCTGATTATTTCTCTGCGGCGCGCGATGTCTGCATGGCTGAACGTTTTGAAATCCTCAGAGTGGTGCCGAAACGTTCCCGGCTGTACTACTATGATTGGCTCCCGCCTATACGAATGAGTGAGGCGGTCTCGTTGCTAGGCCAATGCGCGGGAAATTATGCCCACTTTTTGACCGAGGTCCTGCCCCGTCTGCTGGTCGTCGATCAAGTGGAAGAGTACAGGAAAGCGCCCCTGCTGGTCGATGGCTGGATCCATCACAATCACCTCGCTGCCATCAGATTGTTTAACAAACATTACAGAAACATTATTCGGGTGGGCATGCATCAGCCTCCGCATCTTTATCGTTTGATCGATATTTCACCAGTCGCGTATGCACCTCCCGAATACAGGTCTTATATTGAGCACGGAGTTGTCGAGGCGACAACAGCGCAAACCTACAAATTCAATACGACCGCACTCAATCTACTTCGAAGTGCTGCGCTCAAACGCAAACGCCGGCATTCGTCGCACGGTACTCGTCTCTTTCTCAACAGGAAATCACTGGATTACGGTAACGCTCGTAACATCACTAACATGAATAAGATTCTAAAGACGTGCCGACACGTCGGATTTGAGGTCATTGAAACCGGTAGTATGACACTATTGGAACAGATCGATGCGTTTAAAGATGCTCAGATGGTTGTTGCACCAATTGGTGCAGCCCTCGCAAATTTGATTTTTACGCGGCCCGGTTGTCGTGTTCTTTGTCTCTCACCGGTGTTTGAAGGAGCCAATTATTACTATTTTTCGAATCTAATGTGCGCACTCGGGCACGACTTAAGATATGTCTTGGGAAAGCAAACGAAGATACCCGGCCGCCACCCATTTCATCATGATTACACGATCGACATGGATGCGTTTTATGCCGGGCTGAAAGCGATTATCCACGAGTAGGTTGCAGAGATTTTTGAGGGATTACTCCTTTAAATCCGCTCGATGATACATATCGAAACGTTCCCGCCGACGCCTGTTAGGCGTGCTTCACCTGCCATCCGGGGCTCACATTGCTGATATTTTGCGCACTCAACAGCCGACCGCCTTGCATCTGCCATTCTCCAAGCGCGCCAGTGCTCGAATTGTAGAACAGGATATCGCTGGTCCCGGGCGAAAAGGAGCGCGCCGTCATCCGCCGTACGCTGCAGAAATATCGAGAGGTGATCGGAAAGCCGGCCAAAGCGTGGCTGTCGTCCGCGATCCGCGGGACGCGCCGCACACGCCGGCGTTACTCAAGGAATTCGGCCTTATCGCTTATTGCGACTACCTCAATGACGATCAGCCGTATCTGATCGATACGATTTATGGGCCGATCGTATGGGTCCCGTACTCGAACGACGTGAACGACTTCAACATGTTCGCCCGCGGCGGGCTAGCCGCCCGCGACGGGATCGACATGCTGCGGCTCTGCTTCGATCAGCTGTACGCCGAAGGTGCGGCCGCTGGCCGCATCATGAACGTCGGCCTGCATCCGCATGTCATCGGGCAGCCACACCGGATCGCCGCGCTGCGCGAGTTCATCGAATACGTCGAAGGAAAATCGCGGGTCTGGTTTCCGACGCGCGAGCGCATCGCCACCTGGTATCTTGCGGAAGTCCCGCGGCACATGCCGCCTCGCTAAAGCGAATTTTACGAATCTCCGTTGCCGACCGCGAGTTCAAATCTCGCCGCTCCGACCGGATTCTTATTCGGACGATCTGGGATTGGCTTCAGCCCGTTCGGCAGCCCCGGTGTCCGACAGCGCGGCTTCGATCAGCCGATGGCAGGCGACGAGCTCGTCGAGCGCCGCGCGCAGCTTGCGCTTTCCGTCAGCGGCGATGACGCTCTTGGCCGATTGCGCGGGAGCGGCCGCAGGCGGCAACGTCGGCTCACGCCGCTCGCCGCCTGTGCGCGCGCGCGGCGAGGCAAGGGAGAACGGCGACAGGTCAGGCTCCGGACGTTGCGGGGCCGCCGGCGCGGCGGCATCGTCCCCTGCCCTGTCCTCCTCCAGTTCCAGCGGCGGCGGTTCGGCGCCGATGCGCCAGACGTTTTGCACAACAGCCACGCCCTGCTCGCGCAGGATGCGCTGGACGCCGCGGATGGTGTAGCCCTCGCCGTAGAGCAAGTGGCGCACGCCGCGTAACAGATCGACGTCCTCGGGGCGATAAAAGCGCCGCCCGCCGCCGCGCTTCATCGGACGGATCTGCGCGAAACGGCTCTCCCAAAACCGCAGCACGTGCTGCGGCACGTCGATTTCGTCGGCAACCTCGCTGATCGTGCGGAATGCCCCCGGCGCCTTGTCCAATGGCCTGTCCCCCATCGACGGGTTTGCGCCCGCGCTGGACGCCGCCTTCTACGTCGACAATTTGCCTTCCGCCAGGGAATTGATCCGTTGCTTGAGAATGGCGGACGGTTTGAACACCATAACCCGGCGCGGTGAAATCGGCACTTCCCTGCCGGTCTTGGGATTGCGCCCGATGCGCTGGCCCTTCTTGCGCACGACGAAGGAACCGAACGACGACAATTTCACCGTCTCGCCGCGCTCGAGACAATCGGTGATTTCCTTGAGTACCAGCTCCACGAGCGTGGCGGATTCGCTGCGCGAGAGGCCGACCTTTTGATAGACCGCCTCGCACAGATCCGCACGCGTGACCGTCTTTCCCGCCATGGCCAGCCCCGCCCAGCACGGCGACCGATCAAATTATCGATCCGATATCGTGCTGAATTATCAACGATATTAGCTTGTCGGCACAGGGTCAACGGGGCTTTGGCGGCTACCAGCGCACCAGCGCCGCGCCCCAGGTGAAGCCGCCCCCCATGGCTTCCAGCAGCAAAAGATCGCCGCGCTTGATGCGGCGCTCGGCGAGCGCGTCGGCGAGCGCCAGCGGTATCGAGGCGGCCGAGGTATTGCCGTGCCGATCGACGGTGGTGACGATTTTTGCCGGCGCAATGCCGAGCTTGTGTGCCGAGCCGTCGATAATGCGCTTGTTGGCCTGATGCGGAATGAACCAATCGATGTCGTCGGCGGTGTAGCCGGTGGCTTTGAAGGCATCTTCGACCACGTCGGCGATCATCGCCACTGCGTGGCGAAACACTTCGCGTCCCTCCATGCGCAGATGGCCGACGGTACCGGTCGATGACGGTCCGCCGTCGACATAAAGCTTCGATTTATAACGGCCGTCCGAACGCAGATGCACGCTGAGGATGCCGCGCGCCTCGCGCGTATCCGGCCCATTCTGCGCGTCGAGCACGACGGCGCCGGCGCCGTCGCCGAACAGCACGCAAGTTGAGCGATCGGTCCAATCGAGGATGCGCGAAAAAGTCTCCGCGCCGATCACCAGCGCTCGCGAAAATGCGCCCGATTTGAGAAGCGCGTCGGCCGTCGCCAACCCGTAGATGAAGCCGGAGCACACCGCCTGCAGATCGAATGCGGCGCCCCGCGTGATGCCGAGATCGGCCTGCACCGATACCGCACTGGCCGGAAAGGTATTGTCGGGCGTCGATGTCGCCAGCACGATGAGATCGACGGATTGCGCCTCGACCCGCGCGTGCGCGAGCGCGGAGCGTGCCGCAAGCGTCGCCATCTGCGAGGTCAGTTCGCCCGGCGCGGCGATGCGGCGCTCGTGGATACCGGTCCGCTGCACGATCCATTCATCGGACGTGTCGAGCTTTTGCGCCAAATCCTCATTGGTCAGGACTTGACTCGGCAGGTAGCCGCCGCAGCCGAGGATCACCGAGCGGCGGATCGTCACGAGGCCGCTCCGCCGAGCGCCTGGTGCTGGTAGCCATGATGCCGGCCGAGAGCGGAGGTGATCTTGCCCAACAGCTCGTCGCGCACCACGCCATGGCCGAGCTCGATCGCCGCGGCAAAACCTTCGGCGTCGGTGCCGCCGTGGCTTTTGATGACAATGCCGTTGAGCCCGAGAAAGACTCCGCCATTCGAGCGGCGCGGGTCGATGCGTTGCTTCAATCGGCGGAAGGCGGAGCGCGCGAACAGGTAGCCGATGCGCGCGCCGAGCGAGCGGCTCATCGCGTTTTTTAAGTATTCGCCCATTTGCCGCGCCGTGCCCTCGGCGGTCTTCAGCGCGATGTTGCCGGCAAAGCCTTCGGTGACCACGACATCGACCTTGCCCTGGCCGATATCGTCGCCCTCGACGAAGCCCTGATAATCGAGATCGGGCAATTTCTCCTCGCGCAGGATGCGGCCCGCCTCGCGCACCGGCTCGAGACCTTTCACCTCTTCGACTCCGATATTGAGCAAACCGACCGTCGGGCGCGGCAGGCCGAACAGGATGCGCGCCGTCGCCGCGCCCATCACCGCAAGATCGACGAGATGCTCGGCATCGGCGCCAATCGAGGCGCCGAGGTCGAGCACGATCGACTCGCCGCGCACGGTCGGCCAAAGCGCCGCGATGGCGGGTCGCTCGATGCCGGGCAGCATTTTGAGTTCGAATTTCGCCATCGCCATCAGCGCGCCGGTATTGCCGCCCGACACCGCAACGTCGGCGTCGCCCTTCTTCACCGCCTCGATGGCCAGCCACATCGAGGATTTCCAGCGGCCGTAGCGCAGCGCCTGACTTGGCTTGGCATCCATGCGCACCGCGACCTCGGTGTGGACGAGCCGCGACGCGGCCTTGAGCGGCGGCCGGGCATCGAGGAGCGGCGCGACCTGCGCGGAATTGCCGAAGAAGAGGAATTCGCTTTCGGGATGGCGCGCCAGCGACAGTTCCGCGCCGGCAACGACCACAGCGGGGCCGTGATCTCCCCCCATCGCATCGAGCGCAATGCGGACCTTGTCTGGCATCGAATGAGTGAACCGTGCGGTCCTAGGTCCGGGAGACAGGGCGCCGGAAGCGAACGCGACAATAGCGGTTCGGCGCCGGGACACAATGGCGATCAGCCATCGTTGCGGCCCTTCGTCCAGCCGGCGAGCGCCGCGAACGGACCCCCGTCCGGCTTAAGTTCCCGCGGCGGTTCAAAGACCGCTCCGGGCTTACGCGGATAGGGGTCGAGACCGAGGATAAGAAACTCGGTGGCCAGCGCACCAAGGTCGACAATTCCGCCGATCAGCGGTTCCGGATCGTCCCACTTCGCGTCTGCCCCGCTGCCGCGTGCCCCGCTTTCGCCCGCGGCTTCGAGCGCGGCCGATTGCGGCATAAACAGGATATCGACGTCCTCCTCGACTTCATTGGTCAATGGTTCGAGAGTGACGACGCAGTTTTGACCGACCGTTGCGGAAACCCGGCCGATCACGCGAAGTCCGCCGGCGCCTCCCCGCGTCGCCTCGAATTCCGCTTGCAGCCGCGGCAAATCGCGCAATCCAGCCGTCCGGGCGATGCCGGCGCGCACCTGCGCATCCGCGACCAGAACGAAGTGCTGACCGCTTTCGGCAATATCCTCCACCGCCACCGGAAAGCGCCATGGCGTGGCTGCAAATTTCTCCGACTTATGCTCGCGCATCTGTAAAGGCCTCGGCACTGGGAAAGGCGACCTCGCCGCGCAAAAGGGCGTCCGCCTCCTGGGCGTCGAGTTCGCAGACGACCGCGCGCGCATAACGCGCAAGGCGAGCCGGCCCGCCACCGACATCCGTGTTGCTGAAGATATTGCGGGCGAGCGCGTTCTCAAAGTCCCGCTGGTCTGGCGCATCGAGCGCCACGAGGTAGGCGCTTTGCCGGCCATAAAAGGCCTCGCCGAAACGCCGCATGTGCTTGGGAACCGCGAGGTCGCCGATGCCCATCTCACGCAAGTTACCATCGAGATCGCGGCAAAACGTGTCGAAAAGTCGCTGCCCGAGGCTGCGCGCCGACCCAACCTCCCGGGCGAACCTGCGCAACAGCAGCACCAGATGCAGCATGATCAAATCGAACCGCCCTTGCACCGTGTCGGGCACTCCGTAATCGGCGTAAAACGCCGCCGAACGCGCCTGCGCCACGATCATGCCATAGAGCGAAGCGATGGTGCGGTTCTCGGCACTGCGCCGAAACGGCCGCAGGATCATGGGGATAGTCCGTCTCGCCATACCGCCCAAGACCGCCCAAGGGCGCGCAAGGGCGGCGCATGACCCCCATCCTCCCCTCGCCCGCTTGCGGGGGAGGGCTGGGTGGCGGTAGTTGGGTAGGGCAGGCGGCGGTCGGACGCAAGGTGGAGCGGGTATGGGGGACACGGCGAGGGTTAGCGGCAACGGCAGTCTCAGCTTGAGCGGAACGCGGCGTACGACCGCTGCCTGCTTGGTGATTCTCGCGCTCGGTCTCATGCCGGGAGGCTGCTTCGGCGAGACGTTTCAGCGCGGGTACATGTTGCCCGACGGCGCGCTCCAGCAGATTCCGCTCGGCTCTTCGCAAGAACAGGTGCTGATCGTGCTCGGCACACCATCGACGGTGGCTACCGTCAGCGGCGAAGCTTTCTACTACATCTCCCAGCGCGCCGAGCGGGCCGCTTCATTCATGCCGCTGAAAGTCGTCGACCAGCGGGTGATCGCGGTCTATTTCGACAGGAACAGAAAGGTCAAGCGGCTCGCCGAATACGGGCTAAAGGACGGCAAGGTTTTCGATTTCATCAGCCGCACGACGCCCACAAGCGGCGCCGATCTGAGCCTGCTCAACGGCCTGTTCCGGATCATTACAGACAAGACCACGTAATTCTCGTAGATGGGGTAACGGGCCGGCGCCAGAGTAGCAAGCTGGCTTGGGGCTTGCGGGGGCGTTGGCGGGAAGGTGGTCGTCCCTCACAATGATGGTGTGACGAAGTCGGCGAGGCCGCTT